>Ga0181576_10004307_pt1 | contig 10335 bp, 9 predicted proteins | sample 101ome_22_FD_132464 | JGI IMG/M metagenome (GOLD analysis project Ga0181576, IMG submission 132464) | Coastal salt marsh microbial communities from the Groves Creek Marsh, Skidaway Island, Georgia - 101412BT metaG (megahit assembly) | ecosystem: Environmental > Aquatic > Marine > Intertidal zone...
AGCGGTGACGGACTGATGCGCCAGTTCCCTGCGCGGCGCTTTCTGATATTGCAGATCGCCACACTGTTTAGTTTTTCGATTTATATCGGTGGTGCGTTTGTATTGGTGGTAGGGGTTCTTCAGCCACCCAAAGAGCTGCTGTTGGGGATTGGTGGCTCGGCTGCGGTCGCGGTTGGCTTTGCGCTCAAAGATGTGGCCGCCTCACTGGTGGCAGGGTTGATTCTCTTATTCGATCGCCCGTTTCAGGTCGGGGATCGAGTCAGCTTTGACGGACAATATGGAGAAATTATTTCGATTGGTCTGCGCTCTGTGCGCCTACAGACGCTCGACGATAATCTGGTAACCATTCCAAACGCGCGCTTCATCAACGATGTCACAGCATCAGCCAACGCTGGTGCGCTCGATATGATGGTTGTGGCAGATTTTTATCTGGCATTGGACGCCGATGTGAATCTGGCGCGGGAATTGGTTCGTCAGGTTATCGTCACAAGCCGTTATGCGTATCTCAAAAAACCCGTGGTATTTGCCATCGAGGAGATTTCGGTCGCGCAACGGATCGCTATCCGCTTACGCGCGAAAGCCTATGTGCTTGACGTAACCTACGAAAAGGCGTTCCAGAGCGACATCACATTACGGGCGAGCGAGCTGTTCGCACAAAACGCTATTAAGCGACCCTGAAACTTGTCTCTACTCCATAAAAAAGCCCCCGAGCGCGTGCTGCGCTCGAGGGCTGGTTGTCGTGTTGGCGACTATGCGCCGTGGTTTACTGCCGCGATGCCGAGGCAGTGAGTTCTTCCAGAACACGATCAACCGACAGCGAATCACCTCTGACCGGCGGGAACGCCTTGAAGGTTGACAGGAACTGTCCGACCAATTGCTGAGCTGGAACAAACATCCACATCTGATCACCGTACCAGCGCGTGTACATGCTTGAATGCCAGGATACCTCGAAAGGATCAGCGCGCAGGTTGATGACGATCGGCCATGACGGTGACTTGCGATAGGCTTCGTTTATGGAGCCTTCCATGATGGCGAAGTGAATCTTCCAGTTGTTGTAGCGGATCGCATTCAGGTTGCCGCCCGCATCGAAGTAAAAGATTTCTTTGCGCGGGTTTTCGTCGGTCTCACCCTTGAAGTAGGGCATCATGTTATAGCCATCGAGGTGGACTTTGAACGTTTTGCCCGCTGCGCGATGACCCTTGAGGAGTTTCTCCTTAACGTCTGGAACTCCAGCGGCGGCCAATAATGTGGGCATCATGTCTTCATGCGAAAAGATACCGTTGTGCTTGGTGCCGGGTTTGATAACACCAGGCCAGCGGATGAATGTCGGAACGCGAAAGCCACCCTCCCAAGTGCTGCCTTTTTCACCGGCAAATGGAGTTGTTCCGCCGTCCGGCCACGTGAACTTTTCGGCGCCGTTATCGGTGGAGTACATCACGATGGTGTTATCGGCAATTCCCCATTCGTCCAGTTTATCGAGCACGACACCGATTTGTGAGTCATGTTCAACCATGCCATCGGGGTATAACCCGATTCCGGTGACGCCAATGCTTTCTTTCTTGAGACGAGTCCACACGTGCATGCGGGTTGCACTCAACCAGACGAAAAATGGCTTGTCGTCTTTGACTGCTTTCTCCATGAACTTGATTGCAGCGGACGTGAATTCTTCGTCAGCCGTCTCCATGCGCTTGCGCGTCATCGGGCCCGTGTCTTCGATCTTGCCGTCAGCATAGGAGTGGATGACGCCACGTGGGCCATATTTTTTGTGGAACTCAGGATCTTTTGGATAGTAATAAGTCTCCGGTTCTTCTTCTGCATTGAGGTGATACAGGTTACCGAAGAACTCGTCGAAGCCATGCTCGGTTGGCAGGTGTTCGTCTCGATCCCCGAGGTGGTTCTTGCCAAACTGGCCTGATACGTATCCTTGCGGCTTCAGAAGTTCGGCGATGGTTGGTTGATCATCGCGAATTCCCTGTTTTGCCCCTGGCATTCCAATCGTCAAGAGACCGGTTCGAAACGGATGCTGACCCAGTACAAATGCGGCACGTCCCGCGGTACAGGATTGTTGTGCATACCAATCGGTGAATAAGGCCCCCTCATTTGCAATGCGGTCGATATTTGGGGTTTGGTAGCCCATCATGCCGTTGTTGTTGGCGCTGATGTTGAAAAAACCGACGTCATCGCCCCATATCACGAGGATGTTGGGTTTGTCGGCGGCGTGGGTGAGTACGCTGGAAAGCAGAGTGGCAACTGCAAGTAGCGCCTCTTTCCAATGTTTGGTCAAGAACTGCACTTTAGGCTCCTTCTGAGTGACATTCAGTGAAGGAGCTTAACAGACGAAGCAATCGAAAGGCCATCTCAGTTGATGTCGACTGCCTTCTTTCGCAGGGCTTCCAGCGGCACAATCTCCAGCGCTCTTTGATGCGTTGACGCAAGACGAACGTTTGGCGCGCAACCTTCATCAAACGCCTGCCAGAAACGAGAGGCGCACAAACACCATTGATCCCCGGGTTTGAGACCGGGGAATTGAAACTCTGGCCGCGCCGTACTGAGGTCATTACCAACGTATGCCGAATAGGCCAGAAACTCTTCGTTCATAATGGCGCAGACTGTGTGACTGCCGTGATCTTCCGCGCACGTATTACAGTGTCCGTCCCGAAAAAAGCCAGTGACGGGGTCTATGGAACAGGGTTCCAACGGTTCCCCGAATACATTGAGCGCAGGTTCTTTTTTGGTCACGTCGGTGTTACCTGATCAGTGATCGATATCTTAAAACTCTTCCCAGTCCTGATCGTCCGCATTGCTTTGCTGCGGCGCCTGACGTTGCAGTTTTGGTGCAGCTGATACGCGGGCGGGCGCAGGAGGTGCAATCGCCGGCGCGGGGCGGGCCGAGCTTGGGCGAGGCGCAGTGCGACCTGTTACACCGGCATTGACACGAAAGAAGGCGACCCGATCGGCGAGTCCGTGAGCTTGCTCGGACAATGACTTGGCCGCCGCAGCTGACTCTTCCACCAAAGCCGCATTTTGTTGCGTGCCCTGGTCCATCTGGCTGACGGCTTGATTGACTTGGACGATTCCGTCGCGTTGCTCTTCACTTGCTGCGGATATTTCCGAAACGATATCCGACACCTTTTTAATTGAATCCACGATCCCACTCAACGTGTTCGCAGAGTCAGAGACCAGCTTGGATCCCCCCTCGACCTTGGTGACGGAGTCGTCGATAAGTGACTTGATTTGCTTGGCTGCCTCGGCGGAGCGTTGGGCAAGAACCCGCACTTCGGTGGCGACAACGGCAAAGCCTCGGCCTGCTTCACCGGCACGTGCTGCTTCAACAGCGGCGTTCAGCGCGAGGAGGTTGGTTTGGAACGCGATCTCATCCACAACACCCGTGATATCGGAAATCTTGCGACTGGAGGCGTTGATTTCAGTCATCGCAGACATCGCCCCGGAGACGACCTGTGCGCCGCGCTCGGCTTCATCGCGCGCATTTTCAGCGAGCTTATTGGCCATTCGAGCGTTGTCCGCGTTCTGTTGCGTGGTGGCGGTCATCTCCTCCATGCTTGAAGCAGTCTCTTCGATGCTGGCCGCTTGCTCCTCAGTGCGTTGGGACAGATCCAGGTTTCCCGATGCAATTTCATTCACGCCTGAGTTGATGGTGTCCGCACGTTGACGGACATCGGTCACAACCTCAGCGAGTTTTGCGCGCATCTCGTTGAGGGCCATGATCATCTGCCCGACTTCGTCCTGATTTCTGACGTCCATCGTGCTGATCAGGTCGCCGCCTGCAATGTTTTCGCAAAAATGCATGGCATCGTCAATTGGCTTGGTGATGCTAATCAGGATGCGCCACCCAATCAGGATTACGCTGACAATGACCGCGATGCCCAATATGCTGAACATGATGACCGTGCTCTTATACTCGGCTTCGGCGTTAACGAACACCTCTTCGGAGAGGTCGATCTGAGCCTGAACAAGCTCACCGAATTTGCCCGAGATCGGGTCGATTGCCGGGTACAGATCGTTAATTGTGTAGAGCGTCAGTGCTTCGGCATCCCGTGATTCAAAGATATCGCGAAGCAGGGCGATGGAGTCATCTGCAGCTCTCATCATGGGTTTGATGTCGGCGACCAGACGCTCTTCTTCAGCACTCAGTTCCTTGGTCAGGTAATCGCGCCAGATGCGGGCAATGCGATCTTCAGCAGTGTCAAGATTACTGATGCCTTCGGCCCAACTGATATTGCCGTTGCGCACCTTGTGCGAGGTGTCCACCACGAGAACCGCATAGTCATCCGCCACAACCTTCAGGCTTTGCAAGGGCACAACGCGATCCAGATAAACCTTATTCAGCGCCTCGACCTCATGGTTCATGGCGCGAATGGCTACGCCTATAATGACGATTATCGCTATCGCAATTCCGGTCACCAACGCAATAAGACGTTGTTTAATCGTAAGGTTCATCTCTCCTCCAAACATTCAATATCGTCGCAAACACCGCCACAGCGAGCGCCAGGCAAGCGTAAATTATGAGCAAGTTATGACAATTAGTCGTTGACGTATTCGACTTCTGTGATGATCAACGTGCGCATACCCAAGGGCGTGCTGACATGTACTTCATCATCTCTTCGTTTGCCTATGACTGCTCGCGCAACCGGTGAGTCCATGCTTATATAGCAGCGTTTTGGGTCCAACTCATCGGGTCCGACTATTCGGTAGCGGCTTTCGTCGCCACTCTCATCTTCAAGGGTAACCCATGCACCGAAGAATACGCGAGAGTGATCTTGCGGGATCTCCCTAACAACCGTTAATTTTTCAAGTCTTTTGCTGAGATATCGGACTCTGCTGTCTATCTCACGCAACCGTCGCTTGCCGTAGATGTAGTCGCCGTTTTCCGATCGATCCCCATTTTTGGCCGCTTCATGCACAACGGCGGTTACTTGGGGCCGCTCTATCTTCCACAGCTGATGAAGCTCCTCGCGAAGTCTTTGCTCGCCCTCTGGGGTTATGTATGGAGACTGACGCGAGGGCGGCGGACGATATCGGCCCATAGGGTTAATGCTCTGCTAGACTTACTCCACTATTAAACGAGCTTTGTTTGACGGTGTGAAGTCCATGTGTCGTCGTTTTCGTCTTATTGCTTTTTTCTTCAGCTGGGTCGGTGTGATTGCCGGAGCTGGCGCGGGCGAGCCCGTGCTGGAGGGCAAGCTTGTGCAGGGCGGTCTGGTTCAGGGCGTGGTCGACCCGGGGGCTCGAGTCGAATTGGCCGGCAAGTCTGTCCCGGTGGACGACGAGGGCCGTTTTGTCATTGGGTTTGACAGAGATGCGCCGGCGATCGAGCAACTGCATGTTGATGGACAGGTTTTCACCCTCAGTATCGAGCCCAGAGAATATGATATTCAGCGTGTCGAAGGCATTGCCAAGCGCATCATGAGCCCATCCGAGCAGGATCTGCAGCGGATCCGCAAAGAAGCGGCTCAGGTGGCTAATGCCCGCACCCTCTATGATCTGCGTGCAGATTTTGCGACCGGGTTCGAGTGGCCTGTGGTCGGCCCCATAAGCGGTGTGTATGGGAGCCAGCGATTCTATAACGGAAATCCGTCCAGACCCCATTACGGTGTGGATATCGCGGTTGCAACCGGTACGCCGGTGCTCGCGCCGGCTCCCGGCTTGGTCACGCTTGCCGAAGATGACCTCTTCTATTCGGGTGGAACGGTGATTGTTGATCATGGCCATGGACTAACATCAAGCTTTCTTCACATGAGTAAAGTGTCTGTTGCTGTAGGCCAGAGAGTGGATCGTGGTACGATGATTGGCGAAGTCGGTGCCACCGGGAGGGTGACCGGGCCGCATTTGGACTGGCGCATGAATTGGCGTGACCGGCGGATTGATCCGCAACTGCTGGTTGGCGAGATGATTGATGCCAACGCGGTTGCCGACTGAAGATTGCCGACTAAAAAAGATAAGGAACGAGAGAAGAACAGATGCTTGATGAAAAATTGCTCGACATATTGGTCTGTCCGGTTAGCAAGGCTCCATTGATTTACGATCGTGACAAGCAGGAACTGATCTGTAAGGCCAGTGGCTTGGCTTATCCTGTCAGGGACGGGATCCCCGTCTTGCTCGAAAACGAAGCGCGTCAATTAACGCAAGACGAAAAAGAAGCACTCAGTTAACAGGTCGTCGCAATTGGAGTAGGAGGTCTGATCTTGTCTAATACCCGCTGGATCAATATCGGAGAAGAACGTTTTAAGCGCATTGCGCGCATGTCGTCGCGATTACTGGATGTCCCATTTGTACTCTTATCCATACTCGATGAGAAAGCCAACGTATTTAATAATCGATGTTCGATAGGCATCGATACCACCTCTCACGCGATTGAGGGTTCGTTTGGGAAGGCCGTGCTGCGCAACAAAAGTGCCGTTGTGGTAAGCGATGCGAGCAAAGACGAGCGTTTTGCGGAACATATGACGGTAACCGGTGAGCCTCATGTGCGTTTCTTTGCCGGACACCCGTTGTACTCTCAAAGTGGAGCGGCGCTGGGTGCGCTGTGTATTATGGATGTCGCTCCGCGAACCATGTCCCTGGCGCAGCTGGAAGTGCTGAAAGAACTGGCGGCCATGGCTGAGTTCGAGCTCGAGTCTGATGAGTTCTACACAATCGACCCGATATCCAAAGTGGCTAATCGCCGGGGTTTTGAGACGCTCGCGGGCCATAGCCTGGCCATCTGCCAGCGTCAGGGAATCCGTGCAACGTTATTGCATCTTGATTTGGTTGGCTTCACTAAGCTCAACCACGAACAGGGCATAGAATTCTGCAACAAGTTGCTCGAACAAGTCGGCGGTGAAATTACGAACATATTCCGTGAATCCGACTCCTTGGGACGCACAGGACCTGATGAATTCGCCGTTTTGCTGACGAATACATCCCCGGAGCAAATTGAGACCGTCATTTTGCGGCTCGATGCCGGGCTGCGCTCGAAGGGGCGTGAACTTTCGCCGGATGTCAATCTCGAGTTCTCGTTCGCGACGATTGAGTACAATGCAGGCCGCCATGCCGCCCTGCCGATGTTGCTCGCGGAGGCCGAGTCTTCCCTGCACGAAGTTCCCCTACTATGAGTGCGCTTCGGTAATACTCGCGCGACTTCGGATAAAGCCCCGCCGTATAATTCCGGTCATATACGGCGCTCTCGGTCGGCGCTAATTATCCACTCACAGTTTTGAGTCTCCACGATGAAAGGATCTGAAATCCGCGAAGCCTTCCTGGCCTATTTCGAGCGCAATCAACACACTCGTGTAACGAGTAGTTCGCTGGTTCCGGGGAATGACCCGACCTTGTTGTTTACCAATGCAGGGATGGTTCAATTCAAAGACTGTTTTCTTGGCTCCGACAAGCGTGCTTATGTTCGCGCAACCAGTTCTCAGCGTTGCGTGCGCGCTGGCGGTAAGCACAACGATCTTGAAAATGTTGGCTACACGGCACGTCACCATACGTTTTTCGAGATGCTTGGTAACTTCAGTTTTGGCGATTACTTCAAACACGACGCGATTCGTTTTGCATGGCAGTTTTTGACCGAAGAGCTTGGTCTGCCGGTCGATAAACTGTGGGTGACAGTCTACAAAGATGATGACGAGGCCGCTGACATCTGGATCAATGAGATCGGCGTCGATCCTGCTCGCTTGTCACGTCTGGGTGAGGATTCAAATTTTTGGGCGATGGGTGATACCGGACCGTGTGGTCCTTGCACTGAGATTTTTTATGATCATGGCCCCGATGTATGGGGTGGTCCGCCGGGAACGCCGGAAGAAGACGGGGATCGTTACATTGAGATATGGAACCTCGTGTTTATGCAGTTCGAGCGTTCCTCCGACGGAGTTCTCGCGCCGTTGCCAAAGCCCTCGGTCGATACCGGCATGGGGCTGGAGCGCATTGCTGCGGTGATGCAGGGCGTTCACAGCAACTATGAGATTGATATCTTTCAGCACCTGATTGCTGCAGTCGCGCGTGTGACTGGTGCAACCGACCTGAGCAATCCGTCGTTGCGTGTTGTGGCTGACCATATTCGCTCTTGTGCGTTTCTGGTCAGTGATGGTGTGTTGCCTTCCAACGAAGGTCGAGGCTATGTTTTGCGTCGCATCCTGCGAAGAGCCTGTCGGCATGGCCATAAGCTTGGCGCGCGCGACGCGTTCTTCTACCGACTCGTTAAACCGCTCGCCGAAGCCATGGGAGATGCCTACCCCGAGTTGCATGAGAAAGGCGCGCAGATTGAAAAAGTTCTGCTTCTTGAAGAGGAGCAGTTCGCTCGAACCCTCGACACAGGGCTAAAGATTCTGGAGCAAGATCTGTCCGGGATGAGTGGCGACACCATAGATGGTCTTACCGTATTCAAACTCTACGATACCTATGGTTTTCCGATGGATTTGACGGCGGATATCGCGCGTGAGCGTGGTCTCAAAGTCGATGAGGACGGTTTCGAACAGGCGATGCAGGCACAACGTGAACGTGCGCGCAGTGCGAGTCAATTTGTGATGCAGGGCCGCGTCTCGCTGGACCTGGATATGCCCACAGAGTTTACGGGGTATCACGCGCTCAGTGATAGTTCAAAGGTAATTGCCCTGGTTCGGGGCGAAGACCAGGTTGACGCACTCAGCGAAGGTGAGCTGGGTATTGTTGTGCTAGAGCAAACACCGTTTTACGCGGAGTCCGGTGGTCAGGTTGGCGATGCTGGCGTCATCGAAGCGCAGGGTGGTCGTTTTGAAGTCAGAGATACGACCAAAGACGGCAGCTTGTGGTTGCATCATGGCCAGCTTGTTAGCGGTAAGATCAGCACTGGCGATGAGGTATGCGCCAGCGTTCAGTCGCAGATCCGGCAGGCAACAGCGCTGAATCACTCTGCGACCCACCTGTTGCACGCTGCGTTGCGTCAAGTGCTGGGTGAGCACGTAACCCAGAAAGGATCGCTGGTCGACTCGCAACGTTTGCGTTTTGACTTTGCCCATTTTGAGTCGATGACGGCGGATGAGCTCAGCGCAGTTGAGCAACTTGTGAACGAACAGATTCGTTTGAACACGCCGGTCACGGTTGATGTGACGGATATGGAAACAGCGAAGGCCAAAGGCGCGATGGCCCTGTTCGGAGAAAAATACGGCGACGAGGTTCGCTTGCTGAGCATGGGCGACGGCTTCTCCGTAGAGCTTTGCGGTGGTACTCATGTGCGCCGCACCGGTGACATAGGTCTTATGCGAATTGTGTCGGAGTCCGGAATTGCTTCTGGCGTTCGTCGCGTTGAAGCGGTTACGGGTGCTGCTGCCATGCAGCTGTTCGATACCGTTGAGTCCCGATACGGTGCGATCGCGCGTCTGCTCAAAGCAACCCCCGAAAACGCGGCAGAAAAGGTTGAGCAACTGGTTGCGAACAACCGCGCGCTGGAAAAAGAAATTGAGCGCCTGAAGGCAAAGCTTGCCAGCGGGGTGGGGACTGACTTGAGCGCCAGCGCGGTTGATATCGGCGGAGTGAAAGTTCTGGCTACCACGATAGATGGCGCTGATGTAAAAACGCTGCGTACCACATTGGATCAGCTGAAAAACAAACTGGGTTCGGCGGTGATTCTGCTCGCAGCCTCGGAAAGCGGCAAAGTCTCACTGGTTGCGGGTGTCACCAAAGATATAACCGATCGTTGCAAGGCCGGCGACCTGGTTGCTGATGTGGCAGCGAAAGTTGGCGGCAAAGGCGGTGGCCGTCCAGACATGGCTCAGGGTGGCGGTACAGATGAGGCTGCGCTGCCCGGTGCCCTCGAGCAAGTGCCTGCATGGGTGCAAAGCAAGCTCAACTAGTGGGCGCGTGAGGATTTCCCATTAAGGGGCTTGGGAAAATCTGATTGAGTGTCTATAATCGCGTCCTTCGACAGGATGACGAACCTCCAATAAGGCAAAGGAGTCGCCTTGGAGGATGGCAGGATACAGGAGCTTAGCCATGCTGATACTGACCCGCCGCGTAGGCGAAACCCTGATTATTGGTGATGATATAAAGATCACCGTGCTGGGCGTCAAAGGCAATCAGGTCCGTATCGGGGTGAATGCACCAAAAGATGTTGCCGTACATCGAGAAGAGATTTTCGATCGTATTCAGGATGAAACCGGCGATCAGGCTGAAGAGCAATAGCTTTTTGCCCTTGGTTGAATAGCAGGCTCGATGCCGAGTATTCAACCGATGAAGTAGATTTGGAGAAGTGGCCGAGTGGCTGACTCGTAGCCTGCGAAGCAGGCGGAGAGAGCGCCGAAGGCGACCCGAAGGGCGAAGAGCGAAGCGATGAGTAACGCGCGCCCCTTGTTGAATAGGAGG
>Ga0181576_10004310_pt1 | contig 10333 bp, 9 predicted proteins | sample 101ome_22_FD_132464 | JGI IMG/M metagenome (GOLD analysis project Ga0181576, IMG submission 132464) | Coastal salt marsh microbial communities from the Groves Creek Marsh, Skidaway Island, Georgia - 101412BT metaG (megahit assembly) | ecosystem: Environmental > Aquatic > Marine > Intertidal zone...
CACAGGCTCGTAGCCCGCCTCCTCCACCTGCCTCAGCACCTCCTTGAGGTCCACGCCCTCCTGGAGGCGGAGGAAGGCCTCCTCGGTGGTGAGGTTGACCCGGGCCTCCTCCACCCCTTCCGCCCGCTTCAAGGCCCTTTCCACCCGGGCCACGCAGGCGGCGCAGGTCATGCCCCTGACGCCTACCTTGATCTCCTGGGCCATGGCTTCACCGGTACTTGAGGGCCTCCATCAGCTCTTCTACGATCTCTTCCACGTCTCCCCGCTCGTGGGCGGTGGCCACGTGGTCCTTGAGGTGGGCCCTTAAGACCATCTCTCCCACGCGGTCTAAGGCGCCCTCCACCGCCTTGAGCTGTTTGAGGACGTCCACGCAGTAGACCTTCTCGTCCTCCAGCATGCGGAGGATGCCCTCCAGGTGCCCCTTGGCGGAGAGGAGGCGCCTTCTCGCCTCCTCCCTCACCTTGGGGTCCAAGTGCAGATGGGAGTGGGGCATGGTTAGGCCAGAACCTCGGCCTTGTACCCTTCCTCCTCCACCGCCTGGACGAGGGCCTTGGGGTCGGCCGTCCCCTCCACCAGGGCCTCCCCCTTTTCTAGGGAGACCTCCACCTTCTCCACGCCGGGGACCTTCTTCAGGGCCTTGGTCACCGCCATCACGCAGTGGTTGCAGGTCATGCCTTCCACCTTGAGCTTCAGCATCCTTCCACCTCCTACCCCACCCCAGGTGGGGTGGGGTACGCCTTTACCCTAGCTCTTTTTTCCCTCGCGCGCAAGGGACTCGCGCCCTCAGGGCGTTGGGCCCGTGAGGAGGCCCTTCCGCCGGGGCGGTGTCTCCGCTCGGCTAAGCACCCCACCGCGGCTTTCGCCGCGGTGGGGGCCCCAAAAGGAAGCTTTCCAAGCTTTATTGCGGGCAACCCGTGTTGCGAAATCAACGCGCAGCCACTTAGCCCGAGGAAGCCCCTTTACCGGGGCCCCATGCTGGCGCAAGCCGGCATGGGGTGGCCTCAGGCCCAGCGCGCCTCTTTGACCCCGGACACCTTCTGCACCGCCTGGAGGATCCGCTCCTCCTCCCCGTCCTGGACCGCCAGGCGGAGCCGGATCCGGGCCAGAGGGCCCAAAACCCGGGTTTCGGAGCCGAGGGCGCTCTTCCCCGCCTCGGCCACCACCTGCATCACGTCCCGGAGGAGGCCGGCCCGGTCTTGGGCCAGGACCTCGAGGACCACCACCTTCCCTCCCACCCCTTCCCAGTAGGCCCCGATCACCCGGTCCGCCTCCGGCCCCTGGAGGAGGCGGCGGAGGTTGGGGCAGTCGGCCCGGTGGACCGTGACCCCACGGCCCCGGGTCACGAACCCGAGGATGGGGTCGCCCTTCATGGGCTCGCAGCAGGAGGCGAGGCGGATGGGGGCCTGCAGGTCCTGCTCCAGCCGGATGCCCCACTCGTTGCGGGCCTGGGGCTTGGGCTTCTCCGGCTTGAGGAGGGCCTTGGGATAGAGCTTTTCCGCCACCTGCCGGGGGGTGAGGCGGTTCAGGGCCAGGGCCAGGTAGAGCTCCTCCGGGGAGGGGGGAAGGGAGAGGCGTTTGGCCGCCTCCTCCAGCTGGCTGTCCGTGGGCTTGGGCAGGCCCCGGCGCTTGAGGTACCGCTCCAGGAGGTGCTGGCCCTTTTCCAGGGTCTCCTGGCGCTCCTGGGCGCGGAAGTACTGGCGGATCTTGCTCTTGGCGCTCCGGGTCTTGGCGAACTCCAGCCAGCCCTTGGAGGGGTGGGCGTTCTTGCTGGTGAGGATCTCCACGATCTCCCCGTTTTGGAGCTCGTAGGAGAGGGGGACGATGCGGCCGTTGACCTTGGCCCCCACCATGTGGTGGCCCACCTCGGTGTGGATGTGGTAGGCGAAGTCCACGGGGGTCGCCCCCTTGGGCAGGTTGATGATGCGGCCCTTGGGGGTGAAGACGAAGACCCGGCCGCCGAGGAGGTCCTTGGTCACCGCCTCCACGAACTCCCGGGAGCTGGAGAACTCCTTCTGCCACTCCTGGATGCTCTTCAGCCAGGAGACCCGCCGCTTGACCTCCTCGGGGTCGGTGAGCCCCTCCTTATAGAGCCAGTGGGCGGCGATGCCGTACTCGGCCACGCGGTGCATCTCCCGGGTGCGGATCTGCACCTCCAGGGGCAGGCCCTCGAGGGCGATCACCGTGGTGTGGAGGCTCTGGTAGCCGTTGGGCTTGGGCACGGCGATGTAGTCCTTGACCCGGCCGGGGATGGGCTGCCAGAGGGCGTGGACCAGGCCGAGGACGTGGTAGCAGACCTGCTTCTCCCTTAGGGCCTGGCTTTCCCGGGTGGGCGCGGGCTTGGGGTCAAGGATGACCCGGACCGCCAGGAGGTCGTAGATCTGCTCCAGGGTCTTCCCCTCCCGCTCCATCTTCTTCCAGATGGAGTAGAGGTGCTTGGGGCGCCCGGTCACCTCAAAGCCCTGGAGCTGGCTCTGGAGGAGCTCGTCCCGGGCCAGGGTCTCCTGGAGGAGGTGGATGGCCCTCTGGATGAGGCGCTCCCTGGCCTCCTGGGTGGCCTGGATCCGGGCGGACAGGCTGGCGAAGGCCTCGGGGTGGAGGTAGCGGAAGGAGAGGTCCTCCAGCTCCCACTTGAGCTGGCCCATCCCCAGGCGGTGGGCGAGGGGGGCGTAGATCTCCAGGGTTTCCTGGGCGATCCGCTTCTGCTTCTCGGGGGGCATGTGCTCCAGGGTGCGGAGGTTGTGCAGGCGGTCCGCCAGCTTGACGATGATGATGCGCACGTCCTCCGCCATGGCGATGAACATCTGGCGGAGGTCCTCCGCCCGCCTCTCCTCCCCCTCGAGGTTCGCCAGCTTGTAGAGCTTGCTGACCTTGGTCTCCCCCTCCACGATGCGGCGCACCGTGGGGCCGAAGCGGCGCTCCAGCTCCTCGGGCGCCACCCCGCAGTCCTCCAGGGTGTCGTGGAGGAGGCCCGCGGCCACCGTGTCGGCGTCCATCTGCAGGCCGGCCAGAATCTCGGCCACGGCCACGGGGTGGGTGATGTAGGGCTCCCCGCTTCGCCGTAGCTGCCCCCGGTGGGCCTCCTCGGCGAAGCGATAGGCCTCCCGCACTTTGGCCCGTTCCTCGGGAGCGAGGTAGGCCAAGGCGGGTTCCAGGCGGTTCCAGAGGCCGAGATCCGCGCCGACCACTACTTTTAGTGTAGCACCCCTACCCGGAGAGGGCCTTCAAGAAGGGGTCCAAGGCCTCGGGCTCCACCAGGGCCACGGCCTCGTGCCCCCTCCAGGGGGCGAGGACCAAATAGCTCCCGCCCAGGCGGACGAGAGCAGGGCCCAGGGCCTCTCCCGTGGCGGCCTCCAGGGCCTTGAGGGCCTGGTGGAGGGCCTTGAGCTGGGGGCGGGGGAGGGGGAGGGGGTCGTCCAGAAGCCCCAGGGCCTTCACCCCGGGGAGGCGGAGGGGGGAGAGGTCCGGCCTTTCGCCCCCCGGGGCTTCCAGGGAGCTTAGGAGGGCCTCCAGGTCCTCCTGGCCCAGCTCCTTGAGGAGGCGGTCCGCGGCCTCCTTCTCCTTCTCCAACTCTTTGAGGGCCTCCTCCGCCTGGGCCAGGGCGCGCTCCACCTCCAAGACCCCCCGGGGGCCCAGCCGGTCCAGGGCCTTCTGGGCGGGGCGGAGGAACTCCACCAGGGGACGGATGCGGCGCTGGGTGTCGCTTTTGAGCCCCTCCAGGGGGGCGTAGCGGCGGAAAAAGGCGGCGAGGCGGGTGCCGAGCTCCTGGCGCTTGGCCTCGAGGCGGCGCTTCATGGCCTGGAGGGCCCGGGCGATGGGGGCGGGGTCGGGGAGGGGCTTTTGGCGCTCCGCCTCTATGGCCTTGAGGACCGCCTCGCCCCCCAAGGGGCGGAAGCGCTCCGCCAGGGCCTGGAGCCGGGCGAGCTCCTCCAGGGCGAGCCTCCGCCGGAGGGCCTGGGCCTCCTCCAGGCGGCGCCTCAGGGCCTCCAGGTCGGGAAGCTCCCCCTGGGCCAGGGCCCTTTCCGCCTCGGCCACCTCCTCGCCGAGCCCCAGGGCCTCCGCCTCCTCCTTGAGGGCCCTGAGGGCCGCTTTCCTCTCCTCTAGCCGCGCCCGCCGCGCCTCCTCCCCCGCGCCCTTCAGGAGCTCGGCGTAGCGGGCCCGGATCCCGGGCAGGGCCTGGGCGAGCGCCTCCCCCTCGAGGTGGGCAAGCTCCTCGGCGAGGGGCTTCGCCGCCTCGCCCAGGGCGGAAAGCTCCTCTAAGAGCCGCGCCTTCTCTTCCTTAAGGCGCCTTGCCTCCTCCTCCAGGGGGGCCTTGGCCTCCTGGGGGAGGGGAAGGCGGCGGAGGGCCTCCTCCAGCTGGATGAGGCGCGCCCGCCTTGCGGCCTTGGCCTCCGCCTCCGCCTCCTTCAGGGCCGCTTCCAGCTCCGTGAGCTTCTCCAGGGCGGGCTGGTCCGCCTCCAGGAGGGCCTCCACCTCCGCCCGCAAGGCGGCCGCCCGGGGGTGGTCCAAAAAGGGGGCGTAGCGGAGGACGAGCTCCTCCAGGCGCCGCTTCTCCTCCGCCACCTCCAGGGCCCGGATCTCCTGGGCCTGGGGCTCGGCGAGGCTTTCCAGGTCGATGACCAGCTCCTCCTCGAGGGCCGGGGCCTCCTCCACGGTGACGAGCACGTCCTCTTCCTGGGTTTCAAAGACCATCTCGGGGAGGGTGGCGGGCTGGACGGCGCTGGAGGCCAGGTACTTGCGGAGCTCCAGGGCCAGGGCCCTAGCCCGCTCCACCTCCCCCTGGGCCAAGGTCCCCTCCCGGTGGGCCTCGCGGACGATCTGGATAAGGCTTTCCAGCCGCCGCACCTTGGGGCCGCCCAGGGGACGGACCCGCTCCAAGGCCTCCTCCAGGTGGGCGAGGTCCTGGGCCTGGCGCAGGAGGGCCTCCTCCAGCTTCTCCTCCAGGTGGTCCAGGAGGGCGAGCCCCTCCTGGAGGAGCCTGGGGTCGGGCTCCCGGCGCAGGCGGTTCACCAGGGCCCGTAGCCTTCCCACCTCGGGCCAGTCCACGTAGAGGCCGAAGCGGGCCAGCCCCCGCTCCAGGGCCTCCAGGCCCCCTTCCGGGGCCGGGGCCAGGCGGGCCAGGGCCTCCTCCACCGCCCGCCGGGCCTGGGCGGCGGGGAGGCGGGCCTGGAGCTCCCGGAAGATCAGGCCCTTGAGGAGGGTCTCGGCGTCTTTCTCGCTCAGCTCCTCCGGCCGCTTGCCCAGCCGCTTGAGCCCCTCCTCCAAGACCACCTGGGCCCGGGCCCCCAGGTGGGGCCTGAGGGCTTCCTCCAGGATCCGGTAAGGGCTTTCCCTCATGGCGTTTCCTTAACCACCCGCAGGGGCTCCCCGAAGTAGAGGGTCCGGTGGGGGAAGGGGATCTCCACGCCCTCCTGGTCCAGCCGCTTCTTGATCCGCCGGCGGAACTCCCGGGCCACGGCCCACTGCTGGGCGGGCTTGGTGCCGAAGAGGGTGCGGATGACCACGGCGGAGTCGGCCAGGTTTTCGACGCCGAGGACCTCCGGGGGGTTCGTGAGCTTGTCCTGCCACTCCGGGTCCTGGAAGAAGCGCTCCGCCTCGTCCCGGAAGATGGCGAGGACGCGGTCCACGTCCTCCTTGTAGGCCACCCCCACGTCCACCACCGCCCGGCTCCACTCCTGGGTGAAGACGGTGACCTGCTGGATCTGGGAGTTGGGGATGAAGTGGGCCTTGCCCTCGAGGTCGCGGAGGACGGTGAGGCGCAGGTTGAACTTCTCCACCACGCCGGCGAGGTCCCCCACCTTCACGATGTCCCCCACGCCGTACTGGTCTTCCAGGAGGATGAAGAAGCCGTTGATGAAGTCGCGGATGAGGTTCTGGGCGGCGAAGCTTAAGGCGAGCCCCGCCACCCCGGCCCCGGCGAGGAGGGCGGTGACGTTGAGGCCGAGGTTGGAGAGGAAGAGGAGGCCGCCCACGGTGACCACCGCAACCTTCAGGGCCGACTCGGAGACGTTCCTCAGGGTCTTGGCCCGCACCGCCTGCCGGGTGAGCTCCCCCTCCGTCTCCGGCAAGGGGAGGCTCCTGAGGAGGAGGGGCACCAGGCGGTAGGCCGTCCAGGTGGCGAGGAGGACGGCCCCGCCGGCCACCCCCTTCCCCCCGAGCCAGGCCACCAGGCTCCGCCCCCAGGTGGCCAGGGGCTCGTAGGGAAGGCTTAGGGCGTGGCTCAGGTAGCTTGCCCCGGCCACAGCCACCACCCCCCACCAGGCGTAGCCCAGGAGGCGGAAGAAGGCGTCGTCCCGGGTGCTCGGGGTGAGGGCGGCGAGCCTCCCCAAAAGCCTCGCGCCGAGCCGTCCCAAAAGGACCACTGCCGCCAGGGTGAGGGCGATGTGCAACGCGGCCAGCATGGGCCAAGTATACCGGAGCTATAGTGGGGGAGATGGAGCGGCACGTTCCCGAACCCACCCACACCCTCGAGGGCTGGCACGTCCTCCACGACTTCCGCCTCTTGGACTTCGCCCGCTGGTTCTCCGCCCCCTTGGAGGCCCGGGAGGACGCCTGGGAGGAGCTTAAAGGCCTGGTGCGGGAGTGGCGGGAGCTGGAGGAGGCGGGCCAGGGTTCCTACGGCATCTACCAGGTGGTGGGCCACAAGGCCGACCTCCTCTTCCTCAACCTCCGCCCCGGGCTTGACCCCCTTCTGGAGGCGGAGGCCCGTCTTTCCCGCTCCGCCTTCGCCCGGTACCTGGGGCGGAGCTACAGCTTCTACTCCGTGGTGGAGCTGGGAAGCCAGGAGAAGCCCCTAGACCCCGAGTCCCCCTACGTCAAGCCCCGCCTCACCCCGAGGGTTCCCAAATCGGGGTACGTCTGCTTCTACCCCATGAACAAGCGGCGCCAGGGCCAGGACAACTGGTACATGCTTCCGGCCAAGGAGCGGGCGAGCCTCATGAAGGCCCACGGGGAGACGGGGAGGAAGTACCAGGGAAAGGTGATGCAGGTCATCAGCGGGGCCCAGGGCCTGGACGACTGGGAGTGGGGGGTGGACCTTTTCAGCGAGGACCCCGTCCAGTTCAAGAAGATCGTCTACGAGATGCGCTTTGACGAGGTCTCCGCCCGCTACGGGGAGTTCGGCCCCTTCTTCGTGGGCAAGTACCTGGATGAGGAGGCCCTGCGGGCCTTCCTCGGCTTTAGAGGAGGCGCACCCAGACCTCCCGCACCCGGGGGCCGTCAAACTCCGCCAGGAAGACCTGCTGCCAGCGCCCAAGCCTCAGCCGCCCCTTCTCCGCCAGGAGGAGGAGGTGGACCCCGGTGAGGAGGCTCTTGAGGTGGGCGTGGGAGTTCCCCTCTAGGTGCCGGTCCTGGGGGCGGTGCCGGGGGGCGAGCTCGGCGAGCCGGCCTAAGAGGTCCTGGGCCACCGTGGGGTCGGCCCCTTCCTGGACCGTAAGGCCGCAGGTGGTGTGGGGGACGAAGAGGTAGACCAAGCCCGTATGGCCCGAGAGGGCCGCCTCCACCTTGCGGGTGATGTTCACGAACCCCTCCTCGGGGGTGGGGACCTCGAGGCGCACCACGCCTTCCATATGGGCATGATGCCACACTGGGCGCCTTGGGAGCCGGGGTAGACTCTCCCCATGTACGAGGCGGTGCTCGCCCTGCACAACCTGGTGCGCTGGCTGGTCCTTTTCTTTGGCCTCTGGGCCCTCTTCCGCCCGGAGCCTAGGCCCGGCGCCCTCTTCGCCCACGCCCTCACCCTGCAGGTGGTCCTGGGGGTGATCCTGGCCTTCGTGAGCCCCTATTTCCAAGGGCTCCTCGCCGCCTTTGGGGAGGCCATGCGGGCCGGAGGGGAGGCCCGCTTCTTCGCGGCGGAGCACTGGGTGGGGGGGCTTGTGGCCCTGGGCCTGGCCCACGCGGGGCTTGCCCGGGCGCGGAGAGGGAAGCCCGGGGCCAGGCTTCTTTTCGGCCTGGCCCTGGGGGTGCTCCTCCTCTCCGTCCCCTGGTTCCGGCCCCTGGTGCGGCTTTAGAGGAGGGAGGCCACGGACACGGAGAGCCCGGGGAAGGCCCTGGGGGAGAGGGTGTCCCCGGGGCCCAGGACGTGGTGTTCCCGGTAGCCCCCGGGGGAAGGGTCCAGGAAGCGGTGGACCCTTCCCTCCACGAGGTCCACCACCCAGACCTCCTGGACCCCGTGCCGGGCGTAGAGGGGGGCCTTCACCTCCCGGTCGTAGGCCCCCGAGGCGTCGGCCACCTCCACCAAGAGGAGGACGTCTTCGGGGCCCGGGTGGGCTTCGGCGTAGAGATCCTCCCGGGGCTTGAGGAGGAGGAGGTCGGGCTGGGGCTCGCTATGGGGGCTTAGGCGCAGGGGGTCCTGCACGGCGAGGAGGCATAGGCCTTGGGTTTCCAAGGGGGTGAAGAGGCGGCGGAGGCGGCGGAGGCAGGCGGCGTGGCGGCTACCGATGGGGCTCATCTGCCAGATCTCCCCTTCCAGGAGCTCCACCCGGTCGTCTTCCCCGAGGAGGCCCGCCCGGGCCATGCGGTGGAACTCCTCCACGCTGAAGCGACGACGCACCGGGGTCATCTCCTTCATCCTACATAGGCCAAGGCTCCATACATAGGCCAAGGCTCCATACCCCACCACCCGCTCCCGCCCTCCCCTGGCCTCGGCGCTGGTGGCGTAGGCGAGGAGCCGGGGTTTCCACCCCAGGGCCCGGGCCAAGGCGGTGAGGGTGCTCCAGGGGAGCCGGCCGCAGGCCTCCCCTTGGGCCACCCCCTCGGCGTCCAAGGCCAGGGCCCGCTTTAGGGTCTTGGCGTCCAGCCTCCGGGCCACGGGGTCGGGGTGGTAGTGGGAGAGGTCGCTGGAGGCCACCACCAGGTCCTTTGGGCCCAGTTCCGGGAGGAGGGCCTCCGCCACCTCCCCTGGGTCCACCTCCCCGAAGAGGAGGGGGAGGATGGGGGTTTGGGGGAGGGCCACCTGGAGGAAGGGGAGGAGGACCTCGAGGCTATGCTCCTCCAGGAAGGGCTCCCGGTAGGCGCGAAAGGGCGCTCCTTGGCCGAGAAGCCTCCTCCCCCCCTCCAGGTCCACCGCCACCTCCCCCAAGGGGGTGCGCCAGGCCCGGTAGGGGAAGAAGGCCACCCCGGGGAAGGCCACGAAGTGGCTTGGACCCAGGAGGAAAACCCGCCTCGCCTTTCCCCGCCAGGCGGAGAGGGCCCGGAAGGCTTCCGCCATCACCCTGCCGGCGTAGGCGTAGCCCGCATGGGGGGAGAGGACCCCCCGGACCCCGGGTAGGGGCGGGGTGCGGGCCCCGGCCAGGAGGGCTTTCACCTCCTCCTTCAGGGCCGCCTTTTCCCCGGGGTAAAAATACCCCGCCACCTGAGGGGGCCTCACCAGGTCCATACGCCGGGGATGCGCTGGCCGCACCCGGGGCAGACCCCCGGGGCCTCCCACAGGGCCTCCACCCGGTAGCCCCGCCGGCGCACCAGGAGCCTGCCGCAGTTGGGGCAATAAGTGGAGTTCCTTTCCTCGTCCAGGACGTTGCCCACGTACACGAACCTCAGGCCCTCCTCCTTGGCGATGGCGTGGGCCCGGACCAGGGTGGCGTGCCGGGTGGACCTCAGGTCCAGCATGCGGTAGTCGGGATGGGCGGCGGTGAGGTGCCAGGGGATGTCGGGGGAGAGCCCCTTGAGGAAGCGGGCCATGGCCCGGACCTCCTCGTCCGAGTCGTTATAGCCCTCCAGGAGAAGCGTGGTGACCTCCACCCACACCCCGCTCGCCACCAGGTGTCCCAGGCTTTCCAGCACGGGCTTGAGCCGGGCCCCACAGACCTCCCGGTAGAACTTCTCCGTGAAGCCCTTCAGGTCCACGTTGGCCGCGTCCAGGTGGGGCCTGATGTAGTCCCAGGCCTCTTTGGTCTCAAACCCGCTCGTCACGAAGACGTTCTTCATCCCCCGGGCCTTGGCCAGGCGGGCGGTGTCGTGGGCGTACTCTATCCAGACGGCGGGCTCGTTGTAGGTGTAGGCGAGAAGCCTCACGCCCAGGGCCTCTGCCTCCGCCACGAGGCGCTTCGGGGGCCAGTCCTCGCCGATGGGGCGGTCCAGGCGCCCTTCCGGGGAGACCCGAAACTCCCGGAACTGGGAGATCTGCCAGTTCTGGCAGAAGGCGCAGAAAAGGTTGCACCCCACGGTGCCCACGGAGAGGATGCCTTCCCCGGGGTGGAAGTGGTAGAGGGGCTTCTTCTCCACCGGGTCCAGGTGAAGGGCGGCCGCCTTGCCGTAGGTGACCAGGTAGAGCCTACCCCCGAGGTTGCGCCGCACCCCGCACTTCCCCGCCCCGCCCTCGGGGAGGGCGCAGTAGTGG
>Ga0181576_10004315_pt1 | contig 10326 bp, 1 predicted proteins | sample 101ome_22_FD_132464 | JGI IMG/M metagenome (GOLD analysis project Ga0181576, IMG submission 132464) | Coastal salt marsh microbial communities from the Groves Creek Marsh, Skidaway Island, Georgia - 101412BT metaG (megahit assembly) | ecosystem: Environmental > Aquatic > Marine > Intertidal zone...
ACGCCGCCCCGGCCCCGCCGCCCGCCGTCGTTGGCGTCGCCCCCGCCCCCCCTGTCCTCCCCCCGAGAACCCCCCCCCCGGGCGTGGTGACGGCCCCGGCGCGCGAAAGGGCCTCGAGGTCGTGAGCGTGAGCCTTGATCAGGCCGCGCAGCGCCGACGCGTGCCGGCCCCGCTCGGCCTCGAGCGTCCGCTCCATTGTCGCCAGCCTTGCCTCCGCCGCGTCGGCGTCTGCCCGGGCCAGCCCGACCCGAGCGGCCGTCTCCGCCCCCCGGGCGGCGGCCCGGCGCTCGGCCTCGACCGCCTCCGCGGCGGCGCGCTTGAGCCTTGCCTCGAGCGAGCGGATCTTCTCGAACGCCAGCCGCGACACGCGTTGCGCGCCCTCGGCCCGCTCCGTCGCGGACAGCGCGGAGCCCTTGGCGTCCTCCAGGGCCGCGACCGCGGCGACGCGCTGGGCCTCTGTCGCCTCCAGGTCCTCGGCGAGCCGAGCAACACGCCTCCGCGCGGCGTCGCGCTCGCGTTGGGCGGCGCCAAGGGCCGCATCGTTGGACGCCTGGGCGGCCTCCGCGGCCGCTCGCAGCTCGCTCACTTCCTTCCTCCCCGCGTCGCGGGCCGCGCGGGCGGCCAGGAGGGCGGACTCGGCGGCGGCGGCGCGGGCTTCGAGGCTCTCGACGTCGGCAGTGAGGGCGGCGACACGCGCCCTGCCATCGGCGACGGCCGATGCCGACGCGTCCCGCGCGGCGGCGACGTCGGCCACCAGGCTCGCCACGCGCTCCTCCAACCCATCCACTGCGCTTCGCAGGCCGTCGGCCTCGAGCTCGCGCCGGGACCGGTCGGCGTCAACGGCGGCAGAGGCGGCGCGGGCGGCGGCCGTCAGGTCGGCAATGCGGGCCTCGGCCGCTGCCCTCGCCGCCTCGGCGTCCCGCGCCCGGCCCTCGGCCGCGGCCCCGGCGGCCCGGAGACCCGCCGCCTCGGCCAGAAGGGCCGTGTGGCGCCGCTCCGCGGCGTCAAAGGCAGCCTCGGCCTCGGCGGCGCGGCGAGCGCCGGAGGCGGCCTCCGCGGCCGCCCGCGCCGCCTCTGTCCGCCCTTCGGCCGCGGCGCGCTCGGCCGCTTCAGCCCGCGTCGTGGACTCCGCCCCGGCGGCGCGTGCGGCCTCGAGCAGCGCACGAAGCTGCTCAATCTTGGCGAAGGCGCGACGGGTCACGTCGCGTGCGGCCGCGGCGTCCGCCTCGGCGGCGGCGGCGGCCTCAGCGGCGGCCTCGCCCCGGTCGTGGACGCCCTTGAGCCGCGATGCCGCCTTGGCCGCGCGGCGCTCGGCCGTCTCCTTGATCGTCTCCGCCTCGGCTCGGGCGGCATCGAGCCGGCTCTCGAGGTCGGCGGCCTTGGCGGCGGCCTCGGTGGCCTCGGCGGCGCGCGCCGCCGCCACAGCGTCCAGCGACTCGACCGACGCGCGGAGCGACGCCGCGTCGTTCTCGACGCTCAACCTGAGGTCCTCCGCGTGGCCGAGCTCGCTCCTCAGGGTCGCGCGTCCGGCGTCAGCCGCGGCCAGCGCAGCCTCGAGCTCGGCCAGGCGGGCGGTGCCCGCAGCGGCCTCGGCCGACGCCGCCTCAGCCGCCCGGCGCGCGGCGGAGGCCTCGGTCTCGGCCGCCGCGGCGCGGCGCTCGAGCTCGGCAGCGTCCCGGCGAGACCGCTTCGCCAGCTCGCGCGCGCGGACGCGGTCGGCCTCGTGCTCGCTTTCGCGGGTCGCGGCCGCCGAGGTCAACGCGGCGACGCGCGACTCGAGCACGGCGGCGCGGCGGCTGAGATCGGCACGAGCGGTTTCGGCTCTCGCCGCCGCCGCAGAGCCCGCCTCCCGCTCAGCGACGAGGGCGGCCTCGGCGGCCGACGCGGCCGCGGCGGTCGTCGCGGCCGTGGCCTCGGCGCGGCGGCGCGCGACGTCGGCCTCAGCGGCAGCTGATTGCAGCCGCTTGATCTTGTCAAACGCGAGGCGCCAGACGCGACGTGCGCCGGCGGCGTCAACGTTGGCGGCCTCAGCCCGCGCAGCGCCGGCCTCGGCCTTGGCCAGCGCCTCGGCCGCCTTGGCGTTGGCGGCGTCGGCGCGGGCGGCTTCCTTGACGGCGACTTGCTTGGACGCGGCGGCGGCGGCGGCGAGCCTGGCCCCCTCCTTCTCGAGCGAGGCCTCTCGGGCGGCGGCGGCGCGGCCCGCGGCCTCGGCCTCGGCGCGGGCCACGTCGACGGCGGCCTCGGCGGCGGCCGCGCGGCGCCTGAGGGAGGACGCCTCGGCCCCCGCCGCGGCGAGGGCCGAATGGGCCGCGTCGACGTCGGCCGCGAGCGCTGCCGCCGCCGCCGCCGCCGCAAGCCCGTCGAGCCGCAGGGCCGCCGCCTCGGCCTGAGCCCGCTCCCGCGCCGCCGTCTCGTCCGCAGTCGCCCGCCTCGCGATCCGCTCCGCGGCCTCGGCGGCGTCCGCTCGCGCCCGGGCGTCGCGGGAGGCGTCGGCCGCGGACGACAGCTCGGCCTGCAGGGACCGAACCTGGGCCAGGGCCCGCGCCTCCGACTCGCGCGACCCCTCTCCCCGGGACGCCGCCGCGTCCCGCTCCGACTCGGCGGCGGCGAGGGCGGCGGCGAGGTCGGCGGCGCGCTTCGCCAGATCGGCCCGCTCGGTCTCAATGACCTGGCGCTCGTTCGACAGTTGTTCGGCCCGGTCGCTGGCGGCGGCCTCGGCGCACGCGGCGGCGTCGGCGGCCTCGACAGCCGCCTCCAGGCGCGACGCAAGGCGCTCGACGGCGTCGTTCGACCGCTTCGCCGCCGTCTCGCGATCGGCCGCCTCGGCCCGCGCCGCCATCAGGTCCCGTTCGAGCGACGCGATGGCGCCGCGACTGGCGTCGGCGGCGGCTGCAGCCTCGACGAGACGGCGCTCGGCCGCCGCGAACCGACGGCGGACGTCGCCTGCGTCGGCGCGAGACCGCGCGAGGGACGCGGCAAGTTTTCTCCCCCGCTCGGCGGCGAGAGCGGCGTCCTTCCGGGCCTCAGCGGCGGCTTTTTCGGCGCGCTCGGCCCGGGAACGGGCCGTCGCAAGCTCTGCGGCGGCGGCGGCCCTGTCGCGGCCCCGGCTCCGTTCGACCGATGCGGCTTCGGCGCCGGCGCGAGCGAGGGCGGCACCGGCCTCGGCGGCGCGGGCCGCGGCCCGGGCGCCGTCGGCCTCCGCCTTGCGGAGGCGTTCGGTGAGCTGGCGGGTCCGCTCGACGGACGCGGCGAGCGTCGAGGCCGCGACGCCGGCACGAGCGGCGGCGGCGTCCACGTCGGCGGGCCTCGCCGCCGCCCGCGCCCGCGCAGACCGCTCGACCTCCAGCCTCCTCTCGGCGTCCGCCGCCCGCTCAGCCGCCGCGAGGCGCAGGCTTGTCTCCCGCGCCGCGCGCTCGCGCAGCCTCTCGCCCTCGGCTGCTAGCTCGCGACCGCGGGCGCGGGACCGGCGCTCGGCCGCGGCGGCTGCGTCGGCCGCGTCCGCGGCAGCCGACCGCTCGGCCTCGGCCCTCGCCTCGGCCTCGGCTCGCGCCGCCGCCTCTCCGCGGGCTTCCGCCCGGGCGCCGGCGAGGGCGGCGCTCAGCTCGGACGCCTCGGCCATGGCCGCCGCCGCCGCGGCGCGCGCCGCCGCGGCGTCGCGTTCGGCCTCGGCCGCCCGCTCGCGCGCCGCCTCGGCGCCCCTTGTCGCGGCGTCCGTGGCCTCACGGGCCCGCGTCTCGGCGGCCCCCCGGGCGGCTTCGGCCGTCTCGAGGCGGGATCTGAGCCCGTCGGCCTCGTCCTGGGCGGCGAGACGCCACGCCAGCGCAGCGGTGTCTCCCGCCCGCGCGTCCCCTTCGGCGGCCGCCTGGCGACCCCGCGCCTCTTCGGCAACGGCCTCGGCCGCTTCCAGGGCCGACTGCAGGCGCTGGCACCGCGCCGTCAGCGCAGTCGTCTGGGCGTCAAGCTGGCCCCTCAGCTCCGAGGCGGCCGCCTCCAGGCCGGCGGCGGCGGCCTCGGCCTCGCCCCGCGCCAGGGCCGCCGCCGCCGCGCGCTCTGTCGCCTCGGCGCCCACGGCCTCGGCGACGGCCAGCCGCTCCTCGAGAGCCGCCGCGCGGGCCCTCGCCTCGTCGGCGCCGGCGTCGGCGACGGCAGCGGCGGCCGCGGCCGTCGCGGCGGCGGCGCGGGAGGCTGCCAGGGCCCCCTCAAGACCCTCGACGCGGCCGAGGGCCGCCCGCCCGGCGGCCTCGGCCGCCGTCGCCCGCGCCGTCAGCGCGGCGACGACGTCGGCGCGCTCCGCCGAGGCCGCATCAATCGCCTCGGTAGCCGCCTCCGCGGCGCTCTTGGCCGCGGACCTCACGGCGTCGACGTCGGCCTCGGCCGCCTCGGCGCGGGATCGGGCCGCCGCGGCGCGTTCGTGCAGGGCCCGTGCCACCCCCGCGAGAGCGTCGACGCGGCGGCCCGCCCTCTCTGCCGTCGTTGTCAGTTCGTCGACCCGACCCCGCAGCTCGGCGTTGTCGTCCTTGACGGCGGAGAGGCGCGCGGCGAGGTCGGCGGCGCCCTCGCGCGCCATCGCGGCCTCGCGTCGCGCGGCGACGACGGCAGCGTCGGCGGCGTCGGCCCTCGCGGCCGAGCCAGCGGCTGCGGCCTCGAGCGCCGCCCGCGCCGCCTCGGCAGCCTCGATCCGGGCCTCGGCCCTCGCCGCGCCCGACCGCAGGGTCTCGCACTCGGCGGCAAGCTCCGCACGCTGCCCGCGTAACCCGGCGACGACCCCCTCGGCCGCCGCGAGCCGCCGCGCGGCCGCGGCGCCCGCACGCTTCTCCGCGGCGGCATCGGCCACGGCCGCGGCAGCCTCGGCGCGCGCCGCGTCCGCCTCCATGGCGGACGAAGCGGCGGCGGCGGCAGCGGCGGCGCCCTCGGCCCGCGCGGCGGCGAGCTGCCGGCTCGCGACCGACTCGGCGTCGACGGCGGCGTCGCGAGCGCCGCGGAGCGAGGCCGCGAGGCGCCCGGCGGCCCGGACGCTGTTGCGAAGCCGAACAATCTCGGCAGCTCCCGCCGCGAGGCGGGTCTCGGCCGTCTGGGCGACCTCGACGCGCTCAGCCGCCACGGCGCGGGCGGCGTCGGCGTCGGCGACGGCGTGGGCGGCGAGGCGCCGGGCCTCGGCGGCGTCCGCCTTCGCGCGTGCGGCGTTCGCGGAGGCCTCGGCTGCCCGCGCCTCGGCCGCGACGGCCCTGGCGCGGTCGACCTCGCGGGCCGCGGCGGCCTCGGCCCTCGCCGTCGCCGCGAGGTCCGTCTGCCGCGCTGCCTCGGCGGCGAGGTCTTCAGCGCGCTTGATTTCGACGGCGGCGGTCGCGTCGGACGCGTCGGCCCTCGCCGCCTCGGTCGTCGCCGCCGCCTTGGCGGCTCTCGCCTCTGCCTCGGCCTCGGCGGCCCTCGCCTTGAGCGCTGCGGCGACGCCGCGGGCTGCGGCGATGGCCCGGTCGGCCCGCGCCGCCTCGGCCTCGGCTCGCGCGGCGGCGGCGCCGGCCTCGGCCCCGAGGCGCTCCGCCTCCTCCCTCGCCTCGCCGGCCGCCGCCGCGTTGGCGTCTCTCTCGGCGGCGACGGCCTCGGCCCGGGCCTCGGCCTCGGCGGCGCGGGCCCGCAGCGCCTCGGCCAGGGCCGACGCCGCCTCCGTTTCCCGCGCTGCGTCGTCGCAGAACCGACGCGCGGCCGCGACATCCGCCCTGGCGTCCGCCTCGCGCTGCGCCCCGGCGGCGAGCTGCCGGCGGGCCTCGCGCGCGTCGAGGGCGGCGTCCTCGGCGGCGGCCTCGGCGGCGGCGCGGGCCTCGGCGGCGGCGTCGGCGCGCGCCGCGACGTCGGCGGCGACGCGCCGAGCTTCGGCGCCGGCGGCCTCGGCGGCGAGACAGCGCTCGCGGAGACGGTCGACGACGCCGCGCGCGACCGCGGCCTCCTTGGTCGCGCGGGTCGCCTCGGCGCGCAGCGACGCGGCGACGTCGGCGTCGGTCGCCGCGGCCCTCTCGGCGGCCTCAGCGGCCTCGGAAGCGACGCGCTCCGCGGAGGCGGCCGCGGCCGACGCGGCGTCCCGCTCGGCCACGACCGCGGCGAGCTTAACTTCGAAGTCACCGACGAGCTCGGCCGCCCGGGCGGCCTCGAGCTCAGCGGCGTCGGCGCGCGCAGCGGCTGCGGCGCCGTCGGCCTCGGCGACCTCGGCCCGGGCGGCGGCTTCGAGCGTCGCCGAGCGCATCTCCTCGAGCGCCGCCTCCGCCTCGGCCCGCGCCGCTCGCAGCTCCGCCGCGCCCCGCGTCTCGGCCTCGGCCAGGCGGGCCGCAGCGTCGGCCGACGCGGCCAGGGCCGCGTCGCGGCCCCGCGTCGCCGCGTCGGCGTCGGCGGCCGCCCGCCGGGCCGCCTCGCGCGCCTCGGCCGCCGCCTCTTCGCTGGAGCGAATCCGCTCCAGCGACTCCCGCAGCGAGACCCTGGCGCCCTCGGCCTCGGCCCGCAGCGACTCGGCCTCGGCCATCGCCCCGTCGAGCGCGCGACGCCCCGCCGCGTGGGCCTCGCGGAGACGCCGCTCGGCGTCCGCCCTCTCGGTCGCCAGCGCGGATGCCAGCGCGTCCGCCCGTCTGGCGGCCTCGGCGGCCTTCGACTCGGCCTCGATGCGGGCCTCATCCAGCCGCGCGGCCAGAGCCGCGGCCTCGTCCCGTCCCGCCGCCAGCTCGGCCCGCTCGGCCGCCCCCGCCCGCGCCGCCGCCTCGGCCTCGCTGGCCGCCGCCGCCGCCCGCCGCTCGCCCGTCCGCGCCCCCTCCCGGGCCGCCTCGGCCGCCCGCCGGGCCTCCTCCGCGCCCCGCCGGGCCTCCCTCAGGCTCCGCCCGAGCCGCTTTCCGACCTCGAGCGCCGCGTCCCGCTGCGCCGCCACGGCCGCCGCGGCCGCCTCGGCCCGGGCCCGCTCTGCGTCCCGCAGCGAGGACAGGTCCTCCAGCCGCGCCTGCAGCCCCCGCGCCCGCCCCGTCGCCTCGGCCAGGGCCGTCTCCGCCGCGGCCTTGTCTCTCCGCAGCGAGGCGGCGCGTTCGGCCAGCGCCGCCCGCGCCGCCTCCAGCTCCGCCGCCCGCGTCGGGGCCGCCGACCGGGCGCCCGCCTCCGTCGCGGCGAGGTCCGCCAGCCGCGCCACCTCGACCTCGAGGTCCCTCCGCTCGTCGCCGGCGTCCACGAGGGCGGCGCGAAGCTCGGCGTCGCGCCCCTCGAGGGCGGCGACGGCGGCGAGGGCGTCCCCGAGGCTGCCCGTGAGGGCCTCGGCGCGCGCCGCCAGCCGCGCCCGCGCGCCGACGGCCGCCGACGCCGCCCGCTCCGCCCGCGCCGCCGCCTCGACGGCCGCGTCCCGGTCCGTCTCCGCCTCCGACAGCGCCGCGTCCGCGTCGCGCCGGGCCGCCTCGGCCTTGCGCAGCGCCGCGTTCGCGGATTCCACCTCCGCGGCGGCGCCGGCCGCGCCCGCCGCCGCCGCCGCCTCGGCCTCGGCCGCCCGCGCCCGCAGCGCCCTCGCCTCGGCCGCCAGTCCGTCCCTCTCCTTCGTCAGTGCCCGCGTCACCTCGGCCGCCGCCGCCGCGCCCCGAGCGGCCTCCTCGCGCGCCTCGTTCAACGCCGCGCGCAGCGCAACCAGCTCGCCCCTGGCCCCCTCGGCCTCCGCGCCCGCCCGCTCCCGCGCCGCGCCGAGCCGCCCCGACGCGTCCGAGCCGGCCAGCGCCGCCTCGGCCTCCGCCTCGGCCTCGACGCACCGCGCTTCGGCTCTCTCCAGCGCGCTCCGGGCCGCCGCGGCGGCCTCGGGGCTGCCCTTCTTCCGGTCCGCGGCCTCGGCGGCCCGGCGCTCGGCGACGGCCGCCGCCGAGCGCCGCGCCGCCGCCGCCGCCAGACGACTTTCGACGCCGCTGAGACGGTCGGCCTCGGCGCGGAACCCGGCGGCGGCGGCGCGATCGGCCCCCCCCGCGACGGGGGTCGTCGCCGGCGCCGGAGGCGTCGAGAGCCCGACGCCGACGACGCCGACAACGGGCGTCGACGTCGCCGCGCCGCGGCCGCGCCGCGACAGCGCCCGGCGGAGGCCCCCGCCCGGGCCGCCCCCCGCCGACGCCCGGACCGGGGTCGCCCCCCGAAAGGGCACGGGGGGCGACGCCGCCCCCTCGGCCCGCGCCTGGAGAAGGCGCAAGCGCGCCGAGAGGGCCTGGCTCATCGCCCGGACCTCTGCCTCGGTGCGGCGACGGGGCGTCGTCGCCTCGGCGGCGGCGGACCTCGCGCCGGCGCCGGCGGATCCGGCCGGGGTCCGCCCCACCCCGCTCCCTCCCGTGGCCGGGAGGGGGGTGGACAGGATCTGGGCCGCGGTGGGGGCGCGGAAGGACCCGAGGGCGGGGGTGCCGAGGGGGGCCGCCGAGCCGTGGGTGGAGGGGGCGAAGCCGCCGCGCCGGGCGCCGGCGGCGGGCGTCCGGATCCGGGCCTCGGGGAGGGCGTTTTCGAGGCCCGTTGCCGGGGTCGGGCCGGCGAATGAGAGGGAAGGGGAGGGGGCGGCAACGGGGGGCCGGCCGACGAATCCTCCGCCGTTGGGGGCGACGGAGGAAGGAGCCGGCGAGGCCGAGGCGGCGCGGTCGCGGAGAGAACCGTTGAATCCGCCGAAGGCGCCCCCACCCCCGACTCCGAGAGGCGAGAGGGGGGCGCGGGGCGAGGCGAGGGGGGCGGCGAGGCCGCCCTTGAGGGGCGAGGGCGAGGGGGGGGCGGCCGGGCTGGGGGACCCGAACGCTCCTCCCGCGCTCTCGTCGACGTTCACGCCGGCAATGCGGGGGGCGGAGGCGGCGTGCGCTGCGGGAGCGGAGGCGTTGGGGGCGAGGGGGCCGGGTCGGGGGGCGCGCGGCGGCTGGTTCGAACGCGCGACGACGCCCGCTCAGCGTGGGGCGAGAGGCAAGTCGGGGCGCGGCGCGCGAGCGAAGAAGGCACGCCAGACCGAGCACTCGCCTTCTACCATCGCTTGCTGATGAAACTGGACGGTTTCTGTCGGAGGAGAGGTATCAGGGGAGGAGGAATCGTCGGGGGAGGGCGGCCGGGGTCGGCGCGACGCGGCGACGCTCACAACGAGGCCAAGCGCGTCGCTCTGAAGGGGACTTCGGGGATGAACTTCAGAGTCGCTAAGTATTTACTACAAAAAACACAGAATGGATGAGAATGCTCCGACGAAGTTCAGCACAGGCGCCGGGAGCGAGCCCGCGCCGTTGAAAACGGCGACGGCGGCCGGCGCCCCCTGCGCCCTCGCGCTAAATCGAAACGGGGATCGATCTCGCCTGACGTCGACCCGATCTCGGGTGTGTGGCGATCACGGGGCGGCGGGCGGCAACGGGATCCGGGGAGGACGCGAACTCGAAGCGTTCATCCACGTTTGTTCGGTGAGGAAGGATTTTCGCTCTCTGGACGACAAGCGCTCGCCTCGAGGCACCGGGAGGCGACGAAGAGGGCTCATTCATCGTTGCGTTGGATCTAGTGCGGGATGGTCCGGACCTCCGGTATCGATTGAGATCGGGTTGTTGGCGGCGACTGGCCCGGTCCGGTCCCTGCCGGCGGCTCCGGCGGCGCCGAGACCGCCGCCGCCGGGGCTGTCGTCGCATCAGCCCCCCCCGTCCCCCGGCTTCGACGATCTCCGCACCGCCCACCCCTCCAAACTCCGCTGCCCGCGCGGCGGAGCCCCCACACCGGCGCCGCCGGCGCCCCCGTGGCGGCGCTTGCGGGATGCGGGCGAGGGCGCGGGGGCGGGCGGGGGTGCCGGGCCCGACGGGCCGGCGCCGCCGCCGCGGACGCCGTCGCAGGCTCCACACGTCGATCGCCGCGCGGCGTTGAGAAGCGTGCACCGGGGACACGCCCAGTCCGTGAGCTCTGACCGTGGCGTCCCCGCGGCCTCGGCTCCTCCGCCCTCGGGCCCCCCCTCGCCCACCCCCCCGCCCCCGCGGCCGTGCCCCTCGCGCGGGCGGGACCCCCCTCCGACCCCGACCCATCCGTCCAGCCCCCTTGTCGTCGGCGGGTCCGGCCTCGCCGCCTCCGGTCCCGTCAGCGTGTCCGCCCCCCGCAGGGGGCTCATCCGCGGAGTGACGGCGGTGGCCGTTGCGCGGGAGAGGGCCGCGGCGGCGCCCGCCGCCGCGCGGTCGAGGAGCGCCCTGCCGGCCGCGGGGCCGACGCCTCGGCGTTCGACGTCGATCCACGCGGCGGCGGGGAGCGGGGAGGGGGGGGGGGGGGGCCGCGGCCCGCGGCCGGGGGGCCCCCCCCCCCCCCCCCCCCCCCCCCCCCCCCCCCCCCCCCCCCCCCCCCCCCCCC
>Ga0181576_10004331_pt1 | contig 10307 bp, 9 predicted proteins | sample 101ome_22_FD_132464 | JGI IMG/M metagenome (GOLD analysis project Ga0181576, IMG submission 132464) | Coastal salt marsh microbial communities from the Groves Creek Marsh, Skidaway Island, Georgia - 101412BT metaG (megahit assembly) | ecosystem: Environmental > Aquatic > Marine > Intertidal zone...
AGGGGGCCGGCAAACGTGCCGTCTTGACCTGTCGGTATCATTCATGGGGTTACGATCTTGAAGGTAAATTGATCGCCGTCTCGGAAGAACACGACTTTGGCGATCTCGACAAATGTTCGCGCGGTCTGCTGGTGGTGCGTTGTGAGCTTTGGGATGGTTGGATTTTTATCAACTTTGATGAACACGCCAAGCCACTGATGGACGAGTTGGCGCCTATCGCCAAGGATCTCAGGGACGTTCCGATGGCTAATCTTGGCACCAAGGGGCGGCTGACTTATCGGATCAACTGTAACTGGAAAGCGGCGCACGATGCGTTTCTTGAGGGGTATCACGTCAAGTCCATTCACCCGACAACGGTTGCCAAGCTGCTCGATTGCAAAGGCACGGCGGTGGGTTTGTACAAGGGTGGCCATCAGCGTATGGCGATGTACAAATTGCTTAACCGTGAGGGCGGCACCTGGGGTACGGAAGCGGACAAGTACGATATTCCGGAGGTGCCGGCGTTTTTCCGTCGCAACAACATAGCCTTTGGTTTTTATCCCAACATGGTCAGTCCGGTAGATTCCGGCGGATTTCCGTTTATCAGTTTCTGGCCGGTCGGCAAAGATCACTGTGACATCGAATTGTTGATCGTCGGCGCTGGGGACGAACACGAAAACTGCCAAAACTCAGAGTACTGGAAGACCTTTGCCGAGAACTATGACGCCATTACTCAAGAGGACCTGCAGTTCTTGGAGGGCATCCAGGCGTCGCTTGCGTCGGGTGCATTCACCGGCATGAAGCTGAGCTATCAGGAACGTCGAATTTACTGGCTGCATGAAGAATTTGATCGACGTATTGGCGTCGACAACATACCCGGGAATCTGCGCGTCAAGCCGCTGTTGGCCGATTATGCGGAAGACTGATGTAACTGCGTATGTTGTTTGATCTTCATGATCTTGACGACGTATCGGTACTGGAGGCAGACGTCTGCATTGTGGGTGCTGGTGCTGCTGGTATCAGCCTCGCCCGAGAGTTAGCGAGACTTGGACGCAGCGTGTGCCTGCTTGAGGGCGGCGATTTCGATTTCGACGCCGAGACCCAAGCGCTTTATAAGGGCGATAACACCGGATTCGAGTACTACGAGTTAGAGCATTCGCGGCTGCGTTTTTTCGGCGGTACGACCAATATCTGGGGTGGGCGATGTGCGCTGCTCGACGACATAGATTTTCAGACGCGCGACTGGGTGCCGTATAGCGGCTGGCCGTTTGCGCGCAGTGAACTTGAGCCCTGGTATCGTAAAGCACACGACCAATTAGAGCTTGGTGAATACAACTACGAGAACGACGTCTGGGCAGCGCTTGGGATCCAGGAAGATCCACTCCCGTCCGCTCGGTTGGACACCCGGTTATGGCGGTTTGATGAAGTCGCGGAGCGTTTTGCGCATGCCCGCTGTCGTGACCTTATTGACTCTGAGCTGATCAAAGTCTGCTTACACGCCAATGTTGTGCACTTACAGGCGAATGAAGATGCAACGGGTTTGAGTCATCTGGTGATCCGGAGCTTGAACGGTCCCGCGCACCCATTAAAAGCGCGCACATACGTGCTGGCCGCTGGCGGCATAGAAAATGCGCGACTGCTGCTGTGTTCGAGGGATGTTGAGACGCAGGGCATTGGTAACAGTCATGATCAGGTCGGGCGCTACTTCATGGAGCACCCCCATGGTCGTATCGGTCAGATCCACACCGACCGGCCGTTTGAACTCTGGGATAAACTCCAGAAACGATTTCCGCCAGTCGGACCGCCGCTGGCGCCAGTTTTGAGACTCAGCGATAGCACCCAACAGGCGACAAAAGCGTTGAACTCGGTCTTGACGTTCAAGCTTCAGCGAGATCCGAAAAAAGGCGTTCCACTCAACAAGCGGCTCTATCTTCATCTCAAACATGAGCTTAATCCGACGTCGCGTGGAAGAACTGCGCACCATGCTTTTCGTGCGCTCAAGAAATGGATACACAAGACCGTTCGCGCGCCGTTGGAGCGTTGGCGAGCAAATAGCGGAAGGACGGCGCTGTACGCCATCGTGCGTGCAGAACAGGCGCCGGACCCAGCCAGCAGAGTGATGCTGTCGGATCAATTAGATGCGCTGGGATGTCCTCGCGTATCGTTGGAATGGCGCCTTAACGCGCAGGATAAAGCGTCGGTGGTCGCTCTGGGGCAAACGCTTGATCAGGAGCTCCGCAGACTCGGACTGGGGTCTCTGGAACTATCGGATTGGCTACAAAACGATACCAGCCTTGAGTGGCCGGTTGATCCGACGGTCAGTAATCACCCGATTGGTGGTTATCATCATATGGGCACCACGCGGATGAGCCAGACCAGCGGTACGGGCGTCGTCGATGGCGACTGTCGAGTGCATGGCTACGCGAATCTTTATATCGCGGGTAGCTCGGTATTCCCCACCGGCGGATGGGCGAATCCGACGCTGACGATAGTCGCATTAAGCCTGCGTCTTGCCGATCACCTTGCCGCTGAACTGGGTCAAATGGACTCGCGATAGACGTTTATTTTTTGATAAAAGCTTGCGCATTCGCCAGAACTCTTTAAGCTGGCGAAAAAAGTTGTGCATAGCATAAAAATATGAAAGCAATATTACTCAGCGCTGGTCAGGGAAGGCGACTCCTGCCGCATACGGCGGATCGGCCCAAATGCTCTGTTACCGTTGGTGATCGCTCCTTGCTGGAGTGGCAGCTATCGCAGATAGCGCGCTGCGCCTTCGATGAGGTCGTTGTGGTCAGTGGCTATCGAAATGACATTGTTGAAGATATAGTCGCCGCCTCTCGTTACGAGAACCTGCGCGTTCGCACCACCTACAATCCTTTCTACGAGCACAGTGACAACCTTGCGAGTTGCTGGCTGGCACGCCACGAAATGTACGGTGATTTTGTTCTGATCAATGGTGATACGCTGTTTGAATCGGCGGTGCTTGGCAAGCTGCTGAAGAGCCGTAATGCGCCGATTACACTCGCTGCCGACTCAAAAGATCACTTTGACGATGACGACATGCTGATTGTCTCCGAAGGCAATCGACTGATTCGAGTTGGTAAACGTCTCAACGATAACCGCGTCAATGGTGAGTCCATTGGTATGCTTGCGTTCGACGCAGTGGGCGCCAACCTGTTTCGGGACAAACTCGATGCAATGATGCGAAACGGCTCTGGCATGCAGCGTTGGTACCTGTCTGCGATTGATGAATTGGCGCAAGATGGACTTGTTGGGGTCTGCAGAATTAACGGACTTGGCTGGTGTGAAGTGGATACGCCTTTTGATCTTAGCCACGCTGCTAACGTGGTTAAGGAATGGGCTGACGGATTCGATAAGCAAGGTGCAAGGAATATCGCAGCAATCAGCTAGTGCGTTCCTTTGATTTATTTGTTGAGCTCGAACCTGACCCGACCGGCACCGTCAGGCCCGCTATTACCACTTGCAGTAAAACGGTCAGCGTTGCGGTCGTATTGAATCTTTCCGCCGTACATCACATCTGTGCCGCTCAGAACGCGAGCTGATTTGCTGAGATACAACATTTCAGTTTGGCGGATGTATTCGACCGATTCGGCTTCGCCCTCTACTCGCTGGTGCGAGCCAGCGATTCCGGTTTCGAATGTGATGCGAGCGGGGTTGCCATGTGCAACGATGCTGTCCGGGTCCTCCAGCGCCCCCGAGACAAAGGCAGAACCAGCTTCCATCGCCCAGTCGCTTCCCTGTAATTTGAAATTGCCGTCAAAATAGATGCCTCTCACACCCGGTTCTTCCCACGCGCTATCGGCACTCATAATGACGAGTTCCGTCTGTTCGAGCGTCGGTTCTGCTTCCACAGGTGCGAGCGGAATCAACCAGGCAATACACAGGCCGCATCGCAGGCGCTTCCAATTCATTCGGGCAGAGTCCATCAACATTGATTTACCGGTCGTCAAAACTGATGATAGGCCATTCGACGAGGCTTGGGTAAGGCTTTGAAACTGATCGATCGGTATTTGTTGCGGGAGCTCGTACTGACCTTCGGGTCGGTGTTGGGGGTACTGCTGACGATCTATATCTCATTTACGCTTGCGCGGTTGCTGTCGCAGGCCGATTCGGGTCTTCTGACACGGGCTGAAATCGGTGATCTGTGTTTCTTGAAATGCGTGATCGCATTGGAGGTACTGATGCCGATCGCATTATTTCTTGCCGTAATACTGTGCTTTGGGCGGTTGCATCAGGACTATGAATTCCACGCCTTTGGTGCAGCCGGCGTTGGTGAGGTTCGGCTAATTCGTCCGGTTATGATTCTTGCTTTGGCGGTGGCGGTTACCGTCTGGTTGTTTTCAAATTATCTGCGACCGCTCTGCTGGAACAAAATATACCTGATCAAACATGCCGCAGAGCAAGGAGCGGAACTCGATCGCATCAAAGCTGGCGAGTTCCATTCGTTCGGGGAGCAGCAAACGGTGTTTATTGAAGATGCCTCAGACGACCGCTCAGTCTTGTATGGCGTTTTTGTGCACAGTTCGGATCACGAAGCGGTGCAGGTCATCACCGCGCCAAAGGCTACGTTTGAGCCCTATGTCGACCCAGCGTATCACCGTCTCTCGCTTGAGCAGGCGCATGTGTATCGTCAGGCGAGCGAAGGATCACGCATGTCAGGGCAGTTCGGAAACCTGCGAATACTATTGAACGCCAACTCTGGCGAGTTACCCGCAATCAAGAAGAAAGGGCTTGGCAATGAAGCGCTTGAGGCCGATGAAAGTACAATCGCAGCAGCCGAGCTTCAATGGCGTCGCTTGACCGCGATTTCAGCAATTTTGTTGGCCTTGGCAGCGGTTCCTTTGGCGCGCTCATCGCCCCGGCAAAGCCGTTATATTCGATTGATCTTCGCGCTGATGGTCTATGCGGTGTATTACAACACCTTTGGTTTGGCCCGTAATGCGGTTGAGCAAGGGGATGCCGCCTCGATGCTTTGGGCGCCACTCCTGATGGCGATTGCAGTGGGCATTCTGTTTGGCTTTCCGATGTATAGCCGCCGACGCAAGCATCGACCAGCGGTATGAACATGCGACTGATAGAGCGCTACATTGTCGTCCAGATGCTGCTTGGTGTGGCGCCAGTGCTGATAATCCTGCTTGGGTTGTTCAGTTTTTTGAGTCTGACGGAAGAGCTTGAGGATGTAGGCAAAGGCAGCTTTTCAACGATTGATGCGTTGATCGTGACTGCGCTGTCGCTGCCATCCAGGCTGCTTGAACTTGCGCCGGTCAGTGCGTTGCTGGGAACCCTGGTAGGGTTGGGTGCGATGGCAAACCATCACGAGTTAACGGCGATTCGCGCATCGGGTCGATCGCCATGGCGAATCGCTTCTCCAATTATGGTCGTTGCTGTGCTGGCCGGTGCTGCATTGCTATTGCTGCAGACGCTGGTGACCCCTGTGCTTGAGTCCGAAATTGCCCGTCGGCACGCCAATATCCTGACCGATTCCGGCGAGCGTCGGGATGGGCACATTTGGCTTCGCACCGATCAGCATTATATCCGCGTGGCGTCGGCTGATGGCGGTCGCGTTCTCAGTGGTATTGAAATCTACTCGCTGACCGATCAGTCCAATATCGCGTCAGTACGGTTGGCCAAGACCGCCCTGGTGCTTGAAGACGGGAGCTGGTTGTTGCAGGAGGTATCGGAATCACGGCTTGATCAACCCGCATCGGCGCAGCTCTATTCCAAAAGTGATATCTGGGTTAATGCGCTCAGTTCGGATCAAACCGCCATTCTGACCGCACCCGTTGAATCGCTCTCGCTGCTCGAACTATGGCGTTTCATTGATACGCTCCACGCGAATGGATTAGGCGCGCATCGTTATCGCGTGCAGCTGTGGCAGCAATTGGGCGTTCCGATCAGTTTGCTTGCGATGTCGCTGTTGGGCTTACCGTTTGTGCTTGGGTCATTGCGCAGCGTTCCAATTGCACGCCGTATTGCCGCAGGCGGTGGTGTCGGAATCGCGGTATATCTGGTCGAGCAGCTGAGCATACATTCGGCCGTCTTGTTTGAATTAAACCCGGTCGTAAGCAGTCTGCTGCCCGAGAGCCTGATACTGTTGATTGCCTTGTGGTTAATCAGCAAGGCAGAAGGCCATGATCAGCTGCGCAAACGGATTCGCCGGTTTTACAGTACCGCGGCCTGATACTTATAATCACCGCGCCTGCGGGCCCGTTGGAGCCAGTTTTGTATCCGGTTAACGACTATAAGCAAAGGATCAAGTCACTATGCCATTGATTGCAAGAACCGTCGGTGAGTCATCTGTGAAATTGTGGGGGCTCGATGCCCGCACACGGTTGACGCGGGCGTTGGACTCACTTGGCATTACGCTTGACGCCAGTAATACCGCGACAATCGGGGCCGAGGGAGTGTTGCTTATTCATGTTGGCTATTTATTTGAACCCAGGACCTTGAAATTGTTCAGCGAGCGCTCCAGTTGTTTGTTGCGCTGTCCTGCAACCGGGGCTTATGCGGCGGCAATGGCCAGCGCTGACAATTACGAAGAGCTGACTGCCGCTCTGCTCGATCCGGCCAGCGCGCCGGCCTCAGCCGTTCCGATTGTTGACCCGTCGATCTGGCAAACTTTGATGTCGCGCTGCGCCGCGCTGAACCGCCGTTGCTGGAGCCGGTTAGTAGCGACAACGTCAACGCGCTTGAGGCAAAGCTTTATGGGAATGCGTACAAAGGAATCACCGATCTGGTAACCAAGTGGTTGTGGCCGCGCCCGGCGAAGAAGCTGGTGCGACTGTCAACGATTCTGTCGCTAACGCCTAATATGGTGACCTCGCTCAGCTTTGTGCTGATGCTGATGGCAACCTGGATGTTCTACGAGGGGATGTATTGGTCGGGTTTGCTCGCTGGATGGTTGATGACATTACTCGACACGGTTGATGGGAAATTAGCCCGCGTTACCGTTCAATCCAGTCGCTTCGGCCATTACTTCGACCACCTGATCGATCTGTTTCATCCACCGTTCTGGTACATTTTTTGGGGCCTGTCGTTACAGGATCCGCAGCTCCTTGTATTTATGAGTGTCGATGAAGCGCATTGGCTGATTGTCTATGGGTATGTTGGTGGAAGAATTGTCGAGGGGCTCTTTCACTTGTTTGCCGATTGCAGTGTTTTTAGTTGGCGACCGTTTGACGCATGGTTCCGCCTGATCACGGCCCGGCGTAACCCATGTCTGATTTTTCTGACCCTTTCATTGGTGGTGGGCGCGCCAGAATGGGGGCTGATCGCCGTGACGATCTGGACCGTGCTCACTACTGGTGTGCTGGTCGTGCGATTGCTGCAGGCAGCGGTTGGCAGATTGGTCAGCGGAAAACCGATGCAATCTTGGCTGAGTCGACCGGATGCCGAAACTAAGTATGCCTTGAGTTTCCGAACCTTTGCGCAAACGCGTGGAGCTTATGCCGGAGATTGAGTCCGACGCCAAGAGGCGGCGGGACGATAGCTCTGATAAGAGCGCATTTGGATCCACGCTTGACCGTATTCTAAAAAATCTGGGACGTCTGCTTGCGGGTAGAGCGGTATCTGCACTGCTGTTGTTGTTGGCTACGATGATGATGGCCAGGGCGCTCGGGCCGGCGGAATTCGGAACGGTCATTCTTGTTCACACCTATGTGCTGGTGTGGAACGGGATACTTAACTGCAAGCCTTTTGAGGCGATTATTCGCTACGGCGTACCAGCGTTGGAGACGGATAATCATCCCCAGCTGCACCGTTTGCTCAGGTTATGCTTGCGCGTTGATTTCTGGACCTCCGTGATTGCTACGGTATGCGCTATGTTGTGCGCACATGCGGTTGGCTCTTGGCTTGACTGGAATGAGCAGATTGCCAACACGGCGGCGCTGTACAGCATCATTTTGATGTCCTTCGTGACCGGAACGGCAAAAGGCGTACTCCGGCTCTTCGATCGATTCGATCTGATCAGTCGGCAGCTGACGGTCGCGCCAGCGCTGCGTTGTATCGGAGTCGGCGTTGCCTGGTGGCAGGACGCGGACTTGTGGATCTATTTGATGATCTGGGGCAGCGCGCTCGTCCTTGAAAATCTGTACATGATTTACACCGGCTGGCGCGAATACAAAGCCCGGGTTAGAGCTGATGGATGCGACGGACCGCTGGGGGACTGGCAGTCTGAGTTTTCGGGCATCAAGAGTTTTTTGACCGTCGTCTACTGGCAAAGTAATTTGGACTTGTTGCCCAAACACGGTTCGACGTTGCTCGTCGGCGGGTTGTTGAGTGCAACGGATGTGGGCTTGTTTCGGATTGCCCGAGAGTTTGCTGCCGTGTTGGCTGGGCCTGCCGTCCTGTTACGGCAGGTGTTGTTCCCGGATCTTAGCCGGCTGTGGCATCGCGGCGACGTCGTGTTCAAACAAGTGCTGATCAGAACAGTCAGTTTTGCTGCCGCCGTCGGGCTCGCGGTGGTCGGCGTTTCATTGTTAGCGGCGGAACCATTGCTGAACGCGATAGCCGGACCAGATTACGCCGGCGCTGGCGCTGTGCTCAGTTGGTTGCTGCTTGCTGCGACGCTCGATGTTTGTAGCTCGGCGCTGCGCGCGGGAGGCTATGCGGCGGGGCAAGCCTCCCGTTTGCTGAAGATCAATGTTGTAGCTACTGCAGTGTACGCACTGACCTTTATCGGTGCGGCTCAATGGATGGGGCTGAGTGGCGTCGGTGTCGCCGCCGCCGTGGCATCGTTACTCAGCCTGATTGGCGCCTTCTATGTGCTCAAACAGAAGCTTCCCTGACACATAGCCCGCGCCACACACCGATCAGCTCTGGTGAATGTAGACCGCACGTTCGTGTGAAAACGCTTTAAAACCAAAGTAGCCGTGATAGCTGCCGATGCCACTCTGGTTGACGCCGCCGAATGGCAAGTTGTTTTCCAGATAATGCGAAAAGACGCCGTTGATCGTCACGCCGCCCGACGAGGTTCGTGCCAGTACCCTGTCTATATGCTCTTGATTGTGGCTGTACACGTATAGCGCAAGCGGTTTGTCCCGTGCTTCGATATGCGCGATAGCCTGGTCAAGTTCCTGATAGGTCATGACCGGGATGACCGGCCCGAATATTTCTTCCTGCATGATCAGCATCTCGGGCGTCACATCGACCAGCAAAGTCGGATGAACCGTCAGATCGTCCTCTTCAAGCGTACCGCCCGCCGCGACGGTTGCACCTTTTGCAAGCGCATCGTCGACCAGTCGCTTGATACGCGCAAAATTCTGCGCGTTGACAATCTGCGCAATGCTCTCTTTTTTGATGGTTCCGCTTTCGTCATACAGGTTCTGCTTAACGCTTGCGTTAAAGCCATCTATCAGCGTCTGCTTGTACTCTTCTTTGATGAAGACGTAATCCGGACAGATACAGGCCTGGCCACCATTGAACTGTTTTGCATGAGCGAGATCGCCTGCGATTTTGCCGACATCGGCGCCCTCATCCACGATGACCGGCGACTTGCCGCCAAGCTCGAGGGTGACGGTTGCAAGGTTCTTCGCTGCAGCGGCCATAACAACCTTGCCTACGCGAGTGCTGCCGGTGAAGAAAATATGGTGGAAAGGTTGCTCCAGCAGCTCGGTTGCAACAGATACATCGCCCTCAAACAGGGCCACTTCGTGTTCCTCGAATGCTTCTCGAATAATTGTTGCAGCAATGCTGGCCGTATTCGGGCACAGGTCTGTCAGTTTGACCATGCAGCAGTTGCCTGCTGCGACGGCGGCTGCCACCGGGCCCAGCACCAGACCCAACGGGAAATTCCAGGGCCCCAGAATCAAACATACGCCGCGTGCTTCATGCACAATCTGCGCTTTGTCCGCTGGGTTGAGCGACGGTGTGACCTCGGTAGGTCTCATCCACTCATCCAGATTGTTGATGTTGCGGTCTATGTTGCCTATGACATTGAGGACCTCGGTCACCCGGATTTCCTGCTCGGGCTTACGCGTATCTTTCTGAACCGCTGCGACGATATCGTCTGCGTGATTCATGACCGCGGTTTTCAGGCGGGCGAGCATTGCCTTGCGATGGTCAGCAGAACTGGCTTTCATTTCCCACTGATGCGCATGCTGAAGCGCGAATACTCGTTTAATTTCTGCGGCAACGGCTTGACCGCTCTGTGTTGCTAAGTTAGTCATTGCGTTTTCTCCGGCGTCGATCTTTCAGGGTCGGGCACTATGAAGTGCTCGCATCGCATAAGCAAGTCCATCGATTGGCGACTACGCGCTGCAGCGCTGCCCTAGCTCATGCTTATTGCGTGGCCACCTTTTGAACCACAC
>Ga0181576_10004332_pt1 | contig 10305 bp, 5 predicted proteins | sample 101ome_22_FD_132464 | JGI IMG/M metagenome (GOLD analysis project Ga0181576, IMG submission 132464) | Coastal salt marsh microbial communities from the Groves Creek Marsh, Skidaway Island, Georgia - 101412BT metaG (megahit assembly) | ecosystem: Environmental > Aquatic > Marine > Intertidal zone...
GGCGAGGGGGAGGGGGGGGTGGTGGCGGCGGGGGCGGGGGGGGCTGGGGAAGCGGGCGGAGCCCGGGCCCCCGGGGGGGGGGGGGGAGAGAGGATGAGGAGGATGAGGAAGAGGGGGACGACCCTTCGCCCGACGACGACGGACCGAAGCCGAACGGAGGCGGCCACGACAGGGCGGATGGTGACCCCGACGACGACCCCCTCGCCGCAGTCGCTGCCGCCGCGCTGGGAGCTGCCGCCGCCGTGCGCCCCCCTGCAGACACCTCCGTTGGGGCGCTCGCGGCCGAGATTGACGACCTGCTCGACGGCTTGTGAAGTGAGCCAGGGAGACGAGCTGTAGCGGCCGGCAGAGGTTCTTCAGAGTGGCTGAGGGCGCCCCTCCCATCCCTTCGTCCCTCCCGCTAAGGCTTCAGGTCGAGCCCGTCCGGGGTGAGGGACGACAGCGGAACGTGGACGTTGCGCAGGAGCCGAAAAGCCGGGCCGTACTGGAGCCCGCTGGCAGCCATCTGGGCGTACAATTGGACCGTGTCGCGGGGCACAGGGGCGTCAGAGCGCAGAGCGTCGATCGTTCGCTCGGCGAGGCGAGCGGTGAGGGTCTCAGCGCGACGCATCTCGGCGCGGTGGTTGGACCGCAGTAAGTCCTGGAGAGCGTACATGTCGTCGCCATAGACGACAGCCTTGACGGCAGGGTCGCCAGCCTCGAGCTGGGCGACTCTCTCGGGGTCGGCACGGATGGCGGCGACAAAGGCGGCAGGGTCTACGGCCGAGCCGTCGTCGTTTATGGCCAGGGGGTCAGTCCCGCCCTCAGCCGTCGTGGAAGGGGCTTGCGGGGGAGGATTGAAGTTCGTTGACATCGGCAAATTCGTCTGTCGAGTGAGGGGAGAGGAGGAAGGGCGGCCGTCGGGAGGGAGAGGACGGCCGACGACATGCAATGGCAATGAGCCCGATGCGCGCGATTCAAGCTGGACTCGAGGATTAAACTGTTGTTTATCGAGCGTTAGGAGCGTAAATCTTTCGTTTTTTTGCAGCAGCGTCCCTCAGAACAAGAGGAGCGACCGGAGAAGGGGCAGAGAGAACGCTGCCGGCGGGCGAGGAGGCACACCCCGATTACTCCATCTACGTCCCGTTCGACAAGGGGCAGACGAGTCGAGATGACACGCCTTTGTGATTTGTTCTCTTCGGGGTAATATTTGGCGCTGGTTCGCCCCAGAGCCACTGATGGTGGCGGCGCCGAAAACTCCGCCCTCCTCATTCCGTCGTACTCGTTCGACCCCTCGTCCCTCAATCTCCTTCCCCTTCCTGCCCTTTTATCAGCTGCTGCGCCCGGGCCTGGCTGCGGCGCACCTCCGTGGCCTGCCCCGACGCCACGGCACGCGCGACAGCTGCCGACGCGCCCGCCCACCCACCACTCCCCAGCCGTCGGTCAAGGACGCCCTCCTCCATCTCGGCCCCCTTGCGTGCAGCGCAGCGCAGCAGCGACTCTGGCAGACCCGCGATCCGCGCCACGTGCAGTCCGAAGGATCGCGGAGCCACCCCAGGCACCAGCGTGTACAAGAAGGTCAGACGGGCCCCCACCAGTCGCGCTCCGTCAGCGTCGTCAGCATCCCCACCCACCCCATCCCCCGCCCCGGACTCCTCGAGGTAGTCCATCCGTGCGGCGCCGACGAGGCCCTGCTCGATCTTGCTCTTTGTTCCGTCGACAACGGCGGTGGCTCCTGTGGCCGCGGTGGCTCCGCCAGCGATGGCCCCACTGGCGATGGAATTGTAGTGAGTGACGAAGAGGACAAGACCCAGGCGCTCGTGGACGAGGTGGTCCAACGTGGCGCTGGCGAGTGCAACGCCGTCATGCGTGCTCGTGCCACGCCCCAGCTCGTCCATGACGACGAGGCTCCGCGGCGTCGCCCGGCGAAGGACGAGGGAAGCCTCGGCGAGCTCCTCCTGAAAGGTCGACCGTCCCGCCGCGAGGGAGTCACTCGCACCCATGCGCGTGAAGAGACCGTCAACGACGTGCGCTCGGTAAGATTCAGCCGGGACCCAAGCGCCTGCCTGGGCCATAATGACGAGCAGGGCCACAGCCTTGATGTAGCACGACTTGCCACCCATGTTAGGCCCCGTAACGACGAGAGCGCGAGGTCCCTTGCCGGCGGACCCTCCATCCATCGAAAGGAGGCAGTCGTTGGCGACAGTCTCCGGCAGGATGGCGTCGAGGACGGGATGCCGCGCCTTGGCGATGGACAGGCTAGGCCCCTCGGACCCCTTGCCGTCGTGGAACTCGGGCTGGCAGTAGCCCGGCCGCCGCGCTGTGGCCGCCAGCGCCTGGAGGGCGTCCAGCACTGCCGCCGCCCCCGATGCCGCCCGCAGGTCGGCAAAGTCCTCGCTTGCCCGCGCCAGCAGCGCCCTGTACGCAGATGCCGCCTCGGCCGTCAGCTCCTCCCGCGCCGCCTCGTGCTGCAGCCGTGCGCGGTCGACCTCGGGGGGGCGGAACCGGTCGTCCTTCTTTGTGGAGCAGACGAGCGCCCACCCCCGGGGAACCTTGCCCTTCTTGACCACGTCCTTGGGCACCTCGATCAGAAAGCTGCCCTGGTTGGCAACCTCCTTGTACTGGAGAGAAGGGAGGCCGAGGAGACGGCGGTAGTTTGGTAAGAGGTCCTCGAGAGCTTGGAGGGACGCGCGGAGCCGGTCCTGGGCGTCGAACACGGGGGCGAAGAGGTCCGGGCAAGCACCGAGACCGACCTTGTCGTCGCGGAAGCAGGCGCCCGGATGGACGAGGGCGACGAGGCGAGCGACAGCGGCGGCAGCCTTGGGGGACCGGGCGTCGGCGAGAAGGCGGGCGACGAGGGGAGACTCCAGTGACACGACGGCGGGGTCGGCAGGGTCAGGGAGGGATGCTGCGAGCGTCTGGAGGGCGCGAAGGCACCCTATGAACTCGGCGGGGCGGGCGGTGCCGTGGTGGATGCGGGTGAGGCCGCGGTCGAGGTCAGGGAGGCCGTCAAGGAGGGCCGAGAGCCCGGCGAGGGGGCCGTCACCCGCTGGGTCGGCAGCCTCGTTCAGCGCCGCCACAGCGGCGCGGCGCTCGTTCAGCGCTGCCGCGTCTGACAGCGGATGGCCCAGCCACCGGCGCAGGAGCCGCGTGCCCGGTCCCGTGCGTGCGCCATCGATCAGCCCCAGTAAGGATCCGCGGAGCGTGCCCTCACTGCTGCGCAAGATCTCGAGCTGCTCGAGCGCATTGGGCGACAGGAGGATCTCGGTGCGCTCAGCGAGGGGCCGGTAGACGGTGGCGACACGGAGGAGACCGTCGAGTCCAAAGGGCTTGAGGTGTCCCGCAGCGTGGACGACGCACCGCAGGAGCAGCGGGTCGAGGGCGAGGACGGCGGCGCGGGCAGCGGCGTTGGCCGCGTCGCCACCGTCGCCCAGGCACGCAGCCGCAGCCAACCGAGCTGCATCGTCATCCCGCAGGCCCTCAACCGCCTGCATCGGAACCTGCTCGAGCCGCGCCGCGCCCACCACGCCGCCCTCGTCCCCGCCCGCCGCGGCCCCGCCAGCCCACCGCTCCAGCATCCGCGACGTCTCCCTCGCTGCGTCCGCTGGCGCCAGCAGCTCGGTGGGGCGCAACAGCTCAAGCCGCGACCACAGCTCCGTTCGCAGCGCCGAGTCCCGAAAGACCTCGTACGCCACATCACCCGTTGAGACCTCGACTGCCAGCAGGCCCACATCGACATCGCCGGGGTTGGCCGTCGAAGAGCGGGAGGCGCCCGGGGCTCCTCCGCCCCGCGACGCCAAGGAGGACGCCTCGGTCACCACCACGAGGTAGGCCGCGTCGGCTCTGCCCGTTGCACCCGCCGCGTTCGAATCCTCCACGAGCGTCGTCGCTGCCGCCGCCGGCTTGGCGTTTGGTACGAAACGCCCACCGCCGACGAAGCGGCCTTTGGGGGCCGACACAACCCCTCCACCCCCCTCGTCCCCCTCGTCCCCCCCTGTCGCCCCCCCCAATGGAAACTCGGCCTCAAGGTCGCCCGCGTCGACCGTGGCCGTCGTGTAAAGCCCAGTCAGCCGCCGCTCGAACGTCTTCCCCTTGCTCGACCCCAGCGCCTTGACGGCGGCCGTCTCCGTCTGTCGCACCACTCCGACCCGGTGGCCGGCCTCACACAGTCGGCGCACGTAGACCGCTGTGCGCTGCACGGGAAACGACGTGGTGAGGAAGTTCCGGTCCTGCCAGCACCCGAGGCCCAGGTCGCGGGCGGCCGTTTCAGCATCCTTGCCAAAGAGACGCATCTTGTACCCGACCTCAACGATGAGCATAACGCCGGGATGACGGCGGGCCAATGCCATGATCTGCTCCTCCATGGGAGTGTGCTTAACGCCAGGGCCCGACGCCGCCATGGGTGCGGCACCCGCGCCGGCGCCGGCGGCATCGGCGTCTGCGCCGGCGTCGCCGCCGCGACCGGCCGGGGGGGCAGCGCCCATGAGCTTGCGGCGGAGGATGTGCATGCGGGCGGTGTCCCGCGGGCCGCCGGGGGCGGAGACGGGGGCAGGGGCGTCGGGAGCGTCGTATGCGGAGACGGGGGCGGGGGCGTCGTGCCCGTCAGCGTCAGGGTCGTCGGCGAGGACGGGCGCCTCCGCGTCTGACGCCTGGGTGTTGAGAGAAGCACCGCGAGGCGTCACCAGCGCCGCCTCGACCGCGGGGCGGCGGCGACCTCCGCCGCTCGGGCCGGCCGTCCCGGGCTCAGCCGATGACAGCCCCACCGAGCCAGGCGCGCTGGGAGCAGCGCCGGGGGGGGGGCGCTTGGCAGCGGGGGGCGTCGTCTCCTCGGCCTTGCGCTTGCCAGTAGCGCCTGCGGAAGTGGTCCGAAGAAGGGGAGGGTGGATGGAAAAGGAGCCTCAGTGACGGACGACCGTGTCGGCCCCGCGGAGTGACAGGCAGGGACATGGGTCGTCGAATGTGCAGCCCAGGTCGCGAAATTGGCCGCGTCTCGACACGTTGAGCCGTCTCCTCGACAATTCTCGATCGCATCTCGGCCAGATCACTCCGCTTCCGGCCTCGCGAGCCACGATGGCGGGACGGCTAGGCGGCCGATTGCTCAGCGCGGCCGTGGCCAGAGTACATGAGGACGCGACGCTGCGGGTTTGGCCGCTCCGCATCTCACTCGCCCGGTCTGATGAGAAACGACCCGATGGATCGCTGGCCCTTGCTCGGCTGGGGCGTCGGCGCCATCGCTGTCCTCGTCTGCTGGCTCGCTGGGGCGGAAAACGGCACTGGCCGAAACGAGAGGGCGGATGGGCCTCTACGAGCCGACGGGAGAGGCTCGACGGCGCTCCCGGCTCGACGGGGGCTCTACGAGGCGGGAGGTTGGGCGGCGCGACGAAGAGAGGACGTTTTTCGAGCGACTTCTTCGCCCCGCCTCCCCCCCCATCACGCAAGAGGCGGCCGGTTCCCCAGGCTGAAGGCGCCAAGGCTCTCCCCACCCCCCGCTCTCGACTTCCCCCCTGTGGTGGCGACTATGATGTCGGCGTCCAAGGTCTGCGCGACCGTAGCGGCGCCCGAGGCCGAGGGACCCTCGAAGAGGGCCTCGAGCAGGTCGGCCGGGCAGTCGATCGCCGCCCGACCCCAATCGCCCAGCTCCGCGTCGGCCGCGCCGCCGTCGTCACCCGCCGCGCTCGGCCGCACCCCTCCCGCGAGCTCGATCACGGCCCGCACTTGGGCGCCGTCGAGCTCCTCCCGCTCGAGCAGCGCGTCCGACAGGGCCCGCAGAGCGCCCTCGTTTGCCCGAAGGGCCGCGAGGGCGTCTCCGTATCCCGCACGCACAAGCCGCGCCGCCCCCGCCCGGACGGCGTGCAAGGTCGCGTCCGAGGGCGGAAAGAGCGACTCCTGCGTCTGGGGCCCCACGATGTCCCCGTCGGCCAGCTGCGTCGCAAAGGGACCCGCAGTGGGGGGCGCGTAGCCAACGGGTGCCCACCGGTGTACCCGGCCGTCTTGCCCAAGACCGTACGACGCGACCATCTTGGTCGCCACGGCCAGGGCGTCGCGCAGAGTGTGGCTGGCGTAAGTGGTGGCGCCTCCCTCGTCGCCAAGAAGGACGTCCTGGGCCGCCCTGCCCGCCAGCAGACAGCGGAGCCGAGCGGCGAGGCGGGAGCGAGGCGTGACAGTGTAGTCCTCATCGGCACCACGGGAGAACACCGTGCGGCTGAGCGTCTGCCCGCGTGGCACGATGCTCACGCGCTCGACCGACTCGACGTCGTCGCCTCCCGCGCGGGCGACGAGGGCGACGAGGGCGGTGCCGGCCTCGTGTGCAGCGAAGGCGCGCATCTGAGGATGCGCCCGGCGGCGGGCGACGGCGTCGGGGTCGTCCCCACCGGGCACAAGGGACGGCCGACGCACGCCTTGGGTGATGCGGTCGACAGCCAAGGTCAGATCCGCCTGCGTGATGGCGTCGGACTCGGCCGCGTCCCGGCTCGCGCCCCCCACCAGCCTGCCGTCGACGCGCCCATCGGCCGCGTCCAGGCGCCTTACCGCCGCCAATGCCCCCTCATTCAGGACGTTTTCCAGTTCAGCCCCTGACAGCCCCAGCAGGTCTCTGGCCAGCAGACCCAGGTCGACGTCGTCGGCCAGCTTGAATCGCCGCGCGTGCACTTGCAGGATCTCCAGGCGCCCCTTCTCGTCCGGCACGCGCACACGGATCTTGCGGTCAAAGCGACCGGCGCGGAGGAGGGCCGGGTCGAGGAGGTCAGCCCGGTTGGTTGCCGCCAAGAAGACGACGCCCGAGTCAGTGGCGAAGCCGTCCATCTCAGTGAGGAGCTGGTTGAGAGTCTGCTCCCGCTCTTCGTTCGTTTCTTGCCCCGCGGCGGCGCGGGCAATGCCCACAGCGTCAATCTCGTCGACAAAGATGATGCACCCCCCGACGGCCGCCCGGGCCCGCGCACGCTTGAACAGGTCCCGGACCCGCGCCGCCCCGACGCCCACGATGACTTCGACGAATTCGGAACCAGACATCTGATAAAAAGGGACGCCGGCCTCGCCCGCGATCGCCTTAGCCAGCAAGGTCTTGCCCGTCCCTGGCGGCCCTTCCAGCAGGACGCCCTTGGGCGCCCGGACACCCATCCGCCGCGCGGCGCCTGGGTCCGTCAAGAAGCCGACGATCTCCTGCAGGTCCCGCCGAACGCTGTCGATGCCCGCGACATCGTCAAAGGTCACGTCGACTCCTCCGTCGCGCCGGGCTTTGCCCTTGGACTGGGCGAACTCCATCGCCTGCAACGGGTCCGATGGCATTTGTTTGCGAGGTTTGAATATGCCAAGTCCGATGCTGACAAAGATGAAGCCGAATCCAAAGGCCAGGAAGGCGAGGGAAGGAAGGCGGTCGACGTAAGGGGCAAGGCTCCACTCGGGGTCGGTGCGGGTGAAGGAGACGCGGAGGTTGCGCTCGGCGGGACAGTCGAAGGCGCCGCGCTCACGTGGGTCGACTGACAAGGTTGACTCCCACCGCTTGCGGCCGCGAGCGGATAACCGCGGCTCGAACGCGGAGAACACCTCTTCGTGGAATTGCTCGTGCCCCCACTCGTGCGGCGCAATAGGCGGGCGCGACGGCGACCGCTTGAGGCGCCAGATGGCGCCGGGACCACCCCCCGCGGCATAGTCTTCGAAAAAGGCCCTCTGCCCTGGCCGCGGCAGGTCGGTCCACTGCTGAGTCCCGTCCTCCCGGGTGATCAGCACGCGGAACCCGGGAAAGCGCGGACCCAGGGCTCTCCCGGAGTCTTCGTACACCCGGAGGGTCAACAGCGGCGCGTCGGGGTCGAACAAGGGGTGCTGCCAGTTGCGCCGTCTCACCTCCCGCAGCAGCTCCATCACGGGAAGCCGTGGCAGATGGCGCCACCGCGGCTCCGTGCCGTGCCGGCTCCGGCCCAGCACCTCTGTGGGGATGTAGTCGTACGTCTCGGTCGCTGTGTCCTCCTCGGTGAGGCCGCCGGCGCTATACTCAATTCGGTGCTTCAGATCGTCGAGCCGCGGGCCGCGCTCCTTGATGCGCCTTCTGTCGTCCTTGGAGAGCTTGGGGTGGGGACGGGGTGGCGCGGTCTGCGCGTCGTTGCCGCCTCCAAACAGGTTGCCGAGGCCGCCGCGGAGGGCGGGGGCGGCTGCGAGCCGGGGTGCAAAGGGCGGTGGGGGCGGGTTGTCGGCCTGGGCTACTTGGGGCGGTGGCTGGGGCCGCGATGACGACTTATTGGCTCGTAGTGTCCCTCATAGCTCCCCGACCACTCGCCGACGTAGATACGGCGAGGCGAAGGGGTCGAAGAGGTCGAGGCCCCGCTGGAGATGTCGCGCAGAGGGGTCGCGCCGAGTGACGGCGCGGCGGCCGAGGCATGGCGAACGCCCTGCATAATCACTGGGCGTCCCGTCACCACGTTCCGCAAATTGAGTTGTCTTCCTTCTCGCTGGGCACCTCGCGAGGTCGCGGCTAGCTGCCTTGGCTGCTAAGAGGGGCAGGTTTGTCGAGTATTCTCGGCCCCCGCGGCAGCAGACGTCACCGAACACCGGAGCAGCCAGGATGGAAAGAAAAATGAACGTTTCTTCCATCGGGATGGTCTCACATCGGCTGGCCGCGCACACATTCGCTTTGGCGAGTGTTGGGCCTCGTCGAGCGGAAAACGCCCCGATGTTCTCCGTGGCCCATACCGAACTCCACTCCGAACCGTTTCCCCGTCCTTGCCTCGCAGAGGTCCGTGGCTGTGCGCCCCGCTCCCCGCCACGCGGCGGCGAGACCTCGCTGCCTCCCGCTCCCGCGCAGTGTGACGAGGTCGACGAGGACGGTGGCCGAGGCCGCCGGCGGCGGCGGCGGCGGTGGAGCTGGCGCCGGCGGCTCAGGCGGCTCGGGCGGTGGCGATGGCGGCGGCAGTGGTGGCGGCGGGGGCTCTCCCCGTACCCTCTGGGCGGCCTACCTGGCCCTCCTCGCCCGCCGCCCCCTCACGACCAAGGCCGGGACATCGGCGGCCCTCAACGCTGCCGGAGACGCCCTCGCGCAGCTCCTCCTGCCCCCCGCGCAGTCCGATCGCCCCTCCCTCTCCACCTACGACTGGGCCCGCACGGGTCGCTTCGCGCTGCTGGGAGGCGCCCTCGTTGGGCCTACCCTGCACGGCTGGTACGGGGCGTTGGGCGCCCTCTTGTCCCGCCCCGGCTTCCCCCGGGGCCTCTCCGGCGTCGCCGCCCGCCTCGTCCTCGATCAGGGCATCTTCGCTCCCGGCTTCATTGCCGTCTTCGTCTCCGCCCTCCTCGCCCTCGAGGGGAGGGCGCAGGAGGCCCCCGCAAAGCTCCGGGCCGACTGGGGCGAAGCCGTCCGCGTCAACTGGGCCCTGTGGATCCCCGCCCAGGCGGTGAACTTCCGGTTCGTTCCAGTCGACCTGCAGGTCCTCTTCGCCAACGGAGTGGCGCTGGTCTGGAACGTGGCCCTCAGCTTCCTCGCCACGCGGGGGGGGGAGGTTGCCGCCGCGCCGTCTGGGACGGGGAGGGACAAGGGGAAGGGGAAGGAGTGCTGCAAGGGGGGGAAGGGGAAGGCCGGGAAGGCCGGGGGTAAGAAGTAGAGCGCGGGGGGGGCGCGGCGGCGTCGCATTCGACCCTCAGACCCTGCTTCTCTTACGGGCAAGCGCGTTGGTCGCGCGGACGCTTCTTCCCCCTCCTCGCCACGGCGGTAGACGGTAGCGTGGAGCTCTCAGCCCACTGCGAAGTGAGATGACGAACCTCCGTCGCGCCGCCCAGACTCTGGGCCGGGCGGCCTCAGGCGTGGCGTCGGCGTCGGCCGCGCCGGCACGGACGGCTGGGGCTGAGGCCGGAGCTTTCGGACGCGGCGCCGCCCAGGCGAGTAGACTAGATTTGAAGAGCCCCGCAGAGGTCGCGCGTGGGTGCCCCGGGGTCGCGGTCGCTGAGGGAACGAGGGCGCGACGGACGTCGGCCAGGGTCGCGGTCTACCTCGGCCTCGGTCAGCGGTCCCATCGGTCGCGACAGGAGAAAGCTGGACGTTTGTACTCGTCGAGCTGGCTATTTTGCACGAGTGGCCTTATTTGGCTTCGTTCCGGCGCCTCGCGACTCTCTCGCGGCTCTCTCGCCGCGCGCGCGTCGCCCTGCGGCGCTCCATCTCGCCCTGCGCGATCATGTTTCTCCCTTCTGGGCCCTCCCGACGGGCGACGCGGAACGGCGTCCGGAAAGTCGACCCCCTATTCCCAAGCCTTTCCCCCCAACCCCCCCCCCCCCCCCCCCCCCCCCCCCCCCCCCCCCCCCCGCCCCCCGCCCCCCCCCCCCCCCCCCCCCCCCGGCCCCCGGCCCCCC
>Ga0181576_10004337_pt1 | contig 10302 bp, 10 predicted proteins | sample 101ome_22_FD_132464 | JGI IMG/M metagenome (GOLD analysis project Ga0181576, IMG submission 132464) | Coastal salt marsh microbial communities from the Groves Creek Marsh, Skidaway Island, Georgia - 101412BT metaG (megahit assembly) | ecosystem: Environmental > Aquatic > Marine > Intertidal...
AATGGCTGTGGCAAGTCAAATATCGTTGAAGGGTTGCGCTGGGTGATGGGCGAAAGCTCGGCCCGACAGATGCGTGGCAGTGAAATGGACGATGTGATTTTCGCCGGCACTGAACAGCGCCCCTCGCGCAATCTGGCCGAAATTACCCTGCAATTGGATAACAGCCAGCGCCGCGCCCCGGCCGAATTCAACGACAATGACGACATTGAGGTCACGCGTAAAATCGAGCGCGGTAAAGGAAGCAGCTATACTGTCAATGCCAAGCCAGCCCGCGCCCGCGACATCCAATTACTGTTTGCCGACACCGCCACAGGTGCCCGCGCCTCTGGCATCGTCAGTCAGGGCCGGATCGGGGCAATTGTCGGGGCCAAGCCTGTCGACCGGCGCACCCTGATCGAGGAGGCCGCGAATATTCGCGGGCTACATGCCCGCCGGCATGAAGCTGAATTGCGGTTGCGCGCTGCTGAAACCAATCTTGAACGGCTAGATGATGTGATTGCCGGCCTTATCGAGCAGCGCGAATCATTAAAAAAACAGGCGCGTCAGGCCGCCCGGTATCGCTCGGTGGCTGATCGGATTCGCAAAGCCGAGGCACAGCTTTTGCTGGCCCGATGGCAGGCCGCCGCGGCAGACAGGGCCAGTGCTGATGAAACGCTTCACCGCACCCAGCTTAGCGTTGCCGAACGCACCAAGATTGCCGCCCGCAGCGCCACAGCCCGTAGTGAGATTGCCGCAACATTGCCGCCGTTACGGGCCGCAGAGGCCGAAAAAGCGGCTGAATATCAGCGCCTTGCGCTCGGCCGGGAAGAGCTTGACCGTGAAGAGGCCCGGTTGAAAGAGGCGCTGGCGCAAATCGCCGCCAGACAAGATCAAATTAGCCGCGATATCACCCGCGAAACCGCCCTGCGCGACGATGCCAATGCGGCGATTGCCCGGCTTGCCAGCGAACAGGCAGAGCTTGGCACACAGATTGCCGAATCCGCCCCGCAACAGGCCGCCGCCGCCGCCGCGCTGGAAGACGCCCGCACCACATCGCGGCAGCTTGATGCGACCCTGGCCGAGGCGAGTGCCGCCTTACGCGCTGCGGCGACCACGAGAAGCACCCTGACCAACCGCCTGTCTGACCTGACCAACCGGCAGACCGCCGCCACCGCGGCGCTGGCCCAGCTATCGCTGGATGATCTGGCCGCCGCCGCCGCCGCATCGCACGACAGCAAGCTGGCGGCCGAAGCGGACTTTGCCGCTGCAACCGCCGCGCTTGAGGCCGCGGAGACCAGCCTTGCCCAAACATCTGCCGCCGCCGACAGCGCCCTTACCGCCCGCCGCGATGGCGAGGCGCAATTGACCCGTTTGCAGGCTGAAATCGATGCGCTGCAATATCTTCTTGCCGATACCGGTGACACCGATGCATCGCCGATTGCCGACCAACTGTCAGTCCGCGACGGCATGGAGGCGGCACTGGCCGGCTATTTTGCCGATGAGTTGTCAGCGCCGGTTGATCAGGGCCGGAACGGCTTTTGGCGCAATGGTGCCAGTGCCGGAGATCTGCAACCGCCCGATGGTACTGTTCCGCTTGCTGGATATGTGTCTGGGGCGCCCGCATTGACCGCAGCGCTGGCCGGGGTCGGTATTGTCGATGATGCGGACAGTGCCGCCGCCCTGCAATTTAGCTTGCGTCCGGGGCAGGCGGTTGCCACGCGCGATGGCAGCTTGTGGCGGTGGGACGGGTTTGTCCGGCATGCCGCCTCATCGGACAAGGGCGCTGAACGGATCCGGCAAAGACGCCGCCTTGAAACCCTGCAAAACGATGCCAACGCCGCCAAACAGCATACCGCGACCGCTGCCGATACCGCCGCCGCCGCCGATACCGCCCTGGCGGACAGCCGTCAGACGTTACAGTCTTGCCGCCAAGCATCACAGCAGGCCGAACAGGCATTTGGCGAGGCCAGACGGCGGGCTGAATCCGACCAGCTGAAATTGACCCTTGGCCAGGAACGGGCAACGGAACTGGGGCGGACCTTGGATGAACTTGCCACCGCCCTTGTCACTTGTGAGGCCGATATCGCAGCGCTGGCCGATGACACGGCACTGGCCACCACCGAAACCGCGGCCCGTGACGCGGCCGAGGCGGCGCGCGCTGCACTGGGTGAGGCGATGCAGGCCGAATCCCAACTTGCCAGCCTTATTGCCAATGCCGAACAGCGGCAAACCAGCTGTGCGACCGAAGCCGCGCAATGGCAGCAACGGCTTGACGGGGCAGCCGGCCGCATCGCCGAGCTTGAAAAGCGATTGGCCGATGGCGCCCATGAACAAGCCCGGCTTGAGGCCCTGCCGGCAACGATTGCGCAACAACGCTTGGACATCGGCGACCGGCTTGAAGCCGCGGACAAGATCCGGCAAGACGCAGCCGATGCCTTGCGTCTGGCCGAGACCAAATTAGGCGAAGCAGAATCATTGCAGCGCGACAGCGATGTTGCGCTTGGGGCAGCACGCGAGGATCATATCCGCGCCGAATCGGCCCGCGAAAGATGTGTTTCGATGCTTGCCGAACTGCAAGACCGGATTGCTGACAAATTGAATTGCAAGCCAGAACAAATGGCCGAAATCGCCGGTGTCGGGCCGGATGACACGCTGCCCGACCTTGGCACGCTGGAAGACCGGGTGCATCGGCTGAACCGAGAGCGCGATACGATCGGGCCGGTCAATTTACGCGCTGAGGCTGAAATGGAAGATGTGGCGGGCCGGATCGCCAGCATGGAAACCGAACGCGATGACTTGATTGCGGCTATCGCCAAATTACGCGCCGCGATCAACCAGCTGAATCGGGAAGGCCGCGAGCGGTTGTTGGCCAGCTTTGGCGCGGTCAACACGCATTTCAAGGAATTGTTCAAAAAACTGTTTGGGGGCGGCACCGCCGAATTGCAACTGACCGATGCCGACGATCCGTTGGAGGCGGGGCTGGAAATTCTCGCAAGCCCACCGGGCAAACGGTTGCAATCGCTGTCATTGCTTTCGGGCGGTGAACAGGCGCTGACGGCGCTGGCGATCATTTTTGCCGTATTTTTGACCAATCCGGCCCCGATCTGCATCCTTGACGAGGTCGATGCGCCGCTTGACGATTCAAATGTGGTCCGATTCTGTGATCTTTTGCGCGATATTTGCGACCAAACCGGCACCCGGTTCTTGGTCGTGACCCATCACCGCATGACAATGGCCCGCATGGACCGGCTTTTCGGGGTGACGATGGAACAGCGGGGCCTGTCAAAACTGGTCTCTGTTGACCTGCAAACAGCCGAAAGAATCCGTGATAATGCCGTAGCTTAGCCACCGTTCCCCCCCATTGGGGAATGGGCTTTTCGGCAACCGGCTGACAGCATGACCACCACAGGCGTTCCCTAGCAGGTTCCGCGGCCCATTGAAGGCTTGACAAATAGCAGCACACCCCCCTATTTTGGGCGCGATTTCGGCAGGGCTGCCAGCATTGTTTTTCCGATGGGGCAGCCTGTTCATGCGTTTGAAGGCAACTTAATAAGGACAGACCCGCCAAGACACCCGTCAAATCCCGCCGATATTTACCCGATGTCAGGGATTGGAACCATCAGATGACAGAAACAGATGATCAGAAAAGCAAGCATCGTCTGGCTGATATTGACCGTCGTCTGGATAAGCTGCAAGCACAGCGGGAACAGCAGGATCGGCCTCGCCGCACCGCACTTCCTGAAGGCACCGCAGCGATTATGGGACGGGTCGCCACCGAGTTGGTGGCAGGTGTGGTTGTTGGTGCTTTCATCGGCTGGGCGTTGGATCGGTGGCTTGAGACATCACCGCTGTTTTTGGTGGTTATGTTTTTTTTGGGGGCCATCGCCGGTATGCTGAATGTATGGCGTGTTTTAACCGGACGCGGTATGGCGGCTGGATATTTTGATGAGCATAAGGCCTCGCGCGACGAGGACAAGGATGGGAGCTGACAGGCAATGAGCAATTCGCAAGGAATGCATTCACCGGTCGAGCAGTTTGAAATCAAGCCGTTGGTTGAACTAACCCTTGGCGGCTATGATGTGTCATTTACCAATTCCAGCCTGTTCATGTTGCTTGCGCTTGGGGTCAGCAGCCTGTTTCTGGTTTCGGCGATGCGCCGCCGCGCGATGGTGCCCGGACGCATGCAAAGCCTGGCCGAAATGATGTATGAATTTGTCGCCGAAATGGTGCGCAGCAATGTCGGTAATGAAGGGCGGCCATATTTCCCCTTCATCTTTACGCTGTTCGTGTTTTTGCTGTTCGGCAACATGCTTGGCCTTATTCCCTATTCTTATACATTTACCTCGCAGATCATCGTCACCTTTGCGATGGCCGCGTTTGTATTTGTCGGGGTCACATTGATTGCCTTGCTCAAGCACGGGCTGCATTTCTTCAGCTTTTTCGTGCCAGCGGGTGCCCCAAAAGTGTTGATCCCGTTTTTGATTGTGATCGAAGTGATCTCATATTTCGTGCGGCCGGTCAGCCTTTCGGTTCGACTATTCGCGAACATGCTTGCCGGACATACCATGTTGAAGGTGTTCGCCGGGCTGGCGGTGATGATTTCAGGTGCTGGTGGTCTTGCAATGGCCGGCTCGCTGCTTCCCTTTGCAGCGTTGATTGGTCTTACCGGACTGGAAGTGCTGGTCGCCGCCTTGCAGGCCTATGTGTTCACCATCCTGACCTGCATGTATTTGAACGATGCCCTGCATCTGCACTAGACGCAAGGCCAACCTGATCCGCCGGCTTTGTGGCCGCGGTGTGAATTGAATGTAACTGTCTAAACTCATGGAAGGACTAGAATAATGGAAGTAGAAGCTGCGAAGATGATTGGTGCCGGTCTGGCCGTTATCGCTCTGGCCGGTGTTGGTGTTGGTATTGGCAACATCTTTTCCGCACTTGTGACCTCTATCGCCCGCAACCCGGCTGCCCGCGGTGAAGTATTCGGTATCGGCATTCTTGGATTTGCCCTGACTGAAGCTATCGCGCTGTTTGCTCTGGTTGTTGCCCTGTTGCTGTTGTTCGCGCTGTAATTCACCGAACCGGCAATAATTCCATGACTTGCTGCCCGGCATTCTGGCGTTTGTTGACCAGATGCCGGTCGGCGGCCAAGGGGATAGATATGAGACAACGCAAAAGTTACCGGCTGGTGCCTTTGGCAATCGCTGCTATGGCGATGCCGCATGCGACGGCATTGGCCGCCGGCGCCAGTGAACCTGGATTGCCACAGCTTGATATTGCAACCTGGCCCTCACAGCTGTTTTGGCTGGTGGTGCTGTTTGCTGCCGGCTATGTGGTTATGGCCAAGATCGTAACACCGCGGATCGGGACCGTTCTTGAAGAACGTCGCCAAACCGTGGAAGGCGACCTTGACAAGGCCCGCCATGCAAGTGCCGAAGCCGCCACAATCCGCGAAAAATATGAAGCTGACCTGAATAAGGCACGCGGTGAAGCCGCCGATGTGGCACGCGAAGCCGCCGCCGAAGCCAGCAAAAATGCCGAGGCCGCCGAAGCCAAGACCGCCAAGAAACTGGCTGAAAAAGTTGCCAAAGCCGAGGCCAAACTGGCCGAAGCGAAAAACAGCGCCTTGGCCAATCTGAACGAAGTTGCAGCAGCGGCAGCCATCGAGGCCGTATCGCAGGTCGCCGGACTTACCGCTACCGCAGCACAAGCTGGCAAGACAGCCGATAAGATTGCGGCCGGCATGGCAAAGCAGGAGGCAAACTGATGGAAAACGGGATCGTCCTTGAATCGGTCTGGGTTGCTGTAGGCTTTGTCGTTTTCGTTGGCCTCGCATGGCGCAAGGTTTCAACAGCACTGGCAAGCATGCTTGATGAACGGTCAGAAAAAATCGCTGCCGAGCTGAAAGAAGCATCCAGTTTGCGTGACGAAGCGCTAGCTGAACTGCAAAATTATCAGCGCCTCCACCGCGAAGCGGCCGAAGAAGCCAAAGCGATCATCAAATCGGCCGAAGCGTCAGCCACGCGCATCCGCGAGACGGCTGAAAAGAACGCCTTGGCCGCGATCAAGCGGCGCGAGCAGCAGGCCGATGCAAAAATCAAGGCCGCCGAGGCAAGCATGGTCGCAGAATTGCGGGATCGTGCCGCCAGCCTGGCGATTGCCACCGCGACCGAAATCATCAGCAGCAAGCTTGATGAAAAGGCTAGCTTGGCGCTGGTTGATAAGGCCGCAGCCGAAATCGAAAAATTGAACTAAGCTGTCCGCGACAGTTTGGTAGAAATTAAAAACGCTGGCTGCGAGGGCCAGCGTTTTTAATTTGGCCTGTTATAGTGCCTGTCATGACGCCGGCACTAGGCTGATCACAAGCCGCGCATCAGCAGGCACGATTTGGTCCAGCGTTGCAACCGGATATTTGACCGCCTCATTTTTGGAAAAGCCGGCTTTTGAACTGACGCGTGCATTATCAATGACCCGATTATCCGGCCCGACGATGGCGGTCATCATCGGTATTTCGACAATATCAGCCTCTATACCTTGTCCAAGGTCGCGCTTCATCTTAAGCCCGACAGAGATCGTCATCGCCACGCCACCCGACTTGGCCGCACTACAGCTTGCCTCAACGCCATTTAACCGGACGTCAAACAATTGACCGGTTTCATCAGCCCGCATGCTGGCCCGCGCGCCTTCTTCAGGCGCTGTAATCGGCGGGCAAGGCACAGCATCGCCAGTGGTTCCGCACCCAGCAAGCGTTAACAAGCCAGCCAACATGGCCCCGGATAAAAGAATAGGTGTGTTTGCTCTCATTGCGTCATTATAAAGTTTTTTTTGCCGAACAGCAATTGACCTTGGCACCTGAAACAGGCGACAACATGACTATGAATAGCATGCGTAAAACCCTGACAATTGCTGCCCCGCGAGGCTTTTGTGCCGGCGTTGACCGCGCCGTGCGTATCGTCGAGGTTGCGTTGGAAAAATATGGCGCGCCGGTATATGTCCGCCATGAGATTGTGCATAACAAGACCGTTGTCGATACGCTTGCAGCCAAAGGTGCGGTATTTGTCGATGAACTTGACGCGGTTCCTGAAGGCGCGCCGGTGGTATTTTCCGCACATGGGGTCGCGCGCGCCGTCGTTGCCGAGGCTGAACGCCGCCAGATGATCGCCGTGGACGCCACCTGCCCGCTTGTTACCAAGGTCCATATCGAAGCACGGCGCCATGCCGAAAACCAGCGCCATCTGCTGCTGATTGGTCATGCCGGCCACCCCGAGGTTGAAGGCACGATGGGCCAAGTTGGGGTGGACGAGGTCACCTTAATCGAAACCACCGAGGATGCCCAAACCGTGACCCCGCCTGCCGGGGCTAAACTGGCATTTGCCACCCAGACCACCTTGTCGGTTGACGACACCGCTGAAATTATCTCGGTGCTGCAATTCCGGTTTCCCGACATCACCGGCCCCCGCGGTGAAGATATCTGCTATGCGACCACCAACCGGCAAAAAGCGGTCAAGGATATCGCCGCTAGCGTTGATCTTATGCTGGTTATCGGCGCTGAAAATTCGTCAAATTCCAAGCGGCTTGTCGAGGTTGCGCGCGCCGCTGGCGCTGCCCATGCGGTATTGATTGCCGATAAGAACGCGATCGATTGGTCGGTGGTCGATGGGGCACAGCATATCGGCCTGTCGGCCGGGGCGTCGGCCCCGGAATCACTGGTACAAGATGTGGTGGCGGCCTTGTCCAGCCGCTATGCTATTGACGTGGCCGAAGCTGGTCATATTCGGGAAACGGTCAATTTCAAATTGCCCCCCATTCTTGGCAGTGCAGCAGGCTAACGGTTATGGCGGTCTATACAACAGTTGACGATCAGGCGCTAAACGCGTTTCTTGCCGCCTACGACCTTGGCAATGTGCTAAGCTTTGCCGGCATTGCCGAGGGGGTCGAAAATTCGAATTATCTGCTCCGCACCGACAAGGCGCATTATATCCTGACCCTGTATGAAAAGCGGGTAAACGCCGATGATTTGCCGTTTTTCATTGAATTGATGACACATTTGGCCGATTCCGGCATGGATTGCCCGTTGCCGGTACCAGCCCGTGACGGCAGCATTCTTCAAGAGCTGATGGGCCGACCCTGTGCGGTCTTTTCCTTTCTTGACGGTACGTCATCGCGCTATCCAAATCGCGATAAATGTCGGGCGGTTGGCAGCGCATTGGCCCATATGCATAAGGCGGCAACCGGCCTTACAAGAACCCGCCAGAACGCCCTGGGCCCGGTGTCATGGCAACCACTTCTTGACAGCGTCGGCACCCGCGCCAACGAGATTGCACCAGACATGCAATCGCTGGCACAAGACCGGCTTGATCAAATTCTGACCGCCTGGCCAAAGGATTTGCCGCAGGGGATCATTCATGCTGATCTGTTTCCCAATAATGTGCTGTTCGTCGGCGACCGGTTAACCGGGGTTATCGACTTCTATTTCGCCTGCGCCGACATATTGGCCTATGATCTGGCAATCTGCCTCAATTCATGGTGTTTTGACGCTGATGGCAGCTTTAATATCACCAAGTCACGCGCCCTTATTCGGGGTTATCAGGATGTCCGGCCGTTAAGCCGCGCCGAAATTGATGCGATACCGGTGCTATGCGCCGGATCGGCCATGCGGTTTTTTCTAACCCGGCTTTATGACTGGTTGCACACACCGGCAGATGCGTTGGTCAGCCCCAAAGACCCGATGGAATATTGGGCAATTTTGCGGTTCCATCAATCGGTGTCTGGGCCAAGCGGTTATGGCTTTGACTGATCAAGGCACAACTGGGCCGGCGGCGGCCAAAACCAGTGATCCGGTGATCATTCATACCGATGGGTCATGCCTGTCCAATCCCGGTCCGGGTGGCTGGGCGGCCATTTTGCACTGGCAAGACAATGAACGTGAAATCAGCGGTGCCGAACCGGACAGCACCAATAACCGTATGGAGCTAACCGCCGCCATCAATGGTCTGAATGCGATCACACGTCCAATGACGATCGATCTTTACACTGACAGCAAATATGTGATGACCGGGGTTACCGACTGGATGCCGCGCTGGAAGGCCAATGGCTGGAAAACCGCCGCTAAAAAGCCGGTTGCCAATCAGGATCTCTGGCAGCAGCTTGATAGCGCGGTATCGCGTCATCAGGTCAGGTGGCACTGGGTGAAAGGGCATGCCGGTAACCCGCTGAACGAGCGGTGCGACAAGCTTGCCCGTAGCGCCGCCGAATCACTTGTCTGAAACAGGCATCATCACCGGTACCTGTGCCAAAATGTCAGAGATTGGCCAACACATGGGTGGCGCTTGACACCTCAAATGCCGCCGGTTCTTCCATAAACACCTTCTTCACCACACCATCTTCAATAATCATCGCACAGCGCGCCGCGCGGCGGCCCATCACCGGCCCCATATCGCGGCTAATGCCCAACGCATCGGCAAATTCACAGCGCGGGTCGGCCAGCATATCGATCACCCCTGCGGTGCTGTTCGCATCGCCCCATGCCCGCATTACATGCGCATCATTGACCGCCAGGCACGCAATCCTGTCGAAACCGGCGGCGCGAAATTTATCGGCCTGTTCAAGAAAACCTGGCAAATGCTTGGCCGAACAAGTCGGGGTAAAGGCCCCCGGCACAACAAACATAACGGTCCGGCCATTGCCAAAATATGCGGTTGTTTCAACTGCATCGATACCTGAGTCAGATTTGATATGAACCGTGGCGGCCGGCACTGGTGCCCCGGCCGAGATGGTAGGGGTTTCACTGGTCATTTTGTCACCTTTATCGCTTGGCGTTTATGCGCCGGTCAGGGGGATTGCGTCAGGGCGCGGGATGCGCCGCCGAAATTCTAATACTCGCATGACGCTTTTAGCAACCCATCCGCGCCAGATTTACCGGCCTAATCCTGCCGCTTCCAGTCCGCTCAGCACCGTCTTGGCGGTCAGCAATTCGCCAAGGACAACACCGTCAGGCGCGGCGGGACCATAAATGATATTGAACGGAATGCCAAACCGGTCATAGCTTGCCAAAAAGGCAGAAATGGCGGCATTCGGCCGCGTCCAATCGGCTTGCAGCAATATCAGCTCGCCCTGTTGTTGAAGTTGGCTGAGACGTCCTGATATCGGCGGCTGGTCAAGAACAAGTGCCTTATTGGCTTTACAGGTGATGCACCAGTCGGCGGTTACATCGACCAAAACCAGCTTGCCCGCTGACACGGCGGCAGCGGCAGCGTCAGGGGTCCAAGCCTGCCATTTGGATGCGGCGGGCGCTGACAGGGTGGTTGGTGCTGCCGGTATCAAGGC
>Ga0181576_10004341_pt1 | contig 10295 bp, 3 predicted proteins | sample 101ome_22_FD_132464 | JGI IMG/M metagenome (GOLD analysis project Ga0181576, IMG submission 132464) | Coastal salt marsh microbial communities from the Groves Creek Marsh, Skidaway Island, Georgia - 101412BT metaG (megahit assembly) | ecosystem: Environmental > Aquatic > Marine > Intertidal zone...
GGACGACAGGGGGTGATTCTCCGCTCCGCCGGCGGCGACGCCGATTCTCTACGGGTCCGATTCGAGGTCAATAGCGTCGAGGCGGTTAAGAACGCTGTGGAGGAGGGCATTGGGGTCGCATTTGTGTCGGCGGCGGCGGCGGAACGGGAGCTGGCGGCGGGGCTATTGAAGGAGGTGCGGCTGACGCAAAGGGGTGGGGGGGGAGGGGGAAAAACGGGGGGAGCGCGGCGGCAGCCGACGTTTCGCCGGCATGACTTGTCCGATTCCTCTCTCGGGGATGGAGAAGACGGAGGAGGTGGCAAAGACGGTGATGGTGCCAACGGCGCGGACGGGGAGCCGCTCCTCCTGACGCGAGAGCTCCTCTTGATCACCAACCCCCGCCGGTACCTGACGGCGGCCGCCAGGGCGTTTCTCCGGCAGATGCGGAGGGCGCAACCGCTGTTCCAGGCGAAGAGCTCTCTCGTCCTCCTTCTTCTCTAACCTCTCCTTGCCACCCCTTGCCCCCCGGCCTGCCTCGTCCTTCTCCCCCCCCCACCCAACCCAACTCCCCCACCCCTCCCCACCCCACTCACTACACCCCAGGCCGCGGCGTGCGGAGACAACGCGGAGTGTCTCGTCCTCGCCGAATCCAACGAGTCCGCCGTCCTCAACAGCCGCGGGAGAGCGCGCGATGAGGACTCGGACCGACGTGCGTCCGAGGCCCGTCGCACGGCCACGACGACTGTGCCCGAAGCGCATGCCGAGCTGCTTGCGCTGGCCGCAGGTCCCCCGTGCGCGGACGGGTGTCCCGTCGGTGGGGATCCCCGAGCACTGTTGGCGGATTTGGAGGCGCTCCGACCCGAGGCGGAGAGGGAGACAACTGACCCGCGGATGAGAGGCCACGTCGCCCCGGGGGCAGCAGTGCCGGGTGGGGGGAGGGGGCTCGCGGCGTCAGAGTTGCTCGACCCGTCTCTGCGGTGGGACGACGTTGCTGCGGGCGGGACAGGTGGGTACGGCAGCGCGGGGTCGTCGTCAGGGGGACGGTTGTCCCCGTACGTGGAGCGGTGGCCAGGAGCGCCGCCGGCGCTCGACGTGATGGGCGGGTGGGGCGCCGCCGCCTGCGCTGGGTCCGGTGTCGACCAACACGGCGGCCTGCACAACCTATCCGGATCCGGCCGGTCCCCATCTCCGGATGGGAGCTCTCCGAATCTCCTCTCGCCGCGCGTCGAGGCAGAGCTGGCCCTCGGTCGCGTCCGTCGCGTCGCCGAGGCCGTCGGATCCGGCTCCACTCCTCTGCCCTTCACGCTCGAGCAACTCACCGTGCTTCGCGCTGCCGCCCGCGAGGGCAGCTTCGCCGCCGCCGCCGAGGCCTCCGGTTTATCCCGGCCTAGAGTCTCCCAAGCCATCGCAGACCTCGAAGCGACGCTGGGCCTTCCTCTCTTCCACCGTCGCCATCGCTCGAATCCCGTTCTCACAGCCGAGGGCGCCGTGTTGGCCGCCCGGGCCGAACGCATTGCGCGACTGTGCGCCGAGATGACCTCGGCGTTGGGTGACGCCCAAGGCCTGGCCGCGGGCGCCGGTGGGTGCGTCTTTCTCGGGGCGTCGCAAACCACGGGTACCTACCTCATGCCTCGACTCCTGGGGATATTTCGGTCTAGGCATCCTGGATGCGCTGTACGCCTGACGGTCGACACGTCCAGTCGTGTTTGCGAAGCCGTCGCCCGCGGCGACCTCGACGCCGCTGTCGTGGGCGGCGAGGTGCCCACGCGGTTGTTAAGTAGTCTGTCCGTGTCTGCATATTCGGAGGACGAGATGGTTCTCGTGGTCCCACGCGGACACCCGTTAGCTGGCCGCGACGGCGCGGGGGACGGTGGCATCGAGCCCTCCGAGCTGATCCACCACGACTTTGTAGCCCTCCACGACGCCTCCTCCGTCCACGTCGCCCAGGGAAAACTCCTCAAAAAAGCGTGCGGACTCGCCTGGACGGATCTCCGCGTCGTCGTTCACCTGAATTCCGTCGACGCCCTCAAGAGCGCCGTCCAGTATGGCCTCGGCGTCGCCTTTCTCTCTTCGCTTGCAGTCTCCAAGGAGGTCGATTTGGGTCTCCTCTGCCGAGTGCGACTCAGAGGACTCAGAATGGCAAGGAAACTCCATTTGGTGACGTATCGAGGTGGGTACCACACGAGGGCGGCTCGTGTCTTCCTGCAGGAGATGTTCAACGTCGCACTCGGCTTGCCCGAGGGGAGGGACGCTGACGTGGCAGGGACGCCGATGATGCGGCACTTGAGCGCGCGGCCTTGGGAGTTGCCGGGGGCCGGGGGGGGGGCGGGGAGTGGAAAGGGGGGAGGAGGAGGTGGAGGCGGGAGCAGGGATGCCGCGGGAAAGTGACAAGAGGGACAGGCTAAGAGAGAGAGTGTGTCGGCGTCCACGCTCGCTCCTCCACCACTTCACTCCGTCACCACGTTTCCCTTCGCCCTCTCCCCGAACGAGGCGCTACCTGTTGTCCGGACTCGCCGTGTCTCTGCCCCCCCGCTCGCCCCGTCGCCTCGCGATGCCCCCCTCTCTCTCCCCCGCCGCCGTACGTGGCACCGGAGGATGCGCAAACGTCTGACTGCGTGAGGGACTGCCCTCCTCGCCTTCGGAGCTTCTAGGCAACCTCTGCGCGAGCTCTTGATAGCTGTCCCGCTTCATCAGGCGCTCGATGTTGTCCTGCATCGTTTCGGTCTCGGCGCCGCGTCGCAACGCCCTGGCTCTCTCCTGATGAACCGTCAATCCCAACCCGGCCTTGCCCGTCGTGACGTCGGCGATGGCCCTTGCCTGGATGCGCGCCTTGGCCTGCTTCTTCAGGTTGCGCTCGCGCATCCTGTCAAGGACGCCCAAAGGTTTGCCGTTCTTCCCGCCACGGAACTTTCCCGACATGTTGCTGGCGAGGCTGCGTTGGGAGGAGGCAGCCGAGGGGGGGCCCTTGCCGCCGCTCCCTCCTCCACCATCCCCACCGGCCGGCCCATCGGCCGTGGACCCTGCCCCGTCTGTCCGGTCGGAGTTGTCCCGGATCAAGTCGCGGAGAATGCTGGACCACCCGCCGTTGCGCGCCGGGGCAGCGGCGCCGCCACCCCCACCGCCACCGCCAGCGCCGCCCGCCAGGCTCGCGCGGCTTGAGAACGACGCCGTGGTGCGGAACCGCCACCGCTTGTTCGAATGGATCTTGTCGCGGCGCTTGCGGTATTTGGCGGCGGCAAGGCGCTTGAGCTCCTCTTCCCTCTCTTCCTCTTCCCGGGCCTTGACCTGGGCCAACACGTCGTGGAAATTGGACTGGATGACAGTGGTGGGCATGGCCACGGTGAGGATACCAACAACGAGCTGGATGCTGCCGATGAGGCGACCGACGACGGTCGTGGGAACGACGTCGCCATAGCCGACAGTGGAGAAGGTGGCGAGGCCCAGCCACATGGAGTGGGGGATGGACTGGGCCCAGGAGGCGCTGAGAGACCGCTTGCAGACGGAACTCGCGGCCTGGACGGCGCCGATGGAGGTGCCCTGGAGGGCGGGGCACTGGAAGGGGGCGAGGGACGACATGAGGCCCGTAACGGGGTCGACCCTGAGCTCGGGAGGTCCCCCCTCGCGGCAACCCCGGGCAAGGTCGATGTCAGGCTCAAAGGATGACCAGTCGTAGCCCTCGGGGCGAGACAGGACGATGTCGCACGTGAAGGGGGCGATGCCCACAGAAATCCACTCGCGGTGGCCATCGGACACGACGCCCCGCTCGGCAAACCACACGAGCGATGACAGAATCACCAGCGTCATGCTCAGCAGGAGGACGAGCATGTTGAGCACCGGCCACGACACCTGCAGCGCCGTGAACAGAATGGCCATGGACGACTGATTGAGTCTCAACAACCGCAGGGCGCGGGCGAGGCGGAAGATGCGCACGATTGAGAGACCGGGGAGGGTGCTCGCACCCGTTAGGGCAACGTCGATGAACCAGGGCAGGACAGCGATGACGTCGAGCCACGACATCGGGTCGCTGATCCATCCGCCAAGCGACGGCACTGACCAGACCCGCAGAACGATCTCGACGAGAAAGATGCAAACGCAGATTGACTCGATGATGAAGAAGGGTGACGACATGACGACGTCCGGAGAGTAGTAGGTTTGGCTGGTCTCGACGACAAAGACCGCAGTCGACACAAGGATGGCGATGGTGATGACGAGCCAGCTCGCCGTGGCGACAAGACTCGACGTGGGATCCGACAGCACCGTCCACACGGCCAGCTGACGCTCGGTTTGGACGCGGGGGCCGAAGAAGGTGCCGACCTGGCCGCGGACTCCGCGATGGCGTACGTCGCCACCGGCGCTGCCGTCGCCAGCGGCGGCGGCGATGCTGGCGTTGGCGCCAGCGACGGTGCTATGGCCCTCTCGTCCGCTGTCGATGTGTTCGCTCCAGCTGTGGCGCCCCTGGCTGCCCTGGGAGCCGTTCCGGCCCGTCGTCCGGCCCATTAGGTCGCTCGCACTCGAAAAGCCGCGGACACGGCGGCGCGGCTGGCCGTGCCAGCCCCGATCGGACCCACCGCCATCTTTGTCTTCCTCGCCCTGCGGTGCGAAACTGATGCCACGCCTCCCATTCCTCCGCCTCCCGCCGCCAACACCGCCGCCCTCGTGGGTGCTCGCCCTGCCACCCGTCCCGGCAGACGTCCCCCCCCCTGCTGCGCCCCTCAACTTGTCGCCCCATCCGCCACCCGCGCTGCTCTCCACTCCGCTCTCCCCGTTCTCCTCCTCAATCACCGCATTGAGCTCGGCCGCCCCCCCAAGGCTCACCACCCGGTCGGAGAGGGGACGACCGCCCGAACCGTTGGAATCCCTGTCGCCTGTCGACGACGGCCGCCGCGACGTCCCGGACAGCGACGTACCTCCCGGGCGGTCTTCGTCGCTTTGGTATGAGTCCGAGTGGTAATTGTGGAGGTAAAGCGCCTCTCCCGTGGCCCCAGGGAGCCTGACCCACGGAAGAGGGCCCGCGACCCGCGCCCCGAGGTAGAGGAGGTCGGCGGCAGGCAACATCCACAGCGAGGGGTCGCTCGCAGTGCCCCCGGCCCAGTTTTTGGCGGCAAGGGCGGCGGGCACGAGCCGCTCGTGCCGACGAAGTAGGCTTCGGGTAGAGCCGCGCTTGTTGCCCGGGGCGACCGAGTCCATATTGTCCGACCAACCCGTGGCGCGGTTCATGTTCGGGTCCTGCTTGAGCCGAATACCAAGGCCGCGGCTACCATGCGCATTCACGGCCTCGAGCGGCGTAGCACCCGACGGGTTGTCGCGCCGAGCCATGGGCCCCTGCGAGCCCAACTCATCCTCTTCCGATTTCCCCCCATCTGACCCCGGCGGGGTCGGGGAGTCGTCGAAGATCATCCCTCCGATGACTTCGGAACTTTGCGACGCCCGCAGGTGGGCCAGCGACCCCGACTCTAGCTGCGATGACTGAACCGGCTTGGGCCGTATCGCCATCAGCCCTTCGATCGCATCGTCTCCACCGCCGTCATACTCTTCGTCTGAATCAACTGCGGGCAGACTGCAGCGGAGACTGCTTCTCGACCGACTCTCGCCCTGCTGGCCCGTCAGCTGGCTGCCGATCCTCTCGGAGACGGCGGGTGGGCGGTCAGCCGCTTTGTCGAGGCCGAGCTGCAGCCCGGACGACTTGGCCCCAGTGGGCCCCCCTTCGGGGTCCGACGAGGTCCCAAATTGTCCAGACGGGCGCGACGTGTTGCCGCTGGTACTGCCCGTTATCGGGGCCGGGGCCAGCCGTGTTGCCGATGGACCCGCGGGGAGCTGCGACGCGGAGTAGGACGAGGCTTGGGCAGGAAAGTCAACCACGAAGGAAGGGCGTGATGGCGCGACCGAGCCGACACCGGTGGGGTCGCCCCCGTGTCCTGTCTTGTCGCTCCCGCCGAACGTCACCGGATCCCCGTCGAGCGGATCTCCTCTCCAGCCCAAGGGGGCCACCCCATTGGAACGCGCCCACTGCTCCACCAAGGCCGGCTCCGTTGCCCGCGCCGGCGGAGAAAGCGCCACCTGCATCCGCCGCGGCGATGGTGGCGGCGTCAGGCCTGGCACTGGCGGCCAGACAGCCCCGTGGCCTGGGTCGTCTTCGACCCCCGCCAAGGGATGCAGCTGGTCCTCTTGCCACGCCACCGCGTTGTCCTCGTAAGTTTCAGCGGCGGCAACACTCGTCGTCACCTGCGGGACAATCATCGGCTGCATCGCCCGCGCGTTGCGGAGCGCGTCCGGTCCTGGTGACAGCAATGCGGCCATCGGCGGCATCGGCATTGACACGAAGGACGCGCGATGCGGCAGGAAATGGACGATGGATCCAGGACGGGCCTCGCCCGCCCGGAAGCACTCGAACGCCACCCGCACGCCAGGCGGCTGCAACAAGAGGCATCGCGCAGCCGTTTCCTCTGACGCCGGGCGGGGGTCGACGCAGTGGTGAGCGAACGCGGACACGCACGCTTCGTAGAGGGGGGCGAGGGCCGGCCACCCGGCGCCAAAGCCCGACGTGGCTGCGTCGGACATGAGGACTCTGGTCGATGAACGTCGCGACGCGTGCCGGGAACTGCTCGACGTCTTTGGGACTGCGTTGCCCTCCCCGCCGTCGGTGGTGCCCCTGTCGCCCGGCACTGACTGCGACTGATCGCCCCAGGCCATCGAGGAGGCGGCAGCAACGCGGCGCATGCGCCGACGCGCCCGGCGCTCGTCGTGCGCAGCCACGGCTGCCGCGATGGCTTCGGGCGACCAGTTGGCGGGAGGCGCCCTCACCACCTCTCCTCGGCAGCACAGCCAGACGGCGGTGCTCGCGCCGCCCCCCTTCGAAGTCGCGCCGCCATTGTCGTCGTCGTCCTGCGGCTGCCACGGCAGCGACGATGGGTGTAGCTCATGGGGGCCAGGCCCCGCAGCTGTCCGCGGAGCCGACACCCACTGCGGCACTGTGGCACTCACCGCGGCGTGGGGTGCGGCCTGGGCGGCGTCGCCGCCGTGCTGTTCCAGCCCCTCCCCCGAGGTCGAGGGGCCGTGGCCCGTCGAGGGTCCCCGGCTGGCATGCTGCTCCCTGGGGAGCACGGGCCGCCCACTGCCGCCCCCCCCCCCCATGAGGCCTGTCCCAATCCGAACGACGTGGGCCACGGCCCGGAAACCGGGCAGGCCCTTCCGGCGCTCCCCATCGGGGGGGGCGCCGGTCATGTTGGCGCCGCCGGGCTCAGGCCGGTCTGCGAACACAGGGTCGGGGCAAGGTGGGGGGGGGGGCCAGGCGAGGGGCGATCCCCGATGGACTCGGAGCCCAGAAAGCGTCCCGCGTGAGGGTTTATCCGGCGACAAGGCCGACCCATCGGGGGAAGAAGGTCGAGACGAGAAAAAGGGGGGCGCCGGCGCGGACGGCAGGCGGTTTAGCCCCTCGCCGTCAATGGGATAGCAGAAGCGACGGGGTGGGTAGCCCGGAGGTCTATTAACCGTGCTCGAAGACGCGGGTACTATCGCCTCCCGGCCGGGGCGAGTTCCCCGCCAGAGGGGCCCGGCGCGAACACGGCCGGACGCTTATGTCCTCCCGGCTGCACTCTCTGGCTCCGGCCGGCCAACCCAGCCGTCCAGCTCGAATGACTCTACCTCTCTCCCGGGGCAGGGCGGGAAAAGATGCGCGGGGGCCCGTCGTCAGCTTCCCTCCTCATCGCCGTTTTGTCCCAGTCGCCTGATGCCCAGAGCGACATGGTCGCTGCCGCCGCCGCCGCCGACGGTCCCCGGTGGGTAGACCCGTGCCGTGAAGCACCTTCGGGCCTCGGTCATTTCACGTTCCCGACGCCTCGGGCGCGACGGCGAGCCCGCGGGTGGGGACTGGCAGGGCGGTGGCGGCGACGAGGACGGGGCGTGAAGGCCCTCCATCTGGGGTGGGCCGACAGACTCCCGAGAGGGCTCCGAGGGAGCCGTCGTATCGTTTCGGTTCACCCCCCCGCTCCCCACCCGCCAAGTCAGCCCACGGATCGCCCGCGACCGCACGTCCGCGCCGGCTCGTTTCTCGGCTCCGCCCTCTTTGCCCACCCCGATGAATGAGCGACCGCCCGCTCGAGCGACGCGCGCGCTACCCCATCGATCCCGACCTCAGAGGTTGAGCTTGGTCCGCCTCCAGTTGCGCCTCTTGGCGTTGTACCGCACCGTCTTGTCGATGGGGTTCTTGGGGGTGCGTCCCCGCGTCCAGTAGGGGAGGGTGCGGTTCTGCTTGGCCTTCTTGGCGAGAGTGACCTTGGTCCGGAAGGTCTTGATGGACCCCTGTCGAGCGATCGAGAGGGTTGCGGAGAAGGTCGCGCAGGGGTGGGGGGGTGGGGGGGTGGCGGGGGGTGGTGGGCGAGGGGCAGGGGGTTTTTGGGGCCGAGGGAGGGGGGGGAGCAGCGGCCGGGGCGAGGGCCAGCAGTGTCTTCGGTGACGCGTCCACCACGGGGGCGAGAGGGCGCAAATGATGCAGAGCGAGCCGCGGGAACGGGCGGCGAGCCCGCAGAGCAAGCAGCGAAGCGACGCCGCCGGTCGGGAAGGCTCGCGGAGAGCGCGTCGACAGCGTTGCGTTCTTTACATAGCGAGGGGGGGGGGGCGGGCAACGACGGGTCACGGATGGCGCCGAGGGAGCGTCGAGCCGCGCCGTACCCGAGGAGGGCGGCTCGGGGACGAGACGGGCCCGAAACGAGCCGCTCGAAGCTAGAGGAGGCGCGCCACTGGATCCCGAGAAACGATAAATAGTTTCAGCGTGCGTATGTCGTGAATTTGGTCGCAGAAACGGACCGCAACCCGAAAGGACCGCCGGTGGCGCCGACCACGTCGGCCGCCGCCCCCTTTCCCTCCCTGGCTGACTAACGGGCTTGCTGTCGGGCTAGCTAGCGGGCTGGCTGGCTCGCCATGGCTCGTGGTTTCTCGACGACCGCGAGAGACGCTGAAAGACGTCTCGGGGCGCGAGCAATTGCCCGCTTCGTGTACCCGAGAAGATGCACCGCGAAGAAAAGGGCCCCCACGCCTGTTCGGGACCGTTGTTTCGCGAAAGGTAGTGTAGGTTACAAGTAAGAGTGCGAGTGAGTTCGCCGTCGCTTGCAACTCGGACGTCGACGAACGACGACGAAGGCGCGGAGGAGCTTGTCCCGGCCGCCGCCGTCTCGCCCCGTTGCTGGAGGGGCCCGCGCCAAACTTTACCGAAAATGGACATAGCCAAGCTCAAGGCCATGAAAGTCACGTCTGACGCCCCCAAGGACGACGACGATACCAAGAAGGCGGCAACGAAGGAATGCACTGATGCCGCCGCCAAGGCCGGTCACGCCGCCTCCGCCCCCGCCGACGACCCCGCCGCCGACCCCGGGTCAGACGCTGAGGAGTCCAAGTCGAAAAAAAAGCGCCGTCGCAAGAAGGGCGCCGGCGCCGCCGTCGCCGCGGCCCTCGCCGAGTGTCCTCACAGTGTGCGCGCCGACGACGACCTCCCCGGGGGGGCTGTTCTTCAAGAGGCCAACGCGACGCCCCAGGCGAGGGGGAGAGAGCGACCACTCCCCCTCTCTCCCTCTTTCCCTCTTCCGTCTTTCCTTGTTCTTTTCCCTCCCTCCTCCCTCCCTCCACTCCCCATCCGACGAGGCGCCCTTGCCCGCTTTTCCCTCCCCTCGCTCCCGTTTGGGCGCCTGCCGCCGCTGTCCCGCCTCGCGCCGCCGGCCCGCCGCCTCGGTCCTGCCGTCGCACACTTCCCCCGTGGCAGTCCGCCCGACCTCGGATCCCTCTCCGCCCCTCCGCCGACCCCCAGACCGAGCCCGAACCCACCATCCCCATCCGCCGCGTCTATCCCAAAGGACGGATGCCCGAGGGGGAGTGGCAGCCCTACCTCGACTGCGGCGGCCGCGACCAGCGGTGGCGCGAGACCGACGCCGAGAAGAGGGAGCGGAGTCGACTCGACGCGCCGATGGTGGACGAGGTGAGGCAGGCCGCCCAGGTCCACCGCACCGTCCGTCAGTGGATGATGAGGGAGCACATCAGGCCGGGCGTCGACCTCACCCGGATGTGCGAGACGCTCGAGGCAAAGGTGCGGGCCCTCATCGACGAGCGGGGCCTGGAGGCCGGGGTGGCCTTCCCCACGGGGTGCAGCTTGAACCACGTGGCGGCGCACTGGACGCCAAACCCGGGGGACAAGACGACTCTGGGATCGTCGGACGTGATGAAGCTCGACTTCGGGACTCAGGCGAGCGGCACCTCGCCCCCGGCGCTCGCCGCGCCCCGACGACGCCCGCCGAAGCCCCCCCCAGACCCCACCCAGCCCCCCCCCAACC
>Ga0181576_10004342_pt1 | contig 10293 bp, 9 predicted proteins | sample 101ome_22_FD_132464 | JGI IMG/M metagenome (GOLD analysis project Ga0181576, IMG submission 132464) | Coastal salt marsh microbial communities from the Groves Creek Marsh, Skidaway Island, Georgia - 101412BT metaG (megahit assembly) | ecosystem: Environmental > Aquatic > Marine > Intertidal zone...
GAATCTTTGGCTATTCTTTCTTTGATCAGAACCGTGACAAGGTGCAGGCATCTGTTCTTGATGGTGTCGAGCTGAATTTCAAAAATATTGCGTCATACAAATATCCCGGTGCTCGTCCTTTGTTCTTTTATGTCAAGACGCAGCATGTTGGCGTGATCCCAGGCTTGAAAGAATTTGTCCAACAGTTTGTATCTGAGAAGGCAATGGGGCTTGACGGCTATCTGTTCCCTGCGGGTCTGGTGCCTTTGTCTGACAAAGATTTTGCCAAGCAAAAAGCAAATCTTGCCAAGCTGTAACGTCAGTAAAGAAAGAATTGTCTGGGGATACGGCAGGATCGTATCCCCATTTTGTCGTGTCAGGACATTTGCAACGATACATGGTGGGTCAGGATATGTCATGTGACGGCATGATGAATCGAACAAACAGCTATTTTGAGATGTGGATTGGATTTTGACTTTGTATCCAACAAGTGACCTTTTGGTATTTCTGATCACCTTGATCTGCGGCGGGGCGGCCTATTGGGCTGGGCAAAGGCGCATTACAGCTCTGACGAAAGAGGGTAATGGCAAGGCGCATTCGCTTGCCAGCTATTATGGCGTCTATGCCTGTGTCTGGACATTGATACCGGCGCTTGTTCTGGCTCTTGTTTGGGCCTTTGCCGCTGATCCATTGCTGTTGAATGCGGCGCGTATACGGCTTGGCGAACTCTACCCAAATCTTCCACCCAGCTTTCTTGCTCTAAAACTTGCCCAGTTGCAAAACATAGCTGCTGGCCTGATTGACGCCCCTGACGAAACGATGCGCCAGCAGGGCGCGGCGTTAAAGGCGGCGATGCAGCGCGCCGATCTGGCGCGCCTGCTAACCATGGCGTTGGTTATGCTGCTTGGTCTGCTGATTGCCTTTTTTCGCATTCGCCCGGCCTTTGCGGCACGGATAGCACTGGAAAAATTTCTTAAACATATATTCTTCGTGGCCGCGACAATCGCCATTATGACAACAATCGGTATTGTGGCTTCGCTTCTCTATGAGGCTGTCCGGTTTTTTGCCGAGGTTTCGCTTTTTGATTTTCTGTTCGGTACGCATTGGTCGCCGATGATATCGTTACGCGGCACGGGTGCGGCCGATGAGACTGTTGGGGGTTCCTCCGGCTCGTTTGGTATGATTCCGGTGATGATGGGCACAGTTCTGGTGGCCTTGATTGCGATGATGGTTGCGGTACCGGTTGGATTGTTCTCTGCCATCTATACAAGCGAATTTGCGTCGCGGCGAATTCGGAATTTTGTCAAACCCGCATTGGAGGTGCTCGCTGGGATCCCAACCGTTGTCTATGGGTTTTTTGCTGCCCTGACCGCAGCCCCATTCTTTCGCGATGTTGGTACTTTTTTCGGCTTAGATGTGTCGTCGCAAAGTGCGCTTGCCGCCGGTGCCGTCATGGGGGTGATGATTATCCCTTTTATCTCGTCATTATCTGATGATGTGATCACGGCCGTGCCGCAATCCTTGCGGGATGGCGCGCTAGGGCTTGGCAGCACGCGGGCAGAAATGATCCTACATGTGGTGCTTCCGGCTGCATTTCCAGGGCTCGTTGGCGCGTTTCTTCTGGCCATCAGCCGCGCTGTTGGGGAAACCATGATTGTGGTGATGGCGGCAGGTGTTGCTGCCAATCTGACATTGAACCCACTCGAATCTGTGACCACGGTAACGGTGCAGATCGTCATGCTGCTAACAGGTGACAACGAGTTTGATTCGGTAAAAACCCTGTCTGCTTTTGCTCTGGGAATTACCTTGTTTGTGGTGACATTGATGCTGAATGTCGCGGCGTTGAAAATCTCACGCAAGATAGGGCAGAGATATGACTAACAAGAAACATCAGGTCTCGTCAGGCCGAGGGGCGCGCCTCTATCATGCCGATACACAAGTTCGGCTGTGTCATATTGAGGCAAGTTTGCAAAAACGCCGTCGGAAATCACAGCATTTGCGCAGCGTTGGCATTGCTGCCATCGTGACCGCCCTCGGGTTTCTCGCAATTTTGCTCGGTACAATTTTCAACAATGGCTATACTGCGCTCAGGCAAAGTGAAATCACACTTGAATTGACCCTGCCGCGTGATGAGTTGGTCGGTCAGGACGGCCAAATCGATGTAAAAAAATCGCAGGATTTTAACTGGAATGGCCTGGTAAAAAGAACCTTTCGCCAAGCCTTTCCGGATGTGACTAGCATGCTCGATCAGCGCGCCCTTGGTGAACTGGTATCGGCAAATGCCGGCTTTGAATTGCGCCGCCAGATTGAAGCCGTTGGAACCGTACCCGTTGGGACAAACCGGTATCAGATTAAAGCATCGGATGACGTTGATATGCTGATCAAAGGGCATATGGACAGAGCATTGCCAGAAAAATCACGGCGGCTGAAAGACAATCAGATTGCATGGGTCGACAGGCTGGTTGCCGACGGCAGGCTGGATACATATTTCAATACCGGTTTTTTCACCATGGCGGATTCGCGAGAGCCTGAAAGCGCTGGCATTCTTGGTGCTATTATCGGATCTGCCATGGCGCTGATGGTGACGGTGGTTCTGGCACTACCTTTGGCGGTGATGGCGGCAATTTATCTTGAATATTTTGCGCCACCAGGTCGGTTGACCGATTTTCTTGAGGTCAATATCAATAATCTTGCTGCGGTGCCGTCGATCGTATTTGGACTATTGGGGCTTGCTGTGTTTTTGGGCTTTTTTGGTATGCCGCGGTCGGCACCACTGGTTGGTGGTATGGTTTTAGCATTGATGACATTACCAACGATTATTATCGCAACGCGGGCTTCAATCAGGGCGGTGCCAACCTCAATCCGTGATGCGGCGCTGGGTCTGGGTGCGTCGCCGATGCAAGCCGCGCTGGATCATATCCTGCCGCTGGCGATGCCCGGCATCTTGACAGGGACAATCATCGGGATTGCACAGGCACTTGGCGAGACTGCACCGCTGATTATGATTGGCATGGTTGCCTTCATTGTGGATGTGCCAACCAGTATCACCGACCCGGCAACTGTCTTGCCGGTGCAGATCTATATTTGGTCTGATAGCGCTGAGCGTGCCTTTTATGAACGTGCCTCGCTGGCCATTATGGTGCTTCTGACTTTTCTGATTTCAATGAATTTTGCAGCTGTCTGGTTGCGGCGAAAATTTGAGAGGAAATGGTAAAATGCCCGATATGAATTCTGAAAAATCATTGGGTCAAGGTGGTCTGACAGACTCGTCCAACGCAAAGATATGCGCGCGCGATGTCAGTGTTCATTACGGTGAAAAACAGGCACTTTACGAGGTGACACTGGACATAGAACCACATTCCGTGACCTCGTTGATAGGCCCGTCAGGTTGTGGCAAATCTACCTTTTTGCGCTGTTTCAATCGAATGAATGATGTTATCCCAAACTGTCGTGTCAGTGGCCAAATCCTGCTGGATGGTGCCGATCTGAATAGCGCCGGCATCGATCCGGTTCTCTTGCGCGCCCGGGTTGGTATGGTCTTTCAAAAGGCGAATCCATTCCCAAAGACGATTTATGAGAATGTGGCTTATGGCCCCCGCATTCATGGCCTCGCGGAAAATCGTGGTGAGATGGATTTCATCGTCGAGGATAGTCTGAAAAAGGCAGGCCTTTGGAATGAGGTCTGCGATCGGCTTGGCGATCAGGCAACGGGCTTGTCGGGTGGACAGCAGCAACGCCTTTGTATTGCAAGAGCGATTGCCGTGGGACCAGATGTGCTGCTGATGGATGAGCCATGTTCAGCACTGGATCCGATTGCCACGTCAGTCATCGAAGAGTTGATCAGTGGTTTACAACAACGCTTCACGATTTTGATTGTAACACATTCGATGCAACAGGCAGCGCGTGTGTCGCAAAAGACAGCCTATTTTCATCTCGGCAAGCTGATTGAATATGGGGATACTACCGAAGTATTCACGCGCCCAAAACATGAACAAACGGAGGCTTATATCTCCGGTAAAATTGGTTAGGATGGTGTTATGACAGGATCTGAACAGCATATTAATTCGGCCTTTGATCAGGATTTGATCACTCTGAATGAACAGGTTGGTGAACTGGCGCGACTTGCCGGCATACAGTTCGAAAATGCCATTGACGCGCTCGCAACACAGAATGAAGATCAGCTCAACGCGGTCATTAGTGGCGATAAGGCGCTTGATGAGCTGGAGGCGCAAATCAATGAAAAGGCGCTTGAGGTTATTGCTATCAGAGCGCCGCGTGCGGCGGATCTTCGTCACGTTCTTGTCGCTTTGAAGGTGGCAGCGATTCTTGAGAGGATCGGCGATTACGCACGTAATATTGCCAACCGCACGAAGGTTATCAGTGCGGCTGGTAATGAAAATATCCCTGGGGTGAATATCGGGCGTATGGGACAGGTCGCGCGCGAGATGATTTATGATGCGATGCGTGCTTTTAATGATCGGGATGCCAAGCTAGCGCTTGATGTATGGCGGCGTGATGTGGAAGTCGATCAAATGCACACTGCCTTTTACAAAGAGGTGCTTGCCTCGATGTCACGCAACCCCAAATTGGTAGGAGCAGGGGCACATCTTTTGTTTATCGCAAAAAATATAGAACGTATTGGTGATCATGCCACTGGTATTGCCGAACAGGTGCATTTTCTGGTTGTGGGTGTTGTCCCTGAAGAAGACAGGCCAAAGGCAGATAAAACATCAAAAGTCGTTAGCGTGTGAGAATGGTGTAATCTGGCTATGACGGTCAAAATCCTAATTGCTGATGATGAGGCGAACCAGCTAGAACTTTTGCGCTATAACCTGTCAAAGGCCGGCTTTGAGGTGCTTCAGGCAGCTGATGGTCATGTGGCGCTATCGATGATTGAGGATCACCGGCCAGATCTGATTATTCTGGACTGGATGATGCCACATTTTTCCGGCATTGAATTATGCCGTATTTTGCGTGGCCGCGCCGATACCAAGCATTTGCCAATCATTATTCTGAGTGCGCGTGGTGAGGAAGGTGACCGAACGCTGGGTCTCGACACTGGCGCCGATGACTATATCGCAAAACCCTTTTCGCCGCGGGAGCTTTTGGCGCGCGTGCGTGCGTTGTTGCGGCGGGCACGCCCTTCGGCGGTGGCCGAAACAATGGAATTTGCCGATTTGCGGGTCTATCCGGGACGGATGGAAGTGTTCCGCGCTGACCGCAGGATTGATTTGGGACCAAAAGAATACCAACTTTTATCAATATTGATTGAACGTCCCGGACAGGTTTTCAGCCGGGCGAAGCTGCTCGATCTTGTGTGGGGGCATGGTGTCTATGTCGAGGAACGCACGGTTGATGTGCATCTCAGTAGGCTTCGCAAAGCGCTCAACAAAGGTGATGGCTCAGATGGCAACAGCCTGCCGAATCTGATCCGCACAGTGCGCGGAAGCGGTTATGCGCTTCACGCCGAAACCGATCATGGCTAGCCATTTTCCTGCTTTCCATAAAGCAAGCAACTGATAAACCTGCTGGCTATTGCGCGGTTGATGATTCTGGCAATGTCTTTGGCAAGGTGAGAACGGCCATCAGAATTGCTGTTGCAGAGGCTGCAAGAATATAGAACAGTGCATCAAATCCCCAATGACTGTGTACCCAAGCGATCATCGGCACCACAGTTGCCCAGACGATAAAGCTGACAATATAGCGTGCGCCATAAACAGAGGCGCGCAACTCGGACTTGGCAATTTTACCAATCATATAGTCATTGATTGGGATCTGCCCGAAGGCACCAAGCATGAAACCAAGAGCCAAGGCCAGGGCTGTCCAATCTGCAGTGCCTGGAATTAAGGTGAAAAAAACCAATTGGATCAGCGCAACAACGATGAACACGATTTTCGGGCCATGTTTGTCGAGAAGCTTGCCAACAACAATTTGCGCAAATGATGCCGTGGCAAACACCAGAAATGCCGCCCATCCAACCATCGTGGCGCTGCTGGCAATGCCCGAGAGACGTTCTTCAAACACTTTTGGCAGCGCAAAGGTGGTACCCTGAAAGATGATACTGGACACGGCGGTGGTAAAGAAAATCACTGCGGAAATGCGGATGAGCAGCATCCGTGCCTTCTGCGCAGAGTCGGATCTGTCCTCGGATAATGATCCCTTAGGGTCGGCCTTCAACCGTGTAAAGCTGAGCGGCATCTTCTGACGATAAAAAACCACATAGGCAATCCCAACTGAGGCTGAAAACAGGCCTGGTATCCAAAACGCGGCGCGCCACCCCAGAAAATCAATCATAAGACCGGTAAGCAAGGCGGCAAAGCCGACACCCATATTGCCCCAGACACCGTTAACCGCAATATCCAGCCCCATCTTTTTACCGCCCTTTGCGATCATAGCCAGTCCGACTGGATGGTAAATGGCGGCAAATACGCCAACTGCAAACAGGCCAGCGGCTATCTGCACGGGGTTGGTGGCAAAGGACGTGCCGATTGCGGCAAGGCCGATGCCTACAAAGAAAACGCCCATCATACCTTCCCGGCTCCAGCGGTCTGCCAGCCAGCCAGCTGGCAGTGAGAAGACGCCAAAGGCAATCAGCCCCGGTGTTGCATAGGGAATGAGTTCGCCATAGGGCATATTCCATTCGATAATCAGGATCAGTGCCGCTGCCGTGGCAAAAATGAGCAAGAAAAAGTGATCGAGAAAATGACCAATATTCAAGAATAAAAAATGACGGCGGTCTTCCATTAAATCCCTCTGAGCTCTGTAACCCTTCCAGCATGGCAGAACTTATGGCAATGGCAAGGGGGGGGCTGTCAGTCTTGCGTGTGCTGGCTGTCTGTGATGATATGAAGTGACAGTAGCTAAAAGAACAATATTTTGCGCGGCAAAGGGATGTCTAACGACAAGTAAGGGGTCGATGGCGCAGTTGAGTGATGCACAACGCGATTTCTATGATCACAATGGCTATATCGCACCGATTGATATTTTTACCGTGGATGAAGCCGCGGCGTTACGCGCCGAACTCGAGGCGTTGGAAACATCCCATCCCGATTCTGTTGCCATACGGAACCGCAATAATGTGCATTATGTGACGCCGCTGTTTGACAGGATCGCGCATCACCCCAAAATACTGGATGCGGTTGAAAGCCTGATTGGCAGCAATATTCTTGTTGGCGGTACAACGCTTTTTATCAAAGAGCCTGAACAGAAAGGCTTTATTAGCTGGCATCAGGATGCGCGCTATGTTGGCCTAGAGCCCTATAATTGGGTAACGGCATGGCTGGCGCTATCTGATGTCACAACGCAAAATGGATGTATGTATATGTGGCCGGGAAGCCATCATGACGGTCCGCGTGATCATCTTGACACTTTTGGTGAGGATAATCTTCTGACCCGGGGGCAAACGGTACAAAATGTGCCCGAGGACAAAACCGTTCCGGTCGAATTACGCCCGGGCCAGCTGTCGCTTCATCACCCTTGGGTGGTTCATGGGTCTGGGCATAATCTTTCAAAAGACAGAAGAATTGGCTTTGCGATTCAGTCCTATATTGGCGCTGATGTTGATTCGGTTCTTGGTAAAATCTATGTCCAACAGGCGCGTGGCACAGATACGCATGGCTATCACCAACATACCACCCGCCCGACGGCGCTGATGGCGCCGAGGGATGTTGCCTTTCGCGATCAGGCAAATGACGCGCTGAAGGAGATTTTCTATCACGGCGCTGAACGGGTTGGAAAATACTGATCGGCTTTTTCTGCTGGTTAGAACACCACGACTGAACGGATTGATTCGCCAGCATGCATCAGATCAAATCCCTTGTTAATATCTTCGAGGGACAGTGTATGGGTGATCATTGGATCGATATCAATTTTGCCGTCAAGATACCAATCGACAATTTTGGGAACATCGGTACGACCACGTGCACCACCAAATGCGGTGCCACGCCAGCTGCGCCCGGTGACAAGCTGGAATGGGCGTGTTGAAATTTCCTGACCAGCGCCGGCAACACCGATGATAATTGATTCGCCCCAGCCCTTGTGTGCACATTCAAGTGCCTGACGCATCACATTGACATTGCCGATACATTCAAATGAATAATCTGCGCCGCCGCCTGTCAATTCGACAAGATGCCCAACAAGATCGCCTTGAACCTTTGACGGATTGACAAAATGGGTCATGCCAAATTGCCTGCCCCAAGATTCCTTATTGTCATTAAGGTCAACACCAACGATCATTTTGGCGCCAATCATCCGCAGCCCTTGAATCACATTCAGGCCAATTCCGCCAAGACCAAAAACCACAGCAACACATCCTGGCTCGGCCTTAGCCGTATTGATGACTGCGCCGATACCGGTCGTTACGCCGCATCCGATATAGCAGATCTTGTCAATGGGCGCGGCCTTGTTGACTTTTGCAAGTGCAATTTCTGGAAGAACGGTAAAATTTGAAATGGTGGATGTCCCCATATAATGTAGAATCGGTTCACCATTTACCGAAAAACGGCTGGTGCCATCTGGCATGACACCCTGCCCTTGGGTCGTGCGGATTGCCTGACAAAGATTTGTCTTCGGATGAAGGCAGTAATCGCATTCACGGCATTCCGGCGTATAAAGTGGGATCACATGGTCACCGACGGCAAGGCTGGTCACACCGCCACCGATTTCACGCACAATACCGGCACCCTCATGTCCTAAAATAGCAGGAAACAGCCCCTCAGGGTCGGCACCAGACAGTGTAAATTCATCTGTGTGGCAGATTCCTGTTGCCATGATTTCGACCAAAACTTCGCCGGCCTTGGGGCCATCCAGGTCGACTTCCATGACTTGCAGAGGTTTGCCTGCCTCGATTGCGACCGCTGCACGTGTTTTCATTTTTCTCTCTCCACCCTAGCACTGCTTGTCGCAGAATGGCATGAACACAGATGTGTTTTCAAGACACGCAACTGCAGCCGCCTGTCTAGTTCCAGTTGCCAGACTTATTCAATTTTTCGGCAAATTTGCCAATATTCGCAAACAGGTTGCCGGCGTTATAGTTTTCGTTGATTGAAATGGTTAGCAAAATTGTATCATGTTGCTCATCAAGAACCATGAATTGGCCGCCATGCCCCTGTAACGTCATTGTTGGACGACCCGACACAGGGAAGACCCAAGACTGATAGCCATATTTCGAGCCATTTGACTTGCCTGTGTTGACTGCATTTTTCACACCTTCAGAAAAGAAATTGCCAAGACAGGTCTTGCTCTTTCTTTCCGTCATCAGGAAGTTACCAAAATTTGCCCAGTCACGTGCTGTCATTACAAGGTCTGAAAATGCAACGGTGGTACCGGATTGATCGCTGGTCCAATGCATATAGCCGCTTTTGCCAAATTGCTTGTAAAGATGATCGTGAAAGATATGGCTGAGAGGGCTACCGGCGATGTCCTCGATCAGAACGGATAAGGCAAGCGTATCAGTTGAATGGTAATTCATTCTCGTGCCCTGGTCGCGCGCAGCTTTTTTATAGAAGGCAAGCGCCTCACGAACACTTGCTTTTCCTTCATACTGGCGAATGCCGCGTGATTTCCAGTTGAATTTTTTTTCGTCTTTACGTCCAAGCGGGCTGACACCGCTGTTCATTTGTAAAATATTCCGGATCGTGATGTTCGCATAAGGTGTTGTGGCGAGAAATTTGGAATATTTTGCCGTTGTATCGTCCAGTGATGTGATTTTACCATCGCAAAACAGATAGCCAATTGCTGCACTGGCGGCTGTCTTGCTCATCGACATGCCAACAAGTGGCGTGTTGCTGTCTATCTTGTGCTTGTCGTTGTATCTTTCATAAATCACCGCGCCTTTTTTCATGACGATGGCGGCCATGTTAAATTTGTCGGCAAGAAACTTGTCGTATTTTTTATTACTGACAACGGTGGTTTCACCCTTGGGCATAGTGCCAAATTTGGCAACATTCACGCTGGACGGCCCCATCATGCCTGTAACCCCCAAATAGGCATAACCATTCATGTTTCGAAGCATCTTTTTGGGTGGGTGGTCGGCATTGGCTGTTGATGCAATGGTGCCTGCCAGCATCAAAGCGATTATCTGTAAACGGATCTTCATAATGCTCACCTTTTTGCAATATCACGAAAAAAGGTTGGCATAATCCTTCTGAAACGCAAGCTGATTTTGCGCGGTGCGCGCAGCTGTGGGCAAGCAGGTATGATGGTTCTGTGCGGTTGGCCGGATCAGCCTGCTTTGACAATTTGCAGCTTGGCACTGATAACGTCTTCCAGCAGATAGACGTCAAGCGGTGGAAATCCGTTGAAACCGACCGAAGA
>Ga0181576_10004352_pt1 | contig 10282 bp, 11 predicted proteins | sample 101ome_22_FD_132464 | JGI IMG/M metagenome (GOLD analysis project Ga0181576, IMG submission 132464) | Coastal salt marsh microbial communities from the Groves Creek Marsh, Skidaway Island, Georgia - 101412BT metaG (megahit assembly) | ecosystem: Environmental > Aquatic > Marine > Intertidal...
ATCACCGGTAGTGCTCGCAGTTCCGGGTCCTGCTTGATGGCTGTCAGCACCTCCATGCCGTCCATATCCGGCATTTGCAGGTCCAGCAGCGCAAGGTCAACGGTGTGCTGCGCGAGTAATTCCAGTGCCTCGGGCCCCGAGCCAGCCGTAAGTACGCTATGCCCTTTGCGCTTGAGAAAGCGCGACAGCAGCTCACGGCTTTGACGATTGTCATCGATCACGAGCAGCTTGCCGGTTTCAGTTGTTTGCGTTCGACTCGTTGCCCTCTTCGGCGATTTGCTATCGCGCATCGCGCTGCGGTTCATCAACTCGAGCGCTGCTTCGGCTGCCGACTGAAGATCGTTCAACGCAGCTCGTGCGGCGTGGGAGATGTCTTCGCCATGCTCCTCTTGCATCAGCTCTGCATATCCCTGAACCATACCGACCTGGTTACGCAGATCATGCACGAGCGCTCGCTCGCTGGCCGGCGGTGACTGCAAGCTGGCCTGAGCGTCCGTTATGGCTCTTTCGCACCGGGCGAGGTCGTCTTTCAGCAGACTGTCGGGATCGAGTAGTGCGCTTTGTTGGATAAAATCGCCAATCAGGCGACGGGTTGTGATCACCCTTCGATGCAGTTCAATGGTATCTATGCGCGGGGCTTTATCAGGAGTGGTGGACCCTGATGGCTGATTTCTGGTTGGCATCAAACGGTCTCTTTACCCATCATTGGCTCGGTCAAGGCACCTCGGACAAACCCGCTATAGTCGGTTAGGCGTTATCATTTATACCTTATTCGCCACCCAACATGCCAAACTCGGTGCAACCAAAGCCCATAAGTTTTGATTTCGGTTAAGCGATTTCGCTGGCGCCTAGCGCCCAAGTATATGCTATAGTTTCGCGTCAATATTAAAAGCTACCGGACAAAGGTTACGGTACTGGATAATGAGTAGCCCAAGAGGAGGCCAAAACCTCATGTCGATGCTTCCGAAAGTTGAAATTTTCGCAGGGCTGGGAGACGAAGAGCTCGCAGCGCTGGAAAGCACCAGTGTCACGCGGAATTACCCGCGCAATACCGTTGTGATCAACGAAAATGACTTTGCCGATTCGCTGTATGTGATTGAAAGCGGTCGCGTCAAAGTATATTGCAGCGACAAGAACGGCAAAGAATACATCATGAATACGCTTGGTCCGGGCGACTACTTCGGTGAGCTTGCGTTACTTGATGACGATCGTCGTTCAGCTTCTGTTCGCACGCTCGAGAAGTCGACCTTTACGATCATCTTCAAAGATGATTTCAAAGGTGTGATGGATCGCCATCCGAATATCGCCCAGACTCTCATTGCGAATCTGACCCGGCGTGTCCGAAAGCTGACCGAGAATGTAAAGAGTCTGGCACTGCAGGATGTCTATGGTCGTGTGACCAAGGTCCTGACCTCGTTGGCCGAGCCGCGCGGCGACAGCTACTACATCGAGGAGCGTCTTACCCAGCAAGATATTGCCGATCGTGTCGGTGCCTCGCGTGAGATGGTGGCCCGCATCCTCAAGGATCTTGCCATAGGCGAATACATCAGCTTTGAAGGCAAAAATATCGTCATCAATGGGAAGCTGCCCGCAAGTTATTGATTTGCCCGCTCCCAGCAGCTCAAACTGCCAAAAGCCCCTGCATTGTCAGGGGCTTTTTTGTTTGCATCCGCGTAATTTGTTCACAGGACTGACGCTCCTGCAGCGGTGCTCCCCCGCAATGTCGGTGTTATAGTCGATCGTCCACGCCTGAATAAGGTCGTCCGAACGATAACAACATGGACACGGCACAGGAGAGAGTTTTGAATAGTGCAAGAGCAGCTGGCTTTCAGCGCTGGTGGCGGGAAATAACACGCAGTGAACGATTCAATCGCAGTGAATGGCTGCTGCTGGCTGTGTCAGCAGGCGCGTTTTCGGGTGCTCTGGTCGTTGCATCAAGGGTTATTTTTTGAGGGCGTTACCCGCTCGCGTGTTCAAGCGGGTTTAGGCTGACCGAGGGTCACTCGTCAGCATCACCAAATATCTCGATCACCTCTGCGATCAATGCATCCAGCTCCATCGTCATCAGGGCGAAGTCCGCATCAAAGCGTGCGGCTGGATCCAAGTCGCTGTCATCTCCGGTTTCGTCCTGCAGGACTTCTCCATACTTTAGCGCGCGCAAACTGAAGTCCTCGTGCAGCACAAACTCGATTCGGTCGTTCCAGGACAGACCCATTGCAAAAACCTGTTTACCCGCCTCAAGGTGCTGTCTGACCTCGTCAGTTCCCATTTCTTGATTGCGACAACGAATCACGTTCGCCGCTTGCAGCGTATCTCTCAGGTCACATTGAGAGCCCAAGCTCAGTGTTTTGGGCATACGACCACCGGAAAGCCATCGCGTCATGACGTCGGTCGGGGCGTGTTTCGGCATCAGCGGTTTAACTGGCAGGCTGCCGAGGCTGTCTCTTAACAGATCCAACAGATCCTCGGCCTTGGCCGGCGCAGACGAGTCAATAACCAGAAGATTTTGCCGACTCGAAAAGAACGCCCGCGTGATGTTTGAGCGCGTCAGCGCCCGTGGTAGCAGGGTGTGCGTGATCTCGTCTTTGAGGTCGGCCTTTTCTTTGCGGCGCAGCTTCCGGCCCTCTGCCTGCTCGCGTTCGAGTATCTTTTCATCAAGGATTTCCTTGATGGCGGCCGGCGGCAGCAGCTTCTGTTGGGTCCGCGCGCTGATCAGGTGATAGCCATTACAGCTATGCACCAACGGTTCGAATTCGGGCCCCATCGGCGGTATCCAGCCCATACGACTCATGTCGAAGCCCGAGCAGGGTATGAAAGATGAAGGCTGCAATGCTTCGTCCAGCTCGTCAGCAGAGCCGATTACACCGTCCTCTACGCGATAGATCCGCAGGTTCTTGAACCACATAGGCAAGGTCCGATTCGTTGTTCAGTCAAAGGGTCGCGGATTATGCCCGATGATAAAGGTAATCGCCATGCGATATCTCCTCCTCTACAATAGGCGGCACTGACACAAATGGGGGCCAGCAGTGCTCGAGATATTGAAATCAGGCGGCTGGTTAATGCTGCCAATTATTTTGTGCTCAATTCTGGCGGGGGCGATCTGTCTTGAACGAGCGTGGTCCCTGAGCTATCGGCGGATCTTACCCCCGAATATGCTTGCTGAAGTCTGGAATTGGATTCGACGCGGAGAATTGGGCAATGAGCGAATGCGCAAAATGCGCAACGATTCGCCGTTGGGACGCATATTTTTTGCCGGTTTGTCCAATGCCCGTCATGGCCGCGAGGTGATGAAAGAAAGCATTGAAGAGGCCGCGAACCATGTTGTTCACGACCTCGAGCGCTATCTGAACACGCTGGGTACGATTGCCCAGATCAGCCCGCTGCTGGGCTTGCTTGGCACCGTGCTCGGCATGATTGAAGTGTTCTCCGATATCATGCTCCACGGCACGGGCAGCGCAGAGTTGTTGGCAGGGGGTATCTCGCAGGCGTTGATCACCACGGCTGCCGGGCTAAGTGTTGCTATTCCGTCACTCATGATGCATCGCTTCTTTCTGCGCAAGGTCGACACCATCGTGGTTGGTCTGGAGCAGGAGTCGGTCAAATTGGTTGATGCCATTCATGGCGAGCGAGGGGTAGAGCTAAAAGGGGGCCTGCCCGAGTGAAATTCCGGCGTCGTACCAGAGCGCAGACCGGGGTCGATGTCACCCCGCTGATTGACGTCGTTTTTTTGATGTTGATTTTCTTTATGGTGTCCACAACGTTCACCAAAGAAGCGCATCTGGACCTGGTCTTGCCCGAAGCCGATGCGGAGCCCGTTAATGGCGAATCGGCGGCAATGGAATTAATCGTCAATGCAAGCGGCGGATACATCCTTAATGGGAAGCCGCTTATCAACGGCAAAACCGAAACCATTATGGCAGCGCTGAATGACATATCCTCAGGCGATACGGATCAACCCGTGCTGATTACAGCCGATGCGCGAACGCCGCATGAACTGGTCGTACGCGCGATGGATGCCGCAGGGCGCCTTGGGTTTTCAAAATTGAGCATCACCACTCGGTTACCGGAAGAATGAAATGAAGTACACGGTTATTATCCCCTCGCGATACGGCTCCAGCCGCTTGCCGGCCAAGCCGCTGCTGGAGATCGCCGGTCGACCGATGATTGCACACGTTCTGGAGCGTGCCGCCGCCAGCGCCGCGTCTCGCGTAGTGGTTGCCACCGACGATGCCCGGATCGAGGCGGCGGTGAAGGATATCGGTGGTGAGGCAGTCATGACCTCTCCCGACCATCCATCGGGCACCGACAGGTTACAAGAAACCGCCAAAAAACTTGGCCTGGCAGACGATGATATTGTCGTTAACGTTCAAGGCGATGAGCCGCAGATACCCGCAGCGGTGATTGATCAGGTCGCGCGCAATTTGGCCGCCAATGTTGATTGTGGAATGGCGACTCTGTCCGAGCCCATCACCGATGTCGCCCAGTTTCTGAACCCGAATGCGGTCAAGGTCGTATCCTCCGTTAACGGGCGCGCGCTGTATTTCAGTCGTGCCCCTATTCCGTGGCCAAGAGATGCGTTTGCGCAGAATACGGACAGTCTGCCCGGTGGGCTGCGTCCGCAACGTCACGTCGGTATTTATGCGTACCGAGTCGGATTTTTGAACGAGTATGTGGGTTGGCCAATGCATCCGCTTGAACAGAACGAATGCTTGGAGCAGTTGAGAGCGCTGGCAAACGGCGTCAATATTCATATCGAAGAAGCGTGTGAAGAAATTCCGGCGGGCGTTGATACCTTGGATGATCTGGAGCGCGTCAGGACTGAGATGGGAGTTGAGCGGTGAGTAAGATTTCTGTGTTGTTTGTTTGCTTGGGCAATATTTGCCGCTCGCCGACGGCTCATGCCGTATTTGAACGCAAAGCGCAAGAGCGTGGGTTGGCAAGCGTTATTGATGTCGACTCTGCCGGTACCGGTGACTGGCATTTGGGCGCGCCCCCTGATCGCCGGGCAACAGCCGCGGCAGCCGAGCGTGGGTACGATTTAAGCGCCTTACGTGCGCGGCAGGTAACGCAAGCGGATTTCAACCAGTTTGACTACATGCTGGCAATGGACTCCAGCAACCTGAGTGATCTCAGCAAACTTGCACCGCAATACAGCCGCACAAATTTGAGCTTGCTACTCGACTATGCGCCTGATTCGCCGGTGCGCGAGGTGCCCGACCCCTACTACGGCGGCAACGATGGTTTTGCGCGCGTGCTCGATATGGTTGAGGATGCCTGCGACAGCTTACTGGATCACATCGAAACCCAGATTCAAGAATGAGCGAACTGCTGAACGATTACTCGCTGACTGAACACAACGCGTTTGCGTTGTCGGTTAATGCGCCTTACTGCATGTTTGCCGAGAGCCGGGGAGATATCGAAGCCGCTGTTGCCAATGCGCGCGAACTGGGCTTGAGATTATTTGTGCTCGGTGACGGCAGCAATGTTGTGCTCAACGATCTGACCAGCGTGCTCGTTCTGGTTATGCAACTAACCGGAATGGAGGTGCTTGAGGACACGCCATCATGCGTGCGGGTGCGCGTGGCGGCCGGCGAGAGCTGGCATCGATTTGTGCTGCATGCGCATCAAAAGAAGTGGTTTGGGATTGAGAATCTTGCCTTGATTCCGGGCACCGTTGGCGCTGCTCCCGTTCAGAATGTTGGCGCCTATGGTGTTGAGGTTGCCTCACTGATCGAATCGGTTGAGGTTTTAGACGAACGAAATGGCTCTTATTCGATTCTTTCGAATGCTGATTGCGAGTTTGCCTATCGCGACAGCATCTTCAAGTCAGAGCGCGGTCAGCACTACATTATCTGCTCGGTCACCTTTCGCTTTGATCGAATGGTGCAACCCAACTGGTCTTACCCGGCGCTGAAAGCAGAAATTGAAACCATGGGCGCCACCGGGCGAGCCTTCGATATATTAAAAGCGGTCATCAGTATTCGCGAAGCAAAACTGCCCGATCCCAAGGTTATTCCGAATGTGGGTAGCTTCTTCAAAAACCCGATTTTAAGCAATGAAGAATTCGAAGCGCTGCGTGATCTTGCACCCATGGTTGCGCACTGGTCGGGCGAGACTTCGGTCAAAGTATCGGCCGCCTGGCTGGTCGAGCACGCTGGCTGGAAAGGGCATAAACGCGAGCGCGTTGGCGTTCACACAAAACAGTCGTTGGTGCTGATCAATCTTGGTGGTGCAACCGCGGCAGATGTGTTGCTGCTGGCCAGCGATATACAAGAATCAGTACGCGAGCAGTATGGGGTCGAACTCGAAATTGAGCCTGCTGTCATCTGACCATTCGCAAGGCGATATGCTCGGCTTTGATCCATGCATTCTTGATCATGATGGCGAGTTGCGCCTGTTTCCTGATGCATTTGCGCCTACCGAAAGCGCGCAACTGATGAACACGCTTTGCAATGATGTTCCGTGGACCCAGCACCAGCTTAAATTGTTTGGTAAGCAGTTACGCGCTCCGCGCCTGAGTGCATGGTTCGGCGAGCCTCATTGCCGTTACAGCTATTCGGGTATTTCGCTGGAGCCGTTGCCACTGACGCCGATTCTCGAAACGCTTCGATCGCGGGTCGAGGCACTGTGCGAGGTTGAATTTAACTGCGTGTTGCTCAATCTTTACCGTGATGGCAGCGACAGCATGTCGTGGCACTCAGATGATGAGCCAGAGCTGGGGCGCGATCCGGATATTGCATCAATCAGTTTTGGAGGCGAGCGACGATTTTTGCTCAAGCATAAATCTGAGCGTGAACGTACGCTGTCATTGACGCTTGGCAATGGCTCTTTATTGTTGATGCGCGCACCGCTTCAGCGGTATTGGCTCCACAGCGTGCCGAAAACAAAAAAAGTGATCGCCCCCCGTCTAAATTTGACCTGGAGATTTATCGCCCGATCGTAAAGCGCATGGCTAACGCGATGAGCAATGTCTTGGTTGCCCGAGGCTGCGGCTGTTAAAGTTAGCCGCGTGTAGAGGGAGGGCGAACAATGACAAAAACGGCTACACATATTCGGCTTCTGCTGGTTGATGATCATGCGATGGTGCGAAGCGGGCTCGCTTATCAGCTTGCCATGGCTACTGATTTAACGGTTGTAGGGCAGGCCGCGAGCGGCGAAGAAGGGCTCAGGCTTGCGCGAGAGCTCGCACCAGACGTTGTGCTGATGGATTTGAGAATGCCCGGTATTGGCGGGTATGAGGCGGCTAAACGTATCAAGGCTGCGGTTGATGGTTGCGTCGTGATTGCGGTGACCGCCGCTAACGATGAACCTGATGGCAGGTTGCGCAAAAACGGCATTTCGGCCTGCGTTAACAAGGCCGCCGAGCCCGATGAATTGATTCAAATCGTGCGCGACACCTATTTGATGCGCACGGACGAGAGCGTTGATGGGGAGTATCGTATTGCCGATGTGGCAAGCGAATCGCCATTTCACAACCTGACCGGTCGTGAAATGCAAATGATCTCGTTGACATTAGAGGGCCTCTCGCCGGCCGAAATGGCGGATATGTTGTGTCTGAGCGTCAAGAGCGTTTACACCTACCGCTATCGGATATATGACAAGCTCGGTGTGCGCAACGAGATCGAGTTGATTAATCTTGCCAAGCGTTATGGGATCGAGTCTGTTTAATTCGGTGGTTTACATGATGGAGAACGGTTGATGGCGGGATTCGATGCGATCGTTTTTATGCGGTCGGTCACCGAGCTGCCCGGCGTTTATCAGATGTACGGAGAAAGCGGCGATCTCCTGTATGTCGGCAAGGCCCGCAATCTGAAAAAGCGCCTGGCGAGTTATTTTCGCGAAACCGGTTTGAGCCCAAAAACACAGGCGCTGGTCGCGCGCATACAGTCAATTGAACTGACCGTCACCAACTCTGAAACCGAAGCGCTGCTGCTTGAGCAAAACCTGATCAAGAGCCATCGGCCTCCGTACAATATTCTCCTGCGTGACGATAAGTCGTATCCGTACATCTTTTTGTCCGAGGGTGAAGCGTGGCCGCGCCTTGCCTTCCACCGAGGCGTTAAGCGCCGCAAGGGGCGTTACTTTGGGCCGTATCCGAGCTCGGGTGCGGTGCGCGAAAGCCTCAACTTTCTGCAGAAAGTATTCAAGGTGCGTCAGTGCGAAGATAGCTTCTTTCGTAATCGATCACGACCCTGTCTGCAGTATCAAATACAGCGTTGCTCCGGTCCGTGTGTCGGATTGGTCGATGACGCTGAGTACGGCAATGCGGTGCGGCACACGAAACTGTTTTTGGAAGGTAAAAGCACCGAGCTTGCATCCGAGCTGGCCGACCAGATGGAAGCGGCATCGGCGAGTCTTGAGTTTGAGCGTGCGGCGATGTTTCGCGATCAGATTCAGTTTTTGCAGTCGGTACGCGAAACACAATTTATTGAGTCCGGTGCCAATTCACTCGACGTGATCGCCGCGGCCGCAGGGCCGGCTGCTGCATGCGTGCATGTTTTGTACGTACGCGATGGTCGCGTGCTGGGTAGCAAAAGCTTTTTCCCGCGATGCCGGCTTGAAGAGACCTCGAGCGAAGTGCTCGGCGCGTTTGTGCCGCAATTTTATCTGGGTGTTGCATCGGAGCGCGAAATCCCGCGCGAGGTCGTTATCAGTGAAAAACTCGACGATCAGTCACTGCTTGCAGATGCACTCGGTACTGCGTCCGGTCGCAAGACTGTGCTCACGTCCAGCGTTCGCGGCTCCAAAGCCCAGTGGTTGAAGATTGCGCAGCAGGCCGCGCAGCAGAACCTTGGCGGCTACCTCGCCAACCGCGAGCGCATTCATGAGCAGCTCGCAGACTTGCAGGACGCGCTCGGTCTACCCTCGGTACCCGAGCGCATCGAATGCTTTGATATTAGCCACACCGGTGGCGATCTGCCGGTAGCATCCTGCGTGGTATTCGATACCGGGGGCGCACTCAAGAGCGACTATCGACGGTTCAATATTGAAGGGATTACCGGCGGCGACGATTATGCCGCGATGCGTCAAGCGCTGACACGCCGATACACGCGGCTTAAATCGGGTGAAGGTAAGATGCCCGACGTATTGCTGATCGACGGTGGCAAGGGACAGTTAAGGCAGGCGCTAGACGTACTCGAAGAGCTCCAGATCGACGGCATCAATGTGGTGGGTGTGGCAAAGGGCGTCACGCGACGGCCCGGGCTAGAAACGTTAATCATCGGCGAAGAGGGCCGGGAGCTGGCGCTGCCGTCAGACTCAACAGCGCTGCATCTTATCCAACAGGTGCGTGATGAAGCCCATCGTTTTGCGGTGGCAGGGCACACTGGTAGGCGTAACAAGCGGGCGCGCTCCTCGGCGCTGGAGGGCATTCCGGGTATCGGCCCAAAGCGACGGAGAGAGCTGTTGAGGTACTTTGGTGGTATTCAGGCGATCGAGCGTGCGAGTATCGAGGACTTGCTTCAGGTGCCCTCCATAAGCCGTAAAATTGCGGAAGACATTTATGCCGCGCTGCATAACCAATAGAATGTTGGGCGATACGCCAAAGGAATCATCATGAATATCCCCAACATGCTCACGCTATTTCGAATCGCGCTGATTCCTTTGTTTGTGATCGTGTTCTATCTGCCAGTACCATGGAGCCACACGGTATCGGCGGGTATTTTTGTGTTTGCGGCCGTGACCGACTGGCTTGATGGGTATCTGGCGCGCAAATTAAACCAGCAAACCCCGTTTGGTGCGTTTCTGGACCCGGTTGCTGACAAGTTGATGGTCGTTATCGCGCTTGTACTGCTGGTCAACCAGCAAGACTCGATTTGGTTCACGGTGCCGTCGCTGATTATTGTGGGCCGGGAGATTCTGGTGTCTGCGTTGCGCGAATGGATGGCGGAGATCGGTAAACGCACCAGTGTTGCCGTATCTTACGTAGGCAAAATCAAGACCTTTACCCAGATGGTGTCGATCGTCTTGCTGCTCGGGATAGCTCCGGAGGGCGGCAGCGTGTTCCTTGGTGCCGGATACGCGCTGTATTACATCGCTGCGGTGTTAACACTATGGTCGGCATGGATTTACCTGCGCGCTGCCTGGCCGGAATTGATTGCGTCCGCCGACGGTTCAAACCGGTAAAAAGTACACACGCCCAACAGGGCACAAATGCTTGACTCTCAACCGTCAATCATTACAATGCGCTTTCTCTTCACGAGACGCGGGAATAGCTCAGCTGGTAGAGCGCAACCTTGCCAAGGTTGAGGTCGCGAGTTCGAACCTCGTTTCCCGCTCCAAT
>Ga0181576_10004355_pt1 | contig 10278 bp, 11 predicted proteins | sample 101ome_22_FD_132464 | JGI IMG/M metagenome (GOLD analysis project Ga0181576, IMG submission 132464) | Coastal salt marsh microbial communities from the Groves Creek Marsh, Skidaway Island, Georgia - 101412BT metaG (megahit assembly) | ecosystem: Environmental > Aquatic > Marine > Intertidal...
AAACGCCGCGCGGGCGGTCCTCGTCGCCTTTGGCCAGATACCGTTTCGCTCGCTGATGACACGTACACGACCCGACACAGAGTGGGATATGTGGCGAACGCTCTCGGTCGCACTAAGAGATCTTCGACTGAGCCCGTCCGCGCAACAACAGGCAATTGCTGATTGGAGAAGCATCTACGCACAATCAACACATTTCGAAGATGCCAACGATCTGGCCTCCGAGTATCTGCGCCAGTTACGATCACCGGAGCGCATTGCGGTGCTGTTGCCCCTGAGCTCGCGCTCAACCGCCTCGGCGGAAGCGGTGCTCAATGGCATTCTGGCCGAGTATTTCGAATCTGCTCAGCGAGGCGAGCCGGCGGCCGAGCTGCGCGTTTTCGACACTGGCCGTATCGAAAATCTTGGTCAGCTTGCAGATAGGATCTTGGCGTTCGCGCCCGACCTGATCATCGGCCCGCTTCTTAAAGAGAATCTAGATGATCTCGTCACCAATCTTTTCCCTGGCATTCCATTGCTTGCCCTGAATTTCAGCGATCTGCCATCTGCGGGTGAGCAAACCATTCAATTTGGTCTTGATCCAATGGATGAAGTCCGGCAGCTGGTGAGGCTGGCCAGCGTGCACCCACGCGCCATACTTGTGAGTTCGAACTCACCCACAGCAATAGCAGCACGTGATGAACTTGCTCGGCAGTGGACAACAAATCAGGGTGAGATTATTGATTCTCTGACGTATCAGGACATCAACGAGTATCGCAGGTCGTTGGAGAATTCACTTAACATAAGTCAGAGTGAAGAGCGTCGTCGTGAGCTGTCCGGGATAACGGGCATTCGCTTGCAGTCGCAAGTTCGTCGACGCCAAGACGTTGATCAATTTATTGTTTTGGCAGAGCCAGAAGCCGCAAGAACGATTAAACCGCTCTTGGAATATGCATGGGCAGGCGATATTCCGGTCATCGCGTCCTCACTCGTGCACGCTGCGCGTAATCAGAACACCTTCGATCGCGATCTTGAGGGTGTAAGTTTTGTAGACCTTGCGATATTTTCAGAAGGCGAACAACCCCTTCTTGGTGCACTACGCGCTGACGGAAGCTTGGCCAGCCCCGCTGACAGGCTCGCCGCACTTGGCGCAGACGCATTTCGGTTACAGTATCGACTTGGCGCTCTCCAATGGATGCCACTGCTTGGTATGGCTGGCGCCACCGGCGAACTGTCTCTGGACGACCAGCACCGCATCCATCGACAGAGCCACTGGTACCGGTTCAAGGACGGCGACCTTATCCCGATGCAGGACGCTCCGGGATCATGATTAATCACACTCCAGGGAAGGAGATTTCCAATGCCAGAGAAAGGCAAACCGCTACTTAACCGACTGCGTGCGACGCGCTCAGCGAATCAAGGTAAATCCGCTGAGGACGAGGCGATACGGCTGCTCACAGCGAATGGGTTAAAGCTGCTGGACCGCAACTTCAACACGCCGATGGGCGAAATAGACATTGTCATGCTCGATCCGGTTCGACAGACGCTGGTGTTTGTGGAAGTCCGTGTCAGAAACAATCCCCGCTGGGGCGGCGCGGCATCCAGCATCGATCGACCAAAACAACTGCGTATAAGACGTGCAGCATCGATGTTTTTAAAGCACAATCCGACGCTAAAGGCGTTGCCTTGCCGATTTGATGCGGTCTGCTTTGAACAAGAGCACCATAAATGGATAAGGCAAGCATTCTGATAACTCAATCAACGGACCATGCATGGACCACATCGAAGACCCGCTTCAGTCCAGCGTAGCGGAGCATGTCGACCTGGCGTATCGATCACTCGATCTGCTGTACGAGGAGCTCTACAACGCCATTGACGTGTTGACCGAAACCTTGCTTTCCGAACATCGAATTCTGGTGTGTGGCAGCGGCGTTGCAAGTGCGCTGGGGCAGGTTTTTTGTGCGTCATTGCTCGGTCAGCAAGAGATTGAACGCCCCGCGCTGCCTGCCATTTGCCTCAGCACAGATCAAACCAGTTTGGGATCGATCAACGATCACTTTGATCGCAGAGAAATCTACTCACGGCAGATCTCGGCGCTGGGCCAACCGGGTGATTGTTTGTTGGCTATTGCTAGTCCGGATATCGGATCGGACTATCTGATCCCTGCCGTTCGCGCAGCGCAAAGTCGAGATATGCGTGTGTTGGTGTTATCTGCACAGAGCGCAGAAGATTTCTCAGCAGTTTTGGAAGAGAGCGATGTCGAGTTGCAGCTACCCGAGTCAAGTCCGGCACGCGCGCTGGAATGTCAGTTGATGCTGCTCAATATTCTGAGCTCGATGCTCGAGAAACGGATGTTCGGCCTTATTTGACGACCCGAAGCGATGGCTTGCCACCAGAATTTGTCGGGGATGATGTAGGCGGATCTGGATCAATATCGTTGTCGTCGTTGGTTGTGCTGACATCGGTATCTGGAGGCGGAGGTTGTTCACTCTGCTCAAAAATCATCCCCTGGCCATTCTCCCGAGCATAGATGCCAAGCACTGCGCCCGAGGGCACCATGATGTCTCTGGGAACGCCGCCAAATCGACCTCGAAAGGAAATACAGTCGTTTGTTATGTGCAGATCCATAACGGCGCTGCTGGAGATATTGAGCACAATCTGACCGTTCTGGACATACTCTTGAGGCACGCTGGTGCCTGGCCAGTGCGCATCGACCAGAAGGTGAGGCGTGCACTGATTGTCCATGATCCACTCGTACAACGCACGAACCAGATACGGACGACTTGAAGACATTGCCATTAGTAGCGGACCCGCTTTCCCAGACTGTCAGTTAGAGAATTCTTTTTCGATATCCGACAGACTTTGCTGAAAGCTCTCACGGGCGAACAAGCGCTTGATGTAATCATGCAGCGGCTTGGTCGCTTTAATGTTAGGAAGGTTGACGCCCATCAATGGCAAACGCCAGAGAATTGGAGCCAGACAGCTGTCGACCAGCGAGTACTCGTCGCTCATAAAGTAGGGCTTTTCGGCGAACAGCGGTGCAATCGCCGTCAAGCCATCCGTCAATTCCTTGCGTGCGGCGGACATCGCTTTTTCGCCCGTACGGGGATTGAGGATAACATCAACGCATCGACACCAGTCCTGCTCTATGCGATGCATATACTGCCGGCTTTCAGCCCTGGCGACCGGATATACGGGCATCAGCGGGGGGTGGGGAAAACGATCGTCGAGGTATTCCATCATGATTTTGGTTTCAAACAAAACCAAGTCACGATCCACGAGAACCGGCAGCGTCATGTAGGGATTCACTTCAGCCAGATCAGCCGGATAGGCCGACGGGCTGATATTGATAATTTCGACCGTCACGCCCTTCTCGGCGAGTACCAGTCGGACTCGGTGGCTGTAATGGCTCGCCGGGTCGCTGAAGAAGGCCATCACAGAGCGCTTCGCCAGAATCCCTTTTATGTTCGGGGTCTCACGCATCGCCCTGTGCTCCTTGCAATGTTATGTTCAATGAACGTCTTTCCAGTATTCGCGGTTCAACAGATAAGCGAATACGCCAAAGAAGGCAAGGAACAGCAGTACATAGATACCAATGCGCTGTCTCTCCAGCTTCATCGGCTCGGCAACGTAGGTCAGGAAGTTGGTGAGGTCAAAGATCGCCGCATCAAACTCCTCTGTGGTCATACTGCCAGGCTCATTGACTGCCAGCCGGCCACAGGGTGCTTCAAGCATGTCTTCGCCGCTGAGCGGATCACGCTTGATGCCGCCATTGCTCGCCAGAACCGGACCAGGCGCACACTCGGGCAGGCCCTGCAGTCCTAGCAGAACGTGGGGCATTGCTACGTCTGGGAATACGCGGTTGTTAACGCCGTATGCACGGGCTGGCGAATCGTCCTTATAGAAGTTACGCAGATAGGTATACACCCACTCCGGAGAGCGAGCACGAGCAACCAGCGTTAAGTCGGGGGGCGGCGCCCCAAACCACTTTTTTGCGAGTTCAGTCGGCATTGCGTTGCTCATGAGCTCGCCGATCTTCTGATCGCCCGGAATGATGTACTGCTCAACCAGTTCAGTTGGGATGCCCAAGTCATTACCGGTTCGCTCATATCGTGCGTACCCAAGCGAGTGGCAGCCCATGCAGTAATTCATGTACATCTTCCAGCCATTCTGAAGCGATGCCTGATTATCGAGCTCTGCCTCGAAATGATCACACTCGATCAACCCGCACGATTTCTCCGACTCGGCTCCCACCGCTTTGAGCGGAAGCACGGTCAGCAACGCCACTGCAAGTACTGCCAGCATCGTCTTCCATACAGGCATTCCGCCGTCCATGGTGACGCGTGCAGGCTCTTGCTTGGTGCGTTCGATCGAGGTGTAGATCGGCATCAGCAGGAAGAATGCAAAGTACAGAACTGTGCATACCTGAGCGAGCAGCGTGCGCTCCGGCGTCGGCGACTTCACGCCAAGTACGCCAAGGATCAGGAACGAGGCAGCAAACAACAGGATTGCTGTGCGGCTGAATACACCTTTGTAGCGGATGGATTTGACCGGACTGCGATCAAGCCACGGCAGGACGAACATAATCGCAATCGCCGCCGCCATTACCAGGAAGCCACCAAACTTATCCGGAACCGCGCGGAGCATTGAATAGAACGGCGTGTAGTACCAGACAGGCGCAATGTGCGCGGGCGTCTTCAACGGGTTCGCCTGCTCGAAGTTTGCGTGCTCGAGGAAGTAGCCCCCCATTTCAGGCATAAAGAAGATCACGCCACAGAAAGCTGCCAGAAAGACAACAATACCGACGATGTCGTGCACCGAGTAATACGGGTGGAAACGGATACCATCGAGTGGTACGCCATCCGGTCCTTTGGTCTTCTTGATCTCAACACCATCCGGGTTGTTTGAGCCAACTTCATGCAACGCCAGAAGGTGCATAACAACCAGTGCCAACAGGATGATCGGCACAGCAACGACGTGGAGTGCAAAGAATCGGTTCAAGGTGATGCCAGAGATCAGATAATCGCCTCGGATCCACTGAACAATATCTTCACCGACGTACGGTATGGCGCCGAACAATGAGATGATCACCTGCGCGCCCCAGTAGGACATTTGTCCCCATGGGAGTACATAGCCGAGGAAGCCTTCTGCCATCAGTGCAAGATAAATCAGCATGCCGAAGATCCACACCAGTTCTCGTGGCTTGCGGTACGAGCCGTACATAAGGCCACGGAACATGTGCAGGTATACGACGGCAAAAAACGCCGAGGCGCCGGTTGAGTGCATGTACCGGATCAACCAGCCGTACTCAACGTCGCGCATGATGTATTCAACGGCAGCAAATGCGCGCTCAGAGGATGGCTCGAAGCTCATCGTAAGCCAAACGCCCGTCAGCAGCTGGTTAACCAATACAACCAGTGACAGTACGCCAAAGAAATACCAGAAATTGAAATTCTTGGGGGCATAATATTTGCCCATGTGCGTGTCCCACGCACGCATGATCGGCAAACGGTCATCAACCCAATCACGCAACCCGATTAGCCAGTTCATTACGCTACCTCCTGATCTTCACCGATGACGAGCACATTGTCGCCTTCGAATCTATACGGAGGCACCTCCAAATTGGTTGGCGCCGGCACACCTTTAAATACGCGGCCCGCCAGATCAAACTTGGAACCATGACATGGGCAGAAGAAGCCACCAAGCCACTCGTCGCCACCAAGATCGGCTGCACCGACATCAGGGCGATACTTGGGCGCACAACCCAGGTGCGTACACAAACCGATCAGAACAAGGAACTCGTCCTTGATCGCACGCTTTTCGGGATCCACATAGGCAGGCTGTTTGGACTCTGCTGATGTTGGGTCACGCAGCATGTCGTCACCCTTACCAATCAGGCCGATCGCCTCGGCGGAACGACGTACGACGTACACCGGCTTTCCTCGCCACTCGACCACGACCATTTGGCCTGGTTCGAGTTTGGTGATATCAGCTTTCACTGGTGCGCCAGCGGCTTTGGCCTTGGCACTCGGATTCCAGGATGCGACGAACGGTACCGCCACGCCCACAGCGCCCGCCGCCGCAACGGCAGAGGTGGCTGCGGTCAGGAACATGCGCCGACCATTGTTAACAGGTTTGGTACTCACGGAGAAAGCACTCCAATTTATGGATGAAGTGGACAACCGGAAAAGCCCGGTTCAAAGCGGCGGAAATAGTAAAGAAAATCCAAGATGCTTACAACGAAAACGGGGATATTCCCCCAACATTCCTGTATGCCGAAAATTCTCTTGTTTCGAGACATCCAAAATGCAAAAACCCGCGTACAACGGCGCGGGTTTTCCAAACGAAGCACGGCCACAGGCAGTGCTTCGCAGCGCGACACAAACGATCAGCGCTTCGAGAACTGCGGACGCTTACGTGCTTTACGCAGACCGACCTTCTTACGCTCAACTTCACGCGCATCACGGGTCACATAACCCTCTGCACGAAGATCACCCTTCAACGCATCATCGTATTCGATCAGCGCGCGGGTAATACCGTGGCGAATTGCGCCAGCTTGCCCGAAGCTTCCGCCACCGCTGACGGTGACGTTGACGTCAAACTTGTCGGTCATGCCAACCAACTCGAGCGGTTGACGCACGATCATGCGCGCGACCTGACGGCCGAAGTAGGCATCAAGTGACCGCTTGTTCACGGTTATTGCGCCATTGCCCTGACGCAGAAAAACGCGAGCAGTTGAGGTCTTGCGACGACCGGTTCCGTAGTATTGCGTAACAGCCATGTTTATTCCGTTCAGATTTGCAGTGCTTGCGGCTGCTGAGCGGTATGGGGATGCTCAGTGCCAGCGTAAACTTTAAGCTTGCGTGCCATCGCACGGCCAAGCGGATTCTTTGGAAGCATCCCTTTGACGGCGAACTCAATTGCTCGCTCAGGTGCTTTATCAATCAGTTTTTCAAAGCTGATTGACTTGATGCCACCCGGAAAACCGGTGTGGTGATAGTACATCTTGTCAGAGGCCTTGCGACCCGTCACGCGTACTTTCTCCGCATTAACAACGACGATGTAATCGCCGGTATCAACGTGCGGAGTGTACTCCGGCTTGTGCTTGCCACGCAGGCGAGATGCAATCTCGCTAGCCATACGACCGAGTGTCTGGCCTTCTGCATCGATTACGTACCAGTTGCGTTCAACGCTTTCTGGCTTTGCTGAGTAGGTTTTCATGTCAAAAGTCTCTGCGGGAAGTGTCCCAAAAAGGTGGCGCATCTTACACGATGAACTTCCGGCCGGGCAAGCGCTATGGCGGGAATATTCACGGCTACCATCATGGCTTGTGCGGAAGTGCCAGATACTCGTGAGACTGCATCTCAAGAAGCCGGCTTTCAGTGCGCTCAAACTCAAACCGTAAACGCTGTCCGGCGTAGAGATTGGCAATATCCGCTTGCGCCGACAACACCAATTTTACGTTTCGGTCATAAAATTCATCAACGAGGTTGATAAAGCGTCTGGCCTGATCCTCTTTGTCGTAACCGAACACCGGCACACCGCTGATAAGCACCGTGTGAAACTCCCGGGCGAGCTCGATGTAATCATTTTGACTTCGGGGCCCGTCGCACAGCTCGGGAAAATCAAACCAAACCACGTCATCGGACCGCATGCGGGCCCGTATATCTCGACCTTCGACTTCCAGTGCGACGTTCTCCTCGCCCGGCTCCGGCGCGAGACTGTCAAAGCTCGCCCGCAAACTGGCGTCTGCGCTCTGATCGAGCGGAAAATGATACAGCTCCGCTTTTTCAAGCAAGCGCAAGCGGTGGTCGATGCCGCCGTCGACATTGATCACCTTGGTGTGCTCTTTGATCAGCGCGATAGCAGGCAAGAACCGCTGGCGCTGGAGGCCGTCCTTGTAGAGATTATCCGGGACCACATTCGAGGTCGCGATCAGGGTCACCCCGCGCTCAAACAATTCCGCAAACAGCCCCGCAAGCAGCATCGCATCGGTGATATCGGAGACGAAAAATTCATCGAAACAAATGACACGTGCTTTTTTGGCAATCCGCGCAGCGATCACCGTGAGCGGATTTTTGGTCCCCGCAACATCTTTTAAATCGCGGTGGACTTGCTGCATGAAACGATGGAAATGACTGCGCATCTTTTCGTCAAAGGGCAGGCTCTCGTAAAACAGGTCCATCATGTGGGTTTTGCCACGCCCAACGCCGCCCCACAAGTACAAACCACGGACACCATTCCAGTAAGTCCCACGTTCACCGGAGACCCAGCCCCTGACTCGCTTCGCCAGCGGCCGCTCAGGCACATCGCGCAGCGCTTCCCAGACCTGTTGCAGCTCGGCAATAGCCGCCTCCTGAGCAAGGTCGTGAACAAACCCTGGCTCAAGGAGCGCTGTACGGTAGCGTTGCATCGGTTCCATCGCGGATCCTTCGGATTGACATCAGCTTTTCCAGTGTGCGCGCAATTTAAGCGTGCCAACGTCGCAGTTCAAGGGACGCTTTGCACATTCTCTGCGTGCATGCTTTATACTGAGAGCCAGATCCACGCGATCAGATTGAAGAATTACGTAAAGAGGCAAACACCTTGTTCAGTGCGGTAACTTTCTGGGTAACAGCAGCGGCATGCACACTTGCTGGCGGCATTGTTGGTTGGCTCGCTAATCGTATGTTTGCCCCCGGCGAACACGAGCGTCGACAACTCGAGGCAGAGCTGGATAAGGCGCGCGAGGAGTTAGCCAGCTTTCGGAGCGATGTGACTGAGCATTTCAAGGGCACGGCGGATCGCATCAATCGTCTGACCGAGGATTACCGCGACCTGCATCAACATCTATCGGCCGGAGCACTCGGCTTGTGCGAAGCGACCGGTAGCAACGACGTCCCCATGCTCAATAGCCTCAGCAGTAGCCAACGCGACGCACCTGCGCAAAGCGCCCCGCCCCTTGATTACGCGCCTCGTGGAGCCGACAAACCCGGCGTTTTGAATGAAGACTACGACCTAGACCGCTTGCGCCCCTGACAGTGAAACTACTCAAGTCACTAGGCTGGCCGGTAGCAGCGGGTCTACTCGCAGCGTTGCTGATCCTTCAGCAGCAGCATTATCAGGACAAACTCGACGCAGCCACGACCATAGCATCGACCGACACCAAAGCCACCAACAGCTGGGCGGGCGCAGTGGCTGCAGCGACGCCGTCGGTGGTCAACATCTACACATCGCGCGTGGTGACACGCCCATACCATCCGCTTCTTGACGACCCTTTGTTCAAACGCTTCTTCAACCGCAGTCCACGCACCCAGCGCGAGCGCATCCAGCGCAGCCTCGGATCGGGTGTGATCATGTCGGCTGACGGCTTTATTTTGACCAATAATCATGTCATCAGCGGTGCATCCGAGATTCTGGTGCTGCTGGCCGACGGTCGCGAAGCGATCGCATCCGTCATTGGGACCGATGCAGATACCGATCTCGCGGTACTGAAGGTCAATCTGCCCGGACTAACGCCCATTCCCGTCGCGGATCCCGACAGGGCAGAGGTCGGCGATATCGTGCTCGCGATCGGCAATCCTTATGGCTTCGGACAAAGCGTGTCTCAAGGCATTATCAGCGCGACCGGGCGTCACGGGCTTCAGCTGAACACTTATGAGAACTACATTCAGACTGATGCGGCGATTAACCCTGGCAACTCGGGCGGCGCCTTGGTTGACGCTAATGGTAATTTGCTCGGCATCAATACCGCGATATACAGTCAATCGGGTGGCTCCCAAGGCATTGGACTTGCGATACCTGCAGACTACGCGTCCAAAGTGCTGGCTGATATCGTTCGTAGCGGCATGGTTGTGCGTGGGTGGCTCGGCGTCGAGGCCCAACCCATCCCTGCGGTCGTGGAAACGGCTAACGGCCCGCTCAGGGGGCTGGTGATCAGCGACGTTGTCAGGAACGGTCCTGCCTGGTCGGCAGGGCTTCGCCCTGGCGATGTCATGACCGCTCTTGGCGGAGAGCCAACCTCCGGCGGTTACAACGCAATGTATCGCATATCGATGACGTCACCGGGCGAGACGGTGACGATGGAGGTCTATAGAGGTTCGGAGCGGCTGGAGCTCTCCGCAACTGTAGGTCACCGACCCGCACCTATCGATACCTGAGCAACAGCCTCTCGACCACCCTCAAACAACCGCATCCAGCGACGCCGTCAAGGCCGACGTCATTGCTTTGTTTTCGTCCGGCGAACCGATGGTAATTCTCAGGCAATCGGCGAGCAGCGGGTGCGATCCATCCAACTTTTTGATCAGAACACCACGCTGACGC
>Ga0181576_10004356_pt1 | contig 10277 bp, 13 predicted proteins | sample 101ome_22_FD_132464 | JGI IMG/M metagenome (GOLD analysis project Ga0181576, IMG submission 132464) | Coastal salt marsh microbial communities from the Groves Creek Marsh, Skidaway Island, Georgia - 101412BT metaG (megahit assembly) | ecosystem: Environmental > Aquatic > Marine > Intertidal...
TAATTTCTAATTATCACGAGTCTTCTTTTCAGGGGCAATCAGACTGGGAGGACTTGTTTAGTCTTATTTAAGCGTCAATAAATAAATCAAACCTTCTTATTCAGATACTTTCAAGAATATTTAGTATATTGGAGAGTGGGAAGAAGGGAAATACCACGGTAAGGGAAAATATATCTACGCAGATGGTAGCGTTTTAGAGGGATTATGGGAAGCAGGAGAAATAGATAAAAAATCCCAAGAAGAACTATTAATCAAAAAGTCTTCAGAAGAATTATTTCAAGAATTAGATTCAATCATGGATGATCTTAAAAATAAATTTGATGATATTAAATCAGGAAAGTAATTAAACTTATTCCACAATCATCCAAGGATGTTGTAATTATCATTTTCATCTTGCCAGTTTCTAACAAGATTTCTTAAAGCCAATCCTAAAAAAGAGTCACAATCATCTGATTCAGAGTATTCATAAACATCGAGCATCTGCTCCTCAGTAAGGGCGGTTGAATTTTCAACACCAAAAAAACTTTTTATTACTTCTTCAGCAGACTCTGTAGCCTCACTTTCTAAACGATCTAAAAGTTTACCTTGTTTTTTCCATTCAAATTTCATACTGAAATTTTAATATATAAAAAAGTTTTTTAAATATTGAATATTGATGTCCAAAATTAAAGCACGCATTATACAAGACAAAAATTAGGGTAACTCTTACAATAGACCATATGAATAAAGAAAAACCATCAGAAATTAAAAATGAAATGTTACAAGAGCTGGAGAAAGAAATAGAAAAATTATTTGAAGTAGTTCCTCGGGAAAAGATGACCGATGAACCAGAAGAAAATGACCCAAACAGCCAAATTTATAAAACTAGCTTATTAAGAGAAACGGCTAATGATATTTTTAAAACATTAACCGCTCGAGAGGAACGATTAATGAGAATGTATTATGGTTATGGTCTTAATCATTCTTTCAAAATTTATGAAATAGCAAGACAATTTGATTTATCTGAGGCTGATATTAGACAACAATTAACAACTGCATTTAGAAGATTTTTAAAAGGATATTTTCTTCTCATCCAAAATAATAATAAAACTCTTTAACAATAGCAGCAGCTAAAAATTAATTTAAATCTTATAAAAAAGAATAGAGATTTGCTTGTTTTAGGTCCTATTTGATTTGTTTAGATAAAAACAATAAAGAGTTTTTATTTAATTTAAAATATTCAATATTTGTTAAAATATTTTCTAAATCTAAATGATTTTTATTTATAAGATTTTTCACATAATTAAAATTATTTAAATATTTTGTTTTTGTACCGATTACGTTTATCAGCATAGATATTTTATCTGATGGATTATCCAAATCTTTAATAGTCTCAAATAATTTCATTAAATTCATTTTTTTCTTAATATAATTGGTTGGAACATACTTTAAAATATTTGTATTAACCTTTAATGCATCAATTATAAAAGAATGTTTATTTTGTGTTTTCTTATCTAAGTAAGAAAAATAATGAGCATTTGTTTTTAATTCAGAAAGAGGGGATTTATAAAAAACTTTTTTTTCTTCAGTACTTAGTTTTTCAAAATTATTATAAGATGAAAATTTATCAAGCGGGTCTAGAGAAAGATATGCACCAATTAAAACTGATTTATATACTTCTTCTTTTTGCTCTCTTGTTCTTTTATCGTTTTCTGGGGTTAAATCAATAAGTCTTGAAATTAGAGATGGACTCATTTGTATTGATCTTGAAGTGGTGCTCAATTTATGCATTTGAAAATATATAAATTTATCTAAAAGTTTAGGGTAATTAATCAATACCCAATGACTTTGTGTAGTGAGGATAGAATAAAAATATTTAAAAAGAATTAATTCATATTTTTCTTGTGACAAAGGTTCTTGAACTAGCTTTAATGCTTGATCATAAATTTTATAACTTGGCTTTTTCTTCTTACTAAATCTTTTTTTTACTATGAAGGTCTTAGCTGCATCTTCACGAAACGAATCATCCTTGTATTTTATCTTTAAAATTAATTTTATTGTTGATAATTTATCAGCCCAATCAATTTTATTAAGAGAATTAACTGTTAAAAGTTTTTTTTTATCGCTCTTTGGAATTAATATTTTTGTTATTATTAAAATTACATCATCGATAAAATATTTTTTTAACGAAGGGCTTAGATAAAGAAACAAGGAAAAATCTTTTTTCAGTTCTTTTTTTATGATGTTGATATCTTGAAATTCTTTAGGCAAAAAGAAATCTATAAAGCTAGGATAACTATTTCTCATGTTATTGGGGTTGGAGGGATAATTCTTTTTAATAAACTTGACTTGTTCTTTGGTAAATAATTTAGAGGAAAATAATTGAATAGGGAAAAATAGTTTATAAAAACTTTTATCGACTATATCTTGTTCTATAAAATGGATTGCTAGATCCCCAAGGTTATCCCATTTATGAGCGTGACCTGATTTTTCTATAAGTTTTTCTAGGGCGGTTTTGTTTCTAAACCTTGCGGGTATGCATTTATAAATATCCACGCCATGCCATAACCTCGGTATATCAATATATTTTAACGTTAAATCTAAGGTTTTATCCTCATCGTTAAGGTAAGGATAACCATATACAGGGTCTTTTTCTTTGATTTTTTTTCTGTGACTTTTTTGTATAAATTTTTCAGGAATATTTTTTACAATTTGTTCAATGCTCCCTTGCTCTAAAAGTTTAGTAATAAAACCACTTCCTTCTCTACCACCAAAAATCATCATCAACTCATCTTCAGATAAAGTATCGAGCTTATATCCGATATTTTTTAATAATATCTTTCTTAGTATTTTTTTATTTCTGATTTTGGGGTTTTTAAGGTGATCTACAGATAGCTTAAGATAATTGTATATTCCACTTGATGCCAGGGCGATATTTACTAGTTTTTCAGACTGTAAATTAATAGGAACAAATTTAAAAGTTTCCGGTTTGGTGTTAACAGCTAGTTCAGCAAGTTCTTTTGTGATTAATTTTGAATCTAGTTTATCAATGAGCGCTTCCCGTTGGACTACAAATTTAATCATTTCATGAGTGAGAATTTTTTGGGGGATGAGTTCAAAGTTATCTTTAATATCTCCTTTTTCAAGAGCTGCCCAACAAACAGCATTGGTTCTCATATTTTCAGGAATTGCTTTAAGATCAAAATTATACTCTACGTTTTGTAGGAGTGTTTGTAGTTGTTGGGGTTGTTGTATTTGTCTGGGAAGTTTTGAAATTTCCCAAGCCATACCTCGTTGACATAACCGCATGATTAACTCATCACTGCATTCATTTTCTGTCAGTTTACTACCCTCAGACCCATTTTTATCTAATAGAGCAATGATAATATTGTTGGTTAGAATTTTTTTAGGAATGATATCTAAGTTAGCATTATCGTAAGTCAAGACATCAATGACTTTTTGTTCATATTTCTTTGCATCTTTGTAGCTGTAATTATTTTTTTGAATATCATTGAGAATATCGGAAAGAGATTTTTTTTGATTTTCTTTATATTGTTCTCTTTGATTTTCTCTATTTTCATTAATTTTTTTAGCTCTGAGGTCATGATCGACTTTTTTGCCAGCATAGATATTTTTTAGGTGCATTCTTTCCATTTGATCCCAGTCAAATGTTTCTTCTGCTTCATCTAGATAAATTAAACCTTCCAGCTCAATACTGGCTATCGATTCCCCATATAATTGGCTTTTTTGATATAAAGCAGCGCCTACAAATTCCGGGCATTCCTCTACAAAATAAACTTCTAATATTAAATTAGGAAAAAGTTGAGAGAGCTTTAAATAAAGCTCGGGTCTCCACCCCCAAGCTGTTTCAATCTGCGAGTACTGTTTGCCCTGGAGTTTAGAGTTAATTTTTTTAGGAAAATCTTTTTGAGCGATATCTTGAATTTCTATTTGATCACTGCGTTCAAAATCTCTGGAATTACATTCAAAGCCATCGACTAATTCATGAATATGCCATAAATCAAAATGGGATTCCTTTGTTGAGGTTTTTTTATAAAATTTTTCAAGATCCGCTTTCGATCCAAATACGCGTAGTCTTTGATTAACCCAATTGGCCATTTAGTAAGATTTAAATATGTTCCTTTGTTTTTATTTTGAGTCTTAAAATTTTTTCTTCCATTTCTTTGATTGCTTCAGAAATTCCTTTCAGATCTGCTTTGGTAATTTTATTGTCATTAGTTTGAAATTTATTCATAGCTTGAATAACCCTATCAACGATAAGTAGTGCTTTTGCACTCAGTTGACCAACCACATCATTTAAACGTTCTTCGACATGGTGATCCTGCGAAGCCATTACCAAATGATCTTCATAAAATTCAATTAGAGGAGTGCCGATATTCAATTTAAGACATTCTAAGTCTATTTTAACTGCATCCTGAAACTGGAGAGTTTGGTCTGTATCGGGGTCAGAACATTTGCGGATATAGCTAGCTGATTTTCCTGTAGCTTGATGAATTACTTCGTCGCCTACTTGCTCAACAGCATACGAGAGAGCCTCCTCTAAACTGAGAAATTTTCTAGGTTTGTATGCCAACAGTATTATCCTTCGTTAAACTCAGAAATACTTTTGCTTGGGTAGTCCCAGATCACATAAAATACACTTCCATCATCTACTTTAGTGACAACAAAACGGCTCCAACCATTTTCTTGATCTTGTGCGGGTGTACTTAAATTTCCATCATCATCTTCAATGCCTTCGAACTCTACGCTCCATCCGTCAAGCTCTGTTGTTTCAAAGTTATTCTCAATGTGTTTTAAAATAGCACTAGTGACTTTAGCTTCATCCATGATTTGAACTCCTTATATATTAGTTTTTATTTTATACTTTAATTTTAAAGAAAAGATTAAGAGCTAATTAAAAAATCAATTTTTTCAACTAAATTCAATAATTTTAGGGATTTTTCTTCTTTTTTAGGCTTAAAGAAATCTTCCACTAATCCCCGCAGGTTTGACTGAAGGATTTGGTCTGTCTTAATATTTTTAAGATATGCACGTAGTAACGACATAAAAGATACTTTAATTTTATCTAAATCAATTGTAGATGAAAAATTTTGATAAAATAATTCTTTTGAGTCGATGAGATTAATGTCTGGTATATACTGAAATTCAATATCATCTAAAATCTTATCATCTTCAATATTACTAAAAATATCTCTCCAGGGTCCATTCCACTCATCTCTTTTAGTAAGTATATTTTTTAAGGTTGCTTCTCTTTGTTGAATATTATTAGTAGAAGATATCCAATATTCATTGGTGTTTTTATTGGTTAGCTTAATCCCAAATTTTTTTCCTTCTTTGATTTCAAAGAATAAATTCTTTAATTCACTTATTTCTTTAATTAGCTCCACCGGTGGTTGAAGAATAAAATTTTTAAAACTCATTAATATATCATTACATGTATGGCTTGATTAGTCATTAGGAAAAATCAATAGTGAAATTGGACAACATAAAAAATCAAATTTATTTATAATGAGCTCATGTTTAAATTATTTTTCAGTACAATTTTATTATTTATTTTTACAAAAAACCTTAATGCCGCTGCATTAGAATGTGATGTGGATGATTATTTAATTCAAAACTTAAATGTGATTTCCATTAATAGTGTTGACCTAGAGATAAAACCTTTAGTTTCTTTAGATGAAATTCCATCTTTTATTTCAATTAAAGTGGATGATGATTTTAGTAACAGAGCATTAAACTCACAATTATCCAGTAGGTTATTAAAAATGAAAGTTAATTCTAATGTTCATTTTTACCTTAAGCCCACAAGTAATGGCTATATGGATGGTTTTTATATTATTAGAAATGGTGATTATGTTACAAAATTAGACTCTTATTGTTCTTTTAATATTCTTAGTAATTACCAATCAAGCTTTATACATTTTGAGGAAGGAGACTTATAATATGAACTTTGGATTAGATCACGATATTTTCAGTCAATGGGAATTAGATGAAAAAAAACCAAGCTATGCCCCTTCTATTAATAACTTTGATAAGTGTTATTTACTCAAAACTACCGCAAATCAATGCTTATCAAGCCTAACTAACAAAGAGGAAAAAATATTAAGAATGTTCTTGGGGTTTGGATTGCATAATAAATACGACTGCAAGGAAATAGCCAAACAATTTAATCTCTCTGAGGCTGAGGTATTTCAAATTGCCAACCAGGGTTTTTATAAGTTTGTTATGAACTACTTTTCTCAATTAAAAGACTTGAGAACACATTAAAATACTTGAATCGAATTAATCATGCTTTATGAAGTTTTCGCAATAGCAGTGACAATCTTTAATTTATCAGGAGAACCCGTTCATATTTCATATATTGATGTTCCAAGTGCCCAAACTTGCTATTCTCAAGTAAAAGATTATGAAGCAAAGAGCATTGAAGCAAACTGCGTTTTAGTAATGAAAAAAGTAGATAATTAAAAATGACTAAAATTATTCATCTTGATAAATCATTATCTAGTAGACAACATCAATCTGAAAGCCTGCCTGAGTATAATGTTTGGGGAAGCGGTGTAGAAATCTGTAAAGATGTGATCGCTAGTTATGATGAGGGACCGGAGGGTGTGAAAAATTATTATAACCAGTACATTGTGGGCGCCATTACGGGAATGATGGTCGCTCTAGAAGAAACCTCTCAAATAGATAATGGCGATGATTTAATTGCTCAAACAATATTTTATTGCAGAGAGTATCCGTCAGAGCCCCTTTATTGGGCGATCACTCAAACTACAAATTTACTTAGGGGGCTACCTCTTGGGCCTTCAACCTACGAGCTATAAATAATAGTACTATTTTTGCTAAAAACTTTATTGATTTAAAATTTAACTTAGTGTCTTAAATGTATATGGACATTGGACAAGACTGATTTCCCCCTTCGTGTTATTATAAATTCAATAATAAAAAGAAAAGAGAATGATATGGAAAAAAAGAGGAAAATTAATTTTGTTTATGATTTAGAAACTTCGGGTTTAGGAAAAAAATATGCAGATAAGCCCTTTGATAACATTTCTTGGGAGCAAATTTACCAATTTGGATTTATTGCAACTGATGAAAAATACGAAAAAGTCATAGATCAAGCTAATTTAACGGCCAGACCGAGAACCTCTACAATTCCTTTAATTGGAGCACTGTTGACAACCAAAAAGACGATGCATGAATTATTTCAAGCAGAGTTATTTCATTTCCAATTATTACAAAAAGTGTATGGAATTATTCAAAATTTTAAAAACCAAAACCAGGTTAATTTTGTTGGTCATAATATTTTGGGTTACGACGAACATATTTTATCTTCGTGTTTACACAACGCATGTTTTTTCCCTCATATCACAAAATCACAAGGCTCTTCGAGAACCGACTCTCTTAAATTAATTTCATTAGCAACCTCTTTAGAGGAAAATGTATTGAATAAAGGAATTAGCGAAAAAGGAAAAGAGTCTTTATCTTTAGAACCATTAGCGAAAGCCAATAACATTGAAATGAGAAATGCTCATGATGCTATTTGTGATGTAGAGACTACTATTTCTATTTTAAAGCTGATTCAATCTAAAAGTCCAAATCTCTTTAAAAATATCAACAATATTGTTAACGCTGATTTTGTTCGAAATTTTTTAAATCAAAACCAGTTGTTTTTAATGAAATTAGCTAACAACTCAAAAAAATTTACACCTTTTTTATTTTTAGGTTTTGATCAAAATGATCCAAAAAGAGCTTATGCCTACAATCTAAGCGATATAAAAGACTTGGAAAGTTTTTCTGATTTTAAATTGATTAAGACATTTAAGATAGATAACAACCCAATGATTCATGACTACAATGAAGATTTACCAATCAACTCCAACTGTGGATTGAGTGATCTTAAAAGTTTGGTAACCAAAACTAACAAATCTGATTTTGATCAATTAATAAATCAAAGAAAAGAAAGTTTCCAAGATGACTCAGATGAAATTTTTGACCCTGAAGAAAAAATTTTCGAGCCAACAAACATTAATGATCAAGATTTAATATCAGCAGATCTTGAGAAATTAATACAAATAGCAGATCAAGTGGAAAATCCTAATAAAGCGTTTTTACTTAAAAAAATTGTTTTTGAGGAAAACCCGGATCTATTAAGTAACAGTGATAAACAAAGCATATATGAGATTTTACGTGAACGTCTTCTAACAAATGGTTTCACTTATTTTACCAACATTGCAGAAGCAGAGATTGACCAGCAGCAAATGAGAAAAACAAAACTAAACCAAGAAAATAAACACGTTTTTGAGAGTTATAATGAATACTTAAAACAATTAAATGATTACTTTTCTAATCCTACGTGTGCTCATAAATATAAATTTACCTTAGAGTAAATTAAAATATTATAAATTATATTTGTAAAAAATAAGTACCTATGGACAAAACATTTGCAAATTTATTGTTAAAATTTCCTTTGCAAGAGATGAATAATACCTCTGAGCAATTTAGATCTTTTGCAATACCTTTTGTTGATAAGGTTGATAATAAGGCAGTATATACAGAACTTTTTCAATATTCAGATTTAAAAAGAAAATATAAAATTAATGAAAAAGAATACTCATTTGATGACCAAAACTTAGATGATTTAATTGAATCTTTATTTCAAGAAATAAGCAAAGGTGAAGAATTGTGTAATCAAAACCAAAATAACTTTGCTTATCTAGATGACCTCTCAAAGAAAATTGATTCTAGCAATTTTGAAAATTGTAGAGAACTTAACTCCCTGCAAAGAGAACTAAGCAGCCAACAAGATGATTCATATATGAAATTGGAACATTTTACTGATTGGATATTGGACTATACATCAGAAATGGGTTTGTGGCAGCAACGATTTCCTAAAAAATTATACGAAATAGGTTGCATTAACTACACATTTAAAAATGGAAAACATAATGAAGATATTTTAATTAACAAAATATTTTCATTTTCTAATATGGATGACCCTTCAAAAGAAAATAGGTATATATTTATTAATGATATTTATAACCTAAATGTAAATCAAAGTTACCTAGATAGAATAAATTTTGATAGCGCCCCAGACGACACGAAAGTTTATTTTTTAGATATGATATTAAACAAAAAAAATGACAATCCATTGAATGATGACTATTTCGATGAATGGTACGACTTGTTAGTATTGAATAATAATCCAGATTAATCGAGATTATTTTATTTTATGAATGTTACCTTTTGTTAACCAGTAACGATACGACATGAAGCTACAAATTTGAAACTAATGATATAGATAGCCAATAAAATAGGGATTTTTGAGAATTAGAGTGAATATGAAGAATTTTTCCCAGCAAGTTAACATGAAATCTAAATACCTCACTTAAATATTTAGTGGATTAACTATTAGTGTCTTTGGTTAAGAGCCAGACTTTTGAAATCGTCATTTTGTTTTTGAACACTTTTAAATTTATCATTAATAAGCTCTAATAGTTTCTCCTTCGTTCTCGTAAACTTGTAGTCTTTATGTTTTATTCCGATACCGCCTTTTTTTTCCCATTTATTAATATTAATGCCAAAATCATCAATCAATATATTAGGAATACCCAGATTATCTGTGGCGTATTTTTCTTTTTTAGAAGAGATGATAACTTGTTGAGGCGGGTAAAAGTTTAACATGTTTTTAACCCATTGTTTCTTTTGACTTATACATTTTTGATCATTTTGTAATGGTGAACTTAAAATGTGATATGGATGTTCATTTTCTTTTAAAATACCTAATAATTTTATGCTGTTCCTTAATAAGGGAAGATTGATCCAAAAATTTTTTTCATCTCTAATTTTTTGAATAGCTAATTGATTATTATCTAGTTCCCACCAATTTTTTCCTGTGATATTTTTCCATTCAGAAAAAAAATCTGCTAAAACGCCATCTAGATCAATATATATTTCTTTAAACATACCCTGACTATACAGAGTTTAGATAGATTTTCTTGTCCAACATATCTTACAAAATTAGACCCAACTGTCTTAGTATCAAGAAAGATTGAAATTCAGTTTAAATAAATTTTTATATATATAATTGTATTTTATTAAAGATCGCCATTTTCATATAATATTTCCAATTCCCAACCTAACTTTTTATATATATTTTTTTTATTAGCTTTAAATAAATCTATGAGTAAACATAAATCAGTTTCACTTAGTTTTATCTGGTGTATGTAGTCCGCAATTTTATTATTTAAATAATCCAAATCAGGACAGTTATCCCA
>Ga0181576_10004360_pt1 | contig 10275 bp, 18 predicted proteins | sample 101ome_22_FD_132464 | JGI IMG/M metagenome (GOLD analysis project Ga0181576, IMG submission 132464) | Coastal salt marsh microbial communities from the Groves Creek Marsh, Skidaway Island, Georgia - 101412BT metaG (megahit assembly) | ecosystem: Environmental > Aquatic > Marine > Intertidal...
AACAAGATTGGACATTATCAACGACTTGAAGAAAAGCAAGGCAAAGCAAACATGCCCGGACATGTTAGAGCAAGTATCAATTGGAATACACTGAAACGTATGAACGGTGACAAGTATTCACAAGATATTGTAGATGGAATGAAAGTTATTGTGTGCAAGCTCAAGCAGAACCCACTAGGCTATACAAGTGTTGCATATCCAACAGACGAACTGCGTTTGCCAGAATGGTTCAAAGAATTGCCATTTGACAGTGATGCCATGGAAGAAGTTATTATTGATAATAAACTAGGAAACTTGATTGGCGTGCTTAACTATGACTTAGAAAGCACAAAACAAAAAACAACCTTCAATGATTTATTTGAGTGGGGATAAAATGAGTGATGAACAAAAGCTAATACTTATTACAGACTTTATAGAACAAAAATTACGCAAAGAACAAGAGCTTGAATACTATCTCAAAGAACTAGAGGAACTACAACGTAAAATAGGTTATCTGCGACGTGAAGTAAGTTTAACAAACACAATTATTAATATGATAAAAACAGAAACCGTTTATGATATTAAGGAACAAATGATTGCAAATGACGATAACATTATAAAATTACCAGAGGACGACAAGTGAAGTTTTTTATCACAGGAACACGCCGAGGTTTAGGAAAAGCACTACAAGAAAAATATGGCAATTGCAATAGTTTAGAAGATTGTGACATCTTTATAAATTGTAAACATGACGGATTTAACCAGGTTTATATGCTTTATGAAGCTGCAAATCTAAATAAACGTATAATTAACATAAGTTCAAATTCGGGTGATGGTATCAAATATAAGCCGCATGTATATGCAGTAGAAAAAAATGCTATTGACAAAGCAAACGAACAGTTGTATTATCAAGGAGTATATACAACCAGTGTAAGATTTGGATGGTTTGACAGCGAACGTGTTGCAGATGTTGAAGATAAAAAAATGAGTATAGAATACTGTGTTGAAGTTATTGATTGGATTTTAAAACAGCCACACAAAGTGAAAGAAATTACAGTGACCCCAAATGATTGATGTAACATTACATAAAAATTTTTTACCACGTAGTGTAATAGATAATTTATACACGTTTTTTGAAGAAAATAAAGACTTGCATGAGTTAAGCAACCATATGGTAAAAATTAAATCGCCTTGGAGTCATTGTAAAAATTTATTAGAACCATATTTAGAAAAAATTATAAACACAGAAAAGAACTTAGGCGATAACTTTTACAAACATAAATATCCATATTTTCCGCATGTAGATGCAGGTAATAATATCTTCTCAGTAAATGTTTTAATTCCTATAAAAACAGGCAATAGTGAACTGCAAAAATTTATTATTTTTGATCAATACAAAGCAGATTTTGTGCCTGCGACATGGACTGGTAATTTTAATTTTGAAGCAGACTTTGAATATAATAAGATGTCAGGATTTCCATCAAAGGATAAAACTGTCAAAAATCTAACAAATAAAGAAATTGATAATGTATTTTACGAAATGTATTTAAAAGACGACAGAATGCGAGATAAAGAATTGTTTTTTGGACTAAGCGGCACTGCTTATAATTTTTTGCCAGGCAATGTTCTTGTATTTCCTAGTAATCGAATACATGCAACCGGAACAATGATGAGTGATTGGAAAATAGGATTAAGTTTGAGGTTTGAAATATGAAAGTAGGATTTACTTGTTCGACATTTGATTTACTACATGCAGGTCATGTGCAAATGCTCCGCGAAGCAAAAGAACAATGCGATTATCTTATTTGTGCATTGCAAATGGATCCAAGTGTCGACAGAAAAGAAAAGAATGCTCCTGTGCAAACTATTGTAGAGCGTTATACACAGCTAAAAGGTGTAAAGTATGTGGATGAAATCATTCCGTATGGCACCGAAAAAGACCTAGAAGATATCTTGACAATGTATCATATAGATGTTAGAATATTAGGAGAAGAATACAGAGACAAAGACTTTACTGGCAAGGATATTTGCCGTAAACGTGAAATAGATTTGTATTTTAACAAACGTGATCATCGCTTTAGCACAAGTGATCTAAGAAGAAGAGTATGTGAGGAATAGACATGACTTTTGAATGGAATAAAATATACAAATGGGAAGAAGCCTTCGAACGTGAAATTGTAGAGTCTGTTGTCGAATATGTTTGTAGATATTATGACGTAGAAGACTTTGACGAATTAACTGCAAACCAAATAGACGAAATTATGGAGTTTATGGAAGGACTAAACGAATACAGTGTTCTACAAGTAGGATTTAGACATTTAATAAATTACTGGGAAGATGCATCTTATGAAATCGAAGACGAGTAAATTTATATTTGATGTTGATGGAACATTAACTCCAAGTAGACAAAAAATAGATCCTCAATTTGCAGAATACTTTCAATCTTTTGTGCATAGTAATAAAGTGTGGCTGGTTACAGGCAGTGATTATGCAAAAACTGTAGAACAACTTGGAGGAAAAATTTGCGAGTCAGTTGTAACTGTGTATAATTGTAGTGGAAACGATGTGTATTTCAAAGGCAAACGTGTAAATTCAAAACCATTCAACGCTCCTAAAGAGTTATACAAATTTATGGAAAGTTGGTTACAAACAAGTAGTTTTCCTTTGCGCACCGGAAATCATATTGAAGAACGTATGGGCACTATTAATTTCTCAATTGTTGGTAGAAATGCTACAATAGGTGAACGGCAGTTATACATAAAGCACGATATCCAAAATAGAGAGCGTGAAAGCATAGCATTTCAAATCAATTTAGACTTTCCCAATATAACTGCTACTGTAGGAGGGGAAACAGGCATTGACATTTATCGCAAAGGAGGCGACAAAAGTCAGATCCTTGAAGATTTTAGTGGTATTGATGACATATACTTTTTTGGAGATAAAATCGAATTAGGCGGCAACGACTATCCTCTTGCAAATAAATTAAACAATAAGCGTTGTTTTAATGTTAAAAACTGGAGAGACACTTGGGAAAGGTTGTCTTACTTTCAGGAGGCAAAAATAGCATCATGATTATTGCAGGGTATGGCTTTGTAGGAAAAGCACACGAATTACTATTTAAAAATTTTCGTAGAGAAATTGTTATACATGATCCTGCAAAAGGCATGACAGCAGATTTTGAAAATACAAGTGCAGTAATTATCTGTGTTGCAACACCCCAAGCGGAAGACGGCAGTTGTGATATGAGTGCTGTATACGATGTAGTATCAAAGTGCAAAGCAGGCACACCTATTATGATAAAAAGCACTATAAGTTTAGAAGGATGGCAAAAACTTAGAACTGATTATCCTAAACATAAACTTTGCTTTTCTCCTGAATTTTTACGTGCTACAAATTTTATGAATGACATACAAGATTTAGATCATATAATATTAAGTGGAGATACAGACTATTGGCGAGATCAATGCAGTTATAATTGGCCTAATATTAAATTAAGTATTGTATCGCCAAAAGAAGCTATTGCTATAAAATATTTTAGAAATGCGTTCTTAGCCACCAAAGTAAGTTTTTTCAATGAATTATATGATTTTTGTAATGCAAATGAAATAAGTTTTCAAGGTGTAAGACTTGGCGTTGCAGCAGACAAACGCATAGGTGATAGTCATACTTATGTTTGGCCAGAAGATGGTGTAAGAGGTTGGGGCGGGTTTTGCTTTCCTAAAGATACTAGTGCATTATTAAAAATGGCAGCAGATAAAAATATTAATCTAAATACACTTGAAGCAGCAGTTGAATACAACAAAACAATCACAAATAAGTCTTGACTTTACAGCAATAGTGCAGTATATTAAAACAAAATGGAGACAAATATGCAAGACATTCTACAAGATATGGTAAGTCATACACACAAACTTGGCTTTATCACAACCCTCAAAGTAACGGCAGAAGCCGAAACTGGCATTGAAAGTATGGCAGATGATCGAAGTGTAATTATGAATGCAACCACACATTCGCCAGTAGGTGAATTTACAGGTGTATTTGGTATGCCCGATTTAGGCAAACTTGCTTATCACTTGAACAATCCAGAATACAAAGAGAATTCTAAAATCGAAGTTGTGCAAGACGAACGCAACGGAGAAGTTATGCCAACGCACATTCACTTTGAAAATGCAACAGGCGATTTTAAAAATGATTATCGCTTTATGAACAAAGCAATCATTGAAGAAAAATTAAAAAGCGTAACATTCAAAGGCAACAGTTGGAATGTAGAATTCCAGCCTAGCATGGCAGCAATTGCACGTATGAAACTTATGGCAGGTGCGCACAGTGAAGAAACTGTATTCCAAGTTAAAACAGAAGATGGCAACTTGAACTTCTATTTTGGTGACGAAGCAACACATGCTGGTTCATTTACTTTTGAACACGGAGTTGAAGGAACACTAACCCACACTTGGGCATGGCCAGTTGCACAAACTATTGCTATCTTGAACTTGGATGGTGATAAAACCATGAGCATCACAGATCAAGGCGCTATGAAAATTAGCGTAGATAGCGGTATGGCAAATTACGATTACATTCTACCGGCACAACAAAAATAATGAAAACAAACCTTACTGAAACACAAAACGATTATGCTGTTTTCTTGCCCAGTATTAGTGGCTTTTATGCTACGTTTGTAGGCAAACAACGTTACAGCGAATATGTAGATTACAATCGTGTTCCAGCAGGTATTGGTGAAGTCGAAGGTCTTAATTTTTTGAATCCAGATAAAGGAGCGTTTCATTATAAGTGGGCGCTCTATTCTGCAGGACACGCAGAGCTTGATACAAACAAGTTCAGTGAAAAAGAAGACATGTTGCGTAATCGTGATAGAGATAATTCATGGTTGCTAGGCGACTCGGGTGGATTCCAAATTGCTAAAGGACTTTGGGAAGGCGACTGGACTGATCCTAACTGTCCAAAAGCACTCAAAAAGCGTGAACTGGTTGTAAACTGGATGGAAGAATACATGGACTATGGAATGATGTTGGATATTCCAACTTGGACATTCCAAGATCCTAAAGCAGCAAAAGCCGCAAACATTCACAGTTATCAAGATGCTGTAGATGCTACACACATCAATGCAAAATACTATATGGCTAATCGTCGTGGCAACTTCAAAGTGCTAAACGTGCTACAAGGTAGCAATCATGCTGATGCAGATAACTGGTATAACGAATTTAAAGACTACTGTGATCCAAACAAGTATCCAGACACACACTTTAATGGCTGGGCAATGGGTGGACAGAATATGTGTGATGTGCATCTTATCTTAAGGCGCCTTGTGCATCAAATACATGATGGATTGCTCGAAGAAGGTGTGCATGATGTTATGCACTTCCTTGGCACAAGCAAACTAGAATGGGCTGTGTTGCTTACAGATATTCAACGTGCAGTGCGCAAGTATCACAATCCAAACTTTATGATTACATATGATTGTGCATCGCCGTTTTTAGCTACTGCAAATGGACAAGTATATCACAGTATACGTATCGAAGATCGTGGCAAATGGAGTTATATGATGAGTCCAGCTGCTGATGACAAAAAGTATGCAACAGACAGCAGAAAGTTCAAAGATGCAATTGAACAAGATGGTATTCTAAAAGCGTTTGAAGATTCGCCAATCAGTAAAGAATGTAAAGTAAGCGATATTTGTTATTACAAGCCAGGCGATCTAAACAAGATTGGCAAAGAAGGTAAAACTTCTTGGGACTCATTTAGCTATGCACTACAAATGGGCCACAATGTATGGATGCACATAGAAAGCACTCAGCGAGCAAACGAACGCTATGACACAGGCGAATATCCATACATGCTAATAGATGAACGTTTTGAACGTGTTGAGTTTAAACAAATTGTTGACGAAATCTTTAGTTTAAAAGACAGACAAAAAAGTTTAGACTTGATTGAAAAGTATTCAAAGTTTTGGATGCAAGTTATTGGAACAAGGCTAAACGTTGGCAAAAAGACTGTTAACGCTAGCACAAAATTTGCGGAATTGTTTGAGGAGAAATAAATTGGTCAATCGTGATAGTCTCAAAGCACACCTTGAAGAATTGACTAGGAAACACCGAGCCCTGGATGAACATATCACAGATGTATACAGAGGCATAGAAGTCACTGATGAAGTTAGAAGACTGAAAACACAAAAACTTTGGTTAAAAGATGAAATTCATAGAATCGCTAGGCAGCTAGAGGAAAATGTAAATGGATCCGAATGAAAAAGAATTACGACTTACAACACTAGAACTAGCATTAGAAGAATTAGATAAAATCATAGCAGGAATGAAGGCGTCTAGTAAATCGCAAGAAGAGATAAACGAATATATCAAAAAAAGACATGAAGTATTTACAGAAATAAAACAGGTTAAAAAATCATGAAAAGGGTTTACGATACAGGCACTAAAGACGATGTTTCGATGTTTGTTGGAACTGAAGTTGAACACACACCGCAATACGGCAAGAAAACACTGTTTGTTGTTGGTGTAAAAAACATTGATGAAATAATCAAAGCAGCAGAAAATTACGGTTGCAAACACATATATTGTGGTGCAAATATGAGCTTTAATGTAACTGAAAACACCGAAAGTCAATGGAAGCCATGGGAAAACATGGTGTTTCCTTTGTTAAGTGAAGGATATTGGGTAACCTTAGATATAGATGTGACACAAGTCGAAGGGTTATTAGAAAGCGGCTTTACAGAATATCATCGCTTTATTCCAATGATAAGTGTAAAACTGCCATACATAGGACAGTTAGGATATAATGCCTGTGTTAAATTGGACGACAAAGATTTTGATGCAAGTAACCCTGGTGTATGGGTTCATAAGGTGCATGATTTAAAAACGAGAGACGCTTTTACAGATTGGTCTAAATACACCACAGACGAAATCATAGGTTGACAAAGTGCCACAAGAACGTTATTATGATTATATGCTACGGCGCTTTAGAGAGGAAAATACAAAAATGGATAAAGCACTAGAAAATGCAAAACGCAGTATTTGGGTTACATTTCGTAAAGAAGGTATCCATTTGTATCCTGCGGCAAAAGACGATCCGGCACTAGCAACAGGTGGTTGGGACGATGTTAGTTTTTTAGGTGTTGCACACAGGCACATCTTTCACTTTAAAGTGCAAATTCAAGTTACACACAACGATAGAGATATTGAATTTATTCAATTCAAGCGTTGGTTAGAAAGTTTGTATGATGATAAAACCATCGAACTTAATCACAAGTCTTGCGAAATGATTTCAGATGACTTGTATACACAGATTAACAACAAATACCCCGGCCGGTTTGTTGTTATTGATGTCGCCGAAGATGGCGAAAACGGCTGTCAAATTGTATACCCAGCATAAAGGAAAAAAGGTATAATGGCTATCAAAAATCCGGTAGTAAACAAGATTTTTAACGACCTAGAAGAGTTCCACGATTTTTGTAGAACCGAAGGTCATATTTTCAACGAAGCGCATCTCTATAGAAATGATGCCCGGCCTTGGCAGGCTTTCCAGAAATATAAAAACTGGATTCGTGCTAAGAACCGCAATAAAGGACGTAATAATAATGCGTAAATTATTTTATATGGGGTTAGAGCCATATGAAGGTAGATATACTCTGCAACTTACTGAATGGAGTCGGCGTGCTTTTGAACGTAACGGAGTAGACTGGGTAGATGTGCCCGGCACAACAATTGACAATACCAAAGCAATTAGCGTAGGCCAAGTGTTAGATGCACATGGCCGTTCCTATTTTGCAATGTCACAAATGATGAACTTGGTGCAAATGATGCGCAATGGAGAGTGCTCAGGAGAAGATGTTATTTTCTTTGAGGACATGTTCCAACCTGGTATGGAATCGTTGCCTTACATTATGGATCAGATTCCCACTGAACAGCGTCCACAAGTTTGGATTCGTTGTTTAGCACAGGCTGTAGATCCAGATGACTTTGTGCATGTTTGGGGCATGGGCAAATGGATGAGTTTGTATGAAGAAATGTGCAACGAGTTTGTTACAGGCGTATTAGCAAGCAATGAAGAAATGGTTGCACATATGAAAATTGCAAACTGGAAAGCACCTATTTACAATGTTAGCGGACTTGCATTTGACAAGCAAGAAGTTCGTGAACGTTGCGGTGAAGAAATTGCACCTTGGGATATACGTGCAAACAGAGTTGTGTTTGCTGCACGTTTTGATCAAGAAAAACAACCAGACTTCTTTATGGATATGATTGAAGAATGGTATGGCACCCCAGGCACAACAGAAGTAGAATTTGCTGTCTTGCAAGGCGGTCCACTACGCAGTAATAATCAAAAGTATATCGATCGTGCTCGTAAAATGGAAGAGCGTGGACAGCTGAAAATTTATGAGAATCTTAAAAAAGAAGAATACTACAGTATTGTAAATGACAGTAAAGTGTTGTTTAACTGTGCATTACAAGACTGGACCAGTAATACTGTAAGCGAAGCAGACTCTTTGGGCTGTAATGTTCTATTTCCAGCATATCGTAGTTTTCCTGAAATCTTTGCAAACGATCATACTAGAATGTATGTTCCTTGGAGCATTGATGATGCAATGAAAAAATTAGATAAACTAATTGCACAACCGCATCCTAAATTAGGCGAAATAAGTGATTGGACAAGTGCAACCATTGATCGTTATATAGATATTATGCAAGGCAACGGTGAGCAATGGCGCAGAGATACCAATCGTTACAGAGACTATGTAGCGGAGAATAAATATTGAAGGTATTAGTCACAGGAGCAAGTGGATATATAGGTGCCCATGTTTGTAGGCTTTTAAAACAACATGGGCATACAGTTATAGGTTGGGATACCGAAATACATGGTGAAAAAAACGATGTAACTGCATACTGTGACGAATATTATAATGTCGACGTAACTGGACAATATGTCGGTGGCGTATATGATGCAATCGTTCATTTAGCCGGACGTAGTGTGGTTCCTGACAGCCTTAAGGAGCCATCCGAATACTACCGGGTAAATGCAATTGGAACATTAAATATGTTACAAAAGATGCATGATACACCTCACTGGATATTTGCTAGCACTAGCAGTGCATGGGAAATGGCTTCTCCATATGCCCGTAGCAAAGTTGCAGCCGAGGACATTATAAAGGAAAAAGCAAATGGACATACAATCTTTAGATTTTTTAATGTATCTGGGACTGACGGCGTCAATCGTCAACTGGGCGCTGCTACCCATCTTATCAGGGTTGCTGCTCTTGTGGCTGCTGGCAAGATTCCAAATATTAAGATCTTTGGTAATGACTATGATACTAGGGATGGCACTTGTATTCGCGATTATATTCATATCGTTGATTTGGCTAGAGCCATTGTCAGAGCTGTTGAGCGAGGCCCTAAAAATACCCCTTACGAATGCCTTGGGTCTGACACCGGATACAGCGTTATAGAAGTGCTTGACACAATGGAAGCTGTTACAGGCAAAAAACTAAAACGCATATTTGCAGATAGGCGTCCGGGCGATGCTGTTTGTAGTGTAGTAGATGAACTTTCTGATTATGTAGATCTTACAAAAAGTTTAGAAGATATGTGTTTAGACCAATACAGATTGGAGATAGGAAAAAATGACTGACTTTTTAACTGAAATTAAACAATTTATTAAGCATTACGATGATGGCGATTTAATGAGTTGTTTGGCACACTTTGAATCTACTGTAAGGCCTATAGTAGAATCTATGGATACATGGGAGCCACAGGAAGCTCTTGATATAATGAAAGAAGCCTGTAAACAAATCGACGATGAAGACTGGGCAGCTAGTATAGAAAACTTGGAAAAGTTAAAAGGTGTGTTAAATGGGTAACGACGACACCTTTGTAATTAACACAGCAACAGCAGGCACCATAAGCATAAGTGACATCACTGCTGATGTTATTGATATAGATAGTCTTACTTGGGATAATAGTTTAGATACAACTACTACTATTACACTGGATGATAGTATGTGGACACCAAAAGAATTTGAAGATAGTATGCCAAGTGTTGCAAAAATCGAAGACATGTGCAATGATTATCCTAGTTTAGCAAAGGCATATGAAAATTTCAAAAGTATATATGCTATGGTGCATCAAGACTGGCAAGGACGCCAGAGAGAAGAGCTGTAATGCTACATACTATCGAAGAATTGATCGAACGTCTTAATGTAATGAAAGACAAGGCAATCGAATTACATCGTGTTCGCAATCAATACAGCGAAATAAGCGGCAAAGAATACGACAA
>Ga0181576_10004369_pt1 | contig 10265 bp, 8 predicted proteins | sample 101ome_22_FD_132464 | JGI IMG/M metagenome (GOLD analysis project Ga0181576, IMG submission 132464) | Coastal salt marsh microbial communities from the Groves Creek Marsh, Skidaway Island, Georgia - 101412BT metaG (megahit assembly) | ecosystem: Environmental > Aquatic > Marine > Intertidal zone...
CAGAAACCGCCGGGGATGTCATTATTCATTCTCAGCTTAATGATAATGGCAGCATTGTTCCGATCCGTTTATCAGATATTGCAACGATTGAGGTTGGGCCAAAAGAAAGCACCAGCGTACGCCGCCTTAATGGCGAAAATGCCATCATTATCAATGCCACACGCGAACAAGGCACGAATGTTGTTCAGACCATGGAGGTCTTAAAACAGACAATCCAAGAAATGAATGAAGGCCATCTTGCCGATAAAGGGCTATGGCTAAAGATGGTCTATGATGAAACGGTTTATATTTCCTCTGCGATCTCGCTAGTTCAACAAAATATCTTTGTTGGCGGCTTTTTGGCGGTGGTCGTTCTGTTGATCTTTATGCGCAGTGTCATGACAACGGTAATTGTGTTTTGCGCTATTCCTGTTTCCGTCATAGGAACATTTGTGGCGATATCCTTACTTGGGTTATCGATCAATGTGATTTCTTTGGCAGGGCTTGCCTTTGCGATTGGTATGGTTGTTGATGCTTCTATTGTCAGCCTAGAAAATATATTTCGGTTGCGGCAATCCGGCCTGAACGCGCGTGAAGCCGCGTTTGAAGGGGCAAGACAGGTTTGGGCCCCTATCCTTGGGTCCGCTATTACCACTGTGGTGGTTTTTATTCCTGTTATTATTTTGAAAATTCCAGTCGGTCAGTTATTCCGCGATATAGGGGTAGCGATTTCAGTATCGGTGCTAATTTCGGTTCTGGTGTCCGTTACGGTGATACCTGCGATATCATCCGTCTTGTTAAGGCATAAAAATTATGACCCCAAGGATATGATCCGACTGCCAGTGCTTGATACCATTGCCGCGGCATTTAAGAGACTGGTGATTTCATATGCGATTACAATGACCGCATCCTCTCGGCGAGGGGTGATATTCATTGCGTCAGCTATGTTTATCGTTATTGGCGGAATGATTTTACTGATGCCAAAACTAGATTATTTGCCTGATGGCAATTCCAATTTTGTGTTTGGTCGGGTGTCAGTGCCGCCGGGGTATTCGATTGATGAAACCATGCAAATCGCAGGTGAAATGGAAAAACACGCCAAGCCATTATGGCAAAAGGATGTAGACACAGCAGAGTCCCCTGCAATCGAACGTTTCTTTTTTGTTGCTTATAGTGGTGGGGCTTTTGCTGGCGGTTCAACCGTTGACCCAAGTCGGGTGAATGAATTACGGCCGATTTTAATGCGGCCAATTTTTAACATACCAGGGGCATCGGTGTTTGTTGTCCAATCATCGTTGTTTGGTCGCTCAGTAGGGGGTGCGCGTTCGATCAAGGTGAATGTGTTAGGCAATGACCTCGAAGATATCCAACTGGTGATAGAGAGCTTGGATAAGCAGCTTAAACAGGCATTTCCGCGCCAAAACGGCAATCAAATTCGTATTATTCCTAGTCTGAATAATAATGCCGCCCAAATTCATATTGTTCCGGATATCAAAGCATTGTCTCGCCTAGGACTTTCCATTCGTGAGTTTGTCAGCTTTGTCGATGTCTTTAATGACGGCTATATCATCAATCAGGTGCCCTATCAGGGGGAATTGCTGGATATGCAGTTGCGCGGCAAGACCGCTGGCCAGTTATCCATTGATCAGCTGAAATCTTTACCTATTGTTGCGAAAGATGGCTCAATGGTGCGTCTGTCACAGGTGGCATCGGTTGATTTCGTTAATGCGCCAGAAGAAATTCAGCGACTAGGCGGCAGATTGGTTATGTCGGTTGTTCTCAGACCTGTGGAAAGCCTAACGCTCGAAGACAGCATTGCTGTCATTGAAAACGATATTATCCCTGAATTAAATGATCTGATGCCAAGTGGGACTTCTATTGAGATTTCAGGCGCTGCTAGTGAATTGGCAACCACATGGCAGGCGATGAAAGCTAACGTGATGCTGGCGATATTGGTGATTTATTTAGTGATGACCATTTTGTTGCGAAGTTTTGTTTTGCCACTGATTATTTTGATGGTGATACCTGTTGCGGGGGTAGGGGGATTATCAGGCTTATCAATCTTGAATCTGTTTATCAGCCAGCCTTTGGATATGCTAACCATGCTTGGTTTTGTCATTCTAACAGGGGTTGTGGTCAATAATGCGATTTTGATGGTGGAACAAACTAGCCTGCATATCAAAGAAGATGGCTATCAGATTGAAGACGCAATTGTTGAGGCAGCACGTAACCGGATACGCCCTATTTTTATGTCCACCATGACCTCATTATTTGGGTTGCTGCCCTTAGTGATTTTTCCCGGTGCTGGTTCAGAATTGTATCGCGGTATTGGTGTTGTGGTTTTTGGCGGTCTTGGGCTTTCAACCATTGCCACCCTGTTTATTGTCCCGGTGATGCTGTCAGCCTTTCGCCGGTATTTGCCGCAACCGCAAAATCCTTAATGCTATTGCCTAGGGTAACTAGAATTGCCCTTGTCCACGTTTTGCTTCATGATTAGGCCGTAATAACTTGATGGGTCAAAAAATGGGTTTCAACAACAGCTTTACGTCCCTTCGCGTGGATTGTGACGGGGTTCATATTCATCTGCGTCATAAAGGTAAAGGATCGCCCCTGCTTTTGATCCATGGCTATCCGCAAACTGGATATATGTGGCATAAAATTGCAGATCAATTAGCGGCATCACATCATGTGATTGTTCCTGATTTGCGAGGGTATGGGTTGTCTGACAAACCAGCTACGGATGCATCCCATTCTCCTTATTCTAAGCGTGCAATGGCAAAGGATATGATGGCGGTTATGGCGCATTTTAATTATGCACGTTTTGATGTTGCTGGCCACGACAGGGGCGGCAGGGTGGCACATCGTTTGGCTAGGGATTATCCTGATGCTGTCAACCGGCTTGCAATTCTGGATATTGCCCCCACCGCCGCAATGTATGGCGCGGCAGATATGGATTTTGGCCGGGCGTATTATCATTGGTTTTTCTTAATACAGCCTGCGCCGTTGCCCGAAACCTTAATTGGCAACAATGTAGAGTTTTATCTACGTCAGAAACTGGCCCAATGGGGGCGGACAAATGAGGCGATAACGGAGTCTGCTTTTGCTGAATATCTTGCCTGTTTTTCAAACCCTGAAACGATCCATGCCAGCTGTGAAGATTATCGCGCCGCCGCCAGCATTGATCTTGATCATGATCGCGCGGATGCTGATCAAAAATTGACTATGCCTGTGCTAGCCCTTTGGGGTGAGCAAGGATTTGTTGGTCAAACATATGATGTGGTCAAAGAATGGCAGCTTGTGGCTAAAGATGTGCGCGGCCATGGTGTGCCAGGGGGTCATTTTTTAGCTGAAGAATCCCCCGCTGAAACCGTAGCAGCTTTGGCGGCATTCTTTTCATAGTTTTCGTTTGTTCGTTTGTTTGTTGGAGGGGGGGGAGGATCGGATTTCCCCAACCCTTAAAACTGGCGGTTTTGGCGTATTTTCTTACCTTAGCTATCCGTGAAACAAGGTAAAGGGCTAGCAAAATCAGACACAATTACATTTATGATGGGGAATGATGTCAAATTGCGTTGATCTATGGGCGTTACATTATCGCGGCAACGATCATCCCAAACAATACAACAAGCATTAGCGACAGCCCGATGACACAGTAATTGATTACCAAACTAGCTATGACTAAGCCGCGACCAGAATATTTCTGGGGGTTATTGTTGATATCGCTAAGTGCAATATGCCCCATGATCAGGCTGATGATCTGAAGGGCAAAGGGAATAAAAAAGGTAACGAATAATCCTACAATCGATATTACAAATGCCGCAACCCCAAGCGAATGGGTTTGATGCAAGGGGGTGGAAATACGGTATTCGATAACTTGATCCGGAGAGGATTTATCCAACATCTCACCGCAAAAGCGGCATTTGATCGCCTCTTTCAGGATGGTTTCCGAACAAAAGGGGCAGGATTTAGCATTGGCAGTGCTCATGTCTTATCCTTTATAAGATCACACCCTAAACCAAACTGATCAGAAAAGGGTTGCTGTCAAAGCCCTAACATATTCCAAATGTTGGAGCGGTCGACCAGACTCGAACTGGCCCTAAGAGCTTGGAAGGCTCTTGTGCTACCACTACACCACGACCGCGATGGGGCGGTTATATCAGCATTTCTGATAACTGAAAAGACCAGAAAAGCACCATTTTGCCGGTTATACCCAGCCACCGATATTTTCGTCCACAAGGGCTTTGATTACTGCCATGCCATTATCGCTATCGTTAAGGCATGGAATATAGGTGAATTTTTCACCGCCATTATCTAAAAACTCTTCTCTGCCTTCCATATTCAGCTCTTCTAAGGTTTCTAAACAATCGGCACTAAACCCCGGTGCTAAAATCGCCATATGCTTAACCCCAGCATGCGCAAGTTCCTCAATCGTCTCATCAGTATAGGGTTTGAGCCATGGCTCACGACCGAAACGCGATTGAAAGCTCACCTTAAAGCGATCATCAGACCAGCCTAGTTCATCTCTCAACAGACGTGCGGTTTTCATGCACTGACAATGATAGGGATCACCTTGCACAAAGTACCGCTCTGGAATGCCGTGAAAAGACGCCAAAACGACCTCTGGCTGATCCTTTTTTGGATAAGGCTTTAGGCTGGTTTTAATGCTGTTGGCTAGGGCTTTGATATAGACTGGATGATCATGCCATGGGGCAACAGTGCGAACGGCAGGCTGCCAACGCTGTTTGATCATCCATTGAAACACCTCATCCTGAACAGTCGCAGTGGTGGCAGCGGCATATTGCGGATAAAGGGGCACGATTAATAACCGATTGCATCCGGCGTCTTTTAATTCCCGTAAGCGATCAGGAATAGAGGGGTTGCCGTAACGCATCGCCCAACTGACCATAAGCTTATCTTCGCTATGCCCATCTTTTGTCATCATGGCAGAAAGTTTTTCGGCTTGCAGACGCGTGTATTTCCGCAAGGGTGATCCGTCTATGTCGTCCAGCCAGATACGGGCATAGGCCTCACCCGAGCGCGAAGGTCGCCGCACAAGAATAATGCAGTTGAGAATAAACCACCATAACAGCCGAGGGGCTTCAACAACGCGGCGGTCGGATAAAAACTGTTTCAGGTAACGCCGCATGGAACGGTAATCAGTTCCATCAGGAGTGCCCAGATTGACCAGCAAAATACCGGTTTTTGGGTGGCGTGGCCAATTGGGATGATCATCTGGATAAGCTTTAACTGTCATGCCAATTGATATGAGGCCTCAAGATCAGAAAGGCAAGGGTTGCGATGTGATCTGGGTAAATAAACTTTACTCGGTGTTGGCCTGATGCCATTCATCTGGCGCAACAGGAATAAGCACAGCATGATCAATATTAATGATTTGCTTGCCTTTGTGATCAAAATTAACAGTGATTTTAGGGCCGATTGCTGATTGCACCTGACCAATGCCCCAATCATCATGCCCTTGAAGACGCACAAAATCCCCTGGCTGAAACAGAATATAGTTTGATTGCAGGTCCATGATACTTGATCCCCATAAGGATAATCTTATGGGGATCATATGGGGCCAACTGTGCCTTTGTCGAGGGGGAGGAAGATTACGTCATCAGCACAGGTTGGTCACGCAGGGCATAGCCTTGCCCCCAAATGGTATGGATATAATTGCGCTGATTGGCTTTCTCAGCCAGTTTTTTACGCAATTTGCAAACAAACACATCAATAATTTTTGATTCGGGTTCATCTCGCCCTTCATAAAGATGATTGATGATCTGATTCTTTGTGATGATGCTGCCTTTTCGCAAAGACAAGAGTTCTAAAATCTGTACCTCTTTACCATTTAGGTTGATTTTATCACCATTCACGGTCACAGACCGGTTGCTGAGATCAAGGGAGATTGGCCCAGTGACAATATGAGAATCCGTATGACCATTATAACGCCGAACAATAGCGGTAAGATTGGCGACTAGCTCTTGCCGATCAAAAGGTTTGGTCAGATAACCATCTGCCCCAGATCGCAGTGCCACGACCTTATCCGTTGTTGATGTGCGACCAGAAACCACCAGTACAGGCGTAGAGATTTTGTTGCTTCGCAAAGTTTTTGAAAGCTTAATGCCATCACCATCTGGCAGATTGATATCCAGAATAATGGCATCATAGGCGCTGATCCCATCGTTAAAGTGATCCCTTGCCGCAAAATAACCTTCTTCAGCGGTGCCACAAATATTAGAATGATGTCCTTCATCGGTTAAGGCAAGGGACAGGGATTTTGCGATCATTGGATCATCTTCGATGATTAAAACATTCATTTTCGTACTCCTCAAAGGTAACAAAATTAACTTTCGTCTTCGCGTGGCATGGTGGGTTAACATCTTAAGGATCATTAATCGCTGTTAATCATTCGTTGAAATCAGCCTATCCATTTGTTGCTATACCTATGCTTTGGATTAATATTTCGATTATCTAATTAATTAGCAAATCAACAATTCGTGATATGCGGGAAACCTAATTTCTAAACTGGCGTTAACGATTGTAAAATTTATGTGAAATTACCATTTAGGCACTTGCGTTGGCATGGCGAGATAAATATATTGCCGCCTTACAAGTCAGTAATAAGACCCAAGTGAGACCCTTTCAATGTTGTCTTGAGTCCCTAAGAAAAGGACAGGACATACTGAGGGGAGATATCAGAAACTCAGTTCTGATATTTTCAGCAAGATTTTAATCGAGGTTGACCATGGCAGGCGAATCTAAAAAAAGTGATGAAAATAAGATAGCAGACGGCGCTATTATTCTTCCTGAAAATTATAAACCTACCGAAAAGGAAGAGTTTATGAATCCGGTTCAGATTGAATACTTTCGCCAGAAGTTGATTAAATGGAAGCAGGATTTGCTTTCGGATGCGTCGGAAACGCTAAATAATCTTTCCGAAGAAAATCTACAAAAGCCGGACATTACGGATCGTGCTCAAGTTGAAAGTGACACCTCAATTCGGTTGCGGACGCGCGACAGAGAACGCAAATTGCTCTCAAAGATTGAAGCTGCGCTTCGCCGGATTGATGATGGCACTTACGGATATTGTGAGGAAACGGATGAACCGATTTCCCTGAAGCGCCTTGAGGCTAGGCCTATCGCTTCTCTCACCCTTGATGCACAAGAGCGTCATGAGCGTAATGAAAGAACTCACCGCGACGACTAACCCCCAATAAGTAAGCTTAGGTGATATTGTTCAGGCAGGTGTAGATTTGCACCTGCCTTTCTCATTTTTTTGATGCCGTTAGCCAAGATATTTATGCCCGTTAACGGTTTGTTAACTTTTTGTTGCTAGTTTGGAATCTGTTGCATTAAGCAGTGTATTGTACTGTCAGCCTTTTTAGCGTCATGATTTTTTAGTTTTGCTGACGATAGAACAGATAGGGTCTATCTTTGAAAGTGAAAGAAAAAAAATATCTTAGCGAATCGGCAGATATTCTTGTTGATGAGTATTCCAAAATCCTTGGGACTGATAAGGATATTCTGCTTCGGGGCTTGGCGCATGATGTTAATAATAACCTGATGGCTATTTTAGCAGGTTGTGACCAACTGGAAAAACCAAACACCAATCCAGAAGATAAGCGTAAAGTGCTGGAAACCATCCGCAATCACATTACGCTGGCGTCACGGCTGGTAAATGATCTGACACGCGACAGCACTAGTGAAGACAACCAAGTCATCATGACTCAGTATGAACTAGAAAACCTGCTTCGCGGGATTATCACTAGTTTATCCCTTGTGATGTCCAACACGGTTACAATTGAAATTGGGGCGATAGTGACTGCCCCAGTCTTTATTAATCCTATTCTGCTGCATCGTATTCTGTTGCAATTTGTTCGCAATTCTATGGAAACTGGTGGCGGAAATATCATTATCTATATCTCCGTTCGTCAGCATGACGGTTGGTGTGAGTTGTCAATTTCTGATAATGGCCCTGGGATCAAAGGGGTTTCCTTGGATAAGGTATTTGCGCCCGGCATATCCACAAAAACAGATCATAAACGCCGTGGCTTTGGTTTATCTTCGGTGGCTCATGCGGTTGACCGCTGGGGCGGTAAATATGGGGTTGAGAATCTGCCGGGGCAGGGTTGCCGGTTTTGGATCACTTTTCCCTTGCTAGAATTAAATGTCACTGACGATACGCCTGATGGCGAATAGCCCAAAAATACAACATTTTTTAATTTAATAAGAACAAAACGTGAAAATAGTTCTTGAAAATGAGAACAAAACGTGAATATAATAAAGCTTATCTAATAACGGGATAAAAAAACATCAACGGGACAAGGGCAGAAAAATCCATTGTCAGCCCGTCCTGATCATGCCACAACAGGGAGACGATCTATGTCAGCCACCGCAACATCAGAACAAAATGTGATAAAAATGACCCCTAGTAAAACCGAAAAATTAAAAGCCCTAGAAGCCGCTATCGGCCAAATTGAAAAGGCCTTTGGTAAAGGTTCTGTCATGAGATTAGGACAGAATGATTTGTCTGTTGATGTTGATGCGATTTCTACTGGATCACTAGGACTTGATATTGCGCTAGGTATTGGCGGATTGCCGCGTGGCCGCATTGTTGAAATTTATGGACCTGAATCATCCGGAAAAACCACCTTAGCACTACATGCTGTGGCTGAGGCTCAGAAATCTGGTGGTGTCTGTGCCTTTGTTGATGCGGAACACGCGCTCGACCCATCTTATGCACGCAAACTTGGGGTCAATTTGGATGAACTGCTGATCTCACAGCCAGATAGTGGTGAGCAAGCTTTGGAAATCACAGATACGCTGGTGCGATCAACCTCTGTTGACGTGGTTGTGGTTGACTCTGTCGCCGCATTGGTTCCTCGCGCAGAACTCGAAGGCGAAATGGGGGACACTCATGTCGGACTTCAGGCACGATTAATGTCTCAAGCTTTGCGTAAGCTTACTGCGACAATTGCCAAATCTAACTGCATGGTCATTTTCATTAACCAAATCCGTCTAAAGATTGGTGTCATGTTTGGTAATCCAGAAACTACCACGGGCGGAAATGCTCTAAAGTTCTATGCTTCTGTCCGTCTTGATATTCGCCGTATTGGGGCTATCAAAGACAAGGATGAGGTGGTGGGAAACCAAACTCGGGTAAAAATTATTAAAAATAAAGTAGCGGCGCCATTCCGTCAGGCTGAATTTGACATCATGTATGGCGAGGGCATTTCCAAAACTGGTGAATTGATTGACCTTGGTGTAGCTGCCAACTTGATTGAAAAATCAGGGTCTTGGTATTCCTATCAAGGGCAAAGGATTGGGCAAGGGCGCGAAAACGCCAAGAGTTTTATGTTGGAAAACCCCAATATCGCTAATGAGGTGGAGCACGCTTTGCGCCAAAACGCAGGGTTGTTTGAAACTGTTTTGCTTGATGCGGTTAGTGAATCAGCAGACAATAGCAAAGACAATTTGCCGGATCATGAAGGTGATGAAAGCTGACATGCTCAAAGCCAAGGCATAGGCATAGGCATAGGGTGTGATCACCCTGTGCTTAAATGATATAATTCCTAAGAGGGTATCAACAACGATGCCCTCTTTTTGTTATAAGTAAGCTAAAGCGAATGGATAGGTTATGGAGATTATCAACAATGACCAATTCCTCAAAGTACATAAATATTAATGATAAGAGCAAGCAATTCTGGACAAAACTTGCGATCTTTCTTAAATGTGAGGAATACATAAGGATGATGTGCCATGCTAACCGTAAATGACATTCGCAAAGCGTTTCTTGATTATTTTGCCAAGAATGATCATGAGATTGTAAACTCAAGCTCATTGGTTCCGCATAATGACCCCACTTTGCTTTTTACGAATGCAGGAATGGTGCAATTCAAAAATGTTTTTACTGGAGCAGAAAGCCGGAGTATTCCGCGAGCTGTCACTGCCCAAAAATGTGTGCGAGCTGGCGGCAAGCATAATGATCTTGAAAATGTCGGGCATACCGCCCGCCACCATACGTTTTTTGAAATGCTTGGAAACTTTTCCTTTGGGGATTATTTCAAAGATCAAGCTATTGAATTAGCGTGGAATTTGATCACCAAAGAATATGGTCTTCCCAAAGATAAATTGCTGGTGACAATTTATCATGATGATGATGAGGCTGCGGACTATTGGCGTAAGATTGCCGGATTAGCAGACGACCGGATCATTCGCATTGCGACATCAGACAATTTCTGGTCAATGGGTGATATTGGCCCATGTGGCCCTTGTTCTGAAATATTCTA
>Ga0181576_10004372_pt1 | contig 10262 bp, 9 predicted proteins | sample 101ome_22_FD_132464 | JGI IMG/M metagenome (GOLD analysis project Ga0181576, IMG submission 132464) | Coastal salt marsh microbial communities from the Groves Creek Marsh, Skidaway Island, Georgia - 101412BT metaG (megahit assembly) | ecosystem: Environmental > Aquatic > Marine > Intertidal zone...
ACGTCAGCGATGCGTCTGATCAGGTCATAGACGTTGCGCTGGACAAGCTACCTGGGCGCATTAGCGTCAATGCCGTTCCAACCGATCCGTTACTGTTTATAGACGGTGCAGCGCTGCAGCCGGATGAGGATGGCATCTATCTCATACCTGCGGGCGAGCATGTTCTGCGGGCCGAAGCGCCGCGCTATCAGCCGCTGGAACAGGTCATTGAGATTGCAGGTATGGAGCAATCGCAAACCATCGATGTGTCGATGGCACCGGCGTGGGGGAACTACACCGTCAGGACAACACCGGAGGGTGCGAGTGTCGTTATTGATGGGGAAGAACAGGCAAAAACGCCAGCGACCTTGGAACTCATTGAAGGAGAGCACCAAATTGGGCTGTTGCTCGACGGCTATGAGCCCGAGGCGTTGAATGTTCGCGCTGTCGCTGGCGAAACCATGGAGCTTGAGCTCAAAACACTGCGAATCGCCGACGGCAAAGCCATGATTCGTTCCGAGCCATCAGGCGCAACCATAACGCTCAACGGCGAATACAGCGGTAAAACCCCGATAAAGCTCGCGTTGCGCTCGGGTCAGTCATATGTGGTCGAGGCCTTCAAGGCAGGCTATGTGAGCGGTCGTCGTACAATCAGTCTGGACAGCGGTGCGAGTCGCGATCTGACCATTAAATTGGAGCCGGTGACGGGTGAGGTCACCGTTCGTGTATCTCCAAAGGACGCTGAAATCTGGCTGGGTAACCGTCAACTCTCAACCGGTTCGGGGACCTTTAACTTGCCGGCTACGCGTCAGCAGCTCAGCATTCGTCACGCCGGTTACGCTGAGTACATGCTTGCGGTCACTCCGCGGCCCGGCTTTGCACAAACACTCAGCGTGTCACTGCTGACCAACGAGCAGCAACGTATTGCCTCGATCAAGCAGCAGATCAAAAGCCCCGGCGGTCAGGAGCTGGTGTTACTGCGCCCGACGCCATTTACCATGGGGGCATCGCGTCGCGAGCCCGGGCGTCGTGCCAATGAGGTGTTGCGTCCGGTCAAACTCAGAAAGCCGTTTTATCTTTCAACCAAAGAAGTGACCAATGCCGAATTCCGGATGTTTCGCAGTGCACACAACTCGGGCAACTTCAAAGGCCAGAGCCTTAATGGCGAATCGCAACCGGCAGTCAACCTGTCGTGGCAGGATGCCGCGCTCTACTGCAACTGGCTGAGCGAGAAAGAAGGGCTTGAGGCCTTCTATGTTATCGATAAAGGCACGGTGGTCAGTTTCACCCCGGATTCGCCGGGTTATCGTCTGCCAAGTGAAGCCGAGTGGTCTTGGGCCGCGCGCATGCAAAGCAATGGCGAACTTCAGAAATTCAGCTGGGGAAACACACCACCACCGCCTAAAGGTCGTGTTGGCAACTATGCGGATCGCAGCGCAGCGAACCTGCTGGGCGATGTCATGCAAGGATACGACGACGGCTATGCGGTAGCTGCGCCGGTCGGCAGCTTCCGTGCCGATCGCCACGGCATTCATGATCTTGGGGGAAACGCGGCGGAATGGATCCACGATTTCTATGAAAGTGCGTTGGCCAAGAGCCAGCTCGACGAAGATCCTCTGGGGCCCAAAAACGGCGCACATCATTTGATTCGCGGACCGAGCTGGCGCCATGGTGGTATCAGTGAAATTCGACTGAGTTTCAGGGATTATGGCAAGGATCCGCGACCCGATACCGGCTTCAGAATAGCGAGGTACCTGCAATGAAAAGCTCCATGAGTGCTGCGTTATTCCTGTTGGTGTTTGCAGCGTCCACGTTTGCGCAGACTGACGAGTCTGATGCAACGGACACCGACAGCGATACCGACAGCGGGCAGCCGACGCAAGCATCCCCGGCTCCCGCGGCAGCCGGAGGCGGAAAACCTTATTTTGAGCCGAGTGAAGAGATTTCTGAGGATCTGTCTGTATCCTTTCCGATCGACATTTGAGACAACGATATGAACCGACTACTGAAATCCGAATTTCTGTTTCAACTGTTTGCATTGTTGCTTGCACTGATTGTTGTCCACACGCTCTATGTGGGCCTGATCCGACCAAACGCAGCGGCCGAAAACAAAGCCATTCAGGAAGCTGTTGCCGCTGGTGATTTCAGCATGACTGAGCAGTCGGCGTACGTCGTGCTCAAAGACTACGAGCAGGAAACCTGTTTAATTCTGATGCTTTGGTGCATCGCCATCATGGCGTTCAAGGGCGTTGCGATTGTGCGCGAGCGCCAGTTGCTCGAGATGAAATTGATTACGGTACCGGCGGGGACCAGCATACTGCCTGAGGACGCGCGCGATTACCTGCGCCCGATCGAAGCGCTACCCAGTGAGCAGCGCTACTCGCTGCTGCCTCGTGCACTGCAAATTGGACTGCAGCGTTTCATGGCGACCAACAGCATTCAGGATGTGGCCGCTGCAATCCGCGAGACCTGCGATGCCGAGGGCGAGCGACTCGACTCGGAGTTATCCATGGTGCGTTACATTTCGTGGGCAATCCCGTCGATTGGCTTTATTGGCACGGTTCGAGGTATTGGTCTCGCGCTGTCTCAAGCACACCAAGCGGTAGAGGGTGACATCGCCGGGGTGACCTCAAGCCTTGGCGTTGCCTTTAATTCGACGTTTGTCGCCCTGATCATCAGCATTCTGTTGATGTTCCTGATGCATCAATTGCAGCTGCAACAGGAGCGTCTGGTGATGGACACGCAAAGCTATTGCGATCGTCGACTGCTGGGGCATCTTCGCATCAGTCGGGGAGAGTCGTGATGAGCGTGCACTTGCTCGAAATCAATGATCTTGGAGTGTCGCTCTCGGGTGACCATGGTCGTGTCGAGAGCCCCGGATACGCGCTACTCGATGGCGCAGCGTTGACGCTCGGTGAGCAGGCGCGCGCGCGGGCTCGCATGCAGCCTCGACAGGTCGTGAGTCAATTCTGGTCTCGACTGGGAACGGATCCGATACCAAACAGCACCGCCAGAGCCCGACACCATGCAGACCTGGCGTGGGCACATTTGAATGCACTCTATCAGGAGGCCGGTAAACCCGAGGAGCTGGTCATCGCAGTTCCCTCAAGCATGAACCGGGAGCAACTCGGCATTTTGCTCGGCCTCGCAGAGCGCTGTGAGTTTGCGACGGTCGGACTGGTCGACAGTGCGGTCGCGGCAGCAGCCGGCTCAGGCATTCTGCAAGCCTCCGTGCATGTTGATCTGCAGCTTCATCAGTGTGTGCTGACGCGCATTGATTACGATGGTAATACGCTGGTTCGAAGTGCGGCCGAAGTCGTACCGGCTACCGGCTGGCTACAACTAATGGAACGCTGGGCAGCCATGACAACTGCCGGATTCGTTCGGCAGTGCCGATTTGATCCGCTGCATGCCGCCCAAACAGAACAGCAACTGTATGACAGTATCCCGACCTGGCTGGAAACGCTGTCAACGGTTAACGAGATCACGGCAGAGCTGAACAGCGGCAACAACCTCTACCGAGCTGCGTTCAGTCGAGACGACTTTGTGCGAGCGGCCGCGCCCGTACTGACGCAACTGGCCACCGCGCTTGACCGATTCAAGGCAGACGCCCCACTGCTGCTGAGCCACCGGGCGGTTCAGATTCCCGGGATCGATCAGCTTGGCCATCCGCTCAAACGCATCGACCACGAGGCGACTTTGAAGGGGTGCGAGGCCAACATTGATCTGCTGCGGACCACCGATGGCACGGTGCGGTTTATTCACCGCTTGAAACCTGCGCGCGCGCCAAGCAATGAGGATGCGCGCCCGGAGCAGGAGCCATTGGCACCGGTGCCCGAAGCATCCGCATCGATGGCCACAATGCCTGAGCCGGCGCAGAGTAGCGCTTCGATTCCTGCTGCATCATCCGCAAGCGCTCAGACAGCCTCTCACGTGCTGGCGGGCTTCAGAGCGCATCGACTGTTGGGCGATGGCGTACCGTTGGGGGTCAGCGAGCTGCGCTGGGCATTTGGACCGTCGCCGAACGTTGTCGCGCAGATTCGGCCGAGCGAAGATGGCTGGATGCTGTATCCCGACCCGGATGCGGGCGTCACGGTGAATGCGCAACCGATCGTATCCGCCAGTGCGATAAAGCCGGGAGATCGTATCGGCCTGCAGGGTTCAGACCTTGAAGATCTGCGCGTAATCGCCGAACAAGACTGATATGGCACGCAAGCGCCGGACTTTCTCTGTCTTCAGCTTGTCCTTTCTGGACATCATGTCCTGTGGGTTTGGCGCAACCGTTCTGATATTCCTGATCATGGATCATGCGTCGGAGGTCAGGTCACAGGAGATCAACCGCGACCTGATTTCCGAAGTCAACTTCCTCGAAAAAGAGGTGCTCGAGGGCGAACGAGATCTGGCCGAGTTACGCAACACCATCGCGCTGGTGGATCAGGCGATCGTCGAGGCGCAGGGCAAGTCCCGCAAGATTATTGATGAGATCAAACGCCGCGAAGATGAACTCTCCGATGATGAGAACGACTCGCTGGCTAAAGACGAGCACATCAACAAGCTCAAAGCCGACATCCGCCAACTCGAAGAGGACAACCGACGACTGCGTGCCGAGGGCGAAAAACAGCAAGGTCGCAGTGTGCGTCAGTTTGTTGGCGACGGCGATAGACAGTACCTGACGGGACTCAAACTCGGCGGCAAACGAATTCTCATCCTGCTGGACACGTCGGCAAGCATGCTTGATGCCCGACTCGTCAACATCATCCGGCTTCGAAATATGCCCGCAGCAGTGCAAGCCAAATCCGAGAAGTGGCAGCAAGCACTGAGCACGGTCAGCTGGCTCAGCTCGCAGTTGCCGAAGCAGAGCCAGGTTCAGATCTTTGGGTTCAACACCGAAGCCAAACCGGCGCTGGAAAAAACCGCCGGAAGCTGGATGGATGTCGCCAACCGGGAACAGCTCAACGAGGCGATAGAGAATCTGGGCAAAACAAGCCCGTCGGGCGGTACCAGCCTGGCTAATGCATTCAAGGCGATCGGGACACTTAATCCCGCTCCCGATAATATTTATCTGATCACCGACGGGCTGCCAACGCAGGGTGCATCACGACCATCGAGCAACAATGCGAGCGGACGCGACCGCGTAAAGTATTTCAATCAGGCGATTGAATTGTTACCCAAGGGCATACCGGTCAACGTCATCCTGGCGCCGATGGAAGGCGACCCCTGGGCCGCCTCTGCCTTCTGGAAGCTCGCTCTTTCCACACGCGGTGCATTTGTGGCACCGTCCAAGGACTGGCCATGAAACAGCGACGTCAGATTGAAGAAACCAGCATGTCCTTTCTGGATGTCATTTGCTGCGGCTTCGGCGCCATTATCCTGCTGTTGATGATTACCAAGGTCACGGAGCCGCTGGTGCTCGAAGAAAGCACCAAAGATCTGAATGGGCGTATCGCTGCGCTGCAAGAGGAGATTTACCGGCTGCGTGGCGAATCGGTGGTGCTCAACCGGGAGCTGACCACACGCAAGGAACAACTCTCGGACGAAGAGGATCTGGTTGCACGATTACAGGGGGATTTATCCAAAATCCTGGGGCAGTACGCTGCATCGAGCAGCGAATCGGAGGAGTATGCTCAGCTGATGGGCCAGCTCGAACTGGCTCGACAACGACTGAGCGCTGAACAAAAGCGATTGCTGGGTGCGCAGGGCAGTCGCAGTGATAACACCATTGGTGGCATCCCTGTCGATAGCGAATATGTCATTTTCATTATCGACACCTCAGGAAGTATGTATAACTACGCCTGGCCCCGGGTGAAGGAAGAGCTGATCAATACGCTCAACATCTACCCGCAAGTCAAAGGTATTCAGGTCATGAGCGATATGGGCGAGTACATGTTCTCCCGCTATCGCGGGCAATGGATCCCCGACACCCCCGCTCGTCGCGATGCCATTATCAAACGCCTGCAGACCTTCAACCCTTTCAGCAACAGTAGCCCGGTGGAGGGTATCGTTCAGGCTATCCGCACCTTTTACTCACCCGACCGGAAAATCAGCCTGTATGTGTTCGGCGATGAATTTACCGGTGAATCCATTGAGGGGGTTGTGGACGTAGTACAACGTATCAACCGTGAGAACGATCAAGGGGATCGGCTGGTGCGCATACACGCCGTTGGATTTCCGACGCAGTTTGCGCGCCCCGCAAATCTTCAGGTCACAGGCGATCGTTTTGCATCGCTTATGCGACAACTGTCATGGCAGAATGGTGGAACTTTTGTTGGGCTGAATGATTTCAGATAAAGTTCATGGCGCGAAATTGCTGTAATTCGAACGACGGAGCAAGAGGTTTTGAATTGAGGCGGACACACTGGAGTGCAATGTTGCTGATCGTGACGCTGCTAACAGGCTGCGGCCCCAACGTTGTGAACTTAAAAAATCTCCAAACGCTGCCCAAGCCGGTCGTCAGCCCGCTCGATGCGCATGTGGGGATCTTCTACGACGAAGAGTTCAAACAATACACCTACAGCGAAAAACGCGACGTAGCGATTGGCGGTGAATGGATTATCACCATCGGTCCGACTCAGCACACGGTCTTCAATTCAATTCTTGGCGGCATTTTCTCGGAGATGCGTGAGCTCGAAACGCTCGACGCGGATGTCACGGGGCTCGACGCGATTGTGGTGCCCAAAGTTGTCGATTTTCAGTTTGCCTTGCCGACCGATAACCGCGTCAATATTTTTGAAATCTGGGTGAAGTACCAGCTCAGCATCAGAGACACCAGCGGTGAAGAGTTGGGTAGCTGGCCGTTCACCGCCTATGGAAAGACACCCACGGCAATGCTGACCAGCAGCGAACAGGCGATTCACGCTGCTGCTTTAATCGCCATGCGCGATGCTGGCGCCTCTTTGGTCAGTGGACTCGAGCGTGACCCCAGACTTCGCGAGTGGCTGGGCGCCGAACCCATGCAACCAAAACCGCGCAGACGTCCACCTCCCCGGAGACCAGATGGAGAGGGGCCAAGGCCATGAAAGCGTTGATCTTATTGTGCGTTCTCCTCTCGTCGCTAACCGCCTGCACGACCACCCAGATTGATGAAGAACGCAGCCAGTCGGCCTCTGTCGCGGCGCACGAGGTCATTGCCATCCTCGGCCGGCGTCACAACGCCAATTACGAGACAGAACCTGACTTTATCAGTTGCATTGGAAGAGGCGTCAGCAAAACGGGCGTCAATGTTCTCAGCGAGCTGGAGCTGATGAATGCGCTGTACCCATGGTTTGAACCGCGCACCGCGCCACTCAAGCTTCGCCGGCTCGAAAAGCTGATGCAAATCCCCGAATTCAGCGCAAAGATTCAGGAACTCGACCTCGCTTATATTGTCTGGGTTGATGGCAGCACCGAAACCGTCGACAGCGCTGGTTCGGTTTCGTGCGCGGTCGGCCCCGGCGGAGCCGGCTGTATTGGGTTTGGAACCTGGCAGGATGACTCGACCTACGAGGCAACGGTTTGGGATATTCGCGACATGAAAACGATCGCAACGGTCAGCGCCGAAGCAGAGGGCACCTCGTACATGCCGGCAGTCATCGTGCCCATTCCCATTATTGCTCGCGTCCAGGCCGCAGCCTGTGATGGACTGTCAACCCAGTTACAAGGGCTGTTTGCGAACCCATGAGGTATTACCGAGGTCTTTATCGCCTGCTGATGGTGCTCAGTCTGAGCATCCTTATGGCCGTGCCATCACCGCCGGCGCTGGCGTTGTCTGAGGCGGAGGCAGCGAAGATCGGCAAGGAGATGTACGAACAGGTCACAGGGTCTGTAGGCATCTACGAGAACGAGCGCATTCAGAACTATGTTCGCGAGCTCGGCCATGAATTGGCACTCAACAGTGACCGTCCCGATATCGAATACACCTTCACAGTGCTCGATAGTCCAGACATCAATGCTTTTGCAACACCCGGTGGTTACGTATACGTCAACCGCGGCTTGCTTGCCTATCTCAAAACCCGTGCCGAGCTCGCCGGGGTGATTTCCCACGAAATCGCGCATATCACCGAAGACCATGCGTCGCGGCAACAAAGCGCAGGCACATGGAGCAATGTTGGTTCGTTTATTCTCGGCGCAGTCGTTGCTGTGACCACCGGCAGCGGTGCAGCGGCAAGCGCAACGCAGGATGTCGCCAACACCGCAGGCTATGCATTGGTGCGTGGCTACGGCCGCGACATGGAGCTTGAAGCCGATCGCGAGGGGGCCAAGTTCATGGCGCGGGCCGGCTACAACCCCGAGGCTATGCTCAGTGTATTGAGCGTGCTCAAGGATCAAGAAAGCTTTATGCGGGTGCGCGCGAAAGACGAGGGTCGCAAGCCGGTTGCGTATCACGGTGTGTTCTCGACTCACCCGCGCAACGATGACCGCTTGCAGGAGGTGATCGCCGCCGCCAAGAAACTCGATACGAGCGGCACCAAGGGGATCGATCCTGCGCAGTTCCGGGACGTGCTCGAGGGCATGAAGTTTAGCGAGGAACAACGGGCGTCTGCGATTGTCGACAACCGCTACTACAACGCCAAACTCGGCTTCACACTGGCATTCCCGAGCGGCTGGAGAGTTGTGAGTCGATCAGGCTCGGTACTTGGCGTCGCCAGCCGCGATAACACTGCCCTGCAGATGCGCGTCAAACGAGCTGACGCCACCGTGCCGCCGGAAAACTTCCTCCGGGACCAACTCAAAGCGCGCAAACTTGAACTACGTGATGGCGAGGAAATAACCGGCGATGAACTTCAGGGGTACACCGGCGTATTTGGTGATGCGTCGGCTGGCAACTTCACCCGTATCGCCGTGATCTACTTCGGATCCAATGCCTATCTGTTTGAAGGGCGAACATCCAGCCAGACGCTTGCAGGCTTTTACGATACGCTTTTCCGCAGCTCAATCGATAGCTTCAGACCGATGGAGGGCGCAGACCGTGACGCTGTGCTGGGCATAGACGTTCACTTCGTCAAGGCCGTTGAGGGCACTACCTTCAAGGGTCTTGCGACCGAGTGCCCGCTACCCAAGTACAAAGAGGAGCAGTTACGCCTCGTGAATGGCTATTATCCTCGAGGCGAACCTGAACCGGGAGAGTGGGTCAAGATTTTCCGGTGAGAGACCGGATACCCACGGCGTGGCGCAAGCGATCAAGGAACGGGCGGCTGTAACTGCGCGCCCGCACAGCACCTTCCTGAAGCCAGTCCTCAACGCGTTGAGGCTCCGCCATCAGTGCTTCATACCGCTCGCGAGCATCAGCGATCTGTTCATTGATCAGCGCAAATAATTTCTTCTTGGCATCGCCCCAGCCTATTCCATCAGCATAAGCCTGACGCATTTCAGCGGTCTGTTCCGCAGATGCAAACGCTTTCCAGATCTGAAACACCGTCGATGTGTCAGGGTCTTTGGGCTCGCCAGGTTCCTGCAAATTGGTCACGATCTTGTTGATCTGTTTTTGAAGTTTCTTTTCAGGCAGGAAAAGCGGAATGGTATTGCCATAACTCTTACTCATCTTGCGTCCATCGAGCCCTTGAAGAACCGCGACGTTATCCTCGACTGCTGCCTCGGGTAACACAAAATGCTCACCGTAATGGTGATTAAAACGCTGAGCGACATCACGTGCCATCTCGACATGCTGGATCTGATCACGTCCTACCGGCACCTTGTGCGCATTGAACATCAGAATATCGGCAGCCATCAGTATCGGATAGCTGTACAGGCCCATGGTAATACCAAAGTCGGGATCTTCCTGTGCGTCGAGATTTTGCTGCACGGATGCTTTATAGGCATGCGCACGATTCATCAGCCCTTTTGCAGTCTGACAGGTCAGCAGCCAGGTGAGTTCAGGGATCTCGGGCACATCGGACTGTCGATAAAAAACAACCTTACTGGGATCAAGACCGCAGGCCAGCCAGGTGGCTGCAATCTCGAGCGTCGATTGATGAATAAGTTCGGGCTCCTGACACTTGATGAGGGCGTGAAAGTCCGCAAGAAAAAGATAGGATTGGATGCCGTCTTCCTTACTCGCTTCAATCGCCGGACGGATAGCACCGACGAAATTACCAAGGTGCGGGGTACCGGTGGTTGTGATACCGGTGAGGACTCGAGTTTCGTTCATGATTCCAGTTCAGTCAGTTATGGGCAGCCGGCATTGTAATGCGCGTACGGGATGCATGCACCCACGCCTGCGCCGAGAATTAGGCAAAGAGGCTCTTCGCGTCAAAAAAACGCGTCAGCACGCGACAAAAACCGTCGATGTCTCCGGTGCCGCCCAACTC
>Ga0181576_10004381_pt1 | contig 10251 bp, 8 predicted proteins | sample 101ome_22_FD_132464 | JGI IMG/M metagenome (GOLD analysis project Ga0181576, IMG submission 132464) | Coastal salt marsh microbial communities from the Groves Creek Marsh, Skidaway Island, Georgia - 101412BT metaG (megahit assembly) | ecosystem: Environmental > Aquatic > Marine > Intertidal zone...
GATTTACTATTTTGTACCTCATCGCTGCACCCTCCTGTAAGTGGATTGGTTTGTGATAGTTAAATTATCCGGCATGGAAGAGTATGGGGGAATAAATGGAATAATCATGTCGGCATTACGAGTAGAGCTTGATGGGATCGTTGCGTTTTCAAAAACATCAAGGAGATCATCCGTTGAATTTACGGATGTATTTGACATTTCTTCAAACGGGTCAGCAAGCGGGAGAGCCTCATCAATTGATAAATTATCACTAATATCAGGCATGGATTCCGGTAAATCCGAGTTTAAGTCAAAAGTTTCAGTAGATTCAGGATCATCATATGAAACAACAGGAAAGGAGGGCTCTACGGACTGGTTGGATTCTGTTTCGATAATATTCGAGGGAACTGGAGTCGGCTCGCTTACAATTACCAGCAGATTACCCCGGTCGGCTTCAATTGCCGGAGCGGAAAACCTCAATTCCTTAGGCATCATGTAGTTAAGGTATTTTAATCGCTCTTTTGGCTTCGCATCAAATCGCTTCGTCTCAATGATACCCATGAGAGAAGGGAGTACGAAAAATATTCCTGCAGAGATGAGTTGGATAACTTTAAAGTTCATGCTTAATCTAGATTTACACCCCTATAGTCGACACAAGCTTACCAATCTTTAAAAAAAACTTAATTTTCACCAATTTAATTTATTCTGATTCTCTCGATGGACAGAAATCAAGTCAGTCATTGTGTGGATATCCAAGGCATGAACCTTGTTTGTTTTAAACTTTACAGCAGTAATTCTCATAGGATCACCATATGAATAAAGAGTTTCTTTAGATTGTGCCCAAACTGCATATGGATCAGAAAGAGACTCTCCATGCACTTGTGTCGCTTTAATTGCCTCCATAAAAACACTATCTTCGCAAATGGGGAAATTACAGTTATAATTCAAATGAATATCACAAGGGTAATTATCGACAATATGTCTAAATACAGGGATGGAGGCAGTATTGTCACAAGCAAGATCGGGTGGCCTCTTCAAAAGAGCAACATCCAAATCCATACAAGTTCTCGCTATCAATTCACTATCGGTAGAGAGAACAACTTGCTCAAAAAGTTTCGACCCGATCAATCGTTGCACAGCATGCCTGACCAAAGGAATGCCATTAAAAGGAAGAAGGTTTTTGTAGGTAAGTCTTTTACTTCCTAGTCTAGCAATGACTGATCCAATGATTTTCACATTAATAATGATGCCTTAATAAGACTGAATAATAAAGCATTTTTACAATCGCACTTATCTCGAATTTATTGCTACTATTTGGACGCTGAAACATGATTCCATATTCTAAGCAAAATATAACAAAGGAAGATGAAGATGTGCTGAGGAAAGCACTATTTGATCCTTTCCTCACGCAGGGTCCAAAGGTAGGTGAATTTGAAAAATCACTTTCGCAAAAGCACAATTGTGCAGACGCAGTTGCATGCTCTAGTGGTAGCGCTGCCCTTCATCTTGCTTACGCTGGATGCGGAATTGATAAAGATGGCATTGGTATAGTTCCCGCCATTACTTTTGCTTCCACTGCCAACGGCTTCAAGCACCTGGGTGCTCGAGTATTATTTTGTGATGTTGACCCGACAACAGGAATAATTGACCTGAACTCACTGGAAACCACATTAAAGAAAGCAAATTCGGACCGTGTCTCAGGACAGGGCGTAATCGCACCTGTTTCTTTTGCCGGTCAGGTAGCTCCACTAAGGCAATGCTATGAACTTGCCAAAGAATTTGACTTTAAAGTTGTGGAGGACGCTTCTCACTCACCCCTTGCTATTGGCCAGGATGAGGATGAAGGAATAAGAAGTTGTAGTTGCGAATGGACAGATTATGCAACATTAAGCTTCCACCCAGTTAAACATCTATGCTCGGGTGAAGGTGGTGCCGTGCTATGCAAGACAAAAGATCATGCGATTCAGCCACGCAAACTTCGCTCCCACGGAATCATACGGGATATTGACCCTGAAGGTAATCAGCCCTGGAAATATCACCAAACAGATCTTGGATGGAATTATCGATTAACAGATATGCAGGCAGCCCTTGGGCTTTCCCAATTGAAACGCCTTGAAAAAGAAATTGAAAAAAGAAGAGGATTGGCCTCCATTTATAACCAAGAACTTAAGGCTGAACCCTTTAGTGATATCTTTGAACTCCCTTCCTTTCATTCTGGGCATGTTTGGCATTTATATATTCTTCGTTTCAAAAGAACAGAATGGAGGGATAATGCATACCATTTCTTGAAAAAGAAAGGTATCATGACACAGGTCCACTATATACCTGTTTATCATCATCCTTATTTTGGCGGCTTATCTGGAAACGAAAAGCTGCCTGGGGCAGAGCAGTTTTTTTCATCATGCCTCAGTATTCCCTTATTTCCGACAATGACAGAGACCGATCAAAATCAAGTGATAGATAGTTTACAGGAATATTGTTATTCTTTGATTTTTTAAGTTCAGCATGATTCATTTATTTTCAATGAGTAAAAAAGAAATTTCATGACGGCTAAAGTTTTGGCGATTGCTAACCAAAAAGGTGGAGTTGGAAAAACTACAACCACAGTCAACCTGGGTGCTGCTCTAAGTAATCAGGGAATACCGACTCTTATAATCGACATGGATCCCCAGGGTAATGCCACAAGCTCTTTCGGTCTCGAAAAAAAGCCTGGGGAAGGCGTTTATGAGCCTCTACTCAATGGGTCAGATCTTTCATCGAGAGTTTTGTCGACAGGCAGAAAGAACCTTTGGATAGTACCATCTGAACTAGATCTTGCCGCAGCAGAACTTGAATTAAGTTCTCAGCAAAATTATCTGACCAAACTACGCAATTCAATTACTCGATTGAAAAATGAGTATGGTCTCCACTTTATACTCATAGATTGCCCTCCCACACTCGGCTTACTATCCATGAATTCACTTTGTGCCGCCGACCATCTGATGGTTACCCTGCAATCTGAGTACTTGGCTCTTGAAGGGCTAGGTCAAATCGTGGGAGTAATAGATCAACTTAAAGATGCCGGAGCGAACCCGGACCTCGCCCTAGGTGGTATCGTGATGACCATGTATGACAATCGCACCCGTTTATCTTATGAAGTTTGGCAAGAGGTATCTACCCACTACCCGGATAAGGTTTTTAAGACAGCAATTCCTCGAACTATTCGCTTAAGTGAAGCCCCGAGTTTTGGGAAAACAATCTTTGAATATGACCCCAGGAGCTTGGGAGCCCAAGCATATCAAGCGTTGACCAAGGAAGTCATCGGTAGATTTCGGTCTCCCGCTTAAAACTCAACCTATTTTTCCACCCAAGGAGACAGGGAAATACATGTTTACTGAAAAGGATGTCCCCGAATTTCAGCAAAATATTTCTTACGAATTTAATGACAAGTCGTTACTGGTTCTTGCTTTGACTCATCCTTCATTTCATGAACACGACAAGACCAAGCCAAACAATCAACGCCTCGAATTCCTTGGCGATTCTGTTCTCAGTCTACTCCTTACTGATGAATTATACACGAATTTACCTAATGCAAATGAAGGCGAATTAACTCAGTACAGGGCTAGCCTGATCCGTGGTGAAAGTCTTGCTGAACTTGCTCGACACCTAGGAATACAAAACTACATCCGATTGAGCCCCTCGGAGCAAAACAACAAGGGAAACCAAAGGCAGTCAACATTGGAAGATGCTATGGAGGCTTTGATTGGCGCTGTTTACCTGGATGGTGGAATTGTGAAAACCAAAGAACTGGTGCTGGACTGGATGCTAAATTTATGGGGAGACTTGACCCAAAATCTCTCAAATCATAACCCCAAAGGAAAGATTCAGGAGTGGGTACAGGAAAATATGCCTAGTGCCAGAATTAAATATAGGATAATCGGGGAAAGTGGCCCAGATCATGCGAGGCATTTTGAGTCTGAAATCCTAATTAGCAATAAGTCTTATGGCACGGGTGCAGGAAACAGCAAAAAGGAGGCTGAAAGTAAGGCGGCTCAAGCAGCCGTTGCACTGCTTTGTGACAAGGATCGCGAAGGAAAAGCTAAAGCAGGCAAGTGAATAGGATTTATCTACCTGCATCTGCGAAAGCAAAGTTCTATCCATCCCTGCCTGAATCTGCACATGCCGCACTCATTGCAAGCGAGTGGCTAAAATCAGGCAATCAGTGCCTGCTTCTCTTAACTGAATCAATAACAAAAGCCGAATTATGGGGAGAAGATGTAGCAGGAATCACCGAGCAGTTACTACCAGAAGCCTCTATCCGACTCCATCTCTTCGACGAAATGCCTGACAGCTCTCACCCGGATTCTTTCGAAAGAATGTGCGAAAGAGTAAGCGTTCTTTCGCTACTCGGTGACAACTGCAAGACTAACAAGGAAAAAGAATATCTAATTATATCTAGCACCCCTGAAGCATTGCGTTCCCCCTGCCCGATCTTCGAACGAAATCGAGAAGTAGAAATTGAGATCAGCACTGGGCAAGAAATTAACTTTTCACAGTTACCAGATAAACTTGCTTCTGAGCTTGGGTATTCCTCAGAAATTCTCTGCGAAGAGCCTGGGCAGTTTGCGACTCGCGGTGGAATTATTGATGTTTATCCAGTTAACGCAATTACACCTTACAGGATTGATTTCTTTGGAGATGAAATTGAGGAAATAAAAGATTTCGACCCAACGACGCAAAGAACAAAGGAGAAAATCGAATCTTTTAAAATTTCCGCTGCGAGAGAAAAGGCCCAGGACTTAAAGGAGGGTGCCTTCTTTAGTTATGCCAATACACCAACCACATGGGCCATACAGGAACCGGAATTAATGATCTCCCAGTTTCCTTTATGCTTTCATGAATCAAGCAAAGCAGCATCAGGTAAGGTCACTTTATCAGAAATGTGGAATCAGCGAGAAATAGGTAAGGATAAATTTTTAGGTCTCAGTGAAATTGATGCAGGCAGTGGAATTTTCGAGGCAAGTCAAAGGATAGAGCTTCCGGTCCAGTCCTCTTCCAAAAGCAGGAATATTTCTTCGAGCGTAACCGAAATAAATAAAACTTTTGAAAACGAGAAAGGACAGAGAGTAAGTCGACTTTTTGAGTTGCTCAAAATTCAAAATGAAAAGAATTATGAAATTATAATCGCTGCGGGTGCAGATGCAGAAACAAATCGAATCCAGGAAATTATCAAGGAAGAGTCATCATTGGCTAGACTCAAACCGAGATATATTCCACTTGGCTTAACCGAAGGGTTCTCATGCCCTTCACCTGGGGCGGGCAAATACTTCAGTGGGCTCGTTGGAGATAAGAGAAAAGGGATTGTGCTAGCCACGAGTCGCGAAATCTTAGGGAGAGAGCGAAGTCGCCGACCTATGCGCTCCAGAAAAGCGTTTGTCCAAAGAAAGGAAGTGGACCAGGCCTTGGATTTCTCTGAACTTGTAGATGGCGATTACCTCGTGCACCATCAGCATGGGATTTGCCGATTTTGCCAAATGGGTAAAATTGAGGAAGGAGATTCTACGGAAGAAGCAATAACCCTTGAGTTTGATGACGGCATCACCCTTCATCTGCCTCTTCAAGAGTCTCATCTACTTTCCCGTTATGTCGGCTTAAAAAAAGCAAAACCCAAACTTGCCAAGCTTGGCGGGAAGGCCTGGGCCAAAACCAAAAGCGAAGCCGAGCGGGCGGCACTTGATTTAGCTGCTGATTTATTACGACTGCAAGCCACTCGTCAGACAAACCAAGGGTTTGCCTATTCGCCTGATGATCAATGGCAGAAAGAATTTGAAGACGCGTTTCCTTTTACGGAAACGCCTGATCAGCTGAAAGCCATCAATCAGGTAAAGGTCGACATGGAGAATAGCGAGCCAATGGATCGCTTAGTCTGTGGAGATGTGGGTTTTGGTAAAACAGAAGTTGCCATCCGGGCTGCCTTTAAGGCAGTGATGGATGGAAAGCAGGTGGCTATGCTTGCCCCCACCACCATTCTTTGCCAGCAGCACCTGAATCACTTTCGTGATCGAATGTCAGACTTTCCGGTAATTATCGAGATGATGAGTCGCTTCCGCACATCATCCCAGCAAAGAAAAATTGCGCAAGCAACGGCTGATGGAAGTGTTGATATATTAATTGGTACACATCGCCTATTGAGTGCAGATATTTCCTACAAAGATCTGGGGCTTCTGATAATTGATGAAGAACAAAGATTTGGCGTGCAACATAAAGAAGCCATCAAAAAGCTACGTGCCAGTATCGATGTGCTTACCCTTAGCGCAACGCCTATTCCCCGGACACTCTATTTTGCAATGGTAGGCGCACGTTCTCTAAGTGCTATTGAGACAGCTCCCGTGAATCGTCGCCCAATTCGCACAGAAGTAGTGCAACGATCTGATGATTTGCTTAAGCGGGCAATTAGCTTGGAGATTAGGCGTAATGGGCAAGTTTTCTACCTCCATAATCGTGTCAAAACCATTCATTCGGTGGAAAAAAAACTGCAAGTTCTTTTTCCTAACCTTCGCATAGCAGTTGGGCATGGGCAAATGAATGAAGATGAACTTGAATTGGTGATGACACAATTTGTTGCAGGAGAGTATGATATCCTTGTTTGCACCACGATTATTGAATCAGGACTTGATATCCCTAATTGCAATACGATTATCATAGAGGGAGCCGATAAATTTGGCCTTTCCCAATTGTATCAATTGCGTGGACGGGTAGGTCGATTTAAAAGGCAGGCCTATGCCTACCTTCTAGTTAATCAAAGCCTAGGGATCACTGATACGGCGAGGAAAAGACTCTCCTCCATCAAGCAAATCAATAATTTTGGAGCTGGGTTCCGGATTGCCATACGAGATCTGGAACTTCGAGGGGCTGGAAACCTTCTAGGCAGTGAGCAAAGTGGACATGTCGCCGGCGTTGGCTTTGAAATGTACTGCAAACTCCTCAAGGAAAGCGTTTCACGTTTAAAAGGAGATGAGGTTAGTCTTCGACCAAAGGCATCCGTAAGGCTTGATTTTCTCCAGAACGAAACTGCTAGCGAAGGAAGTGAGCTAATCCATTCGCATATTCCAGAAGATTATATACTTGAACCTCGTTTAAGAATTGATGCTTATCGCAAGATCGCTTCACTTGCGACTATTGAACTTATTGATGCATATGAGGAGGAGCTAAATGATCGCTTTGGTTTACCCCCAGATGAAGTAGTTGCAGTACTTAAGGAGGCAAGAATACGCTGCCTCACGGAGGAAGCTAATTTTGACTTAATCGAAACGAAAGGTGCAGAAATTATGCTTCGTCACACACTGAAGGGAAAGAATGGCGAGCGAACTTACCACCGAGTGGCCGGCCGACTACCTAGGCTAAGGGCAAAAAAAAGCCTTTTAAAGTTGAATGAAATAATACAATTCCTCAAAATGCTTATTCATGGGAATAAAAGTCTATAAGCATTGCTTACAAAAACTCTTACCACTCATTTGCTTGCAATCATTCTGTGATGCAAATGATCAACTAATTGAAATTAATAGAATTGCAGCAAAAGTAGACGGGAGCATTGTCACTTGGGGTGAAATCGAGCGATCAATGGAGCAATTTAATTTCACTGATACAGAGAAAAAAACCAGGGCGGCTGAATTTATAGACGGAAAAGTGGATAGGCTACTTGCAATTAGTGCCTTCAACAGCAAAGGCATGGCTATCCCTGATTCGTACATTGAGCAAGAATACAGCAAAAGATTAATTTCAGAATTTAACGGAGATCGGAGACTTTTCCGCGATTTTCTCCGCAGTAAGGGCCAAACAGTCTCAGAATATAAGGATGAAATCAGGGAGGAAATTGTTTACCAGCATATGCTTTCATCGAGAAAGAGACTCAAGGCTGATGTCAGCCCTAATCGAGTAGAATCTTACTACAAGGAAAATGAATTGAAATTCAAAACTGACACAAGGGTCAGACTAAGGGAAATTATGCTTATTCCGATTGCCGACGAACCGATTTCAGTCTTATTACAGCAAGCGAATAAAATCGTTCGAGAAGTGGAAAGCGGAAAACCCTTCGAGGAATTAGCCAAGTCTTATGGGCAAAGTAGATATCGTGAGAAGGGTGGTGACTGGGGATATCTGTATTCTGAACGCGAAATTAGTACGCCCGAAATTCGAGAACAGGCTTTCTCTCTGAAAGAAGGTGAAGTCTCCAAACCATTTACGGTTGAGAAATCTGGTAATATTGCTGTCTACATAATGCAGCTAATTAAGAAAGAGTCCTCAGGGACCCGCCCTCTTTCCGAGGTGAGAAGTGAAATTGAATCTCAAATAGCCAGGGATATTGAATCTCAGGAGCAAAGAAAGTGGCTTTCACAGGTAAAAGAGAGATCTTTTGTTAAAATCAGTCTTCCAAATTGAAGTACTAAAATCCGCTTCTAACCAGACAAAAAGGAGGGTTAAATGTGTTTAGTAATATCCCGCCTAGTGAGCGACCTCAGGAAAGACTAGAGAAGCTTGGTGCTGAAGCACTCTCTGATCGCGAGCTTCTGGCGATGCTCATTCGGAGCGGAACCGCCAAGAAGAATGTCTTACAGATTGCGGACGATATGCTTTCGGAAGCTGGTTCTATTGCCGGACTATTAAGGTGGGGTGCCCCCGAATTTATGCAAACGACAGGAATAGGGAAAGTGAAAGGATTGCAATTAAGTATCCTGGTCGAAGTTGCTAAAAGAATGATTCATGGGAATCGTTGTGCTGATACCATCTTGGATGAACCCGAAAAAGTTTGGGAATACCTCTATCCGGAAGTAAGAACGAGCAGTGTAGAGAAAGTTTGGGTATTGTGCCTCGATAGAAAAAATAAATTGATTCGATCTGAGCTTGTAACGTCGGGTACCGCCACTGCCAGTCTAGTGCATTCAAGGGAAGTTTTTCGTCCTGCTATCAGACACGGAGCAACTGCAATCATTCTTGCCCATAATCATCCAAGTGGTGACCCAACTCCAAGTACTGCTGATTTACGGGTTACTAAAGAGATATTAAAGTCTTCCACTATAGTTAACATAGAGTTGCTCGATCATCTTATTATCGGCGAACCGGAAAATTGCCCGAACGGTCTGGGTTTCTATAGTTTTTCCGAAGCCGGTGTTATCTAGACTTTTTAGCGAAGGGCAAGAATCCTTACACTGAAGCAGTTTACCGAGAAAGATACAGAGTGAGTTGGCTCGGATTGATTGCCATTATAAGCGGTAAACTCGGTGCCGCCCGACGCCCCCTCACCACCATAATGAGGAGAGTCAGAATCAAATATCACATGCCACAATCCTGGATGAGGACAGTGCCATTCACGATGCTGCAATCTATCCGAGAAATTACATGCAATCAACAGAGTCTCCTGGGGTAATTCTCCAAATTTAAGAAATGACAGGGTCTGCCCTTCCCTATCATCACAATCAACCCATTTAAACTTTTCGAAACTGCAATCATATTTGCTCCAGGCATCATGATTATTGTAAAGTCTATTTAAGTCAGCCACTAGTTTCCTGACTCCATCATGTTTCGGGAATTGTAGTAATTCCCAGTCTAGTGGAGAGTCAAAATCCCATTCCCTCCATTGAGCAAATTCGGATCCCATAAAAAGGGTCTTTTTGCCAGGCCAAGTCCATTGTAAGGAAATTAAAGCCCGAAGATTTGCAATACGATCAGTTTCACTGTCCAGATTCATCTTATTCACAAGTGAGCCTTTGCCGTGAACCACTTCATCATGCGAAAAAACCTGAATAAACTTTTCACTAAATTGATAAGTTGCACCAAAAATAAGACGATTGTAAGAATCAGCTCGTTTGTCGGGTGGTGTTGAAAAATAGCTTAGCACATCGTGCATCCACCCCATATTCCACTTAAAATCAAAACCTAAGCCGCCTGTAGGCACTGAGTGCGTGACTTGAGGGAAGGATGTGGACTCTTCTGCAATACTAATGACCGCCGGATATTCCTGATGAATAGCTTGATTAAATTGCTTCAGGAAATCAATCGCTTCAAGATTGTAGTTACCTCCATCTTTATTGGGAATCCACTCATTATCCCTACGACCATAGTCCAGGTAAAGCATGGAGGCAACAGCATCGACCCGAAACCCATCAACCCCAAATCGATCCAACCATGCGATGGCACTCCCAATTAAAAAACTACGAACTTCCGGTTTGCCGTAATTGTAACACAACGTTCCCCATTCTGCATGCTGACCTTGCCTGGGGTCTTCATGCTCAAACA
>Ga0181576_10004382_pt1 | contig 10251 bp, 7 predicted proteins | sample 101ome_22_FD_132464 | JGI IMG/M metagenome (GOLD analysis project Ga0181576, IMG submission 132464) | Coastal salt marsh microbial communities from the Groves Creek Marsh, Skidaway Island, Georgia - 101412BT metaG (megahit assembly) | ecosystem: Environmental > Aquatic > Marine > Intertidal zone...
ATCCCTACGCAGAGGTGTTCCGGCCTCAATCGCAATTGCAATCGACGCTGCCTCGAGTAGATGGTCCCGGCGGGAGCGAAACGAAGTTGCGCGACACTTTTTTACGCTTCAGCGAGTTGTTGGAGCCGACCGGTTTGTCGATTGTCGAGCTGGAGCTCGATGGCAAGCATGCATGGCGTGTTCAGCTTGATTCGGGCACCGAGGTGCTACTCGGGCGGCGAGAAGTCGATGCGCGCTTCAAAACCCTGGTTGCGTTAATCAAGGATCCGCTGGCTGATGAAACAGGACAGTTGGCGCGCATTGATATGCGTTACAGCAATGGATTTTCAGTATTGCGACACCCTGAGGGGGGAGAGTTGGCAAACGTCGACGGCGCGGTAAGTACACACATAAGCAGGATCAACTGATGGCAGCGCAATCTGCAAACAAGATGATTGTAGGTCTCGATATCGGGACTTCAAAAGTGGTGGCGATCGTCGGTGAGATTACACCAAGCGGGCGCCTTGATATCGTCGGGCTTGGCTCGCACCAGTCACGCGGGCTGAAGAAAGGCGTCGTCGTGAATATCGAGTCGACGGTGCAGTCAATTAAACGCGCGGTTGAAGAAGCCGAGCTGATGGCGGGTTGCCGCATACATAGCGTTTATGCAGGTATCGCCGGTAGCCATATTCGCAGCCTGAATTCACACGGGATTGTCGCGATCCGCGATCGAGAGGTCTATCCGCTGGATCTGGAGCGCGTGATTGACGCGGCTCAGGCGGTTGCGATACCGGCGGATCAAAAGATTTTGCATATCTTGCCGCAAGAGTATGTCATCGACAGCCAGGAAGGCATCAAGGAGCCACTGGGAATGTCGGGTGTGCGCCTGGAGGCAAAGGTCCATCTGGTGACCTGCGCCGTGAATGCTGCGCAGAATATTGAGAAATGTATCCGCCGCTGCGGACTTGAGGTCGAGGACATTATTCTCGAGCAGTTGGCCTCGAGTTACTCGGTGCTGACCGAGGACGAGCGTGAGCTGGGCGTTTGTCTGGTAGATATCGGCGGCGGTACGACGGACATCGCCATTTTCACAGAGGGTGCGATTCGCCATACCGGCGTAATCCCGATCGCCGGCGACCAGGTCACCAACGACATTGCGATGGCGCTGCGCACGCCCACGCAATACGCCGAGGAAATCAAAATCAAATACGCCTGTGCGCTTGCGCAGCTGGCCGGAGCGGATCAGACAATCAAAGTGCCGGGCGTTGGTGATAGACCGCCGCGTGATTTGTCACGCCAAGCATTGGCTGAAGTCGTCGAGCCGCGCTATGACGAGCTGTTTACGCTGGTTCAGGCCGAAATTCGTCGCAGCGGTTACGAGGAGGTTTTGGCGGGCGGCATCGTGCTAACCGGCGGTACCGCCAAGATGGAAGGGGCGGTAGAGCTCGCCGAAGAGATTTTCCACATGCCCGTCAGACTGGGTGTCCCCCAGGGCGTCGACGGGCTTCTCGACATTGTGAAGAACCCAATTTACGCGACTGCGGTGGGATTGTTGCTGTTTGGCGTCAAGCAGCATCAACCCGGCGCAATCGGTAATGCCAGCTCTGAGAAAGGCTTCATTGAGCGCGTGAAGCAGTGGTTTCAGGGGAATTTTTAAATAACAGTTTTAGTTAACTACAAGACGACCGGAGAACGACCATGTTTGAACTAGTGGATAACATCGCTGACAACGCAGTGATAAAAGTGATCGGAGTCGGTGGTGGCGGCGGGAACGCTGTCAAACACATGATTGCGAGCAATATTGACGGGGTAGATTTTATCTGCGCCAACACCGATTCGCAGGCGCTGACCGACATCAGCTCGCGAACCGTTCTGCAACTTGGCTCCGGAGTGACCAAAGGGCTTGGCGCAGGTGCCAACCCCGAAGTTGGCCGTCAGGCTGCACTCGAAGATCGTGAGCGCATCGCCGAGGTGCTCGAGGGCGCGGATATGGTCTTTATCACCGCCGGCATGGGCGGCGGGACCGGAACCGGCGCGGCACCAATCGTTGCGGAAGTCGCCCGCGAGTTGGGTGTTCTGACGGTAGCCGTGGTTACGCGTCCGTTCCGCTTTGAGGGTAAAAAGCGCATGACAATTGCCGAGCAGGGGTTGCTCGAATTGTCTCAGCATGTGGACTCTTTGATCACGATTCCAAACGAAAAACTGCTGAGCGTGCTGGGTTCAAACACCAGCTTGCTGGATGCGTTTTCCGCCGCGAACGATGTGCTGCTTGGCGCGGTGCAGGGGATTGCCGATCTGATTATCCGCCCGGGAATGATCAACGTTGACTTTGCGGATGTGCGAACGGTGATGTCCGAAATGGGAATGGCGATGATGGGAACAGGCACGGCGACGGGCGAAAACCGTGCGCGCGAGGCCGCTGAAGCTGCCATCCGAAGCCCTCTGCTCGAGGATATCAATCTGCAGGGAGCGCGCGGCATTCTGGTCAATATCACCGCCGGTCCTGGATTGTCGCTTGGTGAGTTCTCAGATGTGGGTGACACCATCGAGGAATTCGCATCGGATAATGCGACAGTGGTTGTGGGTACCGTTATCGACCCGAATCTTGAGGATGAAATTCGGGTAACCGTGGTTGCAACCGGCCTCGGCGAGGCCGCAGCAATGGCGGAGCGCCCCGTGAAGGTCGTGGATAACACCCCGGCGAAGTCTCGTAGCATGCCAGATACCCAGCCGGATTACAGTTCGCTTGATCGTCCCGCTGTAAACCGCTACGGAAGCCCTCGCATGACGCGTAATGATGCTATGGCCAGCGGTGCGCAGCAGCAGGCTGTGGCTGTTGGCGCAGATGTGAATCCGGATTTTCTGGATATTCCGGCTTTCCTGCGTCGTCAGGCTGATTAACAGGACTTGGTCGTCTTGGCCGCGGGGGCGCTCCCCGCGGCATCCTGACTAAACCATCCCCCCAGGCGTGTTGGATTCCCGACATGCTGCATGCGATCGACCGCTCATCAAAACTCTGGCAATATTTCGCTTTCTGTGGCAAAGTCCATGGCTTCGGGTGCTTTTTCACCTGACTTTGAACGCGCCGGTCCAACAAACGCTGGCTCTACAGATCGTAAAAATAACGAAATCACTGCGTCAGATGCTGGCTGGTGACGACAATGCCCTGAGTAACTGCGTCGTATGCGAATTATTCTGCTTGGTTCCGGTGCATCAGCAAACCGAAGCCTAACCATACCGAACTCGCTGCTCAAATCACTTCCGGTGATTGGGTTATTGTTGATAGTGGCTGCAGGCTACACGGGCTATTCCATCGCGCGCTCCTCTGCGGGCGACATGCCGGATGAGCTTGTGCAGGCGTGGGCAACCGAGATCAAGACGCTGGCTGTCAAAACGTCCGATTTATCCCTCGAGAATGAACGAGAAAGCCGCGCCTATGCGATGCGCCTTGCCGAGCTTCAGGCACGACTACTGCGTATGGAGGCCGTTGGCGAGAGGCTGACGCAAGCCGCGCAACTTGACGCCGGCGAATTCGATTTTGATTCGGCACCGGCGATGGGTGGTCCGTTGACCGCTTCGCCCGACGAAGAGCTCGGGACAACCGCATTTATTGATGAACTGGATCAGCTCCAGATTCAAATCGCAGACCGCGAGCGGCAATTGTTCCTGATGGAGCGACTATTGTTGAATCGCTCCGTCGCTGAGGAGGCGTTGGTCACCGGTAAGCCGGTCGGAAAAGGCTATATCTCGTCGCGTTACGGGCAACGTGCCGATCCGATTGAGGGCGTCAATCGCTTCCACCGAGGCGTCGATTTCTCAGCTCCCAAAGGCACGGCCGTTGTCGCAACAGCGTCGGGAGTGGTCACGTGGGCTGGCCGCAAACCGGATTATGGCTATATGGTCGAGATCCGTCATAGCGATGGCTACACCACTCGTTATGCCCACAATAGCGAGAATCTGGTCAAGGCTGGTGATCTGGTCAAAAAAGGCCAAAAGATCGCTGTTGTTGGCAGTACCGGTCGCAGCACGGGTTCGCACCTGCATTTCGAAGTGCATCAGGACGGAAAGTCAGTCAACCCGATGCCATACATTCAGCAGGGCTGAGCCGGCTGATCCCCGTCATTTGGTATTAGTTCCGCGTTTCACGCATCGACCTCCTCTCGAGGGGTTATAATTCCCGGTTTTGACCCCATGTCGAGTAGGGCAACTGCCCCGGCATAACAATACCTAACGGCGTGTCTTGTCGCGCCCAGACACTGGACTGGACTTTTTCATGGTTCTAAAGCTAATCCGCAAGATCTTCGGCACCAAGAACGATCGCGAACTCAAGCGCATGCGCAAGATTGTTGAGCGGATCAACGCGCTCGAGCCTCAATACGAGGCGATGAGCGAAGAGGAGTTGCGGGCGCTGACGCCAGCGTTCAAAGAACGCCTCGTCGGTGGTGAGAGTCTGGACAAAATCCTTCCTGAAGCATTTGCGGCCGTTCGTGAGGCGGGCAAGCGCTCGATGGGAATGCGTCATTTCGATGTCCAGATGATCGGTGGTATTACCCTGCACGAGGGGCGGATTTCAGAAATGCGCACCGGCGAGGGTAAAACGCTTGTTGCGACACTGCCTGTTTATTTGAATGCGTTGACCGGTAAAGGGGTTCATGTCGTCACTGTGAACGACTATCTGGCACGACGCGATGCCGACTGGATGCGCCCACTCTATGAGTATCTTGGCATGTCGGTTGGCGTGATCCTGTCGGGCCAGGATCAGGCCTCGAAGTTGGCGGCATACCAGGCTGATATTACCTATGGCACCAATAACGAGTTTGGTTTTGATTACCTGCGCGACAACATGGTGTTCAGTATTGAGGAGCGCATGCAGCGCCCGCTGCACTATGCAATTGTCGATGAGGTGGACTCGATCCTGATTGACGAGGCGAGAACGCCGCTCATCATTTCTGGTGCCGCTCAGGATAGCTCCAAGCTCTACCAGGCTATCAACGCGATGGTGCCGAAAATGATCATGGGCGAAAAGCCCGAGGATTACGAGGCCGGCCAGCCTATCGAGGGGCACTTCACCATCGATGAGAAATCCAAGTCGGTAGAGCTCACTGAGGACGGTCACACCTTCATTGAGGATATGCTGATCAAAAGCGGCTTGTTGCCTGAGGGCGAGAGTCTCTACCACGCGATCAACCTGAATTTGCTGCATCACGTACAGACGGCTCTGCGCGCGCACCACCTATACAAGCGTGATATTGAATACATTGTTCAGAACGGCCAGGTCGTTCTAATTGACGAGCATACGGGCCGCACGATGCAAGGTCGGCGTTTGTCCGATGGTCTGCATCAGGCGATTGAAGCAAAAGAACGTGTGCGTATTCATGCCGAGAGCCACACCTTGGCCTCGACGACATTTCAGAATTACTTCCGACTGTACGAAAAGTTGGCCGGTATGACCGGTACCGCGGACACCGAAGCCTTCGAATTCCACCAGATCTATGGTCTGACTGTCGTGGTTATTCCGACCAATCGTGAGGTGAAGCGTAAGGATTTGAATGACCTGGTCTATCTGACCAAGGAAGAGAAGTTCGAAGCTGTCGTTACCGATATTCGCGAATGTGTTGAACGTGGTGCGCCGGTGCTGGTGGGAACCGCATCGATTGATACCTCAGAAGAGCTGTCGCGCTTTCTGCAAAAAGAAAACCTTCCGCATCAGGTCCTCAATGCCAAATACCATGAGCGTGAGGCAGAGATCATTGCGCAGGCCGGACGTCCCGGTACCATCACCATCGCCACCAATATGGCGGGGCGAGGAACCGATATCGTACTTGGCGGTAACCTCGAAGCGGAGTTGACGGCCCTTGGTGCGGACGCATCGCAGGATCAGATAGCCGCGGTGCGAGACGATTGGAGTACTCGGCATCAACAGGTTCTGGAAGCTGGTGGGTTGCATATCATCGGTACCGAGCGTCACGAATCGCGTCGTATCGACAACCAGTTACGCGGTCGTTCCGGTCGTCAAGGCGATCCCGGTGTGACGCGCTTTTACCTGTCGCTCGAAGACAACCTGATGCGTTTGTTTGCCTCTGAAAGGGTAAAAGGCCTGATGCAGGCGCTGGGCATGCAAAGGGGTGAGGCGATTGAGCACCGAATGGTCAGCAATGCGATCGAGAAAGCGCAGCGCAAAGTCGAAGGACGCAATTTTGATATTCGCAAGCAATTGCTTGAGTACGATGATGTGGCGAATGATCAACGTCGCGTTGTCTACAACCAGCGCAATGACTTACTGGAGTCGGACGACATCAGTGACAGCATTGAACAGATTCGATCAGATGTTGTTAATGCTGTCATCAGCCGATTTGTGCCTCCGCAGAGCCTTGAAGAACAGTGGGATATTCCCGGTCTGGAAGAGCATCTGGAATCTGAATTTGGCGTGAAGTTGCCGATCGCCCAGTGGCTTGAGAGCGAATCGGCGATGGACGAAGACGCGATGCGTGAGCGGGTTGTGCAGAGTCTTGCCGACGACTATCGCCAGCGGGTTGAACCGTTGGGCGCAGAGGCGCGCAAGTTAGAGCGACAGTTGATGCTGCAGGTTCTCGATACGTTGTGGAAAGAGCATTTGCAGATGATGGACTCGCTGCGTCAGGGTATTCACCTGCGCGCGTACGCATCGAAAAATCCGAAGCAGGAATACAAGCGTGAATCATTCGCGATGTTTGAAGAACTGCTCGAGAATATCAAATATGAGGTGACGCGATTCCTGGCTCGGGTTCAGGTGCGCAACCAGCAAGAAGTCGAAGCGATGGAGCGCGCCCAGCGCGAGGCGCATGAGCGCGAGAGCAAGAGCGCGAGCTTGCAACATGCCCAAGCCTCTGCGCTAACGGCCGAGCAGCAAACCAACCCGGCAGACGAGACACAGACGGATCAGGAGGCGCAAGCCGCCCCCTTCGTGCGTGAAACGCCAAAGGTTGGTCGCAATGAGCCGTGCCCCTGCGGTTCGGGCAAGAAGTACAAACAATGTCATGGTCAACTTGGATAAGCGAAAATGGCCGTTGGTGCACCGTCAGTTTTCCCGTTGGCTCCGATTGATGGAATTCGGGTTGGAATAACAAGCGCCGGCGTTCGGAAGATCGGTCGCCGTGATTTGGTCGTTTTCGAACTGGCTGAAGGCAGCTCGGTTGCCGCGACGTTCACGACCAACGCATTTTGTGCCGCGCCGGTGACGATCGCCAAGCAACACCTGGCGACCGGCAATGGTGTGCGCTTTCTGTTGATCAATACAGGCAACGCAAACGCTGGCACAGGTGAGCCGGGTATGCAGGCTGCGATGCAGTGCTGTCGTGCACTGGCCACGCAGGTCGGCTGCTCGGTTGAGCAGGTGCTGCCGTTTTCCACCGGTGTCATTGGTGAACTGTTACCGGCTGAACGCGTGATTGCTGCTTTACCGTCTGTTCTTTCCGATCTTGATCCCAATAATTGGGAGGGTGCCGCTCACGGCATCATGACCACCGATACGCGGCCCAAAGGCGCGACCCGAAGCCTGATGATCAATGGTAAAACCATCCGCATCAGTGGTATCTCAAAGGGCTCGGGCATGATCAAGCCGAACATGGCAACGATGCTTGGTTTTCTTGCGACAGATGCTGCTATCGCACAGGACGATTTGCAGGCGATGTTATCAAGATCAGTCCACCGCAGCTTCAACAGCATTACGGTTGACGGAGATACGTCGACCAATGATGCCTGCATCGCCGTTGCAACCGGTCTGTCTGGTGTAGTGATCGATTCGTTATCCAGAGATGCGTTTGAAAACGCATTACGAGAGGTTTGCGAAGAACTCGCACAGGCCATCGTTCGCGATGGTGAGGGCGCGACTAAATTCGTCAGCGTTCGCGTTAGCTCCGCACAGGATGAGGGTGAGGCTCGCCGGGTTGCTTACGCTGTTGCCGAGTCGCCGTTGGTTAAAACCGCTCTGTTTGCCAGTGATCCAAACTGGGGGCGAATCCTTGCCGCTGTCGGCAGAGCCGGTGTTCAGCATCTTGATGTAGAAGGCGTCACCGTCACGCTCAATGGTACGGTCATCGCGACCCGCGGTGCTGTGGATCCGGGGTATACCGAAGAGGCCGGACAGGCAGCGATGGCCCCGGAAGATATCGTGATCGACATTTGCCTCGGACGTGGCAGCGCCGAAGCGACGATATGGACAACGGATTTGTCATACGACTACGTCAAAATCAACGCCGATTATAGGACCTGATTTCTGTAAGTCAGTGCATCTCGCACGTGTGATTGGATAGCGCCGAAAATAGTAATCGCTCAGACCCCATCGTTTTGCGCCTAAACATGAAGTCATCCGTTAAGTGAAAACCAGCTTTGTGTTTTGAGTTCGTTCTCTCTCAAAAAAATCGACTCCAGCATAGTGGCGCCCATACCGATAAAAAAATCAGCATTGCGAAAAAGGTCGCTGCGGAACCCAGGTCTTTTGCCTGACCAGACAGCGGATGCTCTTCCGTACCGACACGATCGACCACTGCCTCTATGGCGGAGTTCAACATCTCGCACATCAGGACGAGTAAGCACGACCCGGATAGCAGTGCTTGCTCCACCGCCGATTCTGCAATCCAGTAGCCCAGCGGAATGAACAGACACGCGAGGATTGCGAGGTGCCTGAATGCTGCTTCGTTTCGCCACGCCGCTTTGATCCCCTTCATCGAGTATCGGAAGGCGTCCAGAAAATGCAATGCGCCACGAGACCCTGGCTTATACATCAATGGATCGGGTTGTACTTTCATGCATCGTCTCCACGCTTTGTAACGGGGAAAGTGTATGGCAATCTGGTTCATAATGCGTGGCTTGAGAAGAAAATAACGGACATACGAGCAGAGAGTCAGGATTAGTGTTCAAGCACCAGCGGGACGACCAGAATGCCAAAGAATGTTGAGCGGGGCCAAAAGATGTTTGCCGAGTCCAAGCGTCGTATCCATGTGGCGGTAGGCGTTATTCTGGACGTCGATCGACGCATTCTTATCGCCAAACGAGCTGAGCACCTGCATCAAGGCGGGCTTTGGGAGTTTCCCGGCGGCAAGGTCGATCCCGGCGAGACGGTTCTTGCTGCGCTTGCGCGTGAGCTTGAGGAAGAACTCGGGATCCGGGTTGAGCAAGCGTCCTCGCTGATGGAGATTCATCACGATTACACGGACAGGAGCGTCTTCCTGGATGTCTGGACGGTGCAGAGCTTTCATGGCGAGCCTATTGGCCGCGAGGGGCAACCCCTTCGTTGGGTAACGCCGGAGCAGCTCGATGCGACGGAGTTTCCCGATGCAAATGCGCCCATTGTCGAACGCATCCGAGCCGAGTTCAGTCACCATCCCTAGTTGGTTATTGCGCGGTTGCAGCAGTCTCCCGAGTCGCGACTCAGTGATGATCGATTGAGTACTTTTGCTTGCGGCGCTGAATAAAAAAAAGCCCACTCGACTGTGTCGAGAAGGCTTTAATACCCAGAGGGAGGGTTCAATCCAGTAAAAGCAACTGCTGTGCCAACCTGAAAAGCGCAGAGAAACAAGGGTTTTGTGTCAGGGAGAGCTCGGATTCAGTCTGAATGCGCACCGTTACAGTGAATCTCGCACCTCGATAGTGCAACGTTTCGGTCTGATTCGGTTGTGTTTGATGATGACTCATCGGGACAGTTATAGTCGTAGCTCTCACCACATGAGGAAGCAGGTATGGACGTCAGCTCGATTGTTTTCTGGGGCATCATTATTGGTGTCGTATTGTTTCTGGTTTCTGCCTACAACACGCTGGTCAAGTTACGCAACCGCTATGAGAATGCGTTCGCACAGATCAATGTCCAGCTCAAGCGTCGATATGACCTGATTCCGAATCTGGTTGAAACCGCAAAAGCCTATCTCGGTCACGAGCGTGAAACACTCGAAGCAGTGACGGCTGCACGCAACGCGGCTGCAGGTGGACTTGCGAAGGCTGCTGCTGACCCCGGGAACCCAGATGCGATTCGTGAGTTATCACGTGCAGAGGGGCAACTCGGCGGCGCGCTTGGCAGACTGAATATAGCCGTCGAGGCTTATCCGGATCTAAAAGCCAGTGCCAATATGATGCAACTGACAGAGGAGCTGACCTCGACGGAAAACCGGGTCTCATTTGCCCGTCAGGCGTTCAATGATGCGGTGACTGCATACAACACTTACAAGCAAGGCTTCCCGGTCGTCATTGTCGCCGCAACCTTTGGCCATGGTCGTGATGCAGAATTGCTTGAATTTGACG
>Ga0181576_10004384_pt1 | contig 10247 bp, 6 predicted proteins | sample 101ome_22_FD_132464 | JGI IMG/M metagenome (GOLD analysis project Ga0181576, IMG submission 132464) | Coastal salt marsh microbial communities from the Groves Creek Marsh, Skidaway Island, Georgia - 101412BT metaG (megahit assembly) | ecosystem: Environmental > Aquatic > Marine > Intertidal zone...
AGCAGCGCGCCGGCATCATTGATCATCTGCAGATGGCGCCGAATCTCGGAATCAGGGTTCTTGCTCAAGGCCAATTCGGTCATGCCGATGATCGCATTCATTGGCGTTCGCAATTCATGGCCAATCACGTGCAGAAAGCGGCTCTTGGCGACGTTGGCTGCCTCTGCTTGCGCACGCGCTTGAATCAGCTGCTGCAGTTCTTGCTCACGCAGCGAGCGATCAACGATCACGGCGACTGCGCCGGTCACGGTGTTTTGTTCTAGCATCGCCGAGGCCATAATCTCGGTGACGACGTCATGGCCATCCTTATGCACCAGGTTGATATCCTTACTCTGCCATGTCGCTCCGCTGCGCATGACGATGTGGTGCGGACATCTCGATTGATTCACCGACGACGCGGGGCGATTTAACAACTTCGGCCATGGATCATGGCCAAGCATTTCGGCCTCTGTCCAGCCTGTCAATTGCTGGAACGCTTGATTGATAAAAATGCATCGTCCTTCGCGGTCAGTGGCGTAGACCGCTTCTGTGAGGCTGTTGGTTAGCGTCTGCATGAATCGATCATGATCGGCGAGCTCCCTCGATTGGTCGTTGAGGGTGAGCGCAGCCTTGTTGAGAGCGTCATACAGGCGCTCAATTTCCACCACAGATCGATAAGCCGGCAGCGTATGGTTGCCAGAGACGCGCAGTGCCTCTGCGGCATCTGCGGCTCGTTGCAGAGCGTTCACCGGATTGACAACAAGCCGGTAGCTGCCAAATAACAACACGCAAGCCCCGAAAGCAAACGCAAGCAGCGCTTGCGCTCTTACAGATTGCAGCCCGTTAACAATGGGCGTGTTGTCGAGCTCAATCGCCAGCCATCCAATCAGGGAATCGCCGGATGGATCCCAGACTGGCTCCCAGATACGCTTGATACTCTCGACACGTCTGGGAATGCCCGATGGTGGGTTCTCATAACCGCCCGCACTTTTGATGATGACCGCGCCCGTTGCGTCACTGACGTGAATCTTGGGATTTCCTTGGCCATCGTAAACAACCACGTTTTTGGCGTTACCCAAACGTATCGTCGACAATCGATCGGCAACCGCATCAACAGATCCTTCACTAAACCCAAATCGGACAATCACGGTACTGATGTTGGTTGCGAAATTGCGACCCTGTTCGATCAATAGCTGGTCGGCGATATCAATGGCTTGCTTACCGGTGAACCACATGCCCATGCCAAACGTCAGCACCGCAAGCAGGGCGCCAGGCATGACGAGTCGCCATAACAAACGCGAAAAGAGAGTTTTCAAAGTGATGTCACCGAGACGTGTTTATTCATCGATCAAACCCGCAATTGAAGGTGCATGATAGCGGAAATGGTTTGCTTTTGCGTCGTTGTAGATCGAAGCGCAGTCAGTGAGGCTTATAATTGTGAATCAGCTAACGGAGAATGGAATGAGTGCAGGTTCCCGGGCGACAATCGAGCGCGCAACGCTGATTGCATTGGTGTCGTTTGCGGCGATCTCCACCGATCTGTATCTGGCGGCCATTCCCGACATTATGGCGGATTTGCAGGCATCGCGCGCTGATGCGCAGCTGACCTTGAGCGTGTTCATGGTCGGATTTGCCATCGGCCAGATTTTTATTGGATCGTTTTCAGATTACTTCGGCCGTATCCGGGTGATTAAAACCAGCCTCGGTGTGTATATCGTCGCGTCGCTGATCTGCCTGCTGGCCAGCGCGGTGGAAGTCTTGTGGGTCGGTCGTCTGCTGCAAGGCATGGCGGCGGCGTCCGGGCCCGTGATCGCACGAGCGATGGTGCGTGACCGTTATCAGGGCGGGGAGGCGGTTCGAGTGATGTCCTCGTTGGCGGCGGCCATGTCCGTCGTACCCTTAGTCGCGCCGGTGCTGGGCGGATGGTTGCTTTATATCGGCAATTGGCGTGGTGAGTTCGTGCTGTTATTGGGATTTGCGTTATTCACTTGGTCAGGCGTTCGGGGGATGCCCGAAACATCGCCTGCTATAGGTCTGCACAAACCAGATATATCGGCAATCGCCCGCCAGATGGCGATGTGTTTCGGTGATCGATGTTTCATGGGTTTTGTCGTGTGCGGCGGAGCGGGGTTTGCCACCTTGTTTGTCTGGATCACCAGTTCGGCATTCGTAATCACTGATACTTTCGGGCTTCCTGCAACGCAGTTTGGCTATTTTTATGCCCCGGGCGTGGTGGGATATGCACTGGGCGCACACAGTGGATCGCGGATGTTAAAAAGATGTTCAACGCTGCAATTGCTCAAGTTCAGTGTGATTGTTCTGCTCTGCGGCGCGGTCATGATGCAGTTGCAAGCGGATGGGTCGGCGGCCCATGCCGGAGGGGTTTTGATCGCCACTGCGCTGATGGCGGTTGGCGTCGGTATGTTGCTTCCATTGTGTCAGATGGGGGCCATCAGCCGATTTGACACCTATGCCGGCGCAGCCTCCTCAACATTCGGCTTCAGCCAAACCCTGTTGTGTGCGTTGGTAAGCGTTTCCGTGGCGCAGATTAAGGGTGAGACATTGGCTGTGATGGGGAGCCTGATGCTGGTCACTGCGGTGCTGTCGGCCTGCGGTTTGGTGCTGCTGGTCCGGGATCAAAATCAGCGCAAATAATTCATCCTCGTTGGAGAGGATTGGCTGCCGCAATATCGTCTATCCACTGTTTCTGGAACGCCACCTGACGCGCATCGGGTTGCTGCAGGTTGAAGAATTCGAGTTCCGGATCGCGGACCCCCACGTCGGTATCACTCAGCGTTTCCAGAATAGCGTGCCCACAGAACGGGACATAGGCTTCGGCATAACCGCCTTCGTGAACCACGGCAAGCCGGCCATCGCAATGTTGATCTGCCGCTTCTATCATCAATTTCGTCATCGCGCGGTAACTGTCGCTGTGTAAAAGCTGTCTGGCCAATGGGTCGACCGCGTTGGCATCCAGTCCGCTCGCCACGACGATCAGCTCCGGTTGATAGGCAGCGAGTGAGGGAAGTACCACGGTATGCATCGCGTGCAGATAGGCCTCATGTCCACAGCCGGCGGGTAATGGTATGTTCAGGTTGAAGCCATTGCCTGTGCCTTCGCCCCGGTCGTCAAATCCGCTATAACCCGGCGGAAAGCATCGGTCTTGATGCAGGGAAATGGTCAGGACGTCATCACGTTGATAAAAAATCGATTGCTGTCCGTTGCCATGATGGACATCCCAATCAACGATTGCGACGCGTCCAACTCCGTGCTTTGCTTTGGCGGCCTCGATCGCGATCGGGATGTTGGCCAGCAAGCAAAAGCCCATCGGTTGCTCGGCAGTACAATGGTGTCCGGCAGGGCGACACAGCGCGTAACTGTTGTCCGCAGCCTTACTCAGTACCGAATCCAGCGCACTGATCGCCAGGCCGCATGATAATGTAGCGATTTCGTAGCCACCCTTCGAAAATGGGCAGAAGATGCCCAATTCGCCGCCACCGGCATCACTCATCTGTTTGAACTGCTCGATATAGTTTTTCGGGTGCACACGCAGCAAATCGTCGGTGCTTGCAGGCGGCGCGCTATGCGCTGGGATATGTTTGATCAGACCGGACGCATTGACCAGATTGACGATGCGCCGTTTCGAGCCCGGCGTGTCTGCGCCATAACTCCCGGCGGGTGGTTCGACCCAGTCACCGACCGGCATAAACAGGGCTTGCACGCCGGTGCTGTGCCAAAAGGTGCGTTCATCAGTGTAGAAATGTGTTCTTCGCATGGCGTTTCTCGTTGTCGATGTATCCGTTACGGACCTTTTAAAAAGGGCGCGACCACTGTTCCCTGAGTCGATTTTTTTGTACTTTCCCCATGGCATTGCGCGGGAGCCCTTCAGCAAAATCAATGCGTTTTGGCGTTTTGAATTTGGCCAGACGGTCGCCTAGTGCCGCTTGCACGCTTTGCTCATCCAGTATCACTGTGCCGTCTGTTACGATGGTGGCCACCACGGCTTCTCCGAAATCGGGATGGGGTACGCCAAAGACGGCGGATTCCCGCACACCGGGAAGATCATTGATCAGCGTCTCGACTTCTTTGGGATACACATTAAGCCCACCCGTGATGACCATATCCTTGGATCGACCGACGATGCTGACGTATCCATCCTCGCTGATCGAGGCCTGATCTCCGGTAATAAACCAGTTGCCATCGCAGAAGTCGGCTGCGGTTTTCTCGGGCATCCGCCAGTATCCGCTAAAGACGTTTGGGCCACGTACGTGTAGCTCGCCGATGACGCCGGTGGGCAGCGGCTGGTGTTCGTTGTCGCACACTCGTACCTCAACGCCCGACAGTGGAAGACCCACGGTACCCGCTCTGCGTTCCCCATTCAGCGGGTTCGAGGTGTTCATGCCCGTCTCGGTCATGCCGTAGCGCTCGAGAATGAAGTGTCCGGTGCGTTCGGCAAAGGCGTCAAAGGTTTCACGTAGTAGCGGCGCACTCCCGGAAATAAACAAACGCATGCGACTGCAGTCGGCCACGCCGAATTCGGGTGCTGCGAGTAAGCGCGTGTAGTAGGTGGGAACGCCCATCATCACCGTGCAATCGGGAAGCTGTTCACGAACGGTTGCGATATCCAACCCCGGAAGCCAACGCATCGATGCGCCACTGAGCAGCACGCAGTGGATCGCGACAAATAAACCGTGAACGTGATAGATCGGTAATGCGTGCAGCAGCACGTCCGTCTCGCTGAATCCCCAAAGCGTGATCAGCGCCTCGGCGTTGGCGCGCAGGTTGTTATGACTCAACATGATACCTTTGGGGCGACCCGTTGTGCCGGAGGAATAGAGCAGGGCAGCCAGCGTCGATCCGTCAGTGGGCACTGTTTCAAATTCGGTCGGCGCACCGGCTGACTCGTCGATCAATGACCCCTGGCCATTGGCATCCAGGGTTTTCAGGTGTGGAATGTCTGCTTCCGCGCACAACGCGGCATACCTGTGCAGTTTGTCGCTGTCGCAAACCAGCAGTCGCGGTTCAGCGTTGCCCAAAAAATAGCGCATTTCTTCGAGCGCGTAAGCGGTGTTCAGCGGGTGGAACACCAACCCGGCTCGTAAGCAGGCCAGGTACAGCCAGAGCATTTGCGGCGATTTTTCGACCTGAACGCTGACCCGGTCGCCCGGTTCAAGCCCCAGTGAAACCAAATAGTTGGCCACACGCGCTGATTCGCGTTCCATGTCCAGATAACTGAAGCGGACGCCCTCAGGGGTGCTCAGTAGTTCCGCCTCGGGGTTCGACCGGGTGGCCTGATAAAAAGCGTGATAGAGATTCAACGGGTACTCCAAACGGACTGATTACGGGGGCTACTGTGTTCTATTGACATAGTCTATCGCAAGCGTTTTAATTTGACGGTCAGTTACAGGTCACTAGACCTAAAACTACAACGACGATCGAATAATGACAAGGCTTTACCATGTACTGTATGCGTGTGTCCTACCCTAAATCTGACGGAAGCCGGTTTGATTTTGACTATTACCGGAGCCAGCACATGGCGTTGTGCGAGGAAACCCTCAAAGACTTTGGTTTTCGCGGCTACATTTTACAGGGTCCAGCCGGGCAGGGGCCGGGTGGCGATAACTTGACCTGGGCCTCAGTGGATATCCTGTTTGACAGCCTTGAAAGCCTTCAAGGTGCCATGGCCAACGCCGGCAAGATCGGCGCAGATGTCGTGAATTACACCGATTGCAAGCCTCACATCAGTTTTTGTCCGATCGAACTGTATCTGCAGTCTTAGAGCATTCGCCCGCTCGCTGACATTCAGTGACCGCAAACGAATAAACCAAGGGAGCCGAAATGAGAGCTTGGTATAACACGTTGGTATGCGCGACGTTGTTGTCGCTCGCGGGTTGCGGGGGTGACCCAGCCGCCGAGATGGTCGCGGCGCAAGGCGATGCAGACTTGATCATCACCAACGCGCGCATCTACACCGGTGGCGATAGTCCGGCCATTGTTGGGGCGATGGCGATAGGCAACGGAAAAGTGCTGGCAATCGGAACAGCTGATGAAGTCGGCCTGCGCGCTTCGCAAAACGCGACCGTGCTGGATCTGAACGGGCGGTTTGTGATGCCCGGTATCAATGATGCCCACTCACACCCGATTATGGGCGCGATGCAGACGCTGTATAGCTGCAACTTCTTTTTCACCGATACCCCGGAACAAATACAGAACGCCTTGACGGCGTGTGTTGCTGCGCAGGCCGATGCCGAGTGGGTTATGGGCGGCCGCTGGGGCAGCGATTTGTTTGAGATACACGCGTTTGATTCCCCGCGCGGTTTTCTGGACCAGATCAGCAATAAACCGATATCGCTGGTCGATGACACCGGACATAATTTGTGGGTCAACTCGGCTGTGCTGGCGCGATTGGGTATCGATGAAAATACCCCCGATCCCGATAACGGTCGCATCGTGCGCGACGAGAACGGCGTACCCAATGGCGTGCTGTTGGAAACAGCCGCCAAGCTGGTTCGTGACGTGATGCCCCCGCCCACCCCCGCGCAACAAGTGGCAGCGGCTGAAGAAGCTGCTCGCTTGTATAACAGTCTTGGCATGACCGGCTTCAAAGACGCCGGCGCTTACGACGAAGCCGTGGCCGGATTCGTCGGCGCAAACGCGAAAGGCAAGCTCACAGCCCACGTGGCCGTAAGTCAACGGACGCCCTACGGTCCAAGGGCCGAGCCGCTCTCGCTGTCAATGCTGGATGAGATGATGGCTATTCGCGATACCCACGATGCCGCGAACTTGCATTTCAATACCATCAAAATTTTCCTCGACGGCGTGCCGACAACCGCGCGCACCGCGGCCATGCTGGCACCTTATGTTGAGGATGATGTTCACGACGAGCATTTTGACGGCGGTCCGGTGCACGTCCCGCTTGATGTGCTCAAACAGGATCTGGTGGAGATTGACCGCAGAGGTTTTCGTATCAAGCTTCACACCGCGGGCGACCGATCCGTGCGGATTGCGCTTGATGCGATTGAACATATGCGCTCGGTCAATGGCATGAACGAACGAGCACCGGAGCTCGCGCACGCGGGGTTTATCGATCCAGCTGATATCCCGCGTTTCAAGGCGTTGAACGTTGCCGCTGACATTTCGCCACAGATCTGGAACCCCTCATCAGTGATCGATTCGGTGATCGCCGCTCTGGGGGATCGTGGACAGGCTTATTGGCCTAACCGTGCTTTGCTGGACGCGGGTGCGTTGGTGGTAGCGGGCTCGGATTGGCCGTCAGCGGTGGCGACACCCGCATCCTGGACCGGCATCGAGTCGTTGGTGTCCAGAAAGAACGCAGATAACGAGGCCGAGGGTGCCTTGTGGGCTGAGCAAGCTATTTCGCTCGAAGAGGCGATACGCATTTATACCTTGAACGGCGCTGAAGCGCTTGGCCTTGCGGGTGAAACCGGTTCGCTGACGCCGGGAATGTCGGCCGACATGATTGTGCTCAATCATAACCTCTTTGAGGTGCCGGTTGAGCAAATCAGTGAGACTACGGTACTTCGGACATATTTTCGAGGCGACGTGGTTTATAACAATGGCGACGCTCTTTGAACGGGTGAGCCTTTAATCTCTCAATAGAAACGCAGGGGTGAAAAATGATTGATTGCAAACAAACCAAAGCCCTCTCGGCTGCAATCGCGCTGGGACTGGCTCAAATCGCCACCAGCGCGCAGGCGCAGGTGCTTGAAGAGGTGATGGTGACGGCCCAGCGGCACGAGCAGGGCGTCAACGATGTCGGTATGACGATGAATGCCTTTTCCGGCGATCGTTTACGCGAGCTGAACGTGCGAACGGCAGAGGATATGGCGCTTCATACCCCGGGTCTGACGGTGAATGACGTTGCGGCGACGGGGGTGCCGATCTACACCATCCGCGGGGTCGGCTTTCAGGATTACAGCGTTGGTGCATCGTCCACGGTCGGTTTATATTTCGATGAAGTGGCTATCCCATATACCGTGATGAGCCGCGGCGCCATTTACGACGTTGAGCGGGTTGAAGTGTTAAAAGGCCCTCAGGGGGACCTTTATGGACGCAATACCACCGGCGGTTCGATTAATTTCATCAGTAAAAAACCCACCGACGAATTTGAGGCCGGGTTCAGCGCCTCATACGGTAACTACGAAACCGTTGATGTTGAAGGGTGGGTCAGCGGCGCACTGAGTGATTCAGCGCGCGCGCGGGTTGCCTTCAGAACCACCCAGTCTGGCGAGGGTTGGCAGGAGAGCCTGACCCGAAACGACAAGCTGGGTGAGAAAGATGTGAACGCGATTCGAGGGATCGTGGATTTTGACCTGGGCGACACCGCCAAGTTGGAATTGATGGCGCATTACGTCAAGGATGAATCCGATAATCAGGCCACCGTGGCTTACAACGGCGAGTTGGTAGGCTTGGGCGAGTTCAGCGCACCCTACGTGGGGCTTGAGCAGTACCTCGGTAGTGGAACTCCCCCTCCGTGGTATTCCACCGATGACGCCAAAGCGGCGGATTGGACCAATAGCGCCATTTCCTATCGGGGTGGCGTGGCCAATGAGGTTAATTTGCGCCCCCGTCGGGACAATGAATTAAAGGGGCTGAGCGCACGTTTTGAAATGGAAGTGGGTGATATGACGCTCACCTCAATCACCGCATACAACGAATTTGAGCGCCGCGAAGCGAATGATTGGGATGGTGGGTATTACAACGACTCCTCCAATATCAATACCAGTGATCTGGAAGTGTTCTCGCAGGAGCTGCGACTGTCTGGGCAGACGGATAATCTGTTGTGGATTGCCGGTGTGTACTACTCGGATGATGAAGTCGACGAGTGGTACAACTATTTTATGTCTGACTCTGTGTATGGCAATGGCTCGGTGGTGTTTGGTGTCTCGCCATTTCAGTTCGCGCCGATTCTCGAATTGGATACCAAGTATCATCAGGAAACCGAATCCATCGCGGCCTTCGGTCATATCGAGTGGGAGTTTGCGCCGCAGTATCGTCTGACCCTGGGCCTACGTTACACCGAAGAAGAGCGGGACTGGACCGGTTGCACCTACGATGCCAATGATGGCTCGCTGGCCGGTTTCCTCAACTTCGCGTTCGGTGCGTCCTTACAGCCGGGCGATTGCGGTACCGTCGATGATGTGGCGGGCTCACCGAATAACTTTATCACGCTGATCATGGCCGGTGACGATGTCAACAAGGCGTTCCACCCTTACACGGATTCGATCGAGACCGAGAAGTGGATGGGTAAAATCACCTTGGATTATTCATTCAGTGACGATGTGCTTGGTTATGCCACCATCAGCTCAGGGTTCAAGTCAGGCGGCTTCAATGGCGCGAACTCGAATGCGCAGACACAGTTGATACCGTATTCGGAAGAAGAATTGCTGGCCTATGAGATTGGCTTTAAATCGACCTTGATGGATGGTGCGATGCAGTTGAATGCAGCCGCATTTTACTACGACTATTCCGACAAGCAGGAAAAAGACCTGGCGGTCACGCTGGTTGGCAACATTTCGGGTTTGACCAATGTGGATGAGTCCGAAATCTATGGCGCCGAGGTGGAGCTGAACTGGGTACCTGCGGAAGGCTGGTTTGTCGGCATGGGCGTCTCGTGGTTGGATACCGAAGTGACCGAATGGGATGCTGTTGATCGGACAAGTACATGGCCGAACAACATCAAGTACTACGATGCATCGGGCGCCGAATTGGCGCAAGCACCGGAATGGACCTTCAATGGTACCGTGAGTTACGAATGGTCGCTGGCGAATGCGTTGCGGATGAGCATTGCCGGGGATGTCAGCTATCAGGATGAGACCTCGGGGCTGGTCACCGAGCAGCGAGCAACAGAGGACTTCACCGTAGTGAACGGACGCGTGGCGATCGCCAGTGCTGATGACACCTGGCGTGCAACGTTGTGGAGCAATAACCTGCTCGATGAGGACTATTATCCGGCCGCGTTTACCGGCGGTAACGGCCCCTATGTCCGGGTGATGGGCATGCCACGCACCTACGGTATTCGGGTCGACTATAACTTTCGCTAGACCCGGCAGGACAGCACACTCGCACAACGGGTGTGCTGTCCGGTTCCGATGCTTGAACTAGTAGGTCGCTCGTACTATATTGGCGGCTCAGCTCAGACTTGACGGACAAACATCATGCACCAGGCTCTGAAATCATGTTGGATTGCGTGCGCGCTGATCGTGGCTGCCGGCGGCGTAAACGCCGCGGATGACGATCGTCCACCG
>Ga0181576_10004385_pt1 | contig 10247 bp, 10 predicted proteins | sample 101ome_22_FD_132464 | JGI IMG/M metagenome (GOLD analysis project Ga0181576, IMG submission 132464) | Coastal salt marsh microbial communities from the Groves Creek Marsh, Skidaway Island, Georgia - 101412BT metaG (megahit assembly) | ecosystem: Environmental > Aquatic > Marine > Intertidal...
TACAGATAAGCCTATCGCTGGCTTGCTCAAAGATTTAAAACAGCGTGGTTTGCTCGATGAAACCCTCGTGGTATGGGGTGGTGAATTCGGTCGTCAGCCCACCGCAGAATACAAGGAGGGTACTGGGCGCGATCACAATTCCTACGGATTCACCATGTGGATGGCTGGTGGCGGTATCAAGGGGGGAGTATCCGTGGGAAGTACCGATGAGTTGGGTAGTCGTGCGGTGGATGATAAGTTTCATGTCAGGCGTCTTCACGCCACCATTCTCAAACAGCTCGGTCTGGATCCCAATAACCTGTCCTTCTTTCATGGCGGTTTGGATAAGAGCCTAGTCGGGGTGGAAGGTGCGGAGCCGATTAAGCAGATTATATCCTAAATCTCAGGGTGACTTCGGTTGCTTTTGTCTTGCATAAACTTGTCTAACAATCCTCCTTTAAGTACCATGAAGCCCAAAATTACCTGCCCACATTGCGATAAAGATATTTTTGTGCCTGCTAATCAGATTACGGTCAAGCAAGGTTGGGTATATGCATTTCTTTTCGTTGTACTTCCCCTTCTCTTTTTCATTCCCACATACAAAGTCGTTTACTTTAAGCCAGTTGTTACTGAAGATCTCTCGGTCGTGGATCTATCCACTTCCTTGAATGGAATGAGTTTTGAACTTCGTGGAGTGGTGGAAAACAAGAGCGATAATGCGTGGAAGTCCGTAATGGTGGAGGCAGAATTTTTTGATCAAGACGGTAACTTTGTTGATGAAGCCAAAGCCAGTCTCTCAACCCACATTAAGGAGCATTCCCGTGAGCACTTTAAAGTTAGGTTGAATGGCCTGAGTAAGGAGGCTTTGAGACTCGAGCCCAGAGTTAAACTAACCGGCGGATACGCCGATTAATCAATCTCGATTCAACCTCATTTTTCCCTCGTCAATCGAGGGATGGATGCTGTTTATGGAAGAATGATTCGTTTTTTGGTTTGGATCCTTTTTCTCCCCTCCATACTTCTTGGCCATTCTGAGCTTTGTCAGCTGAAGAAGGCGGGCCTTTTCCGTTTCGAGCAGGCAGAGCATGAGCACCCGCTTAACAGCTTGGGTTCTCCGCATTTCTACGACTCTTCGATTTTTATTTCCAACGGAGAAACCAGGGTCGTTTTTCTTGAGCATATTCCAAGTAAGGGAGACAGGTTGATGATCGGAAACATTACCGATGGGAAGCTGGTTGGGGCTCTTGCCGTTTTTCCGGATGTGGGTACTTATAAAAATCCCACCGTTACCGTAGATGCTGCGAGCCATGAATTCCTGAGTTGGGAAGAGTTTAAAGAGGATCGCTGGCAGGTGATGGCCACCCGTTTAAAGGAAGGCAAAACTGGCAAAATTAAGGTGCTTAACCAACCCGCTTCTTTTTCAGTAAATAGTACAGCCACTGCTGTAAGTACAAGCTTTGGCAACGGGATCAACCATGCAACCGCGCCCCACCCGGAAGGCGGGTTGTCTATCGTCTGGCAACAGGATCTAGGCGGGGGGTTCGATATCGCTCATGCCTCGGTCTCTGCAGGGCTGGAGGTTTCCGAACAGAAAATTCTTAGCAATAATTCCCGTGGAGACTGGGCACCTCGCATTGCCACCAATGAGCAAGGAAACAGCTTTGTCGCTTGGGACAGTTATGATGGGCAAAGTTTTAATGTTTTGGGTTGCTGGGTGGATAAAAAAGGTAGCGATCCATTTGCTCTTGCCGACGGTCCCTTGGCTCAGTTCCGTGCGGATATTATCTTTGTGGGAGAAAAACTCTTTGTTCTTTGGGAGGAAGCCGCTGCCAACTGGGGAAAGGATTACGACGGAGGTTTTGGTCAATGGACGAATATTGAGGACCACTACGGGCCTCTGCACAAATTCCGCCTGCTTAGAGTGGCGGAAGTGGTCGATGGCCAAGCTGTGGAGTTACAGAACAGTTTGCCCCATGCTTTGCTGAACCATGCAGCTGTACAGAAAGACCAGAGGGATAACCTCGAACAACTCGGGGTCTTTTATGAACGTGGCCAGTTTGTGAAAGACGGGCAGGGCAGGTTATGGCTGGTGCACCGGTCCTTTCATGCTCCCCATGTTCGTACAACTAAGTCAGTGGCTCACCATATTGAGTCGGGTTGGCAGGTGCAGGCACGCTGCTTCGATGGTGAGAAATGGTCCAAGCTTCACTCCTTTGAGCATCCCCAGCGGGATGGTTTGCAAAGAATGTCCGTTACTCCTACACCCCATGGTTTTGCGATCACTTACACCACCGGTCGAACTCATCGTGACGCTCCTTCCGAGCATCGTGGGCTTTTCTATGGGACTGCGGCTATGGAGAGTTTTAAGGCTGAAAAAAAGCAGGTATCCTTGCCTGCAACCAAGCCATCCAAATTGGTCCAAACGAGGGAGCCAACCACCCTCAGGGAGGCAACAGCAATGATTGGTGGGCAGTCTTACCAGCTGAGCTTTGGAGACTTGCACCGGCACACCGATCTTTCTCTTTGCTTTCCTTTTTTTGATGGCACTTATGATGACCAGTTCCGCTATATTATTGAAGTGGTGGAGCATGATTTTGTGGGCATTACCGACCATGCTCGTGATCTATCCAATGGTGAGGTGGACAGTCTGGTATGGCGAAGAAGTGTTAAGGAAGTGACGAGGCACCGGCTCAAAGGCCGTTTTATTCCGTATTTTTCTTACGAGCGCAGCCAGCGGCAGACTGACCACAATGTCATTTCCCTAAGGGATGATCTTCTGCGTCCCTTCCAACCGCACCTTCGTGAATTTTGGAAGGAGATCGATGACGATACTTTTACCATTCCCCATAACACCGGGAAATCTCCAGCGATGGTTCAGGCCCTATGGTCCATACATGACAATGAAAAACGCCCCTTGATGGAAATCTTTCAGGGCTGCCGGTCCAACGCGGACAAGAATATGGCGGCGATGGTTCGGCTTGGGTATTCCAAGGGCTACCGCTTTGGGCTGATTGCCAGCAGTGATCACCTCTCTACCCACCGCAGTTATGCCTGTGTGTGGTCTCCCCAGCGGGAGCGAGAATCCATCTTCCGCTCCCTCCAAGCGAGAAGAACCTATGGGGCGACCGACCGGATCGGGCTAGCCTTCCGCTATGGGCAAAATTGGATGGGGGAAGAGGTGAAATACCGCAAGGGAGATTCTCTCTTTGTCGAAATTGCCGCTACCGGCTCCGTCAGGGAAGTACGGGTGATCAAAAATGGAAAGCCCTGGAAAACCTTTAACCCTGCAGAGCAATCTCCTATCTTTAAACAGTCAATGGTACCGGATCCGTTGGAAGGACGGGAGGATTATTATTTTGTCGAGTTGGAACAATCGGATGGCAACCGGGCATGGGCCTCGCCAATATGGATTGTCCAATGAAAACGATCTACCTGAAACGAACCATTGCTAACCATTGCCCGCGTTGCGGGGAGGGCAAGGTGCTTAGCCACCCCTTTGACCGGTTGGATGACTGTTCCGTCTGTGGGATGAAGTATGAGCGTGAGCAGGGCTTTTTTCTTGGGGGCGTGCCAGTGAGCTATGCTCTAATCTGCACCCTGTGGGTACTTCCCATTATCACGATCTGGTTTTTTGGCTGGATGCCCCTTGGCTGGATGCTCGGGCTTTGCATGGGCGGTGGGGTGGTTCTGCCCATCGTTGGCTACCGTTACTGCCAAGCCTTGTGGTTGGGGTTGTACTTCTGCTTTGCCTGGCATGAGATGCCTCCTCGGCAGGAATAAGCTCTCCCTTTCGAACAACTTGCTATGTTCCGATCCCATTTCTTTTTAACTTCTTTCTTTTTAAGCCTTTGTTTTTCGCTGTTTGCGGAGGAGCCCAAGGATGTCCTCCTTTGGCCGGGTGACGCTCCTGGTGAGGTGGAAGGCGAAGTGGGCGAGGAGACGGAGGAGGTCAAGGGCGTAAAAAGGGTGAGGAATGTAACCAAGCCCAGCATTACCTTTTTTTGGGCAGACCAACAGAAAGCCAATGGAATCACCGTAATCGTCTGCCCTGGTGGAGCCTATCAAATCCTTGCGATTGAGCATGAGGGGGAGGATGTCTGTAAATGGCTAAACAGCCTGGGGATTCATGCTGCTTTGCTTAAATACCGGGTTCCCCGGCGAAAAAACCGGGAACCCCATGCCGCTCCTTTACAGGATGCCCAACGTGCAATGAGGCTGGTTCGCCAGGCTGGGAAATCCTGGGAGGTTCCCTTGACCAAGCTTGGTATTATAGGGTTTTCCGCGGGGGGGAATCTCGCACTGAGAACCGCCACCTCCTTTGAAGAGTCTACTTATGAACCGATCGATCCGGCAGATCAGTTATCCTGCCGGCCTGATTTTGCCCTGCTCTTATACCCGGCTTATCTTACCTTGAAGGATGATCGTACCGTACTTGACCCAAGTATTGAAATGACCAGCAACTGCCCGCCGATGTTTTTTGCCCATACTGGGGATGATCATATCCCTGCGGAGGGTAGTGTACTCGCCTATCTCGCCCTTGAACAAGCGGGTGTGGAGGGAAGTGAAATCCATATCTTTCCCTATGGGGGCCATGGGTATGGTCTACGCCAGAGTCGATATCCAGTATCTCAATGGCCCAACTTGGCTAGCACTTGGCTGGTCTCATTGAAAATGATCGAAAAGTGAAAAAACAACTTTCGAGGTTTTGGTTGTACACAATTTTGGGGCTCTTTTTCTTTTTTATATCTTCTCAGGTTGTCGGCTTAACCTTTCATATTTCTGAATTACTGGGGGCATTCTTTGCCTTTGTTAAATCCAAGTAGGGCAGATTCTTTATTGGAAATCGTACACCACCCGAAAATAATACTTCATATCCATCTTTTCAGAATCATCTTGAGGAAAGGAATTATAGGTTCCTGAAAGCCCAGATCTCAACCTCCAGGCACTACCTTCAAGGATAGGAAAGGTAACTGAAGAATCATGATTAAATAAATAGTCAGATAAATCATTCACTTTCGGAATAAGGGAAAGCTCACTTCCTAATGCCAGTTGCTCGGAAACAAGATGGTTGTATTCGAGACCAAAATCGAATGCAGGGTCCGATTTCTTCGCGATTAATTTTTCGGTCGATTCTGTATACCTGTAAGCAGTTCCAACACGGATAGAAATGTTGTAGTTTTCACCATTGATCCAATCGTACTTGATGCCGGTGGCACTGGTGTTGCGCAGGTTGATTTTTTCTATGGGGTCGTGCTCAAAGTCAGATCTCAGGTACCAAGCCGATCGATCGCTGAAAAGGGAGTCGAATTCCGCACCCACCTTAGTTTCATCCGTATCACTCTGTCCATTGGTGGTTTGGGTGTTGTAGGACAAAAATAAATCCAGTTCATGGAGGTGGTTGGAGTAGATACTATCGAGCCTAATACCCAATCCATTTGAATCCGTATTGCCTGAAGCACCCACCCAATCAAAACCGATCGAGTTCTGCCACTTCATTTCCTTTTCCAGTTCGCTCTTTTCTCTTTCAATAAATACAGGGTCTGTTGATGGGCTGATCCACAAGTGCTGAATTTCAGTAAATGCAAGATTGTGCGACTTATTTTGATTGAGGAGGTTTAATTGATCCTTTGGCAGGGGTATGGATTGGCCACTGAAAGTTTCGTTGTTCTCGTCCCGAATCGAGAGGCTATCAGTAGAGGAAAGACTGGTGAGATGTTTCAGGGGGATGTGGATCAACCCGGCATAGTCTGTTTCAAAGGTTAAGTTTCCATCCCTGGCACCGATAATTTTACCATAAAGAATGGAACCATCCCTGGTCTCGGCCCGGTCTGCATACAAAAAGCTTGTCAGTAAGGCTGAAATTACTGCACCTAATCCAAAAAATGCTTGAAGCATGGTGCTCAACCCGGAGGCCATCTCATTTGCCTACCCCCAAGCACATGAACATGGAGGTGGGGCACGGTTTCGCCCCCATTTTTTCCATGGTTGATCACGACTCGGTAGCCAGATGAAAGGTTCTCTTGCTCAGCGATTTTCCCTGCAGTGAGCAGGAGGTGACCCAGGGAAGATTGGTCTTCCTGTAGTGCGTCGCCAATCCGAGGGATAACTTTCTTGGGGATAACAAGGAAGTGGACCGGTGCCTGAGGCTCTATATCTCGAATGACGATGCAGATCTCATCTTGGTACAAAATATCAGCCTGAATTTCTCCAGATATAATTTTTTCAAAGATCGTACTCATAATAATTTCCCTAATCTTTTCACTTTGCAGACCATATTCGCAGGGAAGATAGGTAAAAGTCTTCCATCGCCGCTTCATCCTTAAGGTTCACTTCCATCAGTCCGGTGTTTTTCTCGAGGCAGTGCAAGACTCTAGAAAGCTTGATTCCCAATTGGGGTAGGTGGGGTTTGTTTTGCGAATGAACCACGACCGCTCGTGTGGCATCGGCAAGCCTGGAAAGAATTTTGGATCGCACACCTCTGCGAAGACCTGCTTCGTAGGCATCTCTTTCTTTGTCTTCCATTGCAACTGAATGTGCTTTGGCCTCCTTGGCCAAGGTGTCAGATTTTTGGTTAATCAAATCGAGCAGGGAGGATGCGAGTCCGTAGGCTTGGAAAAGGGGAGTCACTCGGTCACTCTTAAGCTTTTCTCTATCCAAGAGTGAATGAATCCACTGGAGGTATTCTTCTTCCCACTCGTCCCATTGCGCATCCTGTTCTTGGTGGTCATCTTTGGATAGCCTGACCAGCAAGCATCTACTGCGAATGGTTGCGAGAAGAGAGTAGGGGCGTGAGCTTGTTAAAAGAATGAAGGTGTCGGGAGGCGGTTCTTCCAAGGTTTTAAGAAACGCATTCGCTGCCTCTTTTCTCATCCTGTCTGCCTCATGTACAATCGCTACTTTACAACCACCCTGGTTGGATGTCCGGTTGATGACTGAGATGATCTCTCTGGTTTTTTCTACCGTAATAATTCGGGCTTTTCCAGATGGACGCAGGTGAAAAAGATCTGGGTGTGCCGAATCTTCCTCATCCATCGACAAAAGTTCCTGGGTCAAAACAAGGGCTGCTTTTTCTGTCCCAGATATATTATTACCTAACAGTAAGATACCATGGTGAAGAGACCCTTCATGGAGCCTCTTTTTCAGAGAAAGAATGGGATCAGGTCTAGGCACAGACATATTTGCTGTAGGTATAGCCTGTGTGATTTATACTTAGGTGTAAAAACGTGCGTGAATTTCGTTCCAGATTTCGAGCTCGATTTCATCCTGTTCCGCATTGCCATCAACAACGAAGAATCGCTCGGGCAGACTTCTGGCTAAATGGAGATAACCCTTGCGGACTTTTCCGTAAAATTCGATGTTTTCCTGTTCCATGCGGTCGGGCATGTCCGAAACTCGGTGTTTGATCCGCTCGAAACCAATTTCTGGGGGAATATCCAGAACTACTGTCAAATCGGGCACAATTTCTCCAACCGCAAACTCATTGATCATCGTGACCGGATCATCGGCAATTTGTCTGGCAACACCCTGATACACGGTAGTGGAGTCCAAAAAACGGTCACAAAGCACAATTTTACCCTCTTCAATTGCGGGGAAAATAACTTCACGAACCAATTGAGCTCTGCTTGCCGCAAACAAAAGAAGTTCTGTTTCGGGAAGCATGCTTTGGGATGAATCTGCGTGCATTAAAAGGTGCCGGATATCTTCACCAATAACGGTCCCGCCGGGTTCTCTAGTGACTATTACATCGCGGTGATCAATTTCTTCCAAGCGATCGGCTATACGGCGTATCTGGGTAGATTTACCGCAACCTTCCGATCCTTCGAAGGAGATTAGTAGGCCTTTTTCGTGACTCATGAAATAATATGTGCGTTTGCTTTTAAAAGTTCAATTACCTGACTGGTAGAGGGGCTTTGTGCCGTTCGGACATAATGCCCTGATGTGCATGTTGCCAAAGCCAGGGAAGTTGAAGGAGAAAAACCGCTTAACCGGGCAGAGCAGAAACCGGCATTAAAATGATCCCCAGCACCGGTGGTAATTTTAGGGTTTTCGCAGAATGGACCTTCAGACCATACGGCCCCATCTTTGGTGGCACAGGCAGCTGATTCAACCGGGTGCAGCACCAGGGTAGAGATGCCAAGTTCCCGTCGAATTTCCGTCGCCATGGTCTTGAGGTCCGATTCACTCTTGGAACCACTCTTGAGACCAAGAACATCGCAGACTTGTAGTCCTTCGTTGTAATTTAACCCGAGGGTAACCTCGGCATGGGCCTGAAACCTCGAAATAACCTGTAATACTTCGTTGATATCCGAACTGGACCGCTTGGCGGGGTCAGCCAAATCAAAAAAGAAGGACCGGGTATCCCTTGGGGGTAAGTTTGGTAAAACCTTATCAACAAGCTCAACCAGAACCGATGTCATTTTGGGAATCATGGTCCAATTGACCACCGAAACTAAATCAGCATGAGCCATCAAATCGAAAAATTCACCTTCCCCGCATTGTTCGATAATTTTTGAGTAGTCTATGCTTTCCAGGCTCAGGGTATTACCCAACATCAACTTGCCGTCTTTAAACTCCAATGCGGTGGTTATTCCCGGTTCACAAAGAGATATTGCCTTCGTTTGGTTGGCAAATTCTTCAAAGACTGGATTTACAGAAGGACTGCCAAGGGCGCCGATGTATCTGACTTCCATTCCCAAAGCAAGCATTGCATTGGCCATGATCGGGCCGTTCCCTCCAAGCTTTTCAAAGCGGGGGAAGAGTTCAATGTTGGCACTTTTTCCTGCAGCGGCAGAAATTTTTGCACCCATTTCAGAAATTGTCTCAACTGGGTCGTATTGATCGCCCAAGCCATGCCTTTTATCGACAGGTGCGACAATCTTATCGACAAACCCATCCAATCCAACAACGGCTTTTCTCGAAGCTAAGGAAAAGGGCTTGTTATTTATTTCATCAATGACTTTTTGATCTAACTGCATGGATGAATTTGCCTAAAATGCTTTGACAAAACCTGCAAACTTAATCGCCAAATACCAAATAGTTTTATGCAGGGGGATTTTTTCATTGATTTTTAAACATCTAAAACTCAATTTTCATATTTGGGTGTGTGAATTTTAACTTTATTTGGGAAAATTATGAACGAGTTTTATAAACCTGTTTTAGCAGAAGCTGGCGTGATCGATTATTTTGTGGATTCAAATTTTGCTGGAAAGTTTGTGATTGCGGTCCTGGTTCTGATCAATTGCTGGGCAATTGCCTTTATCGTTAGTAAGTTTTCTGAGTTAAGGAAAATTCGCAGAGCGAATGCCCGAGATGAGAAGAGGATCAACGAATTGGCAACCATGGTGGATTACGATGATGCGAATTTTAAAGGAACTAGCAGTCCTTATCTCCGTGTTTGTTCCCGAGCCATGGCGGCAGCAAGAGCGGGGGCAAAAAACGGCAAGGTCCGTATGAACTATGTCGAAAACGCCATCAGCCGAGCGGTCGCGGAGTTAGAGGATGTATACGAGAAAAATATGTATTGGCTTGCCACAGTTGTCTCGGGTGCTCCTTTTTTAGGTCTGCTGGGCACGGTCTGGGGGGTTATGGATGCATTTGGGACCATGGATTCTGGGGGAGCCACAATCGAGCACCTGGCTCCTGGAGTCTCTGGCGCGTTGCTAACCACAGTTACTGCTCTCGTTGTAGCCATACCCATTGTTTTTATTTACAACGGACTGTCTGGGCTTACCCGTGCAGAAATGACCAAACTGGAAAACTTTGCCAGTAATCTGGCGGACCGCATTGAGCTTGAAACCGAGTAATTTGTATTTCGCCCATCTTTTTAGTCCGGAACTTTAGCAAAGAATTATGGCGAGAAATTTTCATCGGAAAAACAAGTTGGATGTTATTTCTGAACTTAATGTCACTCCATTGATTGATTTAGCCTTTTCGCTTTTAATTATCTTCATGATTACCACCCCGGTTATCGAGCAATACAACCGGGTTAATCTGCCCAATCAATCTTCAACAACCCGGCAACCCCCTCCGCCTGTAGAAGATAAATACATCACCATCGATGCGGATGGTCGCTTTTTTTGGGGGAAAACACCTGTTGCCCTGTCTGAGTTGAAATCGAGGCTCGACCTTCTCTCCAATGCCGAAACCCCTGCTCCCACCATTCATATACGGGGAGACAAGACCTTACCTTATCAGCACATCATTGATGTGGTTAACCTGCTTAAAGAACGGAACCTTACAAAACTAAGCTTGGATACCCGGGCAAGCTA
>Ga0181576_10004390_pt1 | contig 10243 bp, 12 predicted proteins | sample 101ome_22_FD_132464 | JGI IMG/M metagenome (GOLD analysis project Ga0181576, IMG submission 132464) | Coastal salt marsh microbial communities from the Groves Creek Marsh, Skidaway Island, Georgia - 101412BT metaG (megahit assembly) | ecosystem: Environmental > Aquatic > Marine > Intertidal...
CGCAAGCGCATCGAGATCGCGATGCAGTTGGGGATGTGAGTTTAGGGCAAGAAGAACCCCGTCGAGGTGAACCAGCAATTCGAGCAGATCGATGACGTGGTGGTTATAGGTGTTCGAGTGGTTTGACCACCTGCTTTCTCAGTTCTATTCTCACGCGAACTTCCCTTGCTGATAATCCATATAGGCTTGATAGATCTCCTGTTCTGAATTCATCACAAAAGGTCCTTGAGCCACGATAGGTTCTCCAAAAGGTTTAGCATGGCCAAGGATGACCACCGCCTGTTCCGAGGCTTGGATATTCACTTCTTCACCTTCGTGCTTGAACTGCACCAACTCGCGCATCTCCACCGGTTGGCCATTCACTTCAACCTTACCCCTTACTACGTAGAAGAAAATCTCATCTTCCACCGGAATGCTGCGTTCAAATCGACTTCCTTCTGACAGGAAGAGCGTCCCCATCCAAATTGGATATGACGGCTCGAATGAACCCTTCGTTCCTTCCCACTCCCCGAAGATCAACTGAAGACTAGATTGATCTCCAAGGTCAACCTCAACCATCTCATGGTGCTGTTTACCCACATAACGAGGCTGGGTCATTTTCAGGCGTGAAGGTAAGTTCAACCAGAGCTGTAAGATCTCCAACGGTCCACCTTTCTCCTTAAACTCTTCACTACTCACCTCCGAGTGGATCAAGCCGCTACCTGCGGTCATGTATTGAATTCCCTTAGGTCCGATCACCTCTTTGTGTCCTCCCGAATCTTCGTGTACGATATCTCCTTCCAGAATGAAGGTCACGGTCTCCATTCCGCGATGCGGGTGAGGCCCGAAGGGTAATCCATTGTTGTTCGCAGGATATTCTTGGTATCCGTGATGGTTCAGGAATAAGAACGGATCAATGTGGTTCAACCACCGAGTCGGCATGGGACTGTAGGTAACCAAGTCGTCGATGGGACGATATTCTCCTGGGTGGATGGTTTGAATGGTTCGTTGCATAGCCTTGAAACTATTGAATGGCTCGAAATGTTCGATTGGGGTTGGTTCTGATTTTTAATGTGACGCGAATTGCGCAACCACGAAGTAGCAGCGAAGCTAATTACGCGAATTGTGCGAATTACCTTTTCTAGCAACCCCACTTGAAACTTTCAAACTTCAAACATGAAACTAATTCCCCCTAGCTTTGGGACAAATTTGAAACGATGAGCTGGACCGAAGAAAGCATTGGCGAAGGAAAAACCGGATTGATGAGAACCTTTGAGTTTGAGGATTTCAAGGAGGCTTGGGCCTTCATGAGCAAGGTGGCTGAATTGGCGGAGGAGAAGCAACATCATCCTAACTGGACGAATGTCTACAACCGAGTGACCATCCTCTTGAGCACGCATGATGCAGGTGACGTGATCACCGACAAAGACCGTGAGCTGGCTGCAGCGATAGACGAGGTGCTCTGAGTATGATCGCCGAACGTGTCATGACCTTGAAGGCCCACAGCGGGCCGCTCTATGCCTTGGCTGAAGGGAGAAATAAAAACCTTCTCTTCTCCGGTGGAGGTGACCGCGTCGTGGCCGAATGGGACGTTCAATTAGGCACTACCCAACCCTTCGGGATTAGCACGGACAACACGATCTACAGCCTGCTGAACCTGGATCGAAAGACGCTGCTGATCGGAACCAGCCAAGGAAGCATACACGTCATCGACCTGGAAACCAAAAAAGAAAAACGCCATTTAAAACTGCACGATAAGGGAATATTCCACCTTGCTTATCTCCCAGAGAAGAATCGCGTCTACGCTGCTTGCGCCGATGGTTCAGTGAGCATTTGGGAAGCATCTCAGTGGTCATTGCTTTGGCATCTGAAATTGAGCCAAGGTAAAATTCGCCGCATTGCATTCGATTCCGAAGGGAAGCTCGCCGCATTGACCTCAGGGGATGGTCGCGTGTTTATTTTAGATACGAACGAGCATAAGGTCAAGTATTCGATCGAGGCCCACGAAGACTCCGTAAACAGTGTGGCGTTCCTACCTAATGGCAATCTATTGACGGGAGGAAAAGATGCTCACCTCTCGATCTGGGACGGAAAGAATCACTTTCGGAACCTGAGGAAGATCCCCGCTCACAACTATGCCATCTACGATATCTTGGTTCACCCGGAAGGAAAATGGGTCGCCAGCGCGAGTCGTGATAAGACCGTGAAATTGTGGGACATCGACCTGATGGAAAAACCGATCCGACTGGACCGCAATGGTCACGAAGGCCACACGCACTCAGTGAATCGCTTGTACTATTTGGCTGAAGAAGACATGCTAGCATCGTGTTCGGATGACCGCACAATCTGCTTGTGGAGGGTCAAATAGGAAGGTCGGTCAATCGCTTTTCGAAACATACGCTGTTGTCATCGTCCACGTACGGACCAAACCTTTCGATTTTTCGATAACCCGCCCTTTCAAATAATCGGATCGCTGCCGGTTGACGTTTACCTGTCTCGAGCACACATCGTATGTAGCCCAACTCCTCGCTCCACCGCTCCAATTCATTCAACACAACAGCCGCAAGTCGGTGTCCTCGAAACTCGGGATAGGTGTACATACGTTTCACCTCTACAGCTGTGTGGTCGAACTCCTTCATGGCGCCACAAGCCACCGCTTTTCCATCCACTCTGACGACGACGGCGTGCTTGATATGTTCAAGGCCATTGTACTGATCGTAAAATGCGTGCTGCTCACCATCGATGTGGGCCAACTCTGCATCCAAGGCATTGATCAGCCCTCTGAACTCGGGTGAATCGGCGGCTACTCTATCGGTCTCAATGGTCTTCATGGGCTCGACCAAAGATTGGGTTATTGTGGCGTTTTTCAAACCACTCTGCCCGCTCTTTTTCGATCTCCTCCAGAACCTCAGGATCGATGGGGATATCGAGATTCGGTTGACCCGCTTCCACCCATGCCGAATACCAAAAACTCCCGATCGTGATGATACTTTTTCGCATGCGTCGCTCAACCATTCCATCCAAGACCTGATGGTAACTAGCACTGAAAGGACGGCTGTAGGTTTGCACCGTACTGGCACCACGCTGGTCGAAGGCGTATTTCTGCGAAGGATCGAATTGCTCTGAGATCATTCGCTCGAGCTGCAAGACGGAATCAACCGCCGTATGACTTTCCTCTACAGCCCTCCAGATCACTTGAAGAGGATCATCCAACCAAGTGGCTTGTCCTACCAAGAAGTCATAGTCGTCAGCAAAGAGTTCGGGCAACCTAGATTCCCACAAGCCATGAATGCCGTGCTGCCCTGTGAGTTGCCCGTTATAGTTTTCCGTCGTGTGGAGCGGAACATGAGCATCTGCAATGTAGTGCCCTAGGTCCGCCGCAGTCTTCAGGATAAAAGGAATATCCCGCTTTCGGTAGGCATCGACCAGGCGATAGTAAATGCGTTGTACGTGCCACGGAACAATGCCATAGGCGAGCAAGGTATCTTCTGAAAACTTAGCCACCGCGGAATCCCATCTTTGCGGAACAGTTTCAAACGGCCGCTCTCCGTAGTGATCGATGTCGATGTAATGCCGTGGCGCCTCTTCAGGCAAAGCATATCGTCGCATATCCGGATCCACAGCATGGTCTTCCAGGAAGTCGATGTGGCGCTTGTAGAACTTCATGAGTTCCGTCGGCAAAGTGAAGACGGCGAGCCTATTGATCGAGCGGTGACCAAAGAAACCCCATCCGCCCGCTTTGATCGGAAGGATGAGCAATAAGAGAACGAGACCCAGAGCGTTCCGTAGCATGACAGCAAGGTAAAATGAAGTCGCCTGGGAAGATTGGTATATTTTGTGCTCTGTCTGGCGCAATCTTCAGATTTTGCAACTGATGTTCTCAAAGCTCAAAAATCCATCTCCCATCATACTGACGAGCCTAACGCTCCTTCTCGTTCTTTCTGCACTGTCTCAAGGTCATGCGCAGATCCGCAAACCGTGCTTTCGATCGGCTGCCTTCGAAGCAGATAAGGATACAGGCACGGTGAAGGTCTATAAGGCGGGAGCCGGTCCATACGGTAACACGTTTGAGCGGCTGATGATGGTCAACCCGGACCTGGCAGGGTTCAAGGATTTCTTTATTTCGGTGAGGAGGCGATGAGAATCTACCGAGAGGCTGATGCCTCTCCGTAGCACTTGACTCATTACCCCTTAAAAAAAGGAAACTTCACCACCTGAGCCGGAAGCACCTTGTTGCGAATGATGATGTTCACCTCGCTTCCTTCTTTGAAGTGTGGTCGATCCACATAGCCCATCGCGATGGCCTTGCCTAAGCTCGGCGCCATAGTTCCGCTGGTTACAACCCCGATCGGATTGCCTTCCTTGTCTTGGATCTCGTATCCGTGACGTGGGATCGGTCCTTTCTCAAGGATGTCAAAACCAACCAAGCGACATCCAACGCCCTCTTCCTTCTGCTTCAGCAGGTTCTCAGAGTTCGTAAACTCTTTGGTGAACTTGGTGATCCATCCCAATCCTGCCTCTAGAGGTGAGGTAGTATCATCGATGTCATTTCCGTATAAGCAGAATCCCATTTCCATACGAAGGGTATCGCGCGCACCGAGTCCGGCAGGCATGATGTTTTGGTCTTTTCCTGCTTCAAACACAGCGTCCCAGATCTTCTTGGCATCCTCGTTCTTCATGTAGATCTCGAATCCACCGGAGCCGGTATAACCCGTGGTCGCAACAATTACGTCATTCACACCAGCGAAGGTTCCGACCTGTACCGTGTAGTACGGCATCTCATCCACATTGATATCGGTAAGTGAACGGATCGCATCGGCTGCTTTTGGACCTTGAATGGCCAGAAGAGAATATTCTTCAGAACGGTCGATCATCTCGACGTTCTCGGTATTGAACTTTTGGATCCATGCCCAGTCTTTCTCCATGTTCGAAGCATTCACCACCAACATGTACTCATAGTCTCCCAGCATGTAGACCAACAGGTCATCCACGATTCCGCCATCCTCATTAGGCAAACAGCTGTACTGCACCTTGCCTGGAGTCAATTTCGAAGCATCATTCGAAGTCACGCGTTGAATCAAGTCAAGTGCTCCTGATCCATTGAGGAAGAATTCACCCATGTGAGACACGTCAAATACTCCCACATTAGCACGCACGTTCTTGTGCTCTTCACCCAAGTTGCTGTACTGAACCGGCATTTCGTAGCCTGCAAATGGGACCATTTTCGCACCGATTGAAACGTGCACGTCGTAAAGGGCTGTCTTCTTCATGGTTTGTGTTTTAAATGAGGCGGCAAATGTAGTATGGTCAAACGGAATTACTCCCCTAAGACCCGGTCAAATACCTCCAATCGTTTCGGAGCATTCACCTCGACCGAATACTTCTCTTCCACCGTCCTTCTTCCGGCCGCACCTAAGGTCTCGCGAAGAGAGGCGTCTTCGATCAACGAGCAGAGTTTATCGAACCATTCGTCTTCACCAAAAGCGAGCAATCCATTGACGCCATCTTGGACGATCTCTGTATTCACTCCAACGGGCGACATGATCGTAGGGATGCCACTTCCCATGTATTGCAGGCCTTTGAATCCGCATTTCCCCTTCGACCATTCGTCATCAGGTAAGGGCATGATGCCAATATCCATGAGGAGCAGGTCTTCGGTCTCGGTCTCGGCATTCCAGGCTTGACCTTTGATTGCGAGTCCTTCGTGTTCGAAGCTGGGATCACCGATGACTAAAAAGGAAACTTTGGGACCGTACTTTTCTTTGATCCGAAGCAGGACCTGTTCTGCCCGTTTGAAGTGCTGGATCGTCGTGATGCTTCCCGTCCAACCGATGGTCACCTTGCCTTGGGTCTCGCAATGCACCTTCGGTTGGTAGCGCTTCGTGTCAATACAAGTTGGGATCACAGAGACCTTGGGATTGAACTTCAAGGCATAGTCAGCCAAGTACGCATTGCCCGCGATCACGTGATCTGAGACTTGAATGATCCGTGCGGTCTTTCTAGGGTCCTTCAAAAAATTCAGGGACCGATTCGCGTCAGAGACATTGCTCAACCAAATGGAATCATCGAAGTAGTAGACCAGTTTGGCTTTGCATCTGGCAAACTTGCGTTCGAAGAGCGTGGTACCCGTCATAAAGGCCTCGCGCTGCACGAAAATGATATCGTACCGGTCTGCGCGTTTCACATCCTCCTGTCGCAACTTGAAACTCCTGGCCAACATCTGAGCCTTCTTGGTCAAGTTGCCTTTGCTGTACAACGCCTTGTCATCCTCCTCAGAAATGAGGTAAGAGTAATCATAGTCATATCCGCTGGCCGCAAGCGCATCATGGAATTGCTCAAAGCGATATCGCTGAGATGGCGACCGATTCGGGCGGTGTGGAGCAATAAATAGGATACGTCTCTGGCTCATCGATCAGCTTTTCCAGATGGGTGGGATTTGGTCATCGATCTCGATGGGGCCAAATCTCGAACTCTTTCTCGAACTGACCTCCTTTGCCCAGCGAGCCATTTTCTCAAGTCCGCGTTGAAGGGGTACTTCCTTCTCGAGTTGAAAGATCTTCTTCGCCTTGGAATGATCAGCAAAGGCATGGACCACTTCGTGTCGAGCGGACTCGTATCGAATTTGACCCTCCATTTCCATTGCCTCCATCACAGCATTTGCCAGCGTGTTCACCGAATGGTGGTGATCTGATCCAATATTGAATACTTCGTTGTAGGCAGCCTCTATCTCTACCGAACCTGCAATCACTGGCGCCACATCATCGATGTAGGAAAACGCTCTGGTCTGCTCACCATCACCAAAAATGGTCAGGTCCTCCCCGCGCATCAATTGATTCATGAAAATCCCGACCACATTTCGATATCGATCGCCGATGTTTTGATTTTCGCCATACACATTATGCGGGCGAAAAACGATGTAATTCAGACCAAACAGGCCGTGTGCACTCTTCAGGTCCAATTCAACCGCGTACTTCGCAATGCCGTAGGGATCGATCGGTTGCGGTGTGAACTGTTCTGACAAGGGCGATGGCTGATCTCCATTCACCGCGATCGATGAGGTGAACACGAAGCATTTCACTTTGTGTTTGACCGCCGCGTTGATCAGATTGACACTTCCGATCAGGTTATTGGTGTAGTTGAACCTTCGGATGAAATGACTCAACCCCTCTGCCGCATAGGCGGCTAGATGGTACACATAGTCGAAATGGTGTACTTCGAAGACGGCATCCACCAGCTTGTGATCGTCGATACTTCCTTCGATAAATACCACTCGTTCATCAAGGTTAGTTCGGTCACCTCCACTGAGATCGTCGAGCACGACCACCTCACACCCCTTATCCAAAAGGGAGCGAACTACGTGCGACCCTATGAATCCTGCACCTCCAGTAACGATTGCCTTTTTGCCTTGCATCCGGAACGAAAATAACGCAATCTCCGCCCCCGCTTGAAGCAAGACATCAATAGATGAAAGGATCGCGGCGCATCCATCCCGTCACGCTCACCCTGGGTTTGTTGGCGGTTAGCACTTCATGCAACACCGTATCACTTCTGAAGATCACGGTCCGTCCGTGCAGCGGAGCCACGTCGATGTAGCCTCCATCCTCATCGTGAATACGCAATTCACCCCCGTCTCCTTCTTGCCAGTCTGGATTAAGGTAGGTAATGATCGAAAAGATCCGATCTGCCTGTTCGCGAAACTGATCCACATGTGGAGCATAGAAAGCTCCTTCCAGGTAGACGGCGAAATGTAGTTCAGTGCGTTCAAGGTGAACACGAAAGAACTGCGAAAGAAATTGGCGGAGCACATCCACGTAGAACCAATACTCTGATTGAACTTCAGTTGCCTCTTCCCTCTGCCACCATGCTACTCGATCCGATCGAACCTCTTGTATCCTCTGTTTTTCAACCCCTTTCCCGACGGCTGCTCGATGGAATGCTCCAGCCTCGTAGTCCTGTAAAGCCTCTTCGCGAAGCGCATCCAAAAGATGCTTCGATAATACCTCATCCAAAATCGCCCAAGAACGACCTGCCAACTCCTCGCCGAGTTGATCGAGGTCCAAGTTGAACTCGTTCACCATGCAAAATGAATCCAAAGTTCTTTTGGTTGTACCTCTCGACCTGTGTTATTTTGATCTCATGTCCCCATCTGATCGCATCAGCATCCTGCTTCCCTTTAAGAATGCAGCTCCGTGGATCGAAGATTGTTTGAGGTCGATCCAGCATCAATCCTGGACAAACTGGGAATGTCACTGCATAGATGATCATTCTGACGACAACTCTAAATCCCTTGTGGAGCGATTCGAAGCATGCGACGCCCGAATCAAGGTGTGCTCTAATCATGGAAGTGGCATCGTGGATGCCTTGAATACAGGTCTAGCTGAAGTTTCCGGCGAATGGATCACGAGGATGGATGCCGACGACCTAATGCCTTCGAATAAATTGGAGTTACTGCGGGAGGCTCTTGACAATAAAAAGGGACGTGTGGCAACCGGTAAGGTCAGGTACTTTTCTGAAGAGCCTGTATCCGAAGGATATCGCAAATACGAAGCATGGCTCAACGAACGGATCGATCAGCAGGACCACTGGGATTGGATCTACCGAGAGTGCGTGATCGCCAGTGCCAATTGGCTGACCCACAGAGACCATGTCTTTTTCGAACCCGGAGTCTACCCGGAAGACTATCACCATGTCTTCGGATGGTATGAAAGCAAGCTGGAGGTCAAGAGCGTGGACGCCGAGACGCATTTATGGCGTGAGCACCTCCACAGGACATCCAGGCGGTCAGATGATTATCAGCAAGAAGCCTTCTTCCAGCTGAAAATGAGCGCCTTTCTTCGACTGGATCGAAAGGAAGAGTCACCGCTCGTCATCTTAGGATCGAATGTGAAGACTCAGTTGATAATACCCTTTCTTAAGGAACGGGGCGTGCCATGTGTTCAACTGACGCAAAGTGATGCGCATCGATTGAAGTCAATGGAGTATCCGCAGATCCTAGTTGGTGTTTACCCCTCGATACAAGAACAAAAAAAGATCGTTGAATACCTTGGAGGACTTGACTTGAAGATGGGTCGTGATTGGTGGTGGATGTAATGAAATCGGGGCCGTATGCAAATAGAATGCGAATTTCTTTTTCTTTGTAAACGACCATGGCTCGAACACTCATTTGCATATTCCTGATTATCAACGTCCTGCACCTTTCTGTGGATGTATGGAACTCGAATACCCTATTGACGGAAATGAATGAGGAAATTGAAGAAGAAATCGAAGATTCGATGATCGAGGATGTGATCATCCACCTCTCTCAAGTAGAAACCGACTCTCCCATTCTGATCTTTTCTGATTACTTCGAGCAACAGCATGGAACCTATGCCATGCATGGAATCCCTTTTGAGATCGACTCTCCGCCTCCGGAATGGGTGTGACCTGACACTCGAACTCCGCCGGCCCGGCTTAGGGCAACTCTTCCTAGTTTTATCGATACATCTTTTTTGTCATGTTCAAGCATCTTGGTAATGACCTCCCCGCAGGCTTAGTAGTTTTTCTTGTCGCCGTTCCACTCTGTCTAGGCATCGCGCTTGCATCCGGGGCTCCTCTATTCTCAGGCATCATTGCCGGAATCGTTGGAGGGATCGTAGTAGGAATGATCAGTGGCTCATCTCTTGGGGTCAGTGGACCTGCTGCAGGTCTCGCCGTGATTGTTGCTGATGCCATCCAGCGATTAGGAACAGGCGCTGACGGTATTTTCAGCATGGACGTGGGATTTCCTCTCTTCCTCACTGCTGTCGTTATCGGTGGATTCGTTCAGGTCATCCTGGCCTTTGCGCGTGCTGGAATCATCGGTTACTTCTTTCCTAATTCCGTGATCAAGGGAATGCTATCTGCGATCGGAATCATTATCATTCTCAAACAGATACCGCATGCCCTTGGGCATGATGTGATTGCGGAAGGCATCGACAGTTTTTGGCAGAGTGATGGGGAGAATACCTTCACCGAAGTTTGGGTATCCATCTATGACATCAACCCTGCGGCCGTGATCGTCACATTGCTCTCCATGGCCATATTGATCCTCTGGGAGCAATCATTCATGAAGCGACAGAAGGTCTTTCAGGTCATCCAAGGCCCTCTGATTGTCGTGGTCTTGGGTATTTTCGCGAGCGCGTTTTTTGAGCGTTTAGATACGCTCGGATTCGAAAGCGACGAAATGGTTGGGATCCCATTGATCTCCGAAGCCGGCGGGCTACTGGGTCTTTTGACTTTTCCTGAC
>Ga0181576_10004401_pt1 | contig 10232 bp, 8 predicted proteins | sample 101ome_22_FD_132464 | JGI IMG/M metagenome (GOLD analysis project Ga0181576, IMG submission 132464) | Coastal salt marsh microbial communities from the Groves Creek Marsh, Skidaway Island, Georgia - 101412BT metaG (megahit assembly) | ecosystem: Environmental > Aquatic > Marine > Intertidal zone...
AATTCCTGGGGTGCAAGATTCTCCCTAGATTGGGATATTGGTGATTCAACTATTTTAAAATTTACAACAGAACATTTTGAAGGAGATGATAATAGAACCAATGTAGGTACTGCAGTTTGTCAATCAGATCCATTTTTTGGTTGTAATCCTCTAGTAACAGGTCAACCCAATCAAACTCCAGATTCCAGGGGTACTACAGCTGCTTTATTTAATTTAATTGCCGCCTTAGACTTTACTGCTGATAGAAATTCTTATACAGGGGCAATCACACCAAACACTTTTAGAGAAGCAAATTTAAATAGAGACCCTGTTCATCAACAAACCTCACAATCTACAAGCTTAGAGCTTAATCATGAGCTTTCTGATGAATTGTTATTGAATGTTCAAATAACCTATAACCATAGAGATTATTATCACTCTAATGATAATGATTATTCTGTATCAAATGGATCTTTCCCAGGTCTTGCAGCCATACCTGGATTTCCTATGACTTGGAATGGTTGTTTTGGCGGCTATAACGGAACTGGTTTTTGTGAGAACATTGACTCTGACAGAACCTATGAATTTTCAGTAGTACAAACGTACGGTACACAATTTGAAGTTTCATTAATATCCGACTTTGATGGACCTTTTAACTACACAGTTGGTGCTTATACTTTTAACTCAAAAAATCATAATGTTTATCAAGTGCAAACAGCTTCCTGGAATATGATTAGTAAGGCAGTTCAGCACCCATACAATGATGCATTATTTGGTGGCGCACTAACTGGATATGGGGGTACTGACTTCTTTACAGCTTTGGTTTTAGGAGCTCCTGCTACTTTGGCTCCAGCTGGTCTAATGGCACTATTGATGTCTCAACCTAAATATGAAGTCCCGAGAGAAATTTCTGGTTTTATAAATGATGATCATGTTAGAACCGAATCGACTGCGTTTTATGGTGAAATTTATTATGACTTCTCAGATACAACTAAGTTAACATTAGGATTAAGATATAACGATGACACTGTTACAGACAATCTAATGTCTTGTTTGACTATGTTAGGTTGTGATGTATACCCATTATCACAAAGATTAACTGGTGAGTATGGATTCTTTCCTACTACGGTGGTTGAATCAGATGATGCATTAGCATACAAATTAGCGCTTCAACATGATTTATCAGATAACGTAATGGTATATGGAAGTTATACAACAGCAACAAAAGCTGGTGGTAATAATCCTAATGAAACCGGAACACCAGATCCATATGATCCTGAAGAAACTGGAGTATTTGAACTAGGTATAAAGAGTATTTTGATGGATGGTGCCTTGCTTCTAAATGCAACATATTTTGATAACTCAACAGACGGTATGTTGATTTCATCAATTGTTAATGCCGGCTCAAGAAATAATAATGTTGATGCGGAAATACAAGGTTTTGAAGGTAATATGGTCTTCTTTTTAAGTGAAAGTACCAGACTTGATGCAACATGGCTTCTAGTTGACTCCGAAATTAAAGATTTTTCATTAATTGATCCATTAAACATAAATAATCATACTTCTGTATTAGCTGGTCCTGTAAACGTAGATCCTCAGGGTTTATTAAGATATGTTGTCACTGATAAGGGCACATTATTTAAATCAGCTGGTTATATGTGTACTGAAGCATTCAATCCTCTTGGAGGAGTGCCATGTGAGCTTGTTGGTGGTCTAGGAACACCTGTTGATGTTTCTGGCAACCAACTTCCGCAATCTCCTGAAACATCATATAGTTTAGCTTTAAATCAAGACTTTAACTCTTCTAGCGGAGTAACAACAGCAAGACTTACATATAGATATCAGGCTGAAAGAGAAGGAAATGTATTTAATTATGAGAGAGCTAGAATGCCAGAACATAAGTTCATTGATTTAAGCTTTACTTATAAACCTAACGATAAGGATTGGTATATTTCACTATACGGAAAAAACTTAGGGGATGAAGTTACCGTAGGTACCTGGGCTGCAGCAAGTGCTATTCAAGGTGGCACCCAATTTGCTACTTATACTGATCCAAGAACATACGGCATAATGTTTGGAACTAGTTTTTAATTCAATACTGAAATCAAAAAGGCTGGGCTACCAGCCTTTTTTAATGTATTAAATTATATATAAAATCTATATGCAATTTATATCCATTTTTGCTATCATCTGCCTAAACTAAACATATTAAACATTTTATATAGGGGACTTTAATGTCAAAACTAAGTGTATTATTAAGAAATACAATACTTTCAAGTGTTGTAATTATATCATTTGCTGTAACTGCTCAAGAAATTGAGGAAGTTGTTGTTACAGCTACTAAGAAAGAAGAATCTACTCAGGATCTAGCATTATCTATTGAAGCTGTTACTGCTGAGTCATTAGACGTTAACCAAGTCTATGATGTTTCTGACCTTGCTGAAATCACACCTGGATTAGAAACAGGTAAGGTTATTGGCTCAGGTTCTGGCTGGACAATCAGAGGAATGGGATCATTCGGTATTGGTGCAGGTGTTATTGCATCAGTTGTTACAGCTGTTAATGGTCATAGTGTTAACGACAGTGTTGTTGCTGATTCAGCTTTCTTTGATTTAGAAAGGGTTGAAGTATTAAAAGGTCCTCAAGGTACTTTGTACGGTAGAAATGCTGCTAACGGTGTTATCAATCTTGTTACTGCTAGACCTACATCAGAATTTGAAGGAAATTATAGTGTTGAGCTTGGTAACTACGGCCAGATTAAAACGACTGCTGTTGTTAATATGCCTTTTTCAGACAACTTAAGAACAAGACTTGCAGTTCTATCAAATAAAAGAGACGGTATGGTTACTAATACTGTTACTGGAAATGACTTTGATGATAGAAACGATATGGCATTTAGGCTTTCACTTGACTACGATTTGTCAGATAGAACACAGGTTCAATTCACATATTCTGAACAAGAAAGTGATGATAATAGATTCCAAGAAGAGGTTTCATTTTGTGCTCAAAGTTTATTCTTTGGTTGTAGCCCTTATGAAAGAGGTCAAATGAATGTGGCTGCTGATACAAGAGGTCATTTTGCAGGAGCATTTGCTTTGCTCGCTCATTTGCCAAATGGAACAGTTGAAAACTCTTTTGCTGGTCAAACTGGATCTGATGATTACACACAAGTTGCTTTTAACAGAGAACCTACTCATTACCAGAAGCAAACAGTTGCAAATCTTCAAATTAATCATGACTTAACAGATAATTTGCTTTTAACAGCTAAAGTTTCATACGACACAAGAGACTTTCATCAAAGCGGTGACCAAGACTTATCATATTCAACCGTCCCATTTGCTGGAACTGCTGCTGGTTTAGGTCAGCCACCGGTAACAGGTTATTTATGTTTTGGTGGTGAAAGACAGTTTTGTGAAAACGTAGATTCAGAAAGAATTTATGATTTCTCAGATGTTAACTACCACAGTACACAAATTGAATTTAATATTGTTTCTGATTATGACGGTCCATTTAACTACACAGTTGGTGCTTATCAGATAGATAATAGAAACGATAACGTATATCTAGTTCAAACAGCTGGATCACAAATGATGACTAGCTTTGGAAATCATCCTTATAGTGCATTAGTGCAATCGTTAGGATTCCCTGACTGGTCAGCGAAAGGTGGTACAGGCTTCTATTCAGATATGTTAACTTGGTTAGCCCTTGCTGGTAACGCTCTTGCATGTCAAGGCGCTGCTCCTGGACCATGTGACCCTTCACAAATTCCAGCATTTAATGCTCAAACTGCAAAACAAGCAGGATATCCTGACTTTACAGTACCATGGGAATTAGGTGGAGTTATCAACGACCAAAATGTTGACGATACTTCAAGAGCTATATACGGTGAAATGTATTTTGATATCTCAGATGATACTAAATTAACTTTAGGTGCTCGTTATCAAGAGGATGAAGTTGTAGCAACAACTTATAATGAGACTGGAGCTCCTATGTGGCAAGCAACTGGTGGTTGGCTTGCAGAAAATAGAGATCAGCTTTCATTCACTCCTGGGGGTAATGAGATTACTACTAAAGAAGATGATCAATTCTCTTACAAAGTAGCTCTTCAGCATAACTTATCAGATGATGTAATGGTCTATGGAAGTTACACAACTGCTGTAAAAGCAGGTGGTGTCAATGCTGGAGCAAACCCAACAACTTATGAGCCAGAAAAAGCTGGCGTTTTAGATTTTGGTTTAAAGAGTATATTAATGGATGGAGCTATGCTTCTTAACATGAATGTATTTAATGCACAAAATGATGGCTTCCTTGTTGCTGCTGTTGTTGACACAGGCACTCAAAATAAAAATGTTGATGCTGAATTCACAGGTTTTGAAGGTAACATGATGGTCTTCTTATCTGAGACTACTAAGCTTGAAGCTAATTGGTTGTTCTTAGATCACGAGATTGTGTCTGACACTATGTTAATCGACTACCTTAACCCAACAGGCTCTACTGGAATTTTGGGAGCAGCCCAAGTACCAGGCACTAACGGATTAGTAACAACTGCAACATTTAATGATGGAACTCAATGGTTTAAATCTGCTGGATATAATTGTTCAGTACCTGGTTTATATACAGCTGGTTGTGCTGGTGAAGTTGGTATTGCACAGAGTGTGAAAGGAAATAATGTTCCTGGATCTTCTGATGAGTCTTATGGAATGTCATTAACTCAAGATATTCTTGGTGACAATGGTTCTACTTCTGTAAGATTATCATACAGATACACAGGCGAGGCAGATCTAAGTGTATTTAATATGGAAAGATTAAAAATAGATGCGCGTAGAACATGGGATTTGCTAGTTAGATATTCTCCTAACAGTGATGACTGGTATGCTGGCATGTATATTAAAAACTTAAAAGACGAGCAGTACATTAATGCACTGCGTGAATCAAGTAACGTTGGTGGTGGATCTCTATTAGGTTCATTCACAGATCCAAGAACTTGGGGCTTTGAGTTTGGAGCAAAATTTTAATTAAATAAAATTTTTAAAAAGCCCAGTTTACTGGGCTTTTTTTTTGCTTCATACTTACAAAATGCAACCACTCCCATATAAATCTGAAACAATTATAGTTTCAAAAGAGATGTGTGATCATAACGGTCATATGAATGTGAATTACTACTACAAACTTTTTGATAGCGTATATACGGCAATGTATTTCGAAAATCTTGGTTTTGATGACGAGTATTTAGCTAGCGGTTTTTCTACTTTTACCCTTGAAGATAGCATTAGATATTTAAAGGAATTTAAACTTGATGATAAGGTTTGCCCATCCTTTTATCTTGCTAATGTTAATAACAAACTTCTTCATTTTGTTGGCATTCTTCAAAATGAAGATAAAGAATTATCTGCAATATTTGAAACAGTATTGGCGCATATGGATTTAAATGCTAGAAAAGTTACTGAGTTTAGCGAGCAAAAGCTTAATGACTTGCTTGAATATAGGTCTTTAAATCAGATAAGTGAGGTTCTTCCTTTTGAGCTAAAATTAAGTATTAGAGACCTTTAAGTGATTAAATATTTTTTAAGCATCATTTTTATTTTTTTTATTTCTTCTGCATTAAACGCGCAAGTCATAAGTATTATGTCTATAAATGCTCAGAACTTATTTGATACCATTGACGATCCTAAAAAGGATGATAAAGCATTTCTACCAATTGAAATGAAACAATCTAATAGACATAAAAATGAATGTAATTCTATAACTGTTAAAAGATGGAGGATGGAATGTTTCTTTCAGGACTGGAATGAGGAAACAAAAAACGCGAAACTACAAAATCTTTTAGAGGTAATTATTTCATACAACAATAATGGGGCTGATGTTGTAGGGCTTCAAGAAATTGAAAATATGAATATTTTGGAGCAACTTTTTAATCTTTTAGAGCCCTATGGCTATATTGACTTTCATTTGCTTGAGAGTACTGATAAGAGAGGAGTTGATACGGCTTTTATAAGTAAATATAAGATCTCTAATCCAAAACTGCACTATGTAAACTTCTCTCCAAATTTTGAAACCATTGATACTAGACCAATATTTGAAGTTGATATAAGTATCAATCAAAAGATTTTAAAATTTTATAACGTTCACTTTCCTTCAAACTTTCATCCAGCTCAAATGAGGATAGAGTCATTTGAAAAGTTAAAGGAGTTAATAGCTAGTCATTCAGAGCCAGCAGTAGCTTTGGGAGATTTTAATCTTACCAATAGGGATGATAAGAAATTCGATGTATATAAAAATCAAGAAGATTATTGGTATGTTGCACACAGAGAAGGTTGCAGTTCATGCTTAGGAACCTATTATTATAGCAGGGGCAAGTCATGGGATTATCTTGATACTATTATGGTTTCAAGAAATAGAGGGGTTGAGTTTGTAGATGGCTCTATAAATGTTTTTAAAATTGACTTTAATACCTATCTAGACACAGGTAAGCCCCATTGGTTTAATCCAGAATCTAAGACGGGAGTTTCTGATCACTTCCCATTTGTTGCAGAAATAACTTTAAACTAGGAGCTATTTTCTCCAGCCACCTCTGTCAAAAATTCTTAAGTAGGTTAGCTGATCATGTTCAGAAAGATTTATAACTTTACAATAATCACCTGATTGAACTAATACAACATCTCCTGCTGTTAAGTCGTATGAATCTTTGTGTTCGACGCCGTATGATGGATCAGATCCATGGCCTTCATCAGAGTTCATATATTCAACAATTTCCATTGAGCCTCTGCCATTAGTAATAACATAAACGACATCAGAATTAATTAATTTATGTCCTTGTGTGGACTTGCCTGGTTGTATAACTGTTTTACTAGCTATAACTCTTTCAAGCAGATCATTTGTCCATACCGCATAGTCTTCATTTACATTGTGTGGCGAACCGCCAACCCTAAAATTGTTGTATTTTTTTGCCATAATAATTTATATATGTTTAAACTAATTATAATTAATTAAACTAAACATGCTAGTAAATACTGATTAAGCCTATTGTTATATTTGATTTATAAAATATAATACGTTTGCGCTTTTTGATATCAGCTTGCCGGCGCTTTAAAATAGGCTAAAGAGATTTTAATTTTTTTTATCTTCTCTCAGTTGATGTTTTAATTTTTATTATAAGGAAACATTATGAGCAAAACATACACAAACCCTGAAACGATTGGTCTTCATGCCGGATGGAGAAAGGATGATAATACTAATTCAGTAGCAGTGCCAATTCATCAAACAACGAGTTACCAGTTTGACAATACAGACCATGCTGCAAATTTATTTGCCTTATCTGAGCTAGGTAATATTTATTCAAGAATCATGAATCCAACCTGTGCTGTGCTTGAGGATAGAATAGCTGCGCTAGAAGGTGGTGTTGGAGCATTAGCTGTAGCATCAGGACAAGCTGCATCAGCATATGCCATTCAAAATATTGCAAAGAATGGAGATAATATTGTTGCATCTTCGCATTTATACGGAGGAACATATAACCAGTTTAAAAATGTATTCTCAGACATGGGAATTGAAGTAAGATTTGTAGATCCTGCTGATCCACAAAATTTTGCAAATGCTACTGATGAAAATACTAGAGCTTATTATGGTGAAGTACTACCAAACCCAAGCTTTGAAGTATTTCCAATTTCTGAGGTAGCTGAAATAGGTAGACCTTTAGGCATACCTTTGATTGTAGATAACACAGCTGCACCAGTAATATGTAAACCTTTTGATCACGGAGCTGCTGTAGTTATTCACTCCACAACTAAATTTATAGGCGGTCACGGTACTTCCATTGGTGGAATTATTGTAGATAGTGGTAATTTTGATTGGGAAGCTTTTCCTGAAAGACAACCTGCATTAAACAATCCAGATCCTTCATATGCTGGAGCTGTTTGGACAGAAGCTGTTAAGCCGCTTGGACCAATTGCTTATATCTTAAAAGCTAGAACTACTATCTTAAGAGATATGGGAGCTGCCATGAGCCCATTTAATGCATTTATGTTCATACAAGGCTTAGAAACTCTTGCTTTAAGAATGAGAGAACATTCAAGTAATGCTGAAAAAGTTGCTGAATACTTATCAAATCATGAGTCTGTTGAGAGAGTTGGCTATCCTTCAAAAATGGATGGTTACGCTAAAGAAAGGGCTGACAAATACCTGACTAAAGGCAATGGAGCTCTTATGGGGTTTGAGATAAAAGGTGGCGTTGAAGCAGGTAAGAAATTTATCGATGCTTTGGAGATGGTTTACCATGTCGCTAATATTGGTGATTCAAGAAGTTTAGCAATTCATCCTGCAAGTACTACTCATAGCCAGTTAAATGAAGAAGAGCTTTTATCAGCTGGTGTTACCCCTGGATATGTAAGACTGTCTATTGGCCTTGAACATGTTGATGACATTATTGCTGACTTTGAACAAGCTTTAGCAAAAATATAATTTAATCTTGAGCCAAGAATTAGTTACTTACATAGTTCTTGGCTCAAAATCTAGACTTCAAGGAATTAAGCTTCCTGTTAATAATAAATTTGAGGAATATATATCCTTAAGTTTTGATTCAAAAAACAATATTCAAGAAAAATTAGATCAATTAATTACCACTTCGCATGGTGAATTAATAGTTCTATTACCTCCATCATCTTTCCCAAATAATATAGCCAAGGAAGCCTTAAAGAAAATCGCATTAATTGGTTTATCAACTTGGGGCTGGTTTCAATATAATTCAAAAAGAAAAAATTTAGTTCAAAATATTAAAAAAGTTAATACATTGATACGAAGCATTCCAGATCTAGAACAGGGTATTTATTTTTCAAAAAGATTATATTTTTCTGTTGGCGGCTTTGGTTCTACTGAACCAAATATTTTTTCAGAAATATCAAAAAGATTATATTCTAGAATAGATCCACAAAAACCATTACCTGCACTTATAATAAGAACAAAAAATATTCAACTTGATTAGAGCATGAGTCCTATAGTAAAAGCACAAAATCTAAGCTACAAAATTAATGATAAGAAGTTATTTCAAGGCATATCATTTGAGCTTTTAAGGGGTAAAGCTATACATATTCAAGGTGAAAATGGTTCAGGTAAAACAACACTTTTAAGAATGATTTGTGGCCTCACAAAACCAACAAAAGGCGATTTAGTTTCATTAACAGATAAAGAAATATGTTTTATAGGTCACAAAAATGCAATAAAACAATATTTAAACATCGAAGACAACTTAACTTTAATGAATTTAAACAACCATCAAGATCTTCAAAAATATTTATCAATTTTTAGCTTAGATACATCTCTTGATATTAATATTGCAAATCTTTCATTTGGACAACAAAAAAAAATTTCGCTTTTGAGGCTTTTTCTTAATAATTCAGACCTTTTAATACTGGATGAACCGTGTGTTGGGCTAGACATTAAAACACAGAAAATTTTAGTAGATTTTCTAAAGAAAGAGTTGGTTAGTGGTAAAGCCATTATTTATTCATCCCATATATTGCTAGACTTTGATTCAGATAGCTTAAGTATTTAGATTATGGATATAGTTAAATTTGAATTTTTAAAACTTCTTAAAAAATCTAGAGGATGGCTTGGACCTATTTTAGTTTTCATTTTAATAATGATTGCTTATCCATTAACGGTTGAAGTTTCTGATGTTGAATTGAGCCAATCTTTCTTCTCTATACTATGGATTGCTGCTTTATTAGTAATGATGTTGGCTACAGAAGATATATTTTTAGAAGATTTTAATGACGGCTCCTTAGAACAAAATGCAATCTCACAAAAAAACTTAACATTTATTGTAGGCTGTAAAATTTTTGTTTATTGGTTCTTTATTGGAGTTCCAATATCTATATTAGGCTGTATATTTTGTGTAGGTATAACAAATCAGAGCAATTTTGGCATCCAAATTTTTCCAGTTCTCTTAGTCTCAACATATATTTTTATGAACGTTTTTAGTTTTGGAAATGCTTTAAGCCTCACTAAAGGCTCTGTATTGGGAACTTTGGTTACATTGCCATTACTTTTACCCTTATTAATTATTTTAGGAAAAGTTGTAATTGCTATTAATTTTAATTTAAATTATTCCGGCTTCTTGTTCCTGCTTTTAGGCATCTTATCGATTATAATTATCATTATTCCAATGATAATTTCATATATTATTAGAGCGCATTTAGAATAATTATTTATCATTGAGAATCTATTTATTGTGATAAAAAAATTTATACATCAATTTG
>Ga0181576_10004402_pt1 | contig 10230 bp, 5 predicted proteins | sample 101ome_22_FD_132464 | JGI IMG/M metagenome (GOLD analysis project Ga0181576, IMG submission 132464) | Coastal salt marsh microbial communities from the Groves Creek Marsh, Skidaway Island, Georgia - 101412BT metaG (megahit assembly) | ecosystem: Environmental > Aquatic > Marine > Intertidal zone...
CAAAATCTGGGATCGTAACAAAGCCTTACGATAGGTTTCGGTCAATCTCGGCCAAACAATCACATTTGCTGTTGCGCTGCCATCTTCCAATGTCAGAAATACGGTACCACTTGCCGTTCCTGGACGCTGGCGCATGGTAACAAGCCCAGCAATCCGCATCCGCTGGCCATCTTTTGCTTGATGAATCATGCTGCAAAGCTGCCAACCTGCAGATACCATCGGTTTTTTTAGTACATCAAGCGGATGTGCCTTGAGTGATAGGCCAAGGCTGCGATAATCCTCGGCAACTACTTCTCCTATGCCGGCGTCAGGCAAGGCAACCTTCGGCTCAATGCCGGCAACCGTTTCATGGCGGTGCCCTGCTTGTGTGAATAACGGCATATCGCGCATCTGGTACCGGCCAAGCCCACGTACCGCCCACAATGCTTGCCGCCGATTCAACCCAAGGCTGGAAAAGCCATCAGCATCGGCAATCGCCTGCAACGCCTTGGCCGAAACATCTGCCTGTTTCATCACCATCTCAAGGCTGGAAAATACAGGTTGGTCGACTATCTGCTCACCAGCGCTGGCGCGGCTGGCAGCGATACGTTCACCTTCATGCCGCGCCAACCCCTTTACCAGTCGCAATCCCAAGCGTAATGCGTGATATCCCTGTTTTGACCGGGCGTCATATTCCAGGCAGTGATCCCAACCAGAGTGATTAATATCAACCGGCAATATGCGTACACCGCTTCGCCGCGCCTCGGCAATCAGTTGGGACGGCGCATAAAATCCCATTGGCTGGGCATTCAGCAAGGCACAGATAAACACGTCTGGATAATGGCATTTTATCCATGCAGAAACATAGACCAGCAAGGCAAAGCTGGCCGCATGAGATTCAGGAAACCCATAAGTACCAAAGCCCTCAATTTGCCGAAAGCAGCGCTCGGCAAACGCCGCGCTATAGCCACGCGATACCATGCCTTTCACCATTTTTTCGTGAAAATGGGTGATCGCACCGTTTTTTTTAAAAGTCGCCATAGCGCGACGTAGCCGGTCAGCCTCGGCGCCAGAAAAACCGGCTCCGACAATGGCAATCTGCATGGCCTGTTCCTGAAACAAGGGCACACCCAAAGTGCGCTCCAGCACATTCCGCAAGGCGTCTGACGGATAGTCTACTTTTTCCAGCCCGGCACGACGACGCAGATAGGGGTGAACCATATCACCCTGAATTGGCCCTGGACGGACGATCGCAACCTGAACCACCAGATCATGAAAGCAGCGTGGCTGAAGCCGTGGCAGCATTGCCATCTGCGCGCGTGATTCCACCTGAAACACGCCAACCGAATGACCACGGCACAACATATCATAGGTTGCCACATCTTCAGGCGGCACAGCAGCCAATGTCAGGTGCCGCGCATAATGCAGGTTCAGCAGGTCAAAGGCGCGGCGGATACAGCTCAGCATACCCAGCGCCAGAATATCAATTTTCAGCAGACCAAGTGCATCAAGATCGTCCTTGTCCCATTCAATCACTGTTCTGCCAGCCATGGCTGCGGGGCTGATCGGGCACAGATGATCCAGCCGGCCACGGGTGATCACAAATCCGCCGACATGCTGTGACAAATGGCGCGGAAAGTGGCTGATTTCGGCAACCAGACGCAGCACAAGTCGTAACCGTCGGTCTTTTGGATCAAGTCCAGCCGCCCGCAGCGCCGAGGCGTCAAGCGCATTTTTTTCCCGCCCCCATACCTCGCCCGAAAGCGCGGCCTGTACGTCCCGGCTTAGGCCAAACACTTTTGCAACTTCACGTAAGGCACTGCGCCGCCGATAGGTGATGACCGTTGCTGCTAGCCCAGCTCTGGTGCGCCCATATTTGTCATAAATATATTGGATGACCTCCTCGCGGCGCTCATGTTCAAAATCAACATCAATATCTGGTGGTTCGCCCCGCGCCTCGCTGACAAACCGCTCAAAAAGCGGTTGCGCGCGTTCCGGATCAACCGCAGTGATGTTCAGGCAATAGCATACTGCCGAATTTGCCGCCGACCCACGCCCCTGACACAGGATACCGCGCCCTCTGGCAAAGCGCACAATATCAAAGACAGTCAGGAAATATGGCGCTATCTGCAGCTTGTCGATCAACCGTAATTCATGCTCAAGATAGGCAACAACCTTATCCGGGATTTTGTCAGGATAGCGTTTTTCAGCCCCGCGCCAGGTCTGAAATTCAAGTTCTTGAGTCGCTGTACGACCATTGCTCGTGATTGCACTTGGATATTCATAGGCAAGATCATCCAACGTGAACTGACACAAGGCCGCCAGCCTGTTAGCCCCGGAAAGCCCCTCTGGACATGACCGCCAGCGCCGCAAGGTTTCCGCCGGACACAAGATATGACGCTCGGCATTACGCGACAGTAAATAGCCAGCATCATCAAGCCGTTTCTTTTCACGAATACAGGTCAGCACATCGGCAAGCGGCCGCCGTGCTGGGTTGTGATAAAGCGCATCGCCCGCCGCCGCCACATCAAGCCCCAGCACAGACGCTGCGGTTTTAAGAAGGTGACAACGTATCGTATCAACCCCGTCCCTATAAAGGGATATGCCGACAAAAATATGCCCTTTAGCGATCTGGCGAATGGCCTGTAAATGCCCCTGATAGGCTGCATCCGGATGCAGTGGCGGCATGACCAGCAAAGCGGTGCTTGATGGTAATCGCGCCAGATCAGCAAGATGAAGGACAGGAGATGCCTTGCTGCCACGTATATTAGCCTCACTAAGCAGCTGTGAAAGCCCTTCATAGCCGGCACGGTTACATGGATGGACAATAATATCAGGCCCATCAACAGGGCGAAGCCGCGCCCCCACCACCAAACGTATTGCCTGCTCGCGCGCGGCCATATGCGCCCGTACAATTCCGGCCAGTGAATTTACATCCGCAATACCAACCGCCTGCCAGCCAGCCGCTGCAGCAGCCGTCACCATTTCATCAGGATGTGAGGCTCCTGTAAGAAAGGTAAAATTGCTATAGCAGCCAAGCAGTGCCTGCGGCATATTTGCAGCCTTGCCCGCCGCCATCAGGCAAAAAACCCGTGAATATACCAGACAGGCCTTTCACCACGTTCTGGCAATCCTTCACGATAGACCCAAAAGCCGGCGCCATGATCATCACGTAACCTGAAATAATCGCGTGTCAGGCTGTCTTTTGGTGCCCGCCACCAGACAGGACCTATTCGCTCGGGGCCGGTTGCGTGAATAATGTTATAAATCTTGCGTCGCCAAACAAACCGGACAGGGGGATGATCGGGAAGAAGCGCTGTCGCATTGACCGGTTGGGGATGCGCCAGCAACCGGATTGGGCGTGGCGAAGCCGTCTGACAGGATGATGTTGACAGCCAGCGTCTGTTATCACAACAGAGTCGCGACAAATCAGGCAACTCCAGCGATTGTGCCGCTTCAGGCTGCCAGCTATCGCGCGGTGCCAGCCGTACCACAGCACCATAGCCAAGCCGTGAAACCAACCTATCAACAAGCCCAGCATAGGGGTCTTCATCAGCCCTGTCCCAATGGCCAGCAAGATGTGGCAAAGCATCATCCAGTGGTGCTAGCGGGCTGCAGTCATATGCCTGCATCCAGCTATTTTCAATACCAAATTCAGGGCGGATAGACTCGTCCATATTAGCAAGAAGACGTTTGAACAGAGCCAGATCACGGCTTGGGCGTGATAAATGTATATCTTTGGCAAAGACCATGCCGTCAACATATTGCCAACACAGGCGAAGCCGCCGTGTTGCCAGCCTTGCCTGCTGTAACAGCGCCGCCATATCTTTGGCCAGATGGCATATCATCAGACCAATATCTTCAGCCGCGGCAATAGGCTCGGCAAAATGGCGATATACACAAAGCGGCTGTGGCCGACTGATCGGACTAAAGCTATCGTCGCAATCACCAAGTGCCTGATCAAGCCGTTGCAACAGACCTGCACCAAACCGGGCAGTCAATGGTGCGCGTGCCAGCCCGATGATATCGCCAATCACCCGCAATCCAGCACGATACATCTGTGCCGTCACTGCCGGTTCAAGGCGCAAGGCCGCAACAGGTAATGGCGCCAGATGGTGACGAAGGCGCGCCCGACTTGTCAGGCATGCAACCATCATGGCAGCATCCCCCTCTTCTTTAGGGGCTGCCATAAACCGCTGACGGGGGCGTCCATAATGGGCTAAGGCCCAGGCAGCAGCATAATTAGGCGCTGTTGCCATAACCGGTTTCAAACCACTGTGACACAGTCGTCGCGCGCAATCGGCCAGTAATGACCGTACCCCGCCAAACAGATGTTCAGCCCCGGCAATATCAAGAACGACCCCATCATTATCTGGCGCGGTAAGCGGGCTGTAACGTTGCGCCCATAATGCAAGATGATATAAATCAGCCTGATCTGCAGCAGGATCAAAATCATAGGTTGCAAGATTCGGACATAATGCTCGGGCATCAGCAAGCCGCATCCCGACCGCAATCCCCTGCGCCATAGCACGTGGGCAAAGTGCTGCCACCATGTCTATGCCACGCGACTGCTGTATCATGGCGAGGGGCGAATCAGCATCATAGTGACGCCGGATGCGCGACGCCGACAGATAGGGAAAGCGCAGATACAAAATATGACGATAGGGCGCCGGCATGATATGCCTTACGCAACAGCCTTTGACGGCAGCCCTGACAAAGCCGTCAAAGGCAGACGCCCCTGTACCGATAAATCTTCATATGGCGTTGTTTTTGCCTGTGTCCTCTGATCGAACGTTTCAAAAACACCGCTGTTTGGGTACCAGCTCAGGTGGCATTGATGCGGCTGTCCACCGCGCGCGCGCTGCAACTGAATATGCCAGATGCTGCGCCCGGCAAGCGCCGGATTACTACAGGCCGCCAGATCAGGTGATGGCGCAATATGCCATGCTGTTTCAAAACCGGCTGGGGGAATCGGCGCACCCAGCAACAGCACTGTAACATTACCAGCCTCTGCCGCTAATTGCGCGCGTCGCGCCAAGCGCATCCAGTAATCAGCTGATTTCTGCATACCATCATATTCGACAATTACCGCCGCCAGCCCGTCAGTACGAGCAATATCTTCAAGCGCCGCCAGCCGACGCGCCGGATTTGGTGACTCGACAACCAGTATATGTGACGGGTCTAACCCTGCCGCCGCCAGCCCATGTCCATACAACATACCAGTAGCACCATGCTGGTTGGCAGGACACCAGACAACCGGCTTGTTCGAGTCCGCCTTCTGAAAATGCGTTTGCAGATGTCGTATCAGCGCAACAGCAAAGCCACTGACCGCGCCATGCCCCAGCATATTCCCTGTAATCAGATGCACCCGCCCCAAAGACAGGCCACCAGCCAGAGCATGATCAAGCGAATCGACACCAAAGGGAAGGCGTACTGACTGTTCACGCCCTTCCATCAGGGCAAGTTGATGGCGAAGATTAAGCAGGCTGTGCGTCTTTTTTTCTTTCGATACAGGATGTTTAGCCGCTTTTCCAATCGGCATTAGACAATCTGATACAGGCTGTTTCATGGCTTTTCAAATCTTGATATCTGACTGTTTTTCTTTTTTGTTCTTGTTTTGTTCTATCTTTCTGCAGCCAATGAGTCAAGGTCTGACACGCATGATGTCGCTAATCAGCCGGATATTTTGGGCAATTCACTCTCGACAAGGCGTGCCCAATAGCTGGCACCGGTGGTGAGGATTTCATCATTGAAATCATAGCGCGCGTTATGCAGCATAGCGCCTTCCTTTGCAGGCCCGGCGCCGAGCCAAATATAGGCACCTGGCTTTTCGGCAAGCATATAGGCGAAATCTTCTGCCCCCATCGATGGCTGGAGATCGGTGACGATATTATCTTCGCCAAGAATATGCCCGGCGACCATAGCAGCACGTCCGGCTTCGGTTGCATGATTAACTGTTGGCGGATATCCCGGCTGCCAGTCAAATGCGATCTCACAGCCATAGGCCTTCGCTGTGGCCGTTGCGATGTCGCGGATTGAGTTTTCAAGGAGACGCCGGATCTCAGGCGAAAATGACCGCGCCGTGCCACCAAGACGGGCTGTTTCGGGAATCACATTCATTGCGCTGCCCGACTCAAAAATCGTAACAGACACAACCGCCGGTTCCAGTGCGGCGATACGACGTGACACAATCGATTGCAATGATTGCACAATCGCAGCACCACAAGGGATCGGATCAACCGTCAAATCTGGGATTGCCGCATGACCGCCAACGCCAGTCAGATGAATTTCAAACATATCTGCGGCGGCCATACAGGCACCATAATGGACTCCTGCCTTCCCGGTTTCCATACCCGGCCAGTTATGCATTCCCCAGACGGTCTGCATATCAAACTGATCAAAAAGCCCGTCCTTAATCATGGCCTCGCCACCCTTGCCGCCTTCCTCGGCAGGCTGGAAGATAAAATAGACTGTGCCATCAAAATTGCGCGTTTCAGCCAAATATTGCGCCGCACCAAGCAGCATCGTGCTGTGACCGTCATGACCGCAGGCGTGCATTCTTCCCGCAGTTTTGGATTTATGCGCAAATTCGTTCACTTCCTGCATAGGCAGGGCATCCATATCCGCGCGCAGCCCGATGGCAGCCTTGCTGTCACCTGTACCACGCAAAACACCCACAACACCGGTCTTTCCCATGCCACGATGAATTTCAAGACCAAAGGATTGCAGCTTTTTAGCAATGAAATCAGAGGTCCAGACTTCTTCATAGCTGGTTTCGGGGTGCTGGTGCAACAGATGACGCCAGCCCTTCATTTCTTCTTGTCGATCAGCAATCGAGTTAATCACAGCCATATGTCAGACCATCCCTATCTTTGGTTTCACGATGATGCCGGCGTTTGTTGACCCTGTGACCAAGAATGCCGCAGAACCGTTAATTCGGTCAAGCATCAGCGCCATCATCAAACCCTTTTGGTCTGGTGTCGAATGGACTATAACCAGTGTCGGTGCCAAGCTAGGCAAAGGTGACTAAATCGGCAATTTGGTGTTGGCTCGGCCACGGGACATGCCCACGGCTGGTTAAAGAGGTAAAGGACAGTGTTATGGCGCAAGATCAGCCAGATCGGGGACAACGTGGCTTGCCGGGTGGTACGCCGCGCTATTCTGCCTTCGCGATTGCCAAACAGGCTCTGAATTACCATCAGGGATGGCAACGGGCATGGCGCGCACCCGAGCCAAAGGCAGAATATGATGTAGTCATTATCGGCGGCGGTGGCCATGGGCTGGCAACCGCTTATTATCTGGCCGCCGTGCATGGCATTACCAATATCGCAGTTGTGGAAAAGGGTTGGATCGGCGGGGGCAATACGGGTCGAAATACAACCATCATCCGGTCCAATTATTTGTGGGACGAATCTGCGGCAATCTATGAACATTCGATGAAATTATGGGAAGGTATGTCGCAGGATCTGAACTTTAACGTCATGTTCAGCCAGCGCGGCGTCCTAACAATCGCCCATAGTGAACACGAATTGCGCGAGATGTCGCGCCGGGTTCACGCGATCCGGTTGAACGGAATCGACTCGGACATTTTGGAGCCGGATGAAATCAAGGCATTTGTGCCGATCATCAATATTGACCAGTCAATCCGGTACCCTGTTATGGGCGGATTTTTACAGCGTCGCGGTGGCACCGCGCGGCATGATGCGGTGGCGTGGGGCTATGCACGCGCGGCCGATGATCTTGGTGTTGACATCATCCAAAATTGTGAAGTCACTGGCCTGCGCCGTCAGGGGCGCCGAATCACCGGCATTGAAACAAACCGTGGCTTTATCAAAACCCGAAAAGTCGGCTGTGTGGTTGCCGGTCATTCCAGCGTCATTGCCGCGATGGCTGGCATTCGCCTGCCGATTGCCAGTCGGCCTCTGCAAGCGCTGGTGTCAGAGCCGATTAAACCTGTTCTGGATACCGTTATTATGTCGAATGCGGTTCATATGTATATCAGCCAGTCAGACAAGGGCGAAATGGTGCTTGGAGCTGGCGTCGACAAATATAATTCCTATGCGCAGCGCGGCTCGTTTCCAGTACCCGAACATATGTTGTCGGCAGCCGTAGAGCTGTTTCCAGTGCTGTCACGCCTTCGGATGTTGCGGCATTGGGGTGGCATTGTTGATACCTGTCCTGATGCCTCGCCGATCATTTCAAAAACCGATATTGACGGTCTTTATTTTGATTGTGGTTGGGGCACTGGCGGCTTTAAGGCCACGCCCGGATCAGGCCATGTTTTTGCCGATCTGATTGCTAATGACCGCCCGAACAAGATCGCCGCACCCTACGCGCTTGACCGTTTCAGCACCGGCCTGCTGATTGACGAGCATGGTGCGGCCGGTGTTGCCCATTAAATCGGTGGTGAGGAGTTTTTCATGTTGCTAATACCATGCCCGTTCTGCGGACCACGCGATGAAACCGAATTTTCGTGCGGTGGTGAGGCTCATATTGCCCGCCCACTGGCAGACACTCAGATCAGTGATGCGGAATTTGCCGAATATCTGTTTATGCGTGACAACCCAAAAGGGCTGTTCCTTGAGCGCTGGCGGCATAGTGCAGGCTGCCGTCGTTGGTTCAATCTTGCGCGCGACACCATTAGCCACGAGATTATCGAGGTTTACCCAATGGGAAAATTGCCCCAGAGCGCCGCTGCGAAAACCACCTATGGCCAGAGTTGGCGCCGTGACACCGCCGCCGAAAAGGCGGCTCTGCCAATCAAGGACATTGCAAAGCCGTCCAAAAGAGGAGGGGCAGCATAATGGTTTTTTCGGCTAAATCATCAGACCAGACATCACGTCTGTCTGCCGGCGGTCGTATCGACCGCTCACAGCCTGTGACCTTTACCTTTGATGGCGCCTTCTACACCGGCTTTGCCGGCGACACGCTGGCCTCGGCATTGCTCGCCAATGACGTACATCTAGTTGGCAGGTCGTTTAAATATCATCGACCTCGTGGCATTTTATCGGCGGGTGCCGAAGAACCGAACGCACTGGTCCGGCTGGGCAAGGGCGCCTATGCCGAACCAAATCTTCGCGCCACCCAAATCGAGATTTATGATGGGCTTTATGCAGAGAGCCAGAACCGATTTCCCTCACTGAAATTTGATATTGGCGCGGTAAACTCGCTGTTGTCGCGGTTTTTTCCAGCCGGCTTTTATTACAAGACATTCATGTGGCCTGCTGCGATGTGGATGAAATATGAACATATCATCCGTCATGCTGCCGGGCTCGGCAAAGCTGCTGATATTCATAACGACCCTGACCGGTATGACAGAACTCATGCCCATTGTGATATGCTGATTGCGGGTGGTGGTGCGGCAGGATTATTTGCCGCACGTCAGGCTGGACAAAGCGGCGCACGGGTTATCCTAGCCGATGAGCAATCAGAATTTGGCGGCTGGCTCCTTGGTGAAGCCGACCTAGAGATTGACGGCAAAATGCCAGCTGATTGGATTTCCAATATCGTGGCAGAGCTGCGCGCGATGCCAAATGTGACACTGCTGCCGCGCACAACGGTTTTTGGCTATATGGATCATAATTTTTTGACGCTGGTTGAACGTGTGACAGACCATTTGCCCCAACGACCAGCACATCTGCCACGCCAGCGCTTGTGGAAAATTCGGGCAAAACAGGTGATGTTGGCACAAGGTGCGCACGAGCGCCCGTTGGTGTTTTCTGGAAATGACCTTCCAGGCGTAATGCTGTCTGGCGCTGTTCGTACCTACATCAACCGTTATGCAGTCACGCCAGGACGGCGTGCCGTTGTCGTGACCAACAATGATGACGCCTATCATACCGCCCTTGCCCTGAACAAGGCCGGCGCACAGGTGTTGGTCACCGATTTGCGTCCTGCGCCAAAAGGTAGCCTGGTCAAGGCTGCGACTGCAGCCGGTATTGAAATACTTGCTGGTTCGGCGGTGATCGGTGCCTTTGGCACACGACGCGTTGCTCGTGTTGAAATAGCACCGCTAAACGCCGGCGCGACGGCGATTGCTGGCGATATCATTCATCGGGATTGTGACCTGATTGCCATGTCGGGCGGCATCTCGCCTGCCGTACACCTGCATTCGCAGGCGCGCGGCAAGTTAAAATGGGATGATAGCAAATTATGTTTCAAACCCGCAGCAACGCATGAGCCAAGTTTTAACATTGGCGCGTGTAACGGGATGTTCGACCTTGGTGGCGGCCTTCGAGAGGCGGCGCGGGC
>Ga0181576_10004405_pt1 | contig 10227 bp, 11 predicted proteins | sample 101ome_22_FD_132464 | JGI IMG/M metagenome (GOLD analysis project Ga0181576, IMG submission 132464) | Coastal salt marsh microbial communities from the Groves Creek Marsh, Skidaway Island, Georgia - 101412BT metaG (megahit assembly) | ecosystem: Environmental > Aquatic > Marine > Intertidal...
AAAGAGTTTAAGGGTTTTTAATACATTTGACAAAATAATCGGATTTATGAAAACTTTTTACACCTTAATAATAGCTTTCGTTTGTGCGTTAGGTTTTGCACAAAAAAAATACGATCGTATTTTAAAAAGTATTGAAGACAGTCAGTCAAATTATGCATCCATTGCGCAAGAGATATGGTCCTATGCAGAAATGGGCTATCAGGAAGAACGCAGCAGTGTCTTACTTCAAAAAACCTTATCTAACGAAGGCTTTTCAATAACAACGGGTGTAGCAGAGATTCCTACAGCCTTTGTAGCAACCTACGGCTCAGGAGGTCCAGTAATCGCAATCTTGGGCGAGTATGATGCGCTGCCAGGACTGTCTCAACAAGCAGTGCCTTACAAGTTGAGCAATAATGGAAAGGCAGGTCATGCTTGTGGACACCACTTGTTTGGAACCGCTTCAGCGGCCGCTGCCATTGCCATAAAAAACTACATTCAAAGTAAAAATATTCCTGGGACAGTAAAGTATTACGGCTGCCCTGCAGAGGAAGGAGGCTCTGGAAAAGTATATATGACAAGGGCTGGACTTTTTGATGACGTTGATGTGGCTTTGCATTGGCATGCTGACAGTAAAAACTCTGCCAGTGTGCGTCCTGCTCTAGCCAATAAGTCGGCTAAATTTCGCTTTTATGGAGTTTCCGCTCATGCCGCAGGGGCTCCTGAAAAAGGGCGTTCTGCACTAGACGGAGTAGAAGCGATGAATCATATGGTCAATATGCTTCGGGAACACACTACAGAAAGTACAAGAATCCACTACGTCATTACGCAAGGAGGGAATGCCCCCAATGTCGTTCCAGATTTTGCGGAGGTTTATTACTACGCACGTCATTTGACAAGAGACGAAGTGGTTCGGGTTTTTGATCGAATCGTTGATGCAGCAAAAGGGGCTGCACTCGGCACAGGAACTAAAATGGAATATGAAATGATTGGAGGAACGCATGAGTTATTGCATATCGAAAGTCTTCAAAAAAAGATGCATAAAAATTTAGAAACTATCGGAGGGTACACCTATACGGAAGATGAACAAGCTTTTGCTGAAAAAATTGCCAAAAGCTTAGACACCCCACTTGACACAAAATTTGTTGAGGGTGTAGCACCCTACACTTCTGGCGGAAAAGCTGGGGGTTCAACCGATGTAGGCGATGTTAGTTTTGCAGTTCCCACAGTGGGGCTTAGAGCAGCCACTTGGGTTCCGGGAACCCCGGCTCACAGTTGGCAAGCGGTTGCTGCGGGTGGAACTTCCATAGGCACCAAAGGAATGATAATCGCCGCCAAAACCCTGGCTTTGACCGGAATGCAATTATTGGATGAACCTAAAACCATCCAAGCGGCAAAAAAGGAATTTGTACAAAAACGGGGAGCCGACTTTAAATACACTCCTATGTTGGGAGAACGGAAACCTGCTTTAAACTATAGAAACTAAGTACCCTGTGAAAAATCTATTTCTTTTTGTAACCCTGTTTTTTACTACTCTTGCTAGTTCTCAAGTATATCATTTTAAAAGTGAGCAAAACGGAAAAAGCATTACCCACAGAGTAATGCTTGACAATCATTATCTAGTGGAAACACAATACATTTCTGATCCTCCTGAATTTGTTTTAACTCGAGGAGGGTATTACAGCGAAGAAAAGGGACTTTACCAAGTCGATTTAGAATTTAATTCCAACTACGGATCTGATGGGCAAAAACAACTTTCAATTAAAAAAGACCCTTCTTGGGAAGAAGTTTCAAAAGAACTTTTGGATTTAAACGGTAAATGGTTGATGGCAGGTAGAATGACCGATCAAGGAGAACGCAGAAGAGACACTACAGGACCTCGAAAGACAATGAAGTTTTTGAACCATGGATACTTTCAATGGATAGCTTTTAATACGGAAAGTTTTCAATTTTTTGGATCAGGAGGGGGTTTTTATACTACCAATGAGGGTGTTTATACTGAACACATTGAGTTTTTTTCAAGAGATAATAAAAGTGTTGGACGTGTTTTACCCTTTCAATACAGTCTGAAAGGTTCAGATTGGCACCACCAGGGAAAAAGTAGTAAAGGACTGCCCATGCATGAGATTTGGGCTAGTAGAGAACATTAATTTATTAAGTAAAATAAAAATAAACGAAATCCTTAGGGATTCCGTATTAAAGAAGTATGATTTCAAGTGAAGAACTTATTGCTCTTTTAACACTAGAAAAAAAAGACGACCATCATTTTGTGGGAAGAAACTATCAAACTGCTTGGGGCCGGGTTTTTGGTGGACAAGTGTTAGGCCAATCCCTTCACGCCGCCTATCAGACTGTTCCTCAAGACCGTGTAGCTCATTCCATGCACGGGTACTTCATTCTTGGTGGGGATATCAATATACCCATTGACTATCATGTTGATGCCATACGAGACGGAAGAAGTTTTACCACCCGACGTGTAGTTGCATTTCAAAATGGTAAAGCCATTTTTAATATGGCAGCTTCCTTTCATATCAAGGAAGAAGGAGAAAGCCACCAAATTTCCATGCCCAATGTACTGACACCAGACTTGCTTTTAACAGATATTCAACAAGCCCAAGAGCTTCAAGAGATAGATCCCGAGCGTTTTCAGCGCTTGATGAAGGCGCACCCCCAGATTTTTGAATTTAAACCGGTGGACAAAGCCATCTACCTTCAAACTCAAAATTCTCCTCCTTTAGCACATATCTGGTTTCGGATAAAAGATAAAATAGACAATGACCTACCCTTGCAACACCAGGTTTTAGCATTTGCCTCAGACTATAGTCTTTTGCTTTCTGCAACTCTTCCCCACAGGGAAAAGCTGATTGATGCCAAGATGTACTATGCCAGTTTGGATCATGCTCTATGGTTTCATAGAGATTTTAGAATAGATGATTGGTTGCTTTATGCCATAGAAAGCCCAAGTGCATCCAATGCACGTGGTTTTTCCAGAGGTAGTATCTTTGACAAAAATGGAAGAATGGTAGCTTCTGTTACCCAAGAAGGATTAATGCGTAAATACAAATAAGAATGATACTTAAAAGAAGTTTGCTACTAATACTATTTATAGGAACTTATTATCAATCTCTCCGAGCACAGGAGTACGATAAAGTCAACGGAGTTTGGAATGCTGCTTTTTTAGACTTTCCACTTTCAGACAAAATGAGTTTTAGAACAGAATTACATTTACGTACGATATCTTATTTTAAAGTTTGGAATCAACAAATTTTTAGACCACAACTGTCTTATGCCCCATCAAAAAATGTCTCTTGGCGTGTAGGATACTCATATTTAAAAAATTACGATCAAGACATATCTGCAGACCCCAGAGTTAGAAACGAACATAACCTTTGGGAGCAAGTTCAATTTACATTACCTCTAGAAAAGTCTTCTTTTAGTACTTGGATTCGACTCGAACACCGTTTTCAAGAGATGTTGCCACTCCAAAAGGACTCCAAACTTCGAGAGTTTGACTTTTCTAGCAGAATACGTTTTCGTCTCACTTATTTAAAACGATTGTCACAAGAGAGGGCAAAGATTCCTTTAAATTTGGTTTTTTACAATGAAATCTTCACTTTAATGAACCCTAGAGGGATACCTTATAAATTCAATCAAAACTGGACTTTTTTAGGATTTCGAGCTAAATTGAGTAAGCAAATCACTCTTAATACAGGTTTTCAAAAAAACACCATTTCAAAATCAGCTATAAATTATTTAAAAAATAGATTATGGAATACCATACTGTTTTATAGGTTTTAAAGAGTATCTTTAATACACCTTAAGCAATTAAAACGTAATTATTATGAAAAGCATTTTACTTAAAGCCCTGAATTTGATTGTTTTGTTGTTGTTGGGTAGTGGTTTATTTGGTCAAAAACCGTTTTTTCAAGCTTCTGAAGGGTTACAATGGGTAAGTACTGACTTGCACATACACACTGTTTTTTCTGACGGAGCTGTTTGGCCCAGTATTCGAGTGGAAGAAGCAAGAAGGGAAGGATTGGATTTAATCGCGATGACAGAGCATTTGGAATATCAACCTCACGCTGCAGATATTCCTCATCCAGATAGAAACCGTTCCTATAAAATTGCAAGCGGGATGTTAAAAGAAGGTGAAAATTTACAAGTTATCAACGGTTCAGAAATTACACGGGAGATGCCTCCTGGACATATCAATGCGGTTTTTGTAAAAGATGCCAACGCTCTACTTCAGAAAGATTCCCTGTCTGGTATTCAAGCAGCAAATCAACAGCAGGCCTTTGTCTTTTGGAATCATCCCAACTGGGATGCACATCGTAAAGATGGAATAGCAAGACTAGAACCTTTTCATGTCTATTTGATTGAAAACAAACTACTTCATGGAATTGAAGTCGTTAACGAAACAACTTTTTCTGAGGAAGCACTTCAAATTGCCTTAGACAATGAACTGACAATTTTGGGAACCTCAGACATCCACGGATTAACTGATTGGGCACACCATATTCAACAAGGAGGACATCGTCCAATGACCTTTGTACAGGTTGAAAACAGAACTCCAGAGTCATTAAAAAAAGCACTTTTTGAAGGAAAAACCATAGTGTGGTATGAAGATTTACTGGTTGGGAAAGAAATGCATCTCAAAGAATTGGTAAAACAAAATCTCCTTTTCAGTTCCCCAAAATACGCTAAAGATAAAACGCTAATGGAAGTGCAAATTACAAATACAAGTGCTGCACCTTTCCATTTAGAATATACTGGAGAGTATTCCTTTCATCAAAGAGCAGCAGTCTTTACAGTGCCCGCATATAGTTCATTAAGAGTATTGGTAAAAACAAAAACAAAAAAGACGTCAATAGCCCTTCCTTTTCGAATTTTAAATACAGTCATAGCACCCAAGCAGCCTCTGGAGTACACGTTTGTGGTACAGTGAAAAAGATTTTTTACTTTTAGTAAGAACAAAAAGATCATGATAAAAGACAGTAATTGGCGACCTTTACCGAATTTTTTAACCATTCGTCAAAGTAAGATAGAAGGTTTGGGTTTGTTTGCTCTCGAAGACCTACCAGTTGGTACTGACTTGGGAATGACCCATGTTTTTGACATGCGTTTTCAAGACCATTACATTAGACTGCCTTTGGGGGCTTTTATAAATCATCATGAAATCCCCAACTGTGAGGCTGTTTTTGCAGAGGATGATCCAGAAATCGGTTCCCTAAAGCACATACGCATCATTACTTTAAAACCTATAGCTCAAGGAGAGGAAATAACGGTCAAATATGTCATTAATAAACTCGAAAACCCTAATTGGGAATTGGAGTATGAGGCTACTCAGTAATTTCAGGCAATCATTACTTTGAGTGTTTTTTTACAGACAATTAAATCTTAAATTGATCAACGAATTGGATAATAAACAGCTGTTTCCAATGCGTTTTCCTTAGTGTTTTCAGGACTATTCAATTAGATTTCAAAAGGAGGAAAATTTTTATTTTTCTTGAATTTTTTTGCTCTTTGATGCATCATTTGAACCGCCCATGCATTTTTTAAATGCCTATAAGCTCCTTTATGTAGGATACTGTATACTTCCATTTTTGGTAATATTTTTACAAAATAGGGGCTCTCTACACCTTCAATTTTTTTCTTCAGCGGTATTCCAATTTCATAAATCACTTTGTTTTTTACAGCATCGAATTTGTGGTACAATGTAAAAGGATTTCCCTTGAGGTCTTTACCATATAGCTCACCCCATTTTGGAAAGATATTCTGAAAATCATCTTTCATTTTATCTTCAAATTCACTCATTTTACAACTCCTTTTATGGCCTATATAAATAAAACCTTCAAATTTTTTGACTCCTTCTATTTTTAACCCACAACAGGTATTCTTTTTTTCCACGAAATCTTTTAAAAGATGTAGCCCCCTATTGTAATCAAGTTTAATGTAGGTTTCCATTGTTTTTTTCATCCAAAAAAGATACCAAGGGAGACCGCTCTCTAAGGTCCAAATAACAAGGGTTTTGCCTCCTTTTTCTTTAAGGGTAAAGTCCACCTCTGCTATAGATTTCCATGGAGTCAAAAAGTTTAGTGCATAAAAAACAGCTTTGTTTTTGGTTTCAGATAAAATTCGCATCTCCCCACTACCAATAATGTCTCCTCTCCAACTGAAATATTTGCCATTAAGATCAACTGTTACCGAAGTGTTAGGGTCTGCCATCAACCAGGGCGACCACTGAGGCCAGTTGCGAAAATCGTTAAATTGTTTAAAAACAGATGGGGTATCTTTTTTATTAAAAGAGAGGTTTGGACGCGAATAATACTCACAAGTAGGTTATTTGGGGATAACATTATCAATGTAACTTACAAAAAATTTGTAGTTGTTGCGAGTTTTAGGATTTTCGGTTATTGACGTAAGCGTTTGCTTGTCGCGTAGGAAGAATGACTAGATCTGCAATAGTCACTTTTTCCGGAACTTCTGCCATGTAGCGAATAGCATCTGCTACCTCATCTGCTGTAAGTGCTTCAATGCCATCATAAACTTTTTTTGCTCGGCCTTGATCTCCCTTAAAGCGGATCTCTGAGAATTCTGTTTCTACAAGTCCGGGATGGATGGCACCTACACGAATCCCGTATGGGTTGAGGTCAATTCTTAACCCTCGCGTAAAAAAATCAACCGCTGCCTTACTACTACAGTACACACTGCCGTTTGGATACACCTCTTTTCCTGCAATGGAACCTAGATTGATAATTTGGCCTTTTTTTGCAGCAATCATCTGGGGTAGTACTGCTTTGGTTACATACATTAATCCTTTTACATTTCCATCTATCATTGCTTCCCAATCTTCGAGGTTTGCTGTTTGTACTGGATCCAATCCGTGTGCATTTCCTGCATTGTTACCAAAACATCGATCCTTTTCCAATCTTCAGGGAGGCTTTCTATGGCTTCAAAAACAGCAATTTTATCTCGCACATCGAAAGTGAGCAATTGTGTGTTCCCACCGATTTCCTTAGCTAAAGCTTCTAATTTTTCCGTTCTTCTTCCGCAAAGAATTAAGCGTGCTCCAGCTTTATTAAAAGTTTGGGCTGTTGCCCATCCAATTCCACTAGTTGCACCGGTTATTAAAACGATTTTATTTTTCATATTTTAAGGTAAAGGTGTTCCCATACTGGCTTCAAGTAGTAAAAACCAATCGGTAGTTTCTAAAGTTATTTTTATTGATTCAACAGCTTTTTTGAGGCGCAATACAGAAGTGGTTCCTACTACAGGATAAATATTGGATGGATGTCGCATTAACCAGGATAAAAGAAGCTGATCTTCAGAACAGTCATGCTTTTCACAAAGTGGGAGTAGTACTTTTTTTATTCTTTTTTGTTGGTCTGATTTTGTTTTGAAATAAATTCCCAGAGGACTCCAGGCCATAGCTCCTATGCCTTTTGCTTTCATATAATCTAATGTGCCATCAAAAAGGGCTTGCTCTTGTGTCAAAGAACATTCAATTTGATTCCAAGCTAGGGTTTCAATGCCCTGAAACAATTCCATTTGAGAGGGTGTAAAATTGGAAACCCCCAGTTGAATCACTTTGCCTTCTTCTTGAAGTCTTTTAATTTCTTCTACTATAGGCCCTGCTTCCATCAGTGGGCTTGGACGGTGCAGTAAGAGTAGGTCGATATAATCTGTACCTAAATTTAGTAATGAATTTTCCACACTCATCCGAAGGTGCTTTGGACTATATTCATAATACTTTACAGATAGAGGACGTGCCTTACAAGGGAACTGGATACCACATTTTGTTATGAATTGAACTTGCTCACGCTTTAAATTGCTTTTGCGAAATGCTTTTCCAAAATCAAGTTCTGTAGTGTAGCCTCCATAAATGTCCGCATGATCAAATGTGGTGATATCTAATTCATAGGCCTGCTCCATGAGTTTGCACATTTGTTTGGTGGTGAACTGATTTCCCCATGAGCCCCAAGTCATTGTTCCTGAAATTATTCTTGAAAAGGGTTTTATCTCCATTCCAATTGATTAAATTTATCTTCTAAATTAAAAACATTTGGTTGATCACTCAGGCGAGAATTATTGAACTTTTAACCAATTGTTAACAACAAAATGACAATATATTTTTCAAATTTGCTGTCCAAAAAATTGTAAGAAATTTCTATGGAAAACAATACTATTCAAACTAAAGATATCAAAGCGATTAATGACAAAATAGAAAAGGAAAGTGCATTTGTGGACTTGCTCACAATGGAAATGAACAAGGTAATTGTGGGTCAAAAGTATATGGTAGAGCGCTTATTGATAGGGTTGCTTGGCAAGGGACACATTTTATTGGAAGGTGTTCCAGGGCTGGCAAAAACTTTAGCCATCAATACTTTAAGTCAGGCTGTGAAAGGGAGTTTTAGCCGTATTCAGTTTACTCCCGATTTACTTCCAGCAGATGTTGTAGGTACTATGATTTACAACATTAAAGAAAATGATTTTTCCATCAAAAAAGGACCCATATTTGCCAATTTTGTTCTAGCAGACGAAATCAACAGAGCTCCAGCAAAAGTACAGTCTGCTTTGCTTGAAGCCATGCAGGAAAAGCAGGTAACTATTGGAGACAGCACCTTTAAGCTTCAGGCTCCATTTTTAGTAATGGCAACTCAAAACCCCGTAGAACAAGAGGGAACGTATCCTCTTCCTGAGGCACAAGTAGACCGATTTATGCTCAAAGCTGTAATTGATTATCCTAAATTAGAGGAAGAGCAACATATTGTAAGAAATAATTTATCTCGTGTGGTTACTTCTGTGAAACCTGTCGTGACTACCAAACAAATATTGAGTGCTCAGGATACAGTTCGCGAGGTGTATATGGACGAAAAAATTGAAAACTATATATTAAATTTAGTTTTTGCAACCCGATATCCTGAAAACTATAAATTGGATTCAATTAAGCCTTTGATTAGTTTTGGTGCTTCTCCCAGGGGAAGTATAAACCTTGCTACAGCAGCAAAATGTCATGCCTTTTTGAAACACAGAGGCTATGTAATCCCTGAAGATGTTCGCGCTGTAATTTATGACGTATTAAGACACCGCATAGGGGTGACCTATGAGGCCGAAGCAGAGAATATTACTTCTGAAGATCTAATCACTCAGATTATAAACGAAGTAGAGGTCCCTTAATTTTAAAGGATCCCTTTTTTAGATTTTTCTACGAGACGTAATGGATACAAAAGCGCTACTTAAAAAAGTTCGTAAGATCGAAATTAAGACCCGTCGCCTGAGCGATCATGTTTTTGGGGGTGAGTACCATTCTACTTTTAAAGGAAGGGGAATGACCTTTAGTGAAGTGCGCCAATATCAGTTTGGTGATGATGTGAGGTCTATAGATTGGAACGTGACTGCTCGATACAATGAGCCTTTTGTAAAGGTTTTTGAGGAAGAACGTGAGTTGACCTTGATGATGCTAGTTGATGTTAGCGGGTCAGAAGCCTTCGGAACAAAAACGCAATTCAAAAGAGATATAATTACAGAAATTGCAGCTACACTGGCTTTTTCTGCTCTTCAAAACAATGATAAAGTAGGACTGATTTTATTTTCTGATCAAGTTGAACTTTTCATACCTCCTAAAAAAGGACGATCCCATATTTTAAGAATCATAAGAGAGTTGTTGGAATTTGAACCAAAAAGCAATAAAACTAGCATCAGTACTGCATTAGAATTTCTTTCTGGGGTTCTTAAAAAAAAGGCAATTGTATTTGTCTTATCTGATTTTATGGATGAAGGGTATGAAAAGAACTTGCGTATTGCTGCAAAAAAACACGATTTGACAGGGATAAGAATTTTCGATCCAGTAGAAACAAAATTACCCAACCTGGGTATTGTCCCCTTACGAGATTCAGAAACAGGAGCAGTTCAGTGGATAAGTACTTTTTCTAAAAAGGTAAGAATGAATTATGAAAAACACTATAGTGAAAGGTTAATCGCTTATGAAGAATTGTTTAGTAAAAATGGCGCAGGACATATAAGTTGTAGTGTTGAGGAAAGTTATGTAAAAAAACTTTTAGGTTATTTCAAAGCGCGGGTATAACAAATGAAAAGGGGAATAATTATTGGATGTTTTTTAAGTTTTTTCTTGACCTGGTCTCAAAGTCAGGGTGAGCTCACTGTTGTTGTCGATTCCACATCTGTAAAAATTGGAGAACAAATCGATTATATTTTGCAAATCAAAGCGGACAGTACTGCCCAGGTCAT
>Ga0181576_10004414_pt1 | contig 10215 bp, 7 predicted proteins | sample 101ome_22_FD_132464 | JGI IMG/M metagenome (GOLD analysis project Ga0181576, IMG submission 132464) | Coastal salt marsh microbial communities from the Groves Creek Marsh, Skidaway Island, Georgia - 101412BT metaG (megahit assembly) | ecosystem: Environmental > Aquatic > Marine > Intertidal zone...
CAGACGCCCGCCAGCGAAGTGCTGGCAATGAACCCGGACGGCGTATTCCTTTCCAACGGGCCGGGAGACCCCGAGCCCTGCGACTATGCGATTGAGGCAATTAAACAGATTGTCGACACCGGAATGCCAGTTTTTGGCATCTGTCTCGGTCATCAGTTATTGGCGCTCGCAAGCGGCGCGCGGACCATCAAAATGAAGTTTGGCCATCACGGGGCTAACCACCCGGTTCAGAACCTGGATGATGGCACGGTGCTGATTACCAGTCAGAACCACGGTTTTGCGGCAGACGAAGATACACTGCCGCAAACGCTGCGCGCGACCCACCGTTCACTGTTTGATGGCTCGTTGCAAGGAATTCATCGCACCGATCGTCCGGCCTTCAGTTTTCAGGGTCACCCCGAAGCAAGCCCCGGTCCGCATGATGCGGCGCCGTTGTTTGACCATTTCATCCACCTTATGACCGCTCGCGGTTGATGACAGGACAGAGAGGCTGACAGCACTACTATGCCGAAACGTACAGACATCCACTCCATCCTCATCATCGGTGCCGGTCCAATCGTAATCGGGCAGGCATGCGAATTCGATTACTCAGGCGCCCAGGCTTGTAAAGCGCTGCGTGAAGAGGGTTTTCGCGTCATTCTGGTGAACTCCAACCCGGCGACGATCATGACCGATCCGGCGATGGCCGACGCGACCTATATAGAACCGGTCGAGTGGAAAACGGTTGCGCGCATCATAGAGAAAGAGCGCCCGGACGCATTGCTGCCGACCATGGGCGGTCAGACGGCGCTCAACTGTGCGCTGGATCTCGCGCGTGAGGGCGTCCTCGAGAAGTTTGGATGCGAGCTTATCGGTGCCACCAAAGAAGCCATCGACAAAGCCGAAGATCGTCACAAGTTTGATATCGCCATGAGGTCGATTGGGCTGGAGTGCCCTCGATCGGGCATTGCGCACAGCCTTGAAGAGGCGCTTCAGGTTGTTGATCAGGTCGGGTTCCCCTGCATTATCAGACCCTCGTTCACGATGGGTGGATCGGGCGGTGGGATTGCATACAACCGCGAAGAGTTCGAAGAGATCTGCGAGCGCGGTCTGGATATGTCGCCGACAAGGGAGCTGCTGATCGATGAGTCCCTGATCGGCTGGAAAGAATATGAGATGGAAGTGGTGCGTGATCGCAATGATAACTGCATCATCATCTGCTCCATTGAGAACTTTGATCCGATGGGTGTGCACACGGGTGATTCAATCACCGTTGCCCCCGCCCAAACGCTGACCGACAAGGAATACCAGATCATGCGTGATGCATCGGTCGCGGTCTTGCGCGAGATCGGTGTCGAGACGGGTGGATCCAATGTCCAGTTTGCGGTTAATCCGGCAGATGGACGACTGATTATTATCGAGATGAACCCCCGTGTATCGCGCTCGTCAGCGCTCGCATCCAAAGCGACGGGTTTCCCGATTGCCAAGGTCGCGGCGAAGCTGGCCGTAGGCTTCACGTTGGATGAGCTACTGAATGACATCACCGGCGGTGCAACCCCGGCTTCATTCGAGCCATCGATCGATTATGTGGTTACCAAAATTCCTCGCTTCACGTTCGAGAAGTTCACGACCGCCGACGCGCGTTTGACCACGCAGATGAAGTCTGTGGGTGAGGTCATGGCGATTGGCCGTAATTTCCAGGAATCAATGCAGAAAGCGCTGCGCGGTCTCGAGGTGGGTTCTGCCGGTTTCGAAGAGCAGATCAATCTGGGCGAAGAAGATGCCATGACCCGGTTGCGCGGAGAAATCGCGCGTCCGAGTGCGCAGCGCGTTTGGTACGTTGCTGACGGCTTCCGAGCAGGATTTAGCCTTGAGGAAATTCATGAGCTGTGTCGCATAGATCCATGGTTCCTGGTACAGATAGAAGACTTGATCAAAGACGAGAAATTAATATCCGCAAAACCATTGGAGGCCTTGGACGAAGCTACGATGCGTCGCCTCAAGCGTAAGGGTTTCTCGGATCGTCGCCTCTCATGTCTGTTGGGTGAGACCGAAGCGAAGGTGCGCGAGCATCGTCATTCGCTTGGCGTGCGTCCCGTTTACAAGCGCGTCGATACGTGTGCCGGCGAGTTTGCAAGCTCGACCGCGTATATGTATTCGACCTATGACGAGGAATGTGAATCGAATCCTTCGGGCCGAGAAAAAATCCTTGTGCTGGGCGGTGGACCGAATCGTATTGGACAGGGTATCGAGTTCGACTACTGCTGTGTTCATGCGGCGCTCGCGATGCGTGAAGACGGATACGAAACGATTATGGTCAACTGTAACCCGGAGACGGTGTCCACGGATTACGATACGTCTGATCGACTTTATTTCGAGCCGGTTACACTCGAAGATGTGCTGGAGATTATCGCGGTTGAAAAACCTAAAGGCGTTATTGTTCAGTTTGGCGGTCAGACGCCACTGAAATTGGCACGCGCACTGGAAGCGGCTGGCGTGCCGATTATTGGCACCTCGCCCGATGCGATTGATGCTGCCGAAGATCGCGAGCGATTCCAGCAGTTGCTCAATAAGTTGAACTTACTTCAGCCAGCGAATGCGATTGTACGATCGGCTGACGAGGCTGAAGCCGCCGCCGAAAACATTGGTTACCCACTCGTGGTTCGTCCGTCATATGTGCTGGGTGGGCGCGCGATGGAGATCGTTTACTCAGCGAGTGAACTAAGAACCTACATGCGCGAAGCGGTGCGGGTGTCTGAGGATTCACCGATTCTGCTGGATCACTTCCTGAGGTCAGCGATCGAGGTAGACATCGACGCCGTCAGTGATGGTGAGACGGTCGTGATTGGTTCGATTATGCAGCATATCGAGCAGGCGGGTATTCACTCGGGCGACTCCGCTTGCTCGTTGCCGCCGTATTCGTTGCCGGCCGACGTGCTCGACGAGATGCGTCGCATGGTTAAGTCGATGGCGCTTGAGTTGGGTGTGGTTGGTTTGATGAACGTTCAGCTGGCCTGGCAAGATGGTGAGATCTACGTGATCGAGGTGAACCCACGCGCATCGCGCACGGTTCCGTTCGTTTCCAAGTGTATCGGGCGCTCGCTCGCCAAAATAGCGGCTCGGTGTCAGGTCGGTCAGACCCTGCAAGCACAGGGGTTCACCGAGGAAGTGGTGCCTGAGTTGTTCAATGTGAAGGAATCTGTATTCCCGTTCAACAAGTTCCCGGGGATTGACCCGATTCTGGGGCCGGAAATGAAATCGACCGGTGAGGTCATGGGGACCGGTGCAACCTTTGCAGAGGCGTTTGCCAAGGCTCAGCTCGGTGCCGGCGATGTCATGCCTAGCTCGGGTGTTGCATTTATCTCTGTGCGGGAAGTTGATAAAGCCGGCGCGGCCGATATTGCGGCTGAACTGGTGGAGATGGGCTTTCGTATTGTAGCGACGCGTGGAACCGCAGCGGCGATTCGCGACAAGGGCGTGCCTGTCGAGTTGGTCAACAAAGTGGCCGAAGGGCGACCGCACATAGTAGATATGATCAAAAATGATCAGATTGCGCTGATCATCAATACGACCGAGGGGCGTCAGGCAATTGCAGACTCGTCGACGATTCGGTCGAGCGCACAAGCACATGATGTCTATTACACAACGACGCTGGCTGGGGGCGAAGCCCTGGTGATGGCGTTGAAAAATGGTGGTATTCAGGAGGTTCGTTGCCTACAGGAAATTCACCAAGGAGTAATGCAATAATGGTAACCCGAGTGCCGATGACGGTTGAAGGTGAACGCAAATTGCGTGAGGAGCTTGATCAGCTCAAGCGGGTTGAGCGTCCGCGTATCTCCAAAGCAATCGCCGAGGCGCGCGAGCATGGCGATTTGAAAGAGAATGCTGAATATCATGCAGCGCGTGAGCAGCAGGGCTTTGTTGAGGGGCGTATTCAGGAGCTTGAAGCCAAACTTTCTGCGTCCCAAGTCATTGATATCAAAGCGATACCCGTTGGTGAAAAGGTAATTTTCGGTGTCACCGTGCACATCCTTGACCTCGAAAGTGACGAAACCAAGGTGTATCAGATTGTTGGAGAAGACGAGGCCTCAGTCAAAGAGAACAAGATCTCGGTGACCTCTCCGATTGCCCGCGGATTGATTGGTAAGGAAATCGGTGACGTCGTGGTCATCCGCACACCGGGTGGCGATCGTGAGTATGAAATTGTCGATGTAGAGCATATCTGAGACGGTTGAATCGTCGCTAACGCAACCGTTCTCAGCCGGGCCCTGCCCTCAGGATATTCGATTTTTTGACATTGGCTTTTGGGTTGTGCCGGTAGATAAGCAGCACTTTGCCAATTTCTTGTACGATCTCCGCACCCAGCTGTTTACACAGCGTCTGAGCGGTTTCCTGGCGAAGGGCTCTGTCAGCGATAACAAGCTTGACCTTGATCAGTTCGTGATCGCTGATCGCTCGTTCAAGCTCGGCGCATACGCTTTCGCTAAGGCCGTTGCCAGCAATCGTCACGACGGGACTCAGTCCGTGGCCAATGCCGCGAAGGCGCTTTCTCTTGTCTGAATCCACGGTTGTTCACGTCCTGAGCAGTTCAAATAGGCCACGCATTCTATCGTAATGCCCCGGGATCCACTATTGTTCGGGTAGCGTAAATAAAACAGGTGAAGCATGGGCCGATCGAAAAGCAGTAATCGCTGGTTGCAGGAGCATCACTCAGATCAGTTTGTCCAGCGCTCGAAGCAGGATGGCTATCGTTCCAGAGCCAGTTATAAGCTACTGGAAATAAATGACAAGGATCGTCTGTTAAAGCCGGGTATGCTGATTGTCGACTTGGGAGCGGCTCCCGGTGGTTGGAGTCAGGTTGCTGCCGAATTGATTGGCAGTAATGGCCGTATTGTCGCGTCCGACATCTTGCCCATGGATGCATTGGGCGATGTCGACTTCGTCGAGGGTGATTTCACCGAGGACGCCGTATTCGAAACAATTTTGCTCAGGTTAGGCGATCAAAAAGCAGACCTTGTTATTTCGGATATGGCGCCCAATATGAGTGGTATACGCGATGTCGATCAGCCCAAGGCCATGTATTTGGCTGAGTTGGCGGCAGATTTCGCCATAAGGGTGTTAAAACCCGGTGGTGCTTTTCTGGTCAAAGTGTTTCAGGGCGAAGGGTTCGACGAATATTTGCGATTGCTGCGTGAACACTTCAGCAAGGTCGTAACGCGCAAACCAGATGCCTCCAGAGGTAGATCCCGCGAGGTGTACTTGTTGGGTCGCGATTTTCGCAATAAGTGATGCTTGATTGCGAATGTAGTAAAGTAACCGAGGCCGGCGCGCTTTTTTGATGCCGGTCGTTTTGAAAGCGAGGGTCGCACCTTGAACGATATGGCAAAAAATCTTCTGCTCTGGATAATCATCGCAGCCGTGCTGCTGACGGTTTTCCAGAACTTCAACATGCAGCCTCCGCGGCAGCAGCTCAACTACAGTGAATTTCTTCAAGAAGTTCAATCAGACCGTATTCGCAAGGTAGTGATAGACGGGTTGATCATTGCGGGTGAGCGTGACGACGGCACACGTTTTGAGTCCGTTCGGCCACAGATCCAAGATACCGGCTTGATGGGCGATTTGATCGACCATCGGGTTATTGTCGAAGGTCGCCAGCCTGAACAGCAAAGCCTGTGGTCGCAGCTGCTGGTGGCATCTTTTCCGATTCTGATTATTATCGCCGTGTTCATGTTTTTTATGCGGCAAATGCAGGGCGGTGCTGGCGGACGCAGCGGACCGATGAGCTTTGGAAAAAGCAAAGCGCGCCTGTTGAGCGAAGACCAGATCAAGACAACATTTGCTGATGTGGCCGGCGTCGAAGAGGCCAAAGAAGATGTGCAGGAATTGGTTGAGTTTCTGCGCGATCCAAGCAAGTTCCAGAAGCTAGGCGGTCGTATTCCGCGCGGCGTGCTCATGGTCGGGCCGCCTGGTACTGGTAAAACTCTGCTCGCCAAAGCGATCGCAGGGGAAGCGAAAGTGCCGTTCTTCTCGATTTCGGGCTCAGATTTCGTTGAAATGTTTGTGGGCGTTGGCGCGTCACGTGTGCGCGACATGTTCGAGCAGGCGAAGAAGCAAGCTCCGTGCATCATTTTCATCGATGAGATTGATGCTGTTGGCCGGCATCGTGGTGCTGGACTTGGTGGCGGGCACGATGAGCGTGAGCAAACCCTGAATCAGCTGCTGGTTGAAATGGATGGTTTCGAAGCCAACGATGGCATCATCGTTATTGCTGCGACCAACCGCCCCGATGTTTTGGATCCCGCGTTGCTCCGCCCCGGTCGCTTTGACCGACAGGTGGTTGTCGGGCTTCCGGATATTCGCGGTCGAGAGCAAATTCTCAAAGTACATATGCGCAAAGTGCCGTTGGGCGACGACGTAGATCCTGCAATTATCGCGCGTGGATCGCCCGGTTTCTCGGGTGCTGACCTGGCAAACCTGGTGAACGAGGCGGCGCTGTTTGCTGCTCGCTCTAATCGGCGCGTGGTTACGATGAATGAGTTTGATCTGGCCAAGGACAAGATCATGATGGGCGCCGAGCGCAAATCCATGGTCATGTCTGAAAAGGAAAAACTCAACACCGCCTATCACGAAGCCGGTCACGCGATTGTAGGGCGTCTCATGCCTGAGCATGATCCGGTCTACAAGGTTAGTATCATTCCGCGCGGTCGGGCATTGGGCGTCACCATGTTCCTGCCGGAAGAGGACCGTTACTCGCACAGCCGGCGCCGAATTATCAGCCAGATTTGCAGCCTTTTTGGTGGCCGTATCGCTGAGGAATTGATTCTTGGGCAGGATGGGATCACCACCGGCGCGAGCAATGATATTCAGCGTGCTACCGAAATCGCTCGCAACATGGTGACCAAGTGGGGTCTGTCCGAGCGTATGGGCCCACTGATGTACGACGAAGGCAATGAAGAGGTCTTCCTCGGTCGCAGCGCGGCGGTGGGTGCGAAACACACATCGGATGAGACAGCTCGCAAGATCGACGAGGAAGTACGGCGTATCATCGACGAAAGTTATGCCACCGCGAAACAGATCCTTGTTGATCACATGGACAAACTGCATGCAATGGCCGACGCGCTGATGCACTTTGAGACCATAGATTCTGACCAAATAGATGACATTATGGGAGGCCGCAAGCCTCGTGAGCCTTCCAACTGGGAGCCGCCGGCGGCGCCAACTGGAAGTGGCGATTCACCTGCATCCGATGCGCCCAAAGATGGCCCGATCGGAGGTCCGGCCAGCGAACACTAAGGCGGATCGCGGTGCGGGAGCATAAACGATCGCTGCGATGCGGCGATCGAATGGTCGATTTGTCCCGGCCAGTGATTATGGGGGTGATCAACGTCACCCCCGATTCGTTTTCAGACGGTGGACAGCTCTACGACGGACATACCCTTGCTATGTCGCGAATACTGCGGCGGGCAGAGCGAATGTGCGTCGAGGGAGCGATCTTTCTTGATGTGGGCGGTGAATCTACTCGCCCCGGCGCTGAGCCGGTGAGCGAGCAAGAAGAGCTTGATCGTGTGATGCCGGTGGTCGAAGCGTTGCTTGAACGCTTTGAGGCCGTCGTCTCCGTTGATACAAGCACGCCTTCCTTGATGACCGCGGCAGCAAAGGCTGGTGCCGGGCTTATCAATGATGTGCGGGCACTGCGTCGCGAGGGTGCGATGCAAGCGGCTGCTCAAACCGGTGCGGCCGTATGCGTGATGCATATGTCTGCCGAGCCCGGCGTGATGCAGCAAAGTCCGCGTTACGATGATGTGAATGCCGACGTGCGCGGGTTTCTTATCGATATGGCCAATGAGTGCGAGGCTGCCGGTATCTCCCGTGATCGGATCATGATTGATCCTGGCTATGGATTCGGAAAAACGCTCGATCACAATTTGCAGTTGTTCAATGGTTTGCCAGCGTTGTGCGCATTGGGCTATCCGTTGTTGGTCGGGGTTTCACGCAAATCAATGATTGGCGCGATCACTGGGCGAGAGCCAAGAAAGCGAGTGGCAGGTGGTCTTGCTCTTGCTACCATTGCGGCTCAAAGTGGCGCTAATGTGATAAGAACCCATGATGTTGCAGCAACGCGTGACGCATTGCTGATCGTAGATGCCTTAAGAGCATGTAAGCAACCCGAACAAGAAAGTCCGTCATGAGCAGAAAGTACTTTGGAACAGATGGTATCAGGGGGCGCGTCGGCAAATCACCGATTACGCCCGATTTCATGCTCAAGCTCGGATGGGCTGTTGGTAGGGTCCTGGGTAGACACAATCGTTCCTTAAATGCCCGAAACCTTGTCATCATAGGCAAGGACACGCGAATTTCCGGGTACATGTTTGAGTCTGCGCTGGAAGCCGGATTGGTTGCAGCGGGTGTGGATGTATCTTTGTTGGGGCCGATGCCAACCCCTGCCGTTGCCTACCTCACGAGAACCTTTCATGCGAGTGCCGGCATTGTGATCAGCGCGTCGCATAATCCGTTTGACGACAACGGGATCAAGTTTTTTTCGTCTCAGGGTACAAAGTTACCCGATGAAATCGAACTCGAAATTGAGGCGGAGTTGGAGCTGGCGATGCAAACGGCGGACTCTGACGGCCTTGGCAAAGTGACGCGAATGCGCGATGCGGCCGGGCGTTATATAGAGTTTTGCAAGAGTACGTTTCCGTCCTCACTCAGTCTGGATGGGCTGAAGATCGTATTGGATTGTGCCAACGGCGCGACCTATCACGTAGCGCCCTCTGTGTTCAAAGAGTTGGGCGCAACAGTCGACGCGATCGGCGTCAATCCGGATGGTTTTAATATCAACCTCAAGTGCGGCTCAACCTCTCCTGCGGAGCTGATTTCAAAAGTGCGAGAAACCGGTGCTCACCTCGGGATTGCGTTCGATGGCGATGGGGACAGAGTATTGTTCGTCGATTCCGACGGCGATCTGGTTGACGGCGACGAGCTTCTTTACATCATCGCGTCTGATTTCATGCGCACCCGTGGAGAGTGTGCCGGTGTTGTTGGAACGCTAATGACCAACCTTGGTATGGAGCTTGCGCTCAGAGAGCTTGGTATCCCGTTTGCCAGAGCCAAGGTCGGTGATCGCTACGTACTTGAAACCATGATTGCGAACGGTTGGACCCTGGGAGGCGAGTCCTCTGGTCACATTATCTGCGGCCATGCGCTCAACACCGGAGATGGAATCGTTTCCGCATTACAGGTTCTCGCTGCTATGGTGGGTTCCGGACAAGGGTTGAAGCAGCTGCTGGGTGCAGTGCGAAAGTTACCTCAGACTATGGTGAATGTGCGAGTCGAAACCAAGCCGGATTTAGGGCTGGCTGCTATTACTGATGCCGTGACCGCCGCCGAACAGACTCTTGGCGAAGCAGGTAGGGTTTTATTGCGACCATCTGGAACTGAGCCTGTGGTCCGGGTTATGGTCGAGGGCATTGACGAAGGCTTGGTTGAAACACTTGCCAATCAGATTGCCGATGTCGTCAAACAAGCAAGTGTCTGAATAAATACCATGCGACTGTCTTGTATGAACTTGAAGCTTTGGGTACCATCTGCGCCCTTTCCAGCTCGGGGTGAGCAATGAGAACCCCTATTGTTGCTGGAAACTGGAAAATGTTTGGCTCGCTTGCAATGGCGAAGAACCTCGCCGAAGCACTGGTTGCTGAACAGTTTTCCGGTGATGTAGACGTGGTGGTTTGTCCGCCGTTTCCTTACATCACAACAGTTGCGAATGCAGTGCAGGGTTCAACTGTTGGCTTGGGTGCCCAAAATGTGTATCCCGAGAGTGAAGGAGCGTATACGGGCGAAGTGGCGCCAGCGATGTTAAAAGACTGCGGCTGTAGTCATGTCATCGTAGGGCATTCTGAGCGCAGAGCCTTGTTTGCCGAGACCAACGAAATGGTAGGCAGGAAGGTCATAGCGGCACTGAATGCTGGTTTGACGCCGATATTATGCGTCGGTGAAACGGCTGAACAGCGCAAACGCGACGAGACCTTTAAGGTCATCGACGCGATGATACAGGCAGTGAACGCACAGTTAGGCGGTCGCAACTGGAGCGATTTGATTGTCGCGTATGAGCCGGTATGGGCGATTGGAACTGGCTTAACGGCTAGTCCGGAGCAGGCGCAGGAAGTGCATCGACACATCCGCGACCTGATTCGCAGCGAGCGGTTGGATGAGGCCGATGCGGTGCGCATCCTCTAC
>Ga0181576_10004420_pt1 | contig 10210 bp, 6 predicted proteins | sample 101ome_22_FD_132464 | JGI IMG/M metagenome (GOLD analysis project Ga0181576, IMG submission 132464) | Coastal salt marsh microbial communities from the Groves Creek Marsh, Skidaway Island, Georgia - 101412BT metaG (megahit assembly) | ecosystem: Environmental > Aquatic > Marine > Intertidal zone...
CCTGTAATTGCACTTGTCGGGCGCCCCAACGTTGGAAAATCAACGCTGTTCAACCGCCTTACCCGCTCGCGTAACGCGTTGGTGGCTGACGTCGCCGGGCTAACCCGAGATCGTCAATATGGTCCGTGCGAGATGAACGGACGAGAATGCATCCTGATCGATACCGGCGGTATAACCAACGATGCTATTGGCATCGACGAGGCGATGCTCAAGCAATCGCGCGCTGCGATTGACGAGTGCGATCTCGCGGTGCTGATTGTCGATGGGCGCGCTGGCCTTACGCCGGTTGATACTGAAGTTCTGCAATCGCTTCGTGTTGGCCACAAGCCATTCATGCTGGTGGTTAATAAGGCTGATGGCGGCGATGAGGAGCAAATGCTCTCTGACTTCCATCAGCTGGGTGTGGCTGACATGCTTGCCATCAGTGCGGCACACGGTCGCGGAATTTCGACGCTCAAGGATGAAATTCTGCGTCACTTCCCCGAGGAAGAGACCGCAGATGTTGAAGGCGCGGACGACGATGCAGAGGACGATCAGGCTCGACGAGTCAAGGTGGCGGTTGTTGGGCGTCCTAACGTTGGCAAATCAACTCTGGTAAATCGCATACTGGGCGAAGAGCGCGTTGTTGTGTTCGATATGCCCGGGACGACTCGAGACAGTATCTTTATCGATTTTGAGCGCGAAGAAAAACGCTACACGCTGATTGATACCGCTGGTGTGCGTCGCCGACGTAGTGTCAGTGAGGCGATCGAAAAATTTTCAATCGTCAAAACATTGCAAGCGATCGCTGAGTCCAACGTAGCGCTGGTTTTGATTGATGCGCAAGAGGGTATCGTAGAGCAGGACATTCACCTGCTCGGACAGGTTATAGACAGCGGTAAATCGCTGATCATTGTCTGCAACAAATGGGATGGGCTGGATTCGGATCACAAGCAACGCATCAAAGATGAGCTCGATCGTCGTCTGATTTTTGCACAGTTTGCTGAAGTGTTTTACATCTCGGCTTTGCATGGCTCCAATGTGGGGCTGCTCTACGGTGCGATTGATCGGGCATTTCGCTCGGCGCTGACCAAGCTGCCCACCAATCGACTTACCCGTATTCTGGAAGATGCGGTGCAATCGCATTCACCCCCGATGATTAATGGCCGCCGAATCAAGCTGCGCTATGCGCACCCGGGTGGGAGCAACCCTCCGGTGATTGTGGTCCACGGCAATCAGACTGAGCGCGTACCGGATCATTACAAACGCTACCTTGAGAATATTTTTCGTCGTGAGTTGAAGCTGGTGGGAACGCCCTTACGCGTTGAGTTCGTAACGACTGAGAACCCGTTTGCCGGGCGCAAGAACACATTGACACCGCGACAGGAAATCAAGCGCAAACGAATGATGAAGCACATTAAAAAGCGCTCTCGCTGAACTCTCATCCGAAACTGGAGACCCGAATGACTGCCACATCCAACGAAAACGTTCATCAGGTTATGTCTTTTGATGATGCCGTCAGTGCGCGTCGTTCAGTCCGTGGTTTCAAACCCGATCCGGTTACCCCTGAGTTGTTGGACCATCTGTTCGGGCTGGCCACCAAGGCGCCGTCAAACTGCAATACGCAACCCTGGCGCGCGGTTGTGTGTGGTGGCCAGCGTCGCGATCAGGTGCGCGATCGAATTCTGCAGGCGGTAAAGAACGGAGAGATGAGCCTCGATTTTCCGTTTGATGGCAAGTACGACGGGGTCTACAAGGAGCGGCAGTACGACGCTGCGTTTCGTCTTTACGGAGCGATGGACGTGGCCCGTGAGGATCGAGCGGGTCGCGATGCGGTTTTTATGCGCAACTATGAATTATTCGATGCGCCTCATGTAGCGTTCCTGTTCCTCCCGGAATGGAGTGGCATGCGCGAGGCATGCGATTTGGGCATGTACGCGCAGACGCTGATGCTAGCGATGACGGCGCATGGTTTGGCCAGTTGCCCGCAAACGTCTTTGGGCTTTTTCTGCGATCTGCTTCGCGATGAGTTTGATATCGACCCATCGTGGAAACTCATGTTCGGACTGTCTTTCGGTTACCCCGATCATGCCCACAAGGCGAACAACTGCGTCACACCAAGGGCGGATTTGTCTGAGGTTGTAGCGTTCTACAACTGATCCGGCTATTTACGTGATTGGTTTTAGCTTCGCTATTTATCTGGTCGCTGTGCTGGCGATCGGGATCGCAGCGCATGTTCGAACGCGTAACTTCTCGGACTATGTGCTTGGCGGACGCAGTCTTGGCCCGGTAACCACCGCGCTGAGTGCCGGTGCTTCCGACATGAGTGGCTGGTTGTTGTTGGGATTGCCGGGCCTTGCGTATGTTGCAACGGCAGAGGCCGGCTGGTTGGCCTTGGGGTTGCTGAGCGGCACCTGGCTCAACTGGCTATTGGTGGCGCCGCGCTTGCGAACCCGCAGCGTCGAGGCTAACGACGCGATGACGATCCCGGCATATTTCGCTGCCGCGTTCCCGCAACGCGAAACCGCATTAAGAGTCATTTCTGCCGCTGCTATCCTGATCTTCTTTGTTTTTTATACCAGCTCGGGTCTGGTGGCGGCGGGCAAGTTGTTCGCGACCGTTTTCGAGATTGAGTATTCGGTCGCCGTGGTTGCGGGTATTGTTGCTGTGCTCTCCTACACCATGCTCGGCGGTTTTCTGGCAGTGTGTTGGACCGATGTTCTGCAGGGTTTGATGATGATGCTGGCGCTGGCGATATTGCCGGTCATGGCGTTCATGAATCCGCCATCGGGCGCTGTGGATTTTTCGGGGTTTGAGGTGATAACGGATTCACCGGGCGTTATCACGATTATTTCCTCGCTGTCGTGGGGGCTCGGTTATTTTGGGCAGCCGCATATTCTTGCGCGTTTTAAAGCCATCAGAAGTGTGGATGATGTGGCATTCTCTCGACGGGTTGCGGTCAGCTGGACCGCGTTCTGCATGATGGGTGCGCTCGGCGTTGGCATTGCTGGTCGATTTGGTATCGACGCTGTGCTTGCCGATCCGGAACGCGTCTTTATTGAGTTAACCTCGCTGGTGTTCCATCCCCTGCTTGCAGGGATCGTGACGGCTGCAATCTTGGCTGCGATCATGAGTACCGCCGATAGCCAGTTACTGGTGTGTTCGTCGGTGCTTGCCGAGGACTGTTATAGAGCGCTGTGGTTTCGGCAGGCTTCGCCCAAGGTCTTGTTACGTGTTGGTCGCCTTGCCGTCGCGAGCGTTGCCATCGTCGCGGGCTATCTCGCTCTCAACCCGGATAGCTCTGTGCTTGGTTTGGTTTCATATGCCTGGGCCGGCTTCGGCGCCGCCTTTGGCCCGGTTATCCTGCTATCGCTGTATTGGCCGAGGTTGAATGCCAATGGTGTGTTGGCTGGAATCGTTACCGGAGCCGTCGTGGTTGTGGTCTGGAAGCAACTCGACGGCAGGATATTCGATATCTATGAAATCGTCCCGGCCTTCGCTGCGTCGATGTTCGCAGCCTGGCTCGTCTCGATCCTCACAGACTCCGATAGCAAGTAGCTTCTCTCAGGTAGGTGCCCTGGCTTTCCGCGACCGTGCTTTTCTGGGATGCAAAGCACGAACGCCCACGAATGAGTTCATAGCGTGTCGCGGAAAGCGAGATCGCGTTGGTCTGCCAGAGACTATCGCGCAGCCCGCCGTATTAGCCGTTCAGCTTCTGCCGAACCGTCGCTAACTTAACGCACACCGCCAACACCTCGGTTGCCGTCTCTAGATCGGCAACCGACGGGAAACTCGGCGCAATGCGTAAATTGCTGTTTGCAGGGTCTTTGCCGTACGGGAAGGTGGCACCGGCAGGCGTCAATTTGACCCCGGCTGCGGCTGCCATATCAACAACGGTTTGAGCCAATCCCGGCTTGGTATCGAGCGAGATGAAGTAACCACCCTGCGGCAAATGCCACTGCGCATAGCCATCATCACCAAGCTCGGCCGTCAGTACGTCATTGACCTTGTTGAACCGCGGGCGCAAAAGCGCAGCATGCTTTTCCATGTGTGCGAGATAGGTTGGCATATCGCGCAGGAAATTGGTGTGCCGCTTCATGTTCACCTTGTCAGGACCGATGGTCGAGAAGCTGAGGTGGTGACGAAGCGCCTTAAGATTGGCCGTTGATGCGCCCATAAACGCCACGCCTGCACCGGCGTAGGTGACTTTCGATGTGGATCCGAAGATCAAAACGCTGTCCAGCGTTCCTTCTGCTTCGCACGCGGCCCAGATTGATTTTAGCTGAGGTGCATCCGCGTTCAGCGTGTGAACCGCATACGCGTTATCCCAAAAGATACGAAACTCGCTGTGCGCGCGTTTACCCAGCTGCGCAAAGCGATCAACGGTTTCGTCACTGTAGACAACACCGGTCGGGTTGGAAAAACGCGGTACTGCCCAGATGCCACGAATACTTGGGTCCGAATCGATTAATGCCTCGACCGCATCCATGTCCGGTCCGGTGTCGGTCATCGGGACCGTGAGCATCTCAATACCCAGGTGATCACATATGGCAAAGTGGCGGTCATAGCCGGGCACCGGACAGATGAATCGCACCGGAGTCGCGGCAGCTTTATTGTGCCACGCCGATTCCGCTCCGTTCAGACCAAAGTGCATCGCATACAAAGCGCTTTGATACATCAGCGTCAGGCTGGCATTTCCGCCAATCAAAACGTTGTCAGTCGGGACCTCAAGTATTTGAGCAAACAGATCTTTGGCTTCTGTTATGCCATCAAGGCCGCCGTAATTGCGAAGGTCGGTGCCATCATCCGCTTTGAAATTACCGTTTAAAATCGACTCCATCGCATCTGACAGGCTCAGCTGATCAGGGCTTGGTTTACCGCGTGTCATGTCCAGTGAAAGGCCGCGCGCCTGCAGTTCAGCATAGCGAGCCGACAGCGTTGCTTCGGCCGATTTGAGTTGCGCCTGATCTGCGGTTTCAATATGCACGTGAGGACTCCTGAGCGAACAATGCATTGAAAAATGAGCTGTGATTGTACGCCGACGTCAAACCCCCGACACGACAGGGATTTGGTATATTTTCGCCGCTGCCCTTGAATATGCGCTCAATCCCCGGCATCGCAATAATGTAGAAAAGGAGCCTCGATGTTGACACGAATGCCCGCTTCGCGACTGCCGGACGTAGGGACGACAATCTTTACCGTTATGTCGGCGAAAGCGCGCCAGCACAATGCAATCAACCTATCCCAGGGCTTTCCGGATTTTGATGTGCCGGATGCGTTGCGTAGCGCAGTGAGCCTGCATTTGAACAGCGGGCATAATCAGTATGCCCCCATGGCGGGCGTTTTATCGCTTCGCGAACAGCTTGCCCTGAAAGTCGAACGTAGTTTCGGGGCCCGGTTTGACCCGGATGAGGAAATAACCGTTGTCCCCGGCGCCACCGAGGCGATCTTTTGCGCCATCATGGCGACTGTCCGCGCTGACGATGAAGTGATCTTGCTCGACCCGAGTTATGATTGCTACGAGCCCTCTGTACGGCTTGCCGGAGGACGCGCGGTCAGAGTCAATCTGGATCAGCTGAGCTTCAGGCCTGACTGGAGCGCTATTCGTGCGGCCGTCAATGACCGCACGCGGATGATCGTGATCAATTCGCCGCATAATCCGACCGGGACAACATGGTCGTCAGACGACATGGATGAACTGGAACGACTGGTGGTTGATACCGGTATTGTTGTGCTGTCCGATGAGGTCTATGAACACCTTGTCTACGATGACGTTCGACACCAGAGTGTGCTGGCTCGCCCGGCAATTGCTGCAAACGCTTTTGCCGTGTTCTCGTTCGGTAAGACCTTTCATGCGACAGGCTGGAAAACAGGCTATTGTGTCGCCCCCAAACGATTGACAGCTGAGCTGCGCCGCATCCATCAGTTCGTAACATTTGTTGCGGTGACGCCGATTCAATATGCGTTGGCCGATTTTATCGCTGACAACCCGGGTTATACCGATACGCTGAGCGACTTCTATCAGGCAAAGCGCGATTTTTTCCTGACTGAAATGAAGGGCTCAGGATTCAAACCTATTAAATGCTCGGGGACTTATTTTCAGCTGATGGATTACTCCCTGATCAGCAATAAGCCAGATACCGATATGGCAAATGAATTGGTGTCGCGACACGGTGTTGCTGCTATTCCGATATCCGTTTTTAGTGCCCGTCCGGACCCTGATCGACGGTTACTGCGGTTTTGCTTTGCAAAGCAGGAAGCGACGTTGGCACAGGCTGCGCAATTACTCAAACGCCTTTGAACGCGGGCGCTCGACGCTCTCGTTGAGCGGCAAGGCCCTCTTGCAGATCCGCTGAATTCGCGCAGGCATCATGTAGACAGCGGGCCTGTTGTTCATCGCAGTGTCCACTCGCGATAGCATGCAATACTTTTTTCATGGCCCTTGTGGCCATTGGCGCCAGACCTGCAAGATGATCGGTAAATTCGGCGCCGATGGTATCGAGTTCCTCAGCCGATACGATGCGATGAAGAAAACCGCATTGCAGCATGGACTGGGCATCCAGAGTCTCGGCTGCGACGAGAATACGCTTGGCGGTGCTCAGTCCCAGTTTATCCACGTAACGCTGCAATCCGTTGAGCGGATAACATAGTCCAATCGCAGCGGCAGGTACTTTCATCCGAATGCTATCGACGCCGATTCTGTAATCACAACACAGCGCGATCTCGGCGCCACCGCCAAACACATTCCCGTTGAGCAGACACAGTGAGGGCATAGGGAGAGCGGCGATACGATCGGTTAGCGTGGTGAATAAGTCTCCGCTCATATTGCCGCTGCGAAATTCTTTGAGCGAGGCGCCGGCACAAAAAGTGCGATCGCCGCTTCCGGTAATCACAGTCACCCGAATGGCGTCGTCACTCTCGATCTGTTCCAGATGTGAATGAAACAGCGCTATATCTTCTCCCGCCAGCGAATTGTGCTGATCCGGACGGTTCAGGGTTATGCGAGCGATGTGCTCCGAGCGTTCAAGAATGACACTTTGCTGAATCATGTTTCGTCATACCATCATTAAATTCGCGTCATGGTAGCGTATAATCGCGCCCCGTTGCTTAGCACGGAGCTTCCCGACTTGATCGACGCCAACTCGCAGGACCGTTTTGCCAGTATCCGCCCTTATTACGATAACGAGGTGCGCGGGGTGCTTGATCGTCTGCTTAACCATGACGAGCTGTTGGACGTGATGGCGCGTCTGCGCTTTCGCTGGATGCCAACCTGGTTGCGCGTTCTGGTGCGGCCATTGGTGCGCTCAAGGCTGAGCACGCAATTAGCCGGAGTTGATTCGGTCCTTGCCTTCCAGAGTGTGGTCGAAGGTTATATGACCGCGATGATCGAATCCCACACCAGCGCGTTTACCGTCAGTGGACTCAGCAATATCCATTCAGCTAAAGCGAATCTGTTCATCGGTAATCATCGAGATATCGCGTTGGATCCGGCCTTTCTGAACTATGCGCTTTACCAGAACAAGCTCGATACGGTCCGAATTGCCATTGGCGATAATCTGGTGACCCGTGACTACGTTGCTGGTTTGATGCGGCTCAACAAGAGTTTTATCGTTAAACGCTCGGTCAAAGGTCCTCGGCAGATGCTGGCGGCTTATAAAGAGCTGTCTGACTATATTCGATACTCGTTGATCGACGAGAACTCCCCTGTGTGGATAGCGCAGCGTGAAGGGCGTGCTAAAGACGGCTGGGATCGGACCGAGCCTGCCATCGTCAAGATGATCTGTATGAGTAAGGATAAAACGCAAAGTCTCTCGGAGCATGTTGAATCGCTTGCGATAACGCCAATTTCTATCTCCTATGAGTGGGATCCGTGTGATGCGGCTAAAGCGCGCGAGCTCTATCTAAAAGAGAGTGAAGGTAAATACGAAAAAGCCGAAAACGAAGATGTCGCCAGTATTGGGCTCAGCATCCGTGGTGAGAAAGGCGCTGTCCACGTTAGTTTTGGAACGCCGTTGAGTGGTGAGTTTGAGGATGCGGACGATGTCGCGCGTGCCATCGACAAGCAGGTGCTTGAACTGTATCAGCTGCACGCCAGCAATCTTGCGGCATGGAAGCGGCTGAACGGGTCGCTTCCCGACGGACACAGCGCGACGGCCGATCTGGATGTGGCGGATGCTGAGTTGCAGAGACGGCTCGACGCTATCCCCGAGCCACATCGCCCGTATATGTTGGCGATGTACGCGAACCCCATCGATAATCTGCGTGCATTTCGCGCAGAGCTTGCCGCGGCGTGCTAACCGCCGACGTCAAAAAAGAAATCCAATCAGCTTACAGTCAGTGGCTGAAAGCGCGCGACATGAAGCCGCGGCTTGGTCAGCGCACAATGATTGCGCAAATTGCCAATACGCTCGCGCGAAGTGGTTACGGCAGTACAGGTGAGAGTCCTGTGTGTGTGGTTGAGGCTGGTACCGGCACGGGGAAAACCATTGCATATGCGGTGGCAGCGATTCCAATCGCCAAAGCCCTCGACAAAACCCTCGTGATAACAACCGCCACGGTCGCGTTGCAGGAGCAGCTGGTCTACCGCGACCTGCCAGACCTGGTGGCAACGGGTGCGTTAGATTTCAGCTTCAGCCTTGCCAAGGGGCGCGGGCGCTATGCGTGTCCCGCTCGGATGGATTCAATGCTGCGCCGCAGCACCCCAGACTCGGGTCTGCAACCGCTGCTGATCGAGGATATGTCGCCGCTGCCAGACGCCGATACGCTGGCGGTCGTGCAGAGGTTCTATAACGCGCTTGTTGATGGCGAATGGGCCGGCGATCGCGATAGTTGGGACGATGCGATCTCCGACAGTTGTTGGCAAACGGTGACCACCGATCATCACCAGTGTAGCGGGCGCCGTTGTTCGTATATCTCCGAGTGTCCTTTTTTTCGGGCGCGCGATGGTCTCGATGCCGTGGATTGCATCGTCGCTAATCATGACCTTGTACTAGCCGACCTCGCTTTGGGAGGCGGCGCCGTATTGCCGCCGCCGGAGGAGGCAATCTTCGTCATTGATGAAGCGCATCATTTACCAGACAAAGCCTGTAATCACTCGTCTGCGAGTGCGCGAGTAGGTTTGGCGCGAGAGTATATGGAGCAATGTCGTAAGCTGTGCTCGCAAATGTTGGCTGCACCCGGCGCCAATGATCTGCTTGCAGTGCGCATCAGCGAGGTGCCTGCGCTTTGCGAACAGGCAGACGAACTGCTGATCAATGTGGGCGGCGCATTAACCTCGTTAATTAATGAGTTATCGACAGATGAACACAGCCTGGAGGTGCGATTACCCAATGGTGACGTACCGGCCGAGGTGGTGTCTTTGTCCGTCGATCTCGAACACACGATGGGTAGGCTACTCGATGCGTTGCGACGAGCGGAGGAGGAGTTTGTAAAAACGCTCGATAAGGGCGGCTCGCGCGCGCAGGACGTGTATTCGGCGCTTGGATCAATGCTGGGGCGTGTTGATCGTCAGGCTCGGCTCTGGCAAGCGTGGGCCCGAACCGAACAGTCGGGTGATGCGCCGATGGCAAGGTGGCTGAAAATTGTGGGTTCTTCAGCGGTCGACGATATTGAAGTCAACGCTGCGCCTGTTCTCGCCGCCGGGGTGTTGAAGCGCGACATCTGGCAGCGTTGCGCCGGTGCGGTCCTGACCTCAGCGACGCTGACAGCACTCGGCAGTTTTGAGCGCTTGATGCTGAGAGCGGGCGTTCCGCAAGACGCTACTTTCGGCTGCGTGCAAAGCCCATTTGACTTCAACGCGCGCGCAACGCTCCATATCCCTAACCTTGTTGATCCGCGTGACCATGACATTCACACCCGGGCGGTGCTGCAGTGGATGAGAGTTGGCATCAATCTGGAGGAAGCGACGCTGGTGTTGTTTGCCTCGCGACGGCAGATGCGCGATTGCTACGATGGCGCCGGGCTTGATCTTCGCGATGCCATCCTGTTGCAGGATCATTTCAGCAAGCAGGAGTTGTTGCGGCTGCATCGCGAGCGCATTGACCGGGGCGACGGTTCAGTGATTTTCGGGCTTGCAAGTTTCGCCGAGGGGATCGATTTACCCGGAGACTACTGTCGGCACGTTGTTATTACGAAAATTCCGTTTGCAGTGCCCGACGACCCTGTTGAAGCGGCGCTGGCCGAATGGGTTGAGTCACGTGGTGGCAATGCATTCATGGAGATTTCGGTACCC
>Ga0181576_10004426_pt1 | contig 10202 bp, 10 predicted proteins | sample 101ome_22_FD_132464 | JGI IMG/M metagenome (GOLD analysis project Ga0181576, IMG submission 132464) | Coastal salt marsh microbial communities from the Groves Creek Marsh, Skidaway Island, Georgia - 101412BT metaG (megahit assembly) | ecosystem: Environmental > Aquatic > Marine > Intertidal...
ATATCCATTGTTGCCATTGACAATCCAGCTCCATTAACCATTAAGCCAATGTTACCATCCAATTTCACATAATTTAGATCATGCCGAGCTGCTTCGAGTTCTAAAGGATCGTATTCATTTTCATCTTTCATTTCAGCAACTTGTCTTTGTCTATAAAGAGCATTATCGTCAAAGGACGCTTTGCAATCTAATATTACTACTTCACCATTTTCAACAACTGCAAATGGATTAACTTCAATAAGAGCAGCATCTAAAGAAGTGAAAGCTTTGTAAATTGATAGGATATTTTTTTGCGCACTTTTTGCAGTTTTTCCAGACAAACCTAAGTTATACACGATTGTTCTGGCATGATGGGTTAATAGATCTCCTCCAGGAGAGATTTTAAGTTTATATATTTCTTTTGGTGTTTTTTCAGCTACTTCTTCAATATTAACACCACCTTTCTTTGAGTATACAATGGTGTTACCACCTGTTTCTCTGTCGACCGTAATACAAAAATAGAATTCTTTTTCAATATTATAAGCTTTTTCTAAATAAACACGATTTACAGTCTTTCCATTTTCATTCGTTTGAGGAGTTACGATATTCATACCAATCATTTGATCCACAGTTTTAACTACTTCATCATCACCCTCACAAACTTTAACACCACCAGCTTTGCCTCTACCACCAGCATGAACTTGTGCTTTGACTACGATTTTATCTTCGTTTAACCATGAAAGAATATTTTCTGCTTCATGGGTTTGATAAACAACTTCACCTGGAGGAATATTTACTCCAAATTTAGATAAAAGTTGTTTTGCTTGATATTCGTGGATATCCATCTATAAAATTTCCTTCGCATTTTTGTAACATAAATATTATAAAATGCGAATATATATAACTTTTTTTTGTTAAACTAGTAATTTTTTACATTTTTGGATTAATTCATCAACAGCTTTAACAGACTGCTCAAATTGTATTTGCTCATTTTGTTTTAGATTTAATTCAATGATTTTTTCCACTCCATTCGATCCTATACAAACCGGTACACCTACACATAAATCTTTAATATTATATTCACCGCTTAAGTAAGCAGAGCATGGCAGTATTTTTTTTTGGTTATTTAGATAGGACTCTAACATTTGAATTGCGCTGACTGCAGGAGAAAAAAAAGCTGAGCTATTTTTCATTAATGAAACAATTTCTCCACCGCCATTTCTTGTTCGATCAACAATTTTTTCAATAAATTTTTCATCAATATTATTTATTTTTGTGAATTCATTTAATGGTACGCCCGATATAGTAGTGTAATCTAATAATGGAACCATTGTATCTCCATGACCTCCCAGTACCATTGTATCAATATTACAAACTGAGACTTTAAGAAGTTCGGATAAGAAAAACTTGAAACGTGCTGAATCTAAAATCCCAGCCATACCTAAAATCATATTTTTCTTTATTCCAGAAGTTTCTTTAAGAGACCAAACCATTGCATCCAAGGGATTGGTTACGCAAATTACAAATGATTCTGGTGAGTACCTTTTGATAGCTTCACCAATTGATTTCATAACTTTAAAATTTGTTTCTATTAGATCATCTCTACTCATACCAGGTTTTCTAGGGATTCCAGCAGTAATAATTATTGCGTCACTATTTTCTATATTTGAAATATCATCGGTTCCTTTAATCGACAAATCTATGCCGTCAACCGCTAAGCTTTGAGAAAGGTCAAGACATTTACCCTCAGCTAAACCTTTAACTTTATCAACCAAAACTATGTCGCCAAGTTTTTTTCTAGAAAGATCATAGGCAAGAATGGTTCCAATATTTCCCGCTCCTATCAAACTAATCTTTTTCACTAATTACTCCCCAGTTTATTTTATATTATGTCCAAACCAATATCTACAGATTTAACAGAATTGGTGATCTTACTAGTTGAAATATAATCGATATCAAGTTTTGAGTAATGAATTACATTTTCTAGATTTATGCCTCCCGAAACTTCAAATATTATTTTTTTTCCTAATTTTTTTCTCAGCATTAAGCACTTTTTGATTTCTTTTATTGGCATATTATCCAGAAGAATATGACCGCAATTATAATCGATACATTTTTTTACCTCAGAATAAGAATCACATTCAATCTGAAAGTTTTTTATTTTTTTTTTATTTATCAATTCTAATGTTTTTTTAATTCCTCCGATTACTTTAATGTGATTGTCTTTAATTAAAATTTTGTCATTAAGGCCCATTCTATGATTCTTAGCACCACCAACTTTTGTTGCATACTTTTCTAGAACTCTGAGACCGGTTGTAGTCTTCCTTGTATCAAGTAACATGGTTTTTGATCCATTCAACTTTTCTACAAACTTTTTTGTGTATGTTGAAATACTCGATAAATGTTGTAAAAAATTTAGTAGTGTTCTTTCCAATAGTAAAATCCATCGAACATCACCTGAAAGCTCAATTAATATAGAATTTTTTTTTACCAAATCACCATCATTATAATTAGAAGTACATTTTAAATTTTGAAATTTTTCTTTTAAAAACTTAACGATAAAAGATTCTCCACATACGATAATATCTTCTCTATTGGAAATAAAAGCATTACAACTGAGTTTTTTACTAAAAAGTGCAGATGTAGTTAAATCATTATTTAAACTAATCTTTCCAACATCATCTTTTAGTTCTTCAGATAGTTTATGATTAGCAAACTTATAAGTTTCATTTTTAGGCACAATAATTAACTTAAATTTAACATTAAGTTTAGAGGTTTTTTTGCTTTTAATATTAATTCGTTACTAATATTAATTTTTGGTGATAAATCAACTAAACAGTTCCTTAGTTTTTCAAGAGTATTTAGTTCCATATAAGGACAATTAGAACAAGCACATGAACCATCAGAGCCAGGAGCAACTAAGAATATTTTGTTAGGTTCATTCTTTTTCATTTGGTGTAAAATATGTGGTTCAGTAGCAACTATAAATTTTTTATTTTTATCTTTAGAAATATACTTCAGTAGAGATGAAGTTGAACCTATAAAATGTGCATAATTTAAAATGCTTTCAGGACATTCAGGGTGTGCAATAATTTTTGCATCGGGATTTCTTACCTTTGCCTTAACAAGTTCTTTTTCAGAAAAAGTTTCGTGAACAACACATGTACCATTCCACAACAGCATTTTTCTATTTGTAATTTTATTTAGGTATGATCCAAGATGTTTGTCTGGGGCAAAAATTATTTTTTGATCCAATGGTAAACTATTTATAATTTTTTCTGCATTAGATGATGTTACTATTATATCTGATAATGCCTTAATCTCAGCTGAGCAATTAATATAAGACAAAACAATGTGATCAGGATAACTTTTTTTGAATTTTTTAAAGTCTTCGGCTTTGCAAGACTCTTCTAAAGAGCAACCAGCGTTAAGATCAGGAAGAATTACTGATTTATTTGGGCTTAAAATTTTTGCAACTTCTGCCATAAATCTAACTCCACAAAAAACAATAACTTCAGCTTTTGTATTGTGTGCTTTACGTGAAAGGTCAAGAGAATCGCCAACAAAATCTGCAATATCTTGAATTTCTTCATCTTGATAGAAGTGAGATAGAATTACAGCATTTCTTTTTTTTTTATAAAAAACAATTTCCTCTTCTATACTAGAGAATGTATTTTTTAAATTTTCCATTTATCTTTTTTTATTTTTTCTTTTAATATTCTTATTTATGTATGAATTTGAACTCATTTCTTCTAGCCTGGACAACGTTCTTTTAAATTCAAATGCATTAGTTTTTCCCAAGTATAATTCTTTCAATTCTACATCCGAAGATAAGGAAAGTACAACTTTATTCTCGTAGAGAGCATCTATGAAAGAAATAAATCTATACACAAAATTTTTGTTATTTTCATCCATTTGGCAAATATTTCTTAATACAATAAAATTTATTTTTTTTGCAATTAAAAGGTAATCTTGAAATTCAAGATTATTTTCAAAAAATTCTAAAAAATTTAAATCTAAAAGGTTTCCATAATAACCCTTAAGAGAAAAATTAAATCCTTTTCTTTTAAATATTTTTTCTGTTTCTATTGAATTAATAGCTAGTTTTTTTTTTATTTGATTTTGAATTTTTCTTGAATTTTTTTTTTTAAAAATGAAAAAATTATGATTTGTTAATTTTTTCTTTCTATAATCAACTTTTGAGAACATTCTAACTTTTGTAAAATTTTTGTTTAAAAAATTTTTAAAAGAATTGCATAATTCACTATTAACTGGGTCTTTATAAATACTAGATAATTCATTGTTTCCTGTCATAATTAAGGTTTTTTTTTCTTTAATTATTTTCTCTAAAAATTTTTTAAATAAGATTAAGTTGGTGAGATTATTTATGTAGAATTCGTCAATTAAAATTAAATTTTTTTTTGTCATTAAAAATTTAATTTTTTCTTCATTTGAATTTTGTAAGTTAAATATTAAATCAGTAAAGTGAAAAATTTCAGATTTAGAATATATAAAATGAATAGCTTTTAAAATAAGCGATTTTCCTACTCCAACCGATCCAAACATATAAATTCCAATAAATTTTTTTTGAAAAAGATTAAATAATCTTTTTTCTAAAGTTAATTTTAAATTTTTGTCAATTTTTTCTGCAGCTTTAATTTGGCATAAATTTGGTTTTATAAAGTTTTGAGTCTCTAAGTGATTAAGAATTTTTGAACTTAGATTTTTCAATATTTACGAACTCACTTGGAGTTTTTTTATTTCAGCTATCGCTTTTGCAGGATTAAGATTTTTTGGACAGGTTTTTGTGCAATTCATTATGGTATGGCATCTATATAGTTTAAATTTATCTTTTAAAAAATTTAGTCGCTCTTTTTTATTTTTATCTCTGCTGTCAACAATAAACCTATATGCTTGAAGTAATATAGCTGGTCCTAGGAATTTGTCACTGTTCCACCAATAACTTGGGCATGAAGTTGAGCAACAAGCACAAAGTACACACTCATAAAGTCCATCAAGTTTTTTTCTCTCCTCTTGACTTTGTTTTATCTCCTTTTTTCCATTTGACTTAGGCATTAACCAGGGTTTTATTGATTTATACTGTTCATAGAATTCAGATAAATCTGGAACTAAATCTTTAAGAACTTTCATGTGAGGCAAGGGATAAATATCTACAAATTTAACATTCTCAATTGGCTTTAGACAAGCTAATGTGTTTGTTCCATTTACATTCATTGAGCAAGAACCGCATATGCCTTCCCTGCAAGATCTTCTAAAAGTGAGAGAAGAATCTACTTCGCCTTTAATATACATGAGTGCATCAAGTACCATAGGTCCAAGCTTTTTTTTGTTTAAATGAAATTTATCGATTCTTGGGTTTTTTTTGTCTTCTCTGTTCCATCTGTAAACATTAAAGCATATTGTATCTTTACCTTCTTTTCCGAAAGTTTTGCCTTCTACAATCCTTGAATTTTCTGGTAAAGTTAATTTAACCATAATATTTAAATTAATAAACTCTCACTTTAGGTTCAATAGTTTTTATCTCCTTAGAATTTGTTTTTAAATTAACCGGACGATATCTTATTTTTGGTTTTTTATTGTTATTAACCCATGCCATTGTATGTTTTAACCAACTTTTGTCATTTCTTTTTTTATAGTCAACTCTAGAGTGTGCGCCACGACTTTCTTTTCTATTAAGCGCTGACTCTATACTCACCAACGATTGAAGTAAAAGATTCTCTAATTCAAGAGCTTCTATCACTTCTGTATTCCATATATTTGTTTTATCCCTAATTTCTATTTTTTTGAACTTCTCAATTAACTCAAGTAATTTTTTTTTCCCAACAATCATTTTTTCTTCTGACCTGTAAACTGGACAATAATTTTGCATAATGTGTTGCATTTCTAATCTAATATCAGAAATTTTAACACTTCCTTTTGAATTTTTAATTCTATTAAATCTTTTTATTATGAAGTCGTATGAAGACTTTTCAATTTTTGGGTTTCTTTTTTTAGGATCTAATATTTTTTTGCACCTTTTAGCAGCAGATTTTCCAAATACAACTAGATCCAGTAACGAATTTGAACCTAATCTATTAGCACCATGAACTGATACACATGCAGCTTCACCAACAGACATGAGGCCTTTAACTATTTTTGATTTACCAGAATCATTTAAGGTTAAAACTTCTCCATGAATATTTGTAGGAATTCCTCCCATATTATAATGCACCGTTGGTTGAACAGGAATTGGTTCTTTTCTAACGTCAACACCAGCAAAAATCTTTGCGGATTCAGTTATTCCTGGGAGTTTTTCCTCCAAAACTTTATGGTCTAGATGACTAAGATTTAGGTGGATATGATCCTTTTTGGGTCCACATCCTCTACCCTCCATGATCTCGTTAGTCATAGACCTTGAAACTACATCTCTCCCTGCAAGGTCTTTAGCGTTAGGTGCATATCTTTCCATAAATCTCTCACCTTTTGAATTAGTTAAATATCCACCTTCACCCCTTGCACCCTCAGTAATTAATACTCCAACCCCATAAATTCCTGTAGGGTGAAATTGAGTGAATTCCATATCTTGGAGTGGCATACCGGCTCTCAGAACCATTCCTCCTCCATCGCCTGTGCAAGTATGGGCTGAAGTACAAGAAAAATAAGCTCTTCCATAACCACCAGTTGCTAATATTACCATCTTTGAGGAAAATAAATAAAATTTACCATCATGAAGGTTTATAGTTAAAACACCACAACACTCATTTTTTTTATTCATGATGAGATCTATTACGAAATGTTCAATAAAGAACTCTGCATTATGAGATAAAGACTGTTGATAAAGTGTATGAAGCATAGCATGACCAGTTCTATCTGCAGCGGCGCAGGTTCGCTGAGCAATACCTTCACCAAAATTTGTTGTCATTCCACCGAAGGGACGCTGATAAATCTTTCCATCCTCAGTTCTAGAGAAAGGAACACCAAAGTGCTCTAACTCAATTACTGCTTCTGGAGCTTCCTTGCACATAAATGCAATGGCGTCTTGATCTCCAAGCCAATCTGAACCTTTTACCGTGTCATACATGTGCCAAGTCCAATCATCACTACCCATGTTTCCAAGTGCTGCACTTATACCTCCCTGGGCAGCAACTGTATGACTTCTTGTAGGAAAAACTTTTGAGATACATGCTGTTTTAAGTTTAGCTTCAGCAGAACCCATAACGGCTCTTAAACCAGAACCTCCAGCACCTACCACAACAACGTCAAAATCTAATTTTACTAAATCATTCATAATAATATTGTTTTAACAAGACTCCCCATTACAATTATATAAATGGTAATTAAAGACAAATTTTTCAAAAATAAAATTCTTTTTTTTATTTTAAAGTCATGAATATAGTCATCAATAATTGAATTCAGCCCAAGCTTAGAATGAATAACTACTGCAGAAAAAAGTAATGTAAAAGAAAAAAAATTAAAGAAATTTGAAAACCAAATCAATAACTCATTATGATTTTTAATGTCTATACTCTGAAGTGAAAAAAATAAATAAATTAAAAATAACAAGAATATAATTGCTGTTACTTTCTGGAGAATCCAACTTTTAGAATAATCTAATTTCATTAAAATACTCCAATATAAATTGAAATAAAAATTGACAAAACAATAGAGCTAATAATGATTGTTAAACCAGACAAAGATGCTGCTTTATTACTTATTAGTAATCCAAAATCCCATAAAATATGTCTTATACCATTCAGTGCATGATATGAAATTCCTAAAACTATAAAAAAAACGATTATCTTTACAAAAAAAACATTAAATAATGAAATAAAATAATCATAATAAACGCTACCCATTGCAAATGAAATTATCCATAAACTCAACAGGATTAGAGCTAAGTTTAAGCCAAAACCAGTTATTCGATGAGCTATTGACAAAAGTGAGGTAATTTGAGGCTTATAAATTTGTAGATGAGGAGATAAAGGTAGTTTTTCTTTCATTTTTTTACAGGTATTAAAACTGAATATTCTAAGTCAAGAACCATATTTTCTGATAAATTGTCTTTTTTTGGAAAATTAATATTTGAATCATTTTTTGAAGCAATTGTTCTGATCAAAAGTGTTCCTAGATTATCATTAATTTTATTCTTTTTTAATATTTTTGACCAGGCGTAAATTGTATCACCAGAAAATGTTGGAGCAGCATGTCTTCCAGAGTGTATGGCTAAAATTTTAAAGGCATTTGCGAGACCATTACAACTTATTGCTCTTGCCAAAGATATTATATATCCTCCGTAGATAATTCTCTTACCAAATCTTCCATCTTTTTCAATGTGATGATTAAAATGAACTCTAGCATTATTTTGATAAAGTCTTGTGGCAAGTTGATGCTCGGCCTCTTCTATAGTTTGACCATCTAAGTGATGAATTTCTTCACCCTCAATAAAGTCATCGTAAAAAAACTCACTACCGGTTATTTCAGTTGTCCAATTTTTTGAATCAAAAGATGAAGGAAATTCGAATTCTTTTTCATCTAACTCTTTAGGTAGATTTGGTACAACATTCTCAAAAGAATCGATCATAACATTCTTTTTTTTTCTCATCATTAACCACCTGAAGTAACTTAAAACGACTTCTCCATTTTGGTTGGTACCTACTGATTTTACATAAACTGTTCCTGTTTTACCGTTAGAATTTTGCTTTAATCCAATAATTTCTGATTCTGCGCTTACTGTATCACCAACAAAAACAGGTTTATAAAACTTTACAGCAGCATATCCTAAATTTGCTATTGCATTAAGGGAAAGGTCAGGAACAGTTCTTCCAAAAACCATGTGAAAAAGTAAAATGTCATCAATGGGTTGTTTTTTAAATCCTAGTTGTTTAGAAAACTCTTTGGAATAATTGAGGGCAAATCTACTTCCGGTTGTTGAAAGATAAAGAGCTACATCTCCATCAGTAATTGTTCTGGGAACGCTATGTTTGATAATTTCACCAAGATTGTAATCTTCAAAATATCTACTCTTAAAATTCTTCATTATTTTAAATATTTTTTTATTAATAATTCAGCTATTTGTACAGTATTTAATGCAGCACCTTTTCTCAAATTATCAGCAACGACCCACATTCCCATTTTTTTCTCATCTTTCACTCTTATTCTGCTGACAAAAACATCATCTTCACCAGCAGACTCATCTGGGGTTACGTAACCGCCATCAATATTTTCATTGACTACGCTCAGACCAGGAAATTTTTTCATTGCGGAAATGACTTTTTTTAAATTTATTTTCTTCTCTGTTTCAATATATATTGATTCTCCATGTCCAACAAAAACGGGAACCCTAACACACGTAGAAAAAATTTCTAATTTAGTATTAAGAATTTTCTGTGTTTCCTCAATCATTTTATTTTCTTCCTTTGTATCCCCATTATCTAAAAAATCGTCAATGTGAGGTATCAAATTGAAAGCTATTCTTTTGGAAAAGAAACTTGGTTCAAGAGGTTTGTTTTTGTAAACATCCAGAGTTTGATGAAATAACTCATCCATTGCAGTTTTACCTGCACCAGAAGTTGATTGATAAGTTGAAACAATAATTCTTTTAATTTTAAACAAATCATGAATGGGCTTTAAAGCAACAACCATTTGAATGGTTGAACAATTTGGGTTTGCAATTATTTTATTTTTTTTGTACTTATTCAAGTCATCGGGATTTACTTCTGGAACAATTAATGGAATATTTTTTTCCATTCTAAAATATGATGTGTTGTCTATTATAATCGATCCTTCTTTGACTGCTTTTGGAGAAAAATTTTTTGAAATATTTGAACCTGCTGACGATAAAACAATATCTATTTCCTTAAAGTTAAATTTTTCTAAATTTGATACTGTGATTTCTTTATCATTGCCATAGACAATTTTTGTGCCTTCAGACTTTGAGGACGCCAGTGCAAAAATTTTATTAACTGGAAATTTTCTGAAATCTAAAATATTTAAAATTTCTCTACCGACATTTCCTGTTGCACCAACAACTGCAATATTATATTTTTTCATTGTTAAGTTCCTTGATAACTAAGTCGCCCATTTCTTGAGTTGAAATTAACTTATCGTTTTTCATAAATATATCTTTTGTTCTGTAACCGCTATTAAGAATTTTATTCACTACTTTATTAATTAAATTAAAATATTCTGTTTTTGCAAAAGAATATTTAAACATCATTGCAACA
>Ga0181576_10004439_pt1 | contig 10177 bp, 5 predicted proteins | sample 101ome_22_FD_132464 | JGI IMG/M metagenome (GOLD analysis project Ga0181576, IMG submission 132464) | Coastal salt marsh microbial communities from the Groves Creek Marsh, Skidaway Island, Georgia - 101412BT metaG (megahit assembly) | ecosystem: Environmental > Aquatic > Marine > Intertidal zone...
ATTGAACTTTTTCATATAGCAATATTAATAATCTTCTTTTTTTCCGGTAAAACTACCTCCAAGATTGGTACCGTTCACCCATTTCCCTGTTACAGAATTACCCGTAATTTGCCCAGTAAATATGGCGCCATCATCAGTTTTCATTGTAAACTTTCCATTGGGTGAGAGTACTCCGCTTATTTCATCTCTTCTTGAACGATCATATTCGCGTCCTCGTTTGATTCTAACATAATATGAATTAGCTACTCCTCTAACCATACCATTATTTCCAATAATCACATTCCATTCGCCATGGATTTTATTTTTTCTGTATTTCGTTTCTGTAAATTTCCCACTCCAAATACCAGAAGGTTTGGTAAATTTGGCCGTATTTTCATCTACAACAGGTTCGATTTCAATAATTCTTGGGACTGTTTTAGTACTGGTGTTCACCATCCCATCATCACCGTATTCTTCAACCAAAACCTTACCCATGGCCCATCTACCTTTGACATAAGTTCCGGTTATATTTTCACCGTTGTTGTTTAAACCATTCTTTTCAAGAATTGAATATTGATCATTTTCACCACTCTGCAAGTAATAGGTAATCTTTTTTCTTTTGTATCCGTATAATGTATCATCACCGCGTCTAGTTATTTTAACTATCTCTATGGTGTGGTCACCATCATAGAAACTCTCTCCGACCACAATTCCAGTGAATAATGAGTTAATTGAATCCCTTACAAATTCTCGTCTTTGTCTTTCAGCTTGCTCAATTGAATCCTTCCTTCGTCTTTCGGCTTGCTGAACTCGTTCAATTGAATCCTGTTTTCTTCGTTCGTTCAGGACAGATCTAATCTCTTTATCTAAATTACTTTTCTTTATAATATAATTTTCAAATGACCCTTTGTAGGCGTCATATAATTTATTTACCGCTTGATTAATATTATTAAAATCTTCTTTTAATAGAAATTTTGGTTTCCCTTTTTTATTGAAAATTTCATCAAAAGATTTTGATTTATTCAAAAACGTCTCTAGGGTCTTTGAATATTTTGAATAACTATAACTACCTTTTTCTGGTTTGAAAACAACTCGATTTTCATAAATACTTATTAATAATGACATCGCCAGTTCATCATTTTTATATTGACCTGAATTTCTTCTCCATACTCCCGACCATTTAATATCTAACTGCATCATAGAATCATTCACTATTCTCTTGTCCAAAACGCTCAATGGTGTCCTTCCATCCCGGTTTAGGAATTTATCACATGGCTTTGCTGTAAGGCTGTTAAAATCCCAAGCACTTTTTAGCGCACTTTGATAGGATTTGTATTGTAAATATTTAGAATATTTCTCGTAATCAGACTTTAAATCATCCGGGCACAATTTCGCCAAGTTATCTTCTGGCAATTCACCAAAAAACATTGCTGTTGCTGCGATAGCCTCTTTTTGATTTAGCCCATTATATTCAAATTGGCCAAACGTACTGTAATCTTTACTTATCTCAATTTTTGTATCTGATTGTGATAATACATTCTTGGCTGAACCAGAAAGTAGAACTAATAATATTATACCAAGCGACTTACTCATAATAGAAAAAATATGACTCATAATTTCAAATTAAACATATGACCATTGAAATATAAAATTTGTTTTGTGTAACCAACAATATTTATTGTGAACCGCTAAATCCAATCGGACGGAATCGAATATTTAGGATAAATCATTGATATTCAATGCCAAATACTTGGCGGGTTTTGAACTCAAAACAGCAGTTGCCAAGTTCAATTAAGGAAATACTTTGTGGAGAAAGTTTGCATACTAAATCAAATCCTTATAAATCATCATTATCCTCTTTTTGCTTTTCAATTAGATTTTTTTCATCAACGTAAATCAACATCAGACAACCTGAATATTCCTCGAAAGGTGATTTTGTTATACTTAATGCTATCCTCCCCGAAGTTAGAGATTGTTCAAATTTAGAATAGTACTCTATTTCTCCCTTATGGATAGAAGACATTTCTAATCCATCAACAAAAGAACCAGAGAATTCCTCGCTGTGAGATAATGGATTTCCATACTTAGATATCAAGCGTTCCTTATAATTAAAATATTTCTTTTTAAGGGGGATCCAATCAGATTGATCGTGAAAAAAAACTCCTATTGCATACACTTTTTCTTTACCACTTACTAAAACCTTCACAGATTCTCCTGCAAAATCACCTTTCAATAACTGTCCTTCATCAGTATTCTCAATAAGTTGAAAACCTTTTTTCTTTAACATGCCACTGAATTCGTCAACATTACCTCTCATCTCAATACCCATAAATTTCGCTGGGGGCAATGCATCTTGACCATTCGTCTTGGCAATCATTACTAAGCATAAAATCACTCCTACGTATTTCATACCACTAATATCTAAAATAATCAACATAATATAGGAACATACTGATTTACACTACCCCATTTTAACCCCAAAAACATCCCATTTTGGTACCATTTTTACACCAACCGCTACTAGGCATTATTCAAAATACGCAGGATCTTTACAAAATGATACGTACTTCAAATGAGCATCATTTTCACTGCGATTTCACTTCAAGTGATTATTGCTATTATCCTCTATTACAAACGTACTTTGATCTACATAAAAAGTATGTATTCGTATAAACATCATTGCATCAATTTTGCAACAATATTGCAACAGCTGATTCTTGGAAAGAAGTAAACCGATTAACAATTTTGAAGGCAACATCATGGACAAAATAAAAGAAACAAATACCATCTTAGTTAACACCCTACAATCCACCATAAAAGAACTTCAGGATCTGAAAAATGAGCATTCCAAAGAGTTCATTTCTGATCAGGAACTCCGTGAAAGATTAGGTATTTGTCGCACCACTCTATACAACTGAAGGAAGAATAAAACTATTCCTTACACTAGAGTAGGTAAAAAGGTTTTTTACCCCTGGAAGGAGATTAGGAAGAAGTTGATGAGATGAATTATTACGATTTTAGGGAAATTAAATGAATTTCATAAATCCATATTTATTAAACTCTGAATTTATACCGAATCTCTCTAATAAATTCATTATTTCATTAATATTCCTATTCATCACAATCAAATAATACTTTACAATTAAAGTAAACAAATTCAATTCCAAGTGGCAAGATAAATTCAATATATTTGTTCTTTGATAATTACATTGAAACTCAGATACATCATAATCTTTATTTTTCTATCTTGGGTTTGTTTACTAAGAGGTCAAGATACATACGGCCAATTAAAAACAGAATACCAACGCTTGCGAAAGGAAAAGAAGCTCGACAGCGCCTTGGTAATTGCCAAGCAAATGAATACGTGGGCCTTGCAAAACGAAACCGATACCAGTTATAACTATACCGAAAGTTTGAGGTTTTTAGGGAATAGTTATTATTTATTAGGGAATATTGATTCGTCTATTCAATTTCATTTATTGGGTAAAAAAATATTGGAAAACAATGATCAAAGAATCTCTAAAAATTATGCATCTACTTTGAATAATCTTGGTATTATTTACAAGGAAATTGGTTATTTTGACAGTGCACTATCTTTTTTTTACGATGTACTATTTATTAGAGAAAAAATAAAAAATGACGACCCTTATCTGCAGGCCATTCTAAATTCCCATATTGCAGAATGCTACGGCTACAAGGATAATATCCTGGCTTTGCAATTTTATTTAAAATCGTTAAATTATTTTCAAAAAGTAAATTATAATATTAACTGGTGTAAATATTTATATGGTAAAATCGCATTAACTTATTTTAAGTTAAACAACATTGACTCTGCTATTCACTACCAAAGAGAAGCATTGAATATAATTGATATTGAAAATCCTGGAACTATGGATCATGCGATATCATTGTATAACTTGGCGAAAGGGTTGAGTCTATCCAATGATTATATAACTATCGATTCCTTGTATAATCTATCCATTGAAATTGCATTAAAACAAAATTCTATAGATACATCTTTTATTTTAGATTCAAATATTGAAAAATTAGCATATTTGTTGAGTGTAGAACAATTAGAATTGGTAAAAAATCAATTGAATAAATTTGAGTCTACATATGAAAAATACGACCCTTTGATTTATTGTAAATATCTAAATATAAAAGGTATTTATTACAACAGGGTCGTATTGAATCATTTCGCGAGTAAACAATTTGAAGAAGCATTAAGTATTTGTAGAAAACATGGTCAAGAAAATTCCTCAGTTGCAAAAGGAATAATGGCGAATCTTGGTGTTTCATATTATCAAAGTTATCAGATTGATAAGGCTCTTTATTATTACATGAAATCAATTGAAGACGAACCAATTACGCCAGAAATTTGCGTTACACATTATAATATTGGCCTACTTAATACATTTTTATCTGAATTCCATGATGCTAAGTATCATTTATTAAAGGCCAAATCTTGTTCACAATCAAGTGCAATGCAACACAGTATTAATGTTGAACTGTCTAGAGTATACTTGGAACTGAATTGTTTGGACTCAGCTATAATTTATTTAAACTTTGCGGATTCTTTATTGAATGAAATCAAAACAGAATCAGCTGATTACATTGTGCCTTATCTATACCAAAGTGCGAATATTTATCAAAAATTAGGAGATTATCAAAAATCAAATACAGCGATCGATAAAGCGCTCGATCAAATTTTAAATTATGATTATTTTCGGCCTATTTCTGCTGAGATACTGCGATACAGAATAATACATCAAAGAGAAACTGACTCAGAAATTGGAATTCAATATTTTGTTTCAAAACTAAAAGAATATGAAATAAAAAACACTCAACAAAATTTTAATTGGTTGTCTTCTAATGAAAAAAAACATTTCATTGGTTCGTTATTGAAAAGCAAGGACTTTATTCTTAGATTCATTATTGAAAACGACTTAAAAGATGGTAATGTTGGTTTTGATATAGTGTGCTTTTCAAAAGCTCTACTGCTTGAGTCTTCGCAAGAGCTTGATAGATTAATTTCGCAATCTTCGGATGAAACCCTTAAAAAGGAATTTGCCCAAATGAAGCAATACAAGAAACTCTGCGTCAAATTACAATTAGAAGGGTCTAAAAATGAAAAAATCATTGAAAGTTACCAAACAAAAGCTGACTCTTTGGATAAAATACTTGTAAATTCTTTGGGCGAATATGCAGCCGTTAAACGCAAATTCGAAATCACTTGGAAAAATATTCAATCTAATCTTAAGCCAACGGAGGCAGCAATTGAATTTGCTAGATACTTCGATAACAAAGACAGTACCTATAAATATATTGCTTTGGTTTTGCGACCTAATTTTAAAACTCCTGAATTAGTTAAAATTGGTGAGGAAAATAAGATTCAAATTGCAACTCAGAATATGGATTTCTTCTCGTTGTATCAGTTGGTTTGGAAAAATATTGATACATTATTGAACGGAGTACAAACAATTTACTACAGTCCTGAAGGAGAATTAAATAATGTTTCCTTTTCCGCTATGTGTTATTCGGCAGGCAATTCACAATTGCAAAATTTCACCAAAAAAAGAGGAGTAGGTGTTTTTACAAAGAAAGACACAAAACAAAGTTGCAATACTGTGCTTTTAGATAAATACACATTTCATCAACTTACAACTACGCGTCATTTAGCTGACGGCGTCTTGAAAAGGTCGATTAATTTGAATTCCAGTATATCATTATATGGTGGAATTAATTATGATTACGTGGATATTAATAAACATGTAATTTCTTCTGAAATTACGCCTGAGGAATATGCCATAAATATGGATTTATCCAAAGTAATTTCTAATAATATTAAGTATAAAATCGAAAGGAAACGAAGTAGTGCTTATTATAACGAGAAAATGGAATATCTAAGCGGGACCAAAGAAGAAATAGATAACATTTCAAACTTAATGTTAAATAATCAATGGAAGGTCGAAACCAGAAGCGATAAAACTGCAGGGGAATATCAATTGAAAAAAGATTTAGAGAACAATGTTCCAGGGGTATTGCATATTGCTACACATGGTTTTGCTTTTCCGGATGAAGTGAAAATAGAATCAAAATTGACCGGATTGAGCCAATCGGTTATATACAGAGTTTCCGAAGATCCTATGATACGTTGTGGACTAATGATGAGCGGGTCAAACATGAGTTGGACGGGAAATTCACAAATCATGTTAGAACAAACCGGAGAAGACGGAATTCTTACGGCTTCTGAGGTCTCAAATCTAGATTTATCAAAAACCAAACTAGTTGTTCTTTCTGCTTGTGAAACAGGCCTTGGTAAAATTGAAGGTTCAGAAGGGACTTTCGGCCTCAAACGTGGTTTCAAACTCGCTGGAGTAGAACAATTGATTGTTTCACTGTGGTCAGTTCCAGACAAAGAAACGATGGAACTCATGACACTATTTTATAGTGATTTAATCAAAACAATGAACCCAGTCACCTCTTTTGAGAAGGCACAAAAAGAAATGCGTAGCCGTTACCCAACAGATCCGGAGAAATGGGCAGGATTTGTATTGGTAAGGTAGACTTGAATGTATAGATAGTTAAAATATAAATTTTCAATAGTAAAATTTGAACCCAAACAGTAACAATTTATTTAACTATCCGATAACATAATTACTATATCAATTTAGTGTTAATCTTGTGTTACTTATTTTTTATGCCTAAAGTTCCACATGTTTTTAAAACTTACAAAAAACCTATCTCAATTACACTCTGATTAGTCTTCATTTCTGGGAGTATTCAAGCACAATCAAACACTAACAAGGAAAAACCATTCGCAATCTTCCACTCAACCGTCCAAAAAAGAGCGAGTGCACCTGATTTACCGCTTTCTGCTATTATTGATCGATGGGATTCTGAAACACAAGATGCGACTTCGGATACAATTTATAATGAATATTACACAAACGGAATCGAATATTTAGTTTAATTCATTGATATTCAATACCAAATAATTGGCAGGTGTTGAACGGCCTTAAACATCAATGAATGTGGATAAACAATCTTTTGGTGGTATCGGACGGAATCGAATATTTAGGTTAAATCATTGATATTCAATACAAAATGTAAGGCAGGTTTTGCACTCAAAACGGCAATTGCCATGTTCAATTTAGGAAATACTTGGTGGAGTAAAATTTAATATTTCAGTAACTGGGAAACTATCTGATCAACCTCCACTAACGTCAATTGATCCTTGAAATATTGTATGTAGGATAATAATTCGTTCGGTTTTAGCACTTTTACATATTTAAAATCACCAGTAAGTTTTTCATTTGTCATTGCCAAAATACTTCTTACCGATATTTTCTTTTGACCCCATAAAGCTTTCTTTATAGATCTAAGAATATTCCCGTCATCCGAGTTTAACAATACAAAGATCACATAGCCTGCTCTTCGAACTTGATCTACTGGACCCCAATGGTTTTGCTCCTCAATTGTTTGTTTATTCCAATTTTTCGTTTCGATCACAAATACCCCTGAAGGCCCTATCACAATATGATCAATCTGAATGGTCTGGATGTAATCATCTTGCTCCTTTCGATAAATTGCTTTTCGAAAAGACGTATAAAAATCATTAATCACATGAAAATTGGCGGGGAGTAATCTCAACTGGTCCAATACTTGTTGTTCACCAATAGCGCCCAAAACCATCGGCTTATGTTCTTTTAAAACATCAAACTTTCTGACTAGTGGAGCCAGTGTCTCTCTAGCGCTTAAGTTAATTACCTCGTGGAAATTCCCTTGTATAAAATCTAACCGCTTCCTCCATTTATCTAGTTTTGAATTTTCATCAAAAACAAATCTTTTAACCCTGGTTTCTAACACAGATTTGAGAAACAACAACCTGATTGAAGCCCCAAAAGACAATACTTGATTTTTAACATTCACCCAAAGTTGACGTCCTGCAATTTTGTATTCTAGGATTTCCTTTTCAATAAGTTGAATATGTTCAATGAGCTCTAGTCTTTTTTGATTCTTCTTTTTTTCAATTAACTCCTTGACTTCTGCAGCATCTCTAATCAACTGGTTCTTTTCAGACTGGATTTTCTTTGAATGTTCAAGAATTATTTGATTTTTTTTCTGAGGGAATTCTTTAAGAAAATCCAGAATATTCTGAAGTGAATCAAACTCATAAATGCCTTTAGATCTAAGCTGTGCTTTTAAATCTGCTAAAGCTCCAATTTCGTTATGAATTTGTGCCATTGACCTCCGAAAAATACACTTGATACTTTCAAAATACAATATCTTAACGCAGATGCTAGAAACAGTTGATATTCATCGATTCAAATTAAAGCTCTTTAGGGTTCGTTTGAGTCAACGACTTATTTTTATTAATGAATCCACCTCAAAAATGGTTTTATTCATTAATTTCCCCTTATCCAAATGAAGAAAGTCGAAGTAGTTGCTGCGGTATTGAGAAACAAAGAAGGCAACTTCCTTTGCGTGCAAAGGGGGCCAAATAAATTCAAATATATCCATGAAAAATTCGAATTTCCTGGAGGGAAAATCGAATTACATGAATCCCAACAAGAAGCACTTCACAGAGAATTAGCGGAAGAGTTGAACCTTCGTGACTTTGTTATTTCAGAAAAACTAATCACCGTAGTGCATCAATACCCTGATTTTGAACTAACGATGCACGCATTTTTGTGTACGTCAGACTATCCTAAATTCACATTAAACGAGCATATCAATTATTTTTGGTTAAAGGGTGAAGAGCTCCTCCAGCTCGACTGGGCAGCCGCTGATGTCCCAATCGTAAAACATTTATTAAATCATGAATCTAGAAATTGATTCTTTGCTATATGGATATTGGCAAAAAGATCAGTATTCAAAAGGGACTTTAAGCCCCGAACTCATAACCAATAACCCCATTAAACAGAATTTTCTAAAGACTAAGCTCCGAGAGTCACTGTTGATTTGCGATGAGTACTGGTTTAATGTGGCCTTTCTTACGAACTCCGGATTGGCCCAGCTTAGAGGTGTGTTAGTGGAACTTGATCAAGCTCAAATCAAAGGGCATATAATTATTTCTAGTTATCAATATTTCACAGAACCATTGGCTCTGAAAAACCTCCTCAAGTTAAAAAACACGAGTATTAGGCTCGCAAGAAACAATAATTCGCATTCCAAAAGTTTTATATTCAAAATTCGAGATCAATATGAAATTATTGTGGGTAGTAGCAATCTCACTCAAAGTGCACTGACCACAAACAGCGAATGGAATCTAATGGTTTCAAGTTCCCCTTACGGTAAAATAAAGAAACAGGTATTTGAAGAATTCAAGTTTAGTTGGGAACAGTCTGACGAAATAAATCCAGAAATACTCTTAGGTTATGAGAATGAATATTTAGATCAACGCACCAGACGCCCGATATTTAAAGAAAACCAACTCAAGTACTCACAACCAATAGCGCCAAACTCAATGCAGAAAAAAGCGCTTAAAAGGCTCTCAGAATTGAGAAAAATAGGAGAAAAAAGAGCATTGCTAATCTCCGCTACAGGTACTGGAAAAACATATTTATCCGCATTTGATGTTAAGCAAACACAAGTAAAAAAACTTCTTTTTGTTGTCCATAGATTCAGCATTGCTAAAAAAGCGATGCAGACGTTTCAATCACTCCTTGGAAATCAATATACAATGGGAATGTACTCTGGAGGGAAATTGGATTTATCTGCAGACTTTATCTTCTCCACAATCCAAACAATAAGCAGGCATGAACATATTGAGAACTTCAATAGGGATCATTTTGAATACATAGTAATTGACGAAACACACCGCTCGGGTGCAAGTTCCTATCAGAAGATAATACACTACTTTGACCCTCAGTTTTTACTTGGGATGACTGCTACACCTGAAAGAACTGATGGTTATGATATTTTTAAGTTATTCCATAATAACGTAGCTTCTGAAATCCGTTTACATCAAGCCTTAAAGGAAAACCTACTCTGTGATTTTCACTATTTTGGAGTATCCGATTTAAGCATAGATTCATCGAGCGTCAAGGATACTAGTTATTTTAAAAAAATAGACTACACCGTTCAAGCACAAAAAATCCTTGAAAAAGCCATTTACTATGGGGCCGACAATGAAATCATCAGAGGTTTGGTTTTCTGTTCTAGCGTAGATCACTGCCATGGACTTGCTGCTAGA
>Ga0181576_10004441_pt1 | contig 10171 bp, 7 predicted proteins | sample 101ome_22_FD_132464 | JGI IMG/M metagenome (GOLD analysis project Ga0181576, IMG submission 132464) | Coastal salt marsh microbial communities from the Groves Creek Marsh, Skidaway Island, Georgia - 101412BT metaG (megahit assembly) | ecosystem: Environmental > Aquatic > Marine > Intertidal zone...
ACTTTTAGTTAACCGAAAAGGAAATTCAGCAAGCCCTTCTTTTGCAAAGATTGACTGCGTTGGAATAACCATTGTTGAAAGCCCTAGTTTGAGTAATGAACGTCTATTCATAAATTATCTCTTGTCATGTTTGCTACAGGATATATCTGGTTCATTACAGGTTAAATTCAACTTCAACCATTAAGTTAAAAGTATTGTGAAGGTTAGTTATAGTCAAAAATATACAATTTATTTATCTTGGAACTCTTGAACAGCAGCAATTATTAGTGCACCAGTGAATTTCATAAGCCGATTATAAGGAAAAAATTATGGCCGATGGCTCTAAAATCATGGAAAACAACCCCACAGAGGATATTTCGGTAAGAGAAGTTTTTGGTATCGATTCAGATATGATCGTAAAAGGTTTCTCGGAACGAGCCAATCGAGTTCCTGAGGTTGATGAAACATACAAATTCGATCCAGATACAACGTTAGCCATACTGGCAGGCTTTAATCATAATCGGAGGGTTATGATACAAGGTTATCACGGCACAGGTAAATCAACCCATATTGAACAAGTTGCTGCAAGATTAAATTGGCCCGCAGTAAGGGTTAATCTTGATAGTCATATTAGTAGAATAGATTTGATAGGTAAGGACGCGATTAAGCTTAAGGACGGCAAGCAAGTTACTGAATTTCATGAAGGAATTTTACCTTGGGCTTTGAGAAACCCAGTTGCTATTGTGTTTGACGAATATGATGCAGGCAGAGCAGACGTTATGTTTGTGATCCAGCGAGTATTAGAACACGATGGGAAATTAACACTACTAGATCAAAACGAAATTATCACACCTCATAGTAATTTCAGATTGTTTGCTACTTCAAATACCGTCGGGTTAGGTGATACGACTGGTCTGTATCACGGAACACAGCAGATTAACCAAGCTCAAATGGATCGCTGGTCACTAGTTGCAACCTTGAATTATCTATCGGTGGAGGTGGAGAGCGCAATAGTGCTTGCTAAGTCGCCAAGTTACGATAGTGAAGAAGGCAAGCGTGTTATAAAGCAAATGGTTACCGTGGCTGATCTCACGAGAACTGCATTTATGAACGGAGATTTATCTACCGTTATGAGCCCAAGAACGGTTATTAATTGGGCAAGTAACACAGAAATTTTCAAAGATGTGGGTTATGCTTTTCGTTTAACCTTTTTAAACAAATGTGACGAGCTGGAAAGGCAAATAGTAGCTGAATTTTTTCAACGTTGTTTTGATGAAGAGTTACCAGAAAGTGCAGCAAGCGTAAGTCTGGAGTAGAATAATATTATTATGAGCAATAATTAGCCATCAACTAAAAATTATATAAGTGATCTGGCAAATTAAACATTTCTTGAGTCTATTATGGTTTCAAAATCAGACAATCCTGCTGATCCATTCAAAAAAGCCCTAGCAGAGGCAACGAAAGTTTTGGCTGACAACCCAGAACTTTCTATTAACTACTCAGTTGATCCATCAGGTGTCTCTGGAGATAATATCAGGCTTCCCCAAGTCAGCAGACGCATGACTAAAGAAGAAGTTCTTCTGGCTCGAGGAACAGCTGATGCTCTCGCCATGCATCATAAATACCACAATTCCGATTTACATTCACGATTTGCCCCAGACGGTCCTATGGCAAGAGAGATATATGAAGCGATGGAAACCGCCAGATGCGAAGCTATCGGGGCAAAAGATATGCCAGGTACTACTGGCAACATTAATGCAAAAATCGGCGTTGAAGCAAAACGAAAGGGTTTTGATAAATTGACAGATCGCGCTGATGCCCCTCTTGCAGACGCCGCAGCTTATTTAATTAGAACTCTAACGACCAAAAAGGATCTTCCTTCCTCAGCAAACAACGTATTAAATTTATGGAAGGATTTTATTCTAGACCAAGCAGAGACTACAATAGAAAATCTGACTGAAAATTTGGATAATCAGGAAAGGTTTGCAAAATTTTCTCGTCAAATAATTACTGACTTGGGTTACGGAGATCAGCTAGGTGACGAACCCGAAGCAGAAGACGATGAAAATCAAGAACAGCAGGACGAGAATGAGGAACAAGCTGATGACCCCGAAAGCTCAGGGACAGATGAAAACAATGATGAAACTCTAGACGCAGAAGACCAACAAAGTCAGGACGAACAACAAGACGCTGCACAAGCGCAAATGAGTAGTGAAGACAGCTCTGATGAGGACTTTGACGATCAGGAGTTGCCTGACGGAGAAGCTCCACTGGAACCGCCACCTGCACAACCTATTTCTGACGCTGATCCAAATTATCAAGTTTTTGAGACAAATTTTGACGAAGAAATAAAGGCGGAAGACCTTGCTGAGCAAGTTGAGTTAGAGAGATTAAGAGCATATTTGGATCAACAACTCGAACCACTAAAAGGGGCAGTAAGCAGGCTTGCGAACAAGCTTCAAAGACGCTTGCAGGCACAGCAGAACCGTAGCTGGTTATTCGATCTTGAAGAAGGAATTCTTGACGCTGGAAGACTTGCTAGGGTTATCACAAATCCAACGACCTCTCTCAGTTTTAAAATAGAAAAGGATACTGAATTCAGAGATACCGTAGTGACTTTACTTTTGGATAACTCTGGATCAATGCGTGGGAGGCCGATTTCAATAGCAGCAATATGTGCAGATGTGTTGGCACGCACATTGGAACGCTGCAACGTGAAAGTTGAAATTTTAGGATTTACAACTCGTGCTTGGAAAGGAGGCCAATCTCGCGAAGCCTGGCTGAATCAGGATCGACCACAACAGCCCGGTCGTTTGAACGATTTACGTCACATAATTTACAAAGGAGCCGACGCTCCTTGGCGCCGTGCGCGCTCTAATCTTGGACTTATGATGAAAGAAGGGCTTCTTAAAGAAAACATTGATGGTGAGGCGTTAGAGTGGGCACACCGACGCATGACTGCGCGTCCAGAAGCTCGAAAGATTTTAATGGTAATTTCTGACGGGGCCCCGGTAGATGACAGCACGTTATCCGTAAACCCCGCTAATTACCTAGAGAAACACTTACGAGATGTTATATCAATGGTAGAAAAAATAAAAAATGTCGAACTTTTGGCAATTGGGATTGGTCATGATGTGACCCGCTACTACGATCGTGCAGTTACCATAACAGACGTTGAGCAACTAGCGGGAGCAATGACTGAACAGCTTGCTGCCCTATTCGACAGCGATCCAAAAGCTAGAGCCCGAGTGAATCAACTCAAAAGAGGCTAACAATTAATGCACAAAGAAAAAATTTGTAAGTTTCAATCTTTCGCTTCTACCGGCGATCCGAAATTGGGTCCGAAAAGACTTGAAGCGTTGCAGGATCAAATTGCTAAAACGAATCTTGATGGTTTTCTTGTTCCACGCTCAGACTCTTTCAGAGGTGAGTATGTGGCTGAAAAAGATCAGCGTTTACGATGGCTTACTGGATTTGAAGGTTCTGCAGGAATCTGCGTTTTAGTTAATAAACGGGTAGGTCTTTTTGTAGATGGGCGCTACACGATTCAGGCGAAAAATCAAACACTGCCACCTATAGAAATTATTAATTGGCCAAATAAAAAAGTCACGGACTGGATAATGGAAATCACTAATAAGGGTAAAATTGGTTTTGACCCTTGGTTACACTCAGTCGATGAAATTGAGCAATATAAAAAATCAACAGAGAACACTAATATCGTTTTACAACCGACACAGAACCTTGTTGATATAATCTGGACAGATCAGCCAGCTTCACCAAATGCAAAAGCTTTTCGATACGAAAACAAATTTGCAGGTCTGACACAAGTCAATAAAAGAAAAATATTAGCGAAAGAATTGAGGGAAAATGGAAATACGGCAGCAGTAATTACTTTACCAGAAGGAATTGCCTGGTTGTTAAACATACGGGGTGGAGATGTTGAACATTTACCCATTGTTCACGCTTTTGCTATTCTGCATTCAAATTGTAAAGTTGACCTTTTTGTAGATAAAACCAAAGTAAAAGATTTGAAAAAACATTTTGGCCACAACATTAGCTTATACAATCAAAATGATTTTCTTTCACACCTTGAACAACTTACGGGTAGTATATGCATAGATAAGGCTAGTCTGCCATTTGCGGCTTTTGAAGCTCTGCTTTCATCAAAAGCAACTTTGGACCCACGAGGAGACATAACAGCATTACCCAAAGCTTGTAAAAATGAGATTGAGCTAAGTAGAGCAAGAGAAGCCCATTTAATTGATGCCGTAGCAATGTGTAAATTTCTTTGCTGGCTAAATTCCCAGTCGGAGAGTAAGTTAACCGAAATTGATTTAGTTATCTCACTCGAGGCGTTCAGGTCTCAAAATCCAGAATTTTATGACATCAGCTTTGAAACAATTTGCGCAAGTGGACCAAATGCGGCCCTACCGCACTATCGGGTAAATTACGATAGTAATCGGGCTATAGAAAAAAACGAAGTAATACTAATCGACAGTGGCGGCCAATATAAAGGCGGAACAACTGACATTACTAGAACAACCGCCTTGGGTGAGGTTTCAGGCGAAATCAAGAAGGCATTTACGTTGGTCCTTAAAGGAATGATCTCGATATCGAGGTTAAAATTTCCTAAGGGAATGGCAGGATGTGATTTAGATGCATTTGCTCGAGTGCACCTATGGTCGGAAGGACTAGACTTCGCTCATGGCACGGGACATGGTGTAGGACAATTTCTTTCTGTTCACGAAGGGCCACAGAGATTGAGTAGAACGTCAAAGGTTCCCTTTGAAACAGGAATGATCATATCAAATGAACCGGGTTTCTATAAAGAAGGACATTTTGGGATTCGGATTGAAAACCTTCTAGCAGTCACAAAAGCTCCAAAATTGGAAAACTCAACCGTTGACGAAATGTTTATCTTTGAGACCCTTAATTTTGTCCCTATAGATAAAAATTTAATTGATATAAGTCTGATGACAAACGAAGAAAAAGATTGGCTCAATGAGTATCATTTAAAGTGTCGAAAAAAAATCAGAGAAAACCTAGAAGAAAATGAAAAAATCTGGTTGGACCACGCAACAAAAAAAATCGAATAATTAAGATCTTTAGCGCCCTGCTACCAAGGTTGCAGCAGCATTAATTGCAGCAGCCGTTATTTTGTCTCCTGATATCATTCGGGCAATCTCCTCGATCCTGGTATCTCCATGAAGGGTTGTTACCTCAGTAATAGTGCTTATTGAATTTGTAGATTTGGAAACCTGAAAATGAGCATCACCAAGAGCTGCTACTTGGGGAGAATGCGTGACTGTAAGAATTTGTGCATTTTGGGACAGTCTAACAAGTCTTCTACCAACTGCATCGGCGGTAGCTCCCCCAATGCCACGGTCAATTTCATCAAAAATCATCGTAACTGAGCTATAATCTTTAGTTAGACACACTTTTAGTGCCAATAAGAAACGGCTTAATTCACCACCCGATGCTATTTTACCAATTGGACCTTTAGCAGTTCCCTTATTTGTAGAAACTAAAAAAGAAACCTCATCACATCCATCAGCTGAACTTGGCGCAGGTCTTATGTTAGTTTCAAAATGGGCATCTTCCATTTTAAGAAATGGTAATTCGGCTGTGACTAATTTGTCTAATTTATCACCAGCAATACGTCTGGACTCATTCAGTTTTGACGCGGCAACATTATATTCAAAATCGCACTCTTTTATTTGATTTTCCAATGAAGATAGCTTTTCAGCACCAAATGAAAACTCTTCTATTTTATCCGCTAGTTCTGCCTTAAATTGTGGTAGCTGATCGGGCGCAATTTTATGTTTTCTAGCTAAACCACGGATTTCAAATAGTCTTTCTTCAAGCACTTCGAGCTCATACCCATCAAAGTCCAGCAACTCAACAAGACTCTCAATAATGCGTACGGCTTCACCTAACTCAGTTGATGCTCTGGATAACGACGCCAATGCTTCTTCAAATGGCCCATCACTTTTGCCAGATGCTGTTTCAATCCATCTCATAGCATCTAAAATTAAACTCTCTGCACCGCTACTACCAACAGCACTTTGAGCCTTTAATACGTCATCTTTTATTTTTTCCGCTGACTGCATCATGCGTCTTTTGGTATCTAATTTTTGTTCCTCGCCTACTTTTGGATCTAGGCACTTCAGCTCATCCAGTGAATGTTGTATGAACGATTCTTCAGCATCAAAATCTGATAACTTTTTTTGTTCATCCTGATATTCTTTTTTTGCTTTTTTTAGCTTTTTCCAAGCTTCTTTGACCCTCTCTCGTTGGGTACTGTTACCCGCAAACATATCAAGTAAGCGAATATGTGATCGTTGATCAAGTAGACCTTTATCGTCATGTTGACCATGAATTTCAACTAAGAGTGTCGATATCCGAATTAATAAATCTCTTGGAGCCCTTCTTCCGTTAATCCATGCAGTCTTACGTCCATCGACATTTATAACCCGCCGAATTAATAGTTCTCCTTCCCACGGAACGTTATTATCATCGAGTATCTTTCTCACCGGATGGTCATCTTTCAGTTCAAACCAAACGCTTACTTCTCCAAAATCAGCTCCTGGACGAACTATTTCTGTTTTACCCCGCCAGCCCAGTACAAATCCCAAACTATCCAAAAGAATTGATTTACCTGCCCCAGTCTCACCAGTGAGTACATTCAATCCATTAGTGAATAAAATCTCTGCATGGTCGATAATCAAAATATCGCGTATGTCTAAACCAACAAGCATTTTATAAAATCATTAAGTTAGAGCCATCTACCTTTTAGAACCTGCCTATGGATCTTCCGGAGCCAGCCAGTGCCTTTAACGGCTGGGCTCAGATCTTCATTCCTTAATAAACTAAAGGTTCGTTTATACCAAGCTGAAGCTTGATAATTATGCCCAAGTATGGCACCCGCGGATTGAGCCTCGTCGACCAGTCCCATAGACAAATATGCTTCTACGAGTCTGTGCAAAGCCTCAGCGGTGTAAGAGGAGGTCTGATAATCCTCTACAACAATACGAAATCTGTTGATAGCAGCTGGAAATTGTTGTCTCTTTAAATAATATCTGCCCACCTCCATTTCCTTTCCCGCCAAATGATCAAAAGCTAAATCAAATTTTAGTTCCGCAGGTTTAACATACTCACTGTCGGGATAATTTTTGATAAGCTTTTTGAAAGCTTGCAAGGCCTTTGCAGTTACTTCTTGATCCCGACCAATATCTTCAATTTGGTCATAATAACTTAAAGCTATTATATATTGAGCATATGCAGAATCCTCGTCAGCTGGATAATATTCAATATATCTTTCGGCTGCGTCCCTAGCCTCTTTATATTGCTTTGCCTTGTGATTTGCAAAAGATTGCATAATTATCGATCTTTTTGCCCATTCTGAATAAGGGTAAAGCCTTTCAACGTCAGAGAAGAAAGCGATTGCGTCTATCGGCTTCGATCTTGCCATTTCATATTCTGCTCTATCGTAAATCTGTTTTGCAGAATAATTTTCAATTTCATCTGAACCTACATTAGCAGTATTACTACAACCAAATAACAAGCCTACCGCAATGGAAGAGACCCCAATCAAATAGATCAATCTATTTAAAATCATAAACGACCTTCATAAATTAAAACAATTTTTAAATTGATAACTTTATTTAGAGTTAAAGTACATTAAGACATACCAGAATAATTAAAAATATATTTTCTATTAAATTGAGATTATATCATGTCATTCGAATAGAGCTCTTATGAATAACGTTCATCCGTTTTATAAGATCTAAAGTCTCCTGCTTTATTCGATAGCAAATTTGCTCGTCTTTCAAAGAAGAGAGTAAGTTAGGATTAACTTTATCCTTACGAAACCAGCGCAAGTTTTCTATTATTCGCCTACCCTCGTCAGTATATAAAGATGGTATTTCAATATCATTAAGTATGGCCCAAAAGCCAGTCCAAAGCCTTGAAACAGACCAGGGGTTATACCCACCACCGCTCGTTAGAAGTAATTTAGGGGCCAAAAGGGCAAGCTTTGATAGAACTTTCCATAGACAATTGTTTGTCATTTCCAACCGAGACAGCGGATCATCTTTTAACATGTCTGCACCTCCTTGAACAATCAAAGCTTCAGGTTTGAAATTTTCTATCGCGGGATAAAAAATGTATTCAAAGAGAGCTTCTAAATCAATATCCGTCGAACCTTTTGAAATGGGTGCATATAAATTTTTATCAGGGAAATTTTCCTCTAATTTCCCTTGAAATGGCCATCGGTTTGCTTCATGTGCTGACACTAACATCACATCTGGGTCGTCAGAAAAGGCAGATGCTACACCATCACAAAAGTGTGCATCCAAATCCACGTAGGCAATACGGCGAAGGCCAAACTCTCTGAATCTTTTAATGGCAAACACTAAATCATTCAAATAACAGAATCCATTTGCTTTATTTGCTAGACCATGATGTAAGCCACCGCCCAAATTAAAGGCGCGACCATGTAAAAATGCAAATTCTGCCGCAACCACTGATCCACCAACTGAGGTAGCTGGCCGCTTGTACATTCCTTTAAAAATAGGATTAGACGGTGTTCCCAAGTTATATTTGTTAGATTGATTTTTATCAATTTCCTGCTTTTCATCAACTTCTATAAGGACATTAACATAATCGTTAGAATGGAATTTCTTAAGTAAACTTGGCTTAGCGATAGGCGCAGTTATAAATTTTGCCTCATCGTACCATGACATAGCTTTGATTAAATCGAGTGTAGCTCCCACCCTTGGTATATTTAAAGGATGTTTTTCTCCATAGTGCGTATTGCGATATATATCTGAAGAAATTAGAAAAGATGTCATACAAAAATAATAGCGCTGTGGCATGAAATAAACAGCATACTTTTAGAAATATTCTTAGGGTTTTCCAAGTTATCCAGCCGAGCTATAAGCCCCGCATCTAGCATGAGGAAAAGACCGATGCGCAAAAACAAAATTACACGCGAAACTAACGAAACTAAGGTCTTGGTCTCTATTAACCTTGATGGTACAGGCGAGTATTCTAACGATACAAATGTTGGCTTTTTTGATCATATGTTGGATCAGTTATCTCGTCACTCGCTCATAGACTTAAAAGTAAAAACGACAGGTGATACAGAAATTGACGACCATCACACCGTGGAAGATACCGGCATAGCACTCGGACAGGCGGTAAAAAATGCTTTGGGTAATAAACAAGGCATAGTTAGATATGGTTCGTGCCATTTACCCATGGATGATGCACAAATTCGAACTTCTTTGGACTTCTCTTCGAGGCCTTATTTTATCTGGAATGTCAGTTTCTCAACAAATAAAATAGGAAATTTTGATGCAGAGCTAGTGCGTGAATTCTTTCAAGCTTTTTCAACACACGCTGGATTAACGTTGCATGTAGATATGGTCCACGGGATAAACAGCCATCATATCGCAGAGGCGATATTCAAATCTGTAGCGAAAGCTTTACGACAAGCGATCGAAATTGATCCGAGAATGGCTAAAAGTTTACCGAGCACCAAGGGAACACTTTAGAGATAATGCTTACAGCGCTTATCGATTATGAGAGTGGTAATTTACACTCCGCTCTAAAGGCCTTCGAAAAAATTTCTAGTGAAAACTCGCTTGGATCCGTGACGATCACAAACGACCCTGAAATAATTAGTAATGCAGATAGATTAGTTTTGCCTGGCGATGGGGCTTTCCCAGCGTGTAAAGCCGCCCTCGAAAAATCAGAGGTATTTGAGGCACTTAAACACGCCGTTTTAGCCAAAGGCAGACCATTTCTTGGGATTTGCGTCGGAATGCAATTAATGGCAAAAAAAGGTTTTGAATTTGAGCCAACTAATGGTCTCAATTGGATTAACGGCCAAGTAGAAAGAATACAATTAGATGATCCTAGTTTGAAAATACCTCACATGGGCTGGAACGAAATAGCCATCGATAACAACCACGCCATTCTGAAGAATATTAAAAATGGAGATCACTTTTACTTCGTGCATTCCTACCAAATGAGAGTATTTAGTCACGAAGAACGACTTGCACATGTCGACTATGGCGGTGACATCACTGCTATTGTTGCCAAAGACAATATGGTCGGATTACAATTTCATCCCGAAAAGAGTTCTCATTCTGGAATGAAACTTATAAAAAATTTTTTGGAATGGGCG
>Ga0181576_10004446_pt1 | contig 10166 bp, 10 predicted proteins | sample 101ome_22_FD_132464 | JGI IMG/M metagenome (GOLD analysis project Ga0181576, IMG submission 132464) | Coastal salt marsh microbial communities from the Groves Creek Marsh, Skidaway Island, Georgia - 101412BT metaG (megahit assembly) | ecosystem: Environmental > Aquatic > Marine > Intertidal...
CACCAAGTTTAACCGCCTCTTTGGGCATACCATAAACCACACAACTGGCCTCATCCTGCGCCACCGTATAAGCACCTGCATCATGCATTTCCTTCATACCCCGCGCACCATCATCCCCCATACCGGTCATGATAATACCCAGAGCATTACGCCCGGCAGCATTAGCCACAGAACGAAATAACACATCCACCGACGGCCGATGTCGGCTGACCAATGGACCATCCTTGATTTCTACCCGATACTGCGCACCACTGCGACGCAACAGCATATGTTTACCCCCATTGGCGATTAGCACTTGTCCCGGAATCACCCGATCATTATTTTCACCTTCCTTGACACTCACCTGACAGATACTATCAAGGCGTTTAGCAAATGCAGAGGTGAAATGCTCCGGCATATGCTGAACCACAACAATCCCCGGAACAGTTCTCGGCAGACCAACCAGCACCCTCTCAAGCGCTTGTGTACCACCGGTAGAAGTCCCAATGGCAATCACCTGATCAGTTGTCTCAGTCATTGGTTTGTTCGATGCATTCAAAATCACATCAGCATTAAGTTTCGGTGAGGATGTCTTCAAAGCGGCAGGCTGCGGTGCAGCAGGTGAGGCTTTCATCTTACCGACTTTCGCCATAGCAGCTCCACGGATCGCATTGACCAGCAGTGTTTGATGCTCCTGCAAAAAGCCTTTTAAACCCGCTTTGGGTTTAGTGATGATATCGACTGCACCGGCTGCCATAGCCTGCATCGTGACCTCGGCACCCTTCTCAGTCAGCGTTGAGCAAATCACCACCGGGGTCGGTTTCTCCTGCATGATTTTTTTCAAAAAGGTAATGCCATCCATACGCGGCATTTCAATATCCAGAATCAGCACATCCGGCCATTCTTCATTCATCTTTTTCATGGCAAACAGCGGATCTGCGGCACTGCCGATGACTTGAAGACCGGCAACCTGACTCAGTTGCTGGGTCAGCACCTGACGTACAACAGCAGAATCATCAACAATTAATACTTTTATCGTCATGAGGTGTTACCAGATTTGAACGTTTTGAGATTGCTTATCGGTGAGAGTATGGCGCGACAGTTCTTTGTCATAATACTGATGTTCAGCGGTTATCAGTTGTTTTTCCGCTGATACTTTTTCGATACGTTTCATATAGACCGAAAAATCGCTGCCCATAAAATGAATGACGCGGCCGTGTTCACCACCTAAGTTTGAGGATTGCAGGTTTATACCCTCATTCGCGAGAAACTCCACAATAAAGCGGCTATTTACATCACCCACAGCAAAGAAACTTTCACCGGAAAATTGTTGCTTCAGCACATTACCACCGCCAAAGGCTTTAGCCTGCAATCTTGATTTATGAGCGCCAGCTTTAAGCATCGCATTGATCAGTAATTCCATCGCATGAATACCATAGCGCCCGGCCTCGGTTTGGATCACAGGCACTTCTAGCGCATAGCGGTTATTAGCAAGCAGAAAATGATTCATACCAATAATGCGAGTCACCGGGTCCCATAAACAGGCAGCCACACAGGAACCCAACAATGTCGAAATCATCACATTGCCTCTGGCAACATGATATTCACCCGGATCAATAGTATAGCGATGAATGCCTTTGTATAAACTTTGCTTCATGCTCAAGTCAATTTACGCTGATAGATAGAAGGTTTGATCATCTTGTACTGGTCTGACAAACCATGCAAAGTTTCCGAGTGACTGATAATCAGATAACCACCGGGTTTGAGTACACGGGTAATACGTTTGATCAGATCTTTTTTCGTGTCCTGATCAAAATAAATCATCACATTACGAATAAAAATAGTGTCGAACATACCTATATCCGGCAGGTTCTCCATCAGGTTAAGACTCAGAAACCGGCATTGCTGACGCAGGCTCCGATCAATCAGTATCATGCCCTGTTGTTCACGCACCCCTTTCAAACAATATTTTTTCAGATAATAATCGGGCATATGCTGCAAGCGTGTCATCGGATAAACCGCTCGACGGCAACTTTCCAGCATCCGTGAACTGATATCCGACCCCACTACTTCCCATTGTTTATGGGCAAAAAACTCGGCGAGTTTCATAGCCAATGTATAAACTTCCTCACCGGATGAGCTGGCCGCACTCCATATCCTGAATTGCTGACCTTTCCATTGCGGTAATATCGTCTGTTCAAGGAAATCAAAATGCTGTGGCTCGCGAAAGAAATATGTCTCGTTGGTCGTCAATGAGTCAATCATGACCTGAAACTCACCCGGATACTGAGGTGAATTAGCGAGCTCAAAATACTCCGAGTAAGTACTTAGTTGATAATGAGAAAGACGCCTGGCAAGCCGACTGGCAACCAGCATTTTTTTCTGCGGAGCCATAGAAATACCCGCCACCTCATAAATGAGCTGGCGGAATTTTTTGAATTCATCGTCCCTGATCGGGCGAATACCCTGCATATTGTCATCAGCCTGATTTAATGAGCCGACTGGTCAACAGGCATATTCGACAACTTTGACGTTAATTGACGCTGTGAAGCGACCTCAGAGAGTTCATCCAGCGACAGGACCCGTTCTATATTCAACAGGATGATAAATTCATCATCGATGCGTCCCATGCTATGAATAAAATCTTGACGGATGTCTGTACCAAAGTCTGGTGTCTTTTGAATCGCTTCACCGGGTATCGTCAGTATTTCATTAACGGCATCTACCAGCATGCCCATTGTATTTGGCTCACCGTCAAGCATGAAATTAACCAGTACAATACAGGTACGCCGGGTAATTTGCAGACTACGGCCGCCAAGCCGGTGTGATAAATCAATCACCGGCACCACGTTACCGCGCAGATTGATCACGCCCCGGATACTATTATTCGCCATAGGTACCCGGGTCATATCGCCGATTTCGATTATCTCATCCACATCCAGAATGCCAACGGCCATGGATTCATTCAAAACCGAAAAGGTCAGATACTGTTGCGCATCATCACTCAGGTTTTGCGTTACTGTCGCGAGTTCCTGGTTCATAAGCCTTCTGCCTAGAAACGTTCAAAATCCTTCTCGTCAAATACCGCTGAGCTATCATTCGCTTTTGCTGCAGTTGCCGCTTTGTTAGACGATTTGACATAAGCCGATTGAGATGCAGCGACACTGGTATTGACTCCGCCGGAGTGTGATCGGTTCAGTTTAAAGAACGCAACCGCCTGCTGCAGACTGCTCGCCTGGGCATTAAGTTCTTCTGCCGTTGCGGCCAGCTCTTCAGAAGATGAGGCATTTTGCTGAGTCGCCGTGTCCAGTTGTGTCATCGCACCATTGATCTGACCGACGCCTGAAGATTGTTCTTCTGAAGCTGCGGTGATTTCCTGAACCAGATCAGCGGTTTTACTGATGCTTGGCACGATCGCCTCAAGCAAAGCACCGGCTTCTTCAGCAATCGAGACACTATTGGTTGCCAACTCGTTAATCTCCTGAGCAGTAACCCGGCTATTTTCTGCCAGCTTACGAACTTCTGCAGCAACCACGGTAAAACCTTTACCATGCTCACCTGCACGTGCTGCTTCAATCGCCGCATTCAGCGACAGTAGGTTGGTTTTGTAAGCAATATCTTCAATCAGGCCAATCTTATCGGCGATCTTTTTCATCGCCTGAACAGTCCGGTTAACTGCCTCTCCACCTTCTTTGGCCTCACCGGAGGCTTTAGTGGCCATGCCATCAGTGACTCGGGCATTTTCAGCATTCTGCTGGATGGAAGAATTCAGCTCTTCAACCGAAGCCGTGGTTTCTTCAACACTAGCCGCCTGTTCAGTTGCTCCCTGACTAATGGATTGAGCGGTGGCACTGACCTGTTCCGAAGCACTAACCAGATTATCCGCATTGTCACGCACCTGCTGAATAACACCACTCAGACGATCCACCATTTCCATCATCGCAGCATACACTCCGGTGGCCTGACCTTTGTTTTCAAACTGGATATCCAGATCACCATCAGCCAGTTTGCGGGCAATGGTTTCCATATCACGAGGCTCACCACCCAGAGGTTTCTTGATGATACGCACCAGGAACCAGGAAAGTATGATACTGAAGATAATCGCGGCAACCGAGATCCACATTACGACGGAAACAGTCGTTTCATTATGTTTTTTGACCAACGGTCCAAGCTCGTCCTGATCGGACAGCACAGACAGTTTGACTGCTTCAGTAGCATCAGCCACTTTAGGACCGATCACATCAAGTTCGCCTTCTATCACCTTATTACGATCACGGATGATTTCATTAATCTCATCCAACGCCTGAGCATACTTTTCCTTGGCTTCATAGAACTCAGCCAGATGCTGACGACGTTGAGGGTTTTGCAGATTTTCATCGAGCTTTTTGGCTCTTTCAGTCAAAGCATTGTCCAGTTCAAAATGTGCCCGGTCTGCATCTTTCTGGTCGTTGGTATTGAGATACTTGACGGCATATAAGCGTGCCAGCAACAAGGATTCCTGCACATCACCGGCATAAAAAGTGGCATCCGCATCACCATCAGCATAAGCCGAATCCATAATTGCACTCATCGCTTTACGCATCGCCAGTCCGTTCGGGTCAAGATCGTTTTTCACCACATCATCACGACGTTCCATAAACTTGACGACTTTATCAAAAGCCTTGTTATAGTCTTGGATCGCATCAACGATATAGTCAATCTTTTCGGCACGTTCCGGTTTCTGAATCTCTTTGTCTGCTTCAGCGACCAGGTCTTCAAGCAATTTGAAACGTTCATTGAAGTGATCAATGGCCGCCTCACTATGTTTAAGAATAAAGTCCTTGGCACTCATGCGAACGATCAACATATTAGCCTGCACCCGCCCAGCAAGGTTGGCATCCCGCGCCAGACCCCGATAATCATTAAAGCCGTTGATCGCCTTTTCCAGACCAACAAAGGCTGCTGTTGAGACCACCACCAGCAATACCATCACCAGGGCATAACCCAGGCTGACCTGCACACCTAACTTGAGATTCTTAAACATGAGTGTCTCCTGCCATCTTTTCCAATTTAAATTTACTATTCTTCGTTTTGCAGCATAGCTTCATCAAGATCTGCTATCTGCGCTATCTGTCCCAACTGCTCGTGGGATAAAATATGATCAATTGCCAGCAAGATAATGAAGTGATCGTCAACACGGCCCATCGCTTCGATAAAACGGGTGTCTATACCATTCCCCATGTTCGGAGCCGGCTGCATATGATCCTGGTTAATTTCAACAATCTCGTTTACCGAATCCACCAGCATACCGACGGGCTGTTTTTCACCATCCGTACGTCGAATCCTGACCAGAACAATACAACTGCGTTTACTGATCGCTGTAGTGCCGCGACGCATGCGTGAGGCCAGGTCGATTACCGGCACCACCTGCCCGCGTAAATTGATCACACCCCGAATAAAGTCAGGCATCATGGGGACGTCCGTCATCTCACTGACTTCAATGATTTCATTGACTTCCAGAATGCCAACCGCATAAGTCTTATCAGCAACCAGAAAGGTTAAATACTGCTGCACCGCTTCTTCGATATGTTCGAGCTGCTGCTCATGCTCTACGCCATAGCCTGTAATCAATTCAGCCATGAATGACTCCTGCTGCAGATTTATCACTCAAATTACGCATGACCACTGATCCCGGGTTCCAGAGCACTATGCTGACTGGCCAGTCCGATCAGTCCCTGCACATCCAGAATCAGGGCAATTTCACCGCTGCCGAGAACTGTCGCACCACTAATGCCTTTGAGATCCTTAAAGACTTTGCCCAGTGGTTTTATCACCGTCTGTAATTCACCGAATAACTGATCAACTACTAATCCGGCACGGGTGCGGCCAAACCTCACCACCACCAGACTTTCGCGACTACCTTTGTGCTCGCTGTCTGGAATATCAAAAAATTCCCGTAAGCGTAAATAAGGCATCACATCACCACGCAAGTTAACGTAGTTACGTTTTTCATCGACCGACCATTGGGAAGCATCCATTTCGACGCATTCTTCGACCATGCTCAATGGAACAACATAACGTTCTCCGCAACTGCCAACCATAAAGCCATCAATAATCGCCAGTGTCAGTGGCAAATGGATGGTTACCAGTGTGCCTTTATCTTTTTCGCTATCGATTTCAACCGTGCCCCGGAGTGCTTCGATGTTGCGCTTGACCACATCCATACCCACCCCACGACCGGAAAGATTAGAGGCCTGTTCCTTGGTGCTAAGGCCGGGTTCAAAAATCAGTCTCAGCGTTTCACGATGAGACAAGACCTGATCCGGTTTTACCAGACCGATAGCCTCGGCTTTGGCACGAATTTTTTCGACATCCAGCCCTGCTCCATCATCAGCAATCTGAATCACAATATGTCCGGAATCATGCAAGGCATTGAGTCTTAAGGTACCTTTGGCCGGTTTACCTTTGGCCAGTCTTTGTTCAGGCAATTCAATACCATGATCCAGTGAGTTACGCACAAGGTGGGTCAATGGGTCATTGATTTTCTCTACAACGGTTTTGTCGAGCTCGGCTTCACCACCGGTGATCATCAGTTCGATATCTTTACCAAGATCTTTACTGACATCTCTTACCACCCGTCTAAAACGTGAGAAGGTTTCGCCGATCTGCACCATGCGTAACTGCAGGGCATGATCACGGATTTCTTCAACCAGATTTTCAACCCCGGCGACCACTTCATTGGCATCCTGCAAATTGTGTTTTTCAACAATCAGTTTGACCGCGGCATTGGAGATCACCAGCTCACCGACCAGATTGATCAGTTGTCCCAGGCGATTAGCATCAACACGAATAAACTGCGACTCACGACTGGCCTTTTCTCGTGAAGCTTCCTGTTTTTTCAAAGCCTGTTCGACGACCGGTTTAGAGACAACATTACGATCGAGTAGAATTTCGCCTAGAGGTTTGACGGTAGTCTTGCCGTTGGCAGTAGCCTGATCGATATTCTGATCCTGTACACCCAGGGCATTATCCAGTTCCTGCTGGGTAATCGCATCAATACTGACCAGAATCTCACCGAGTCGCAGTACATGATCATCAAGCATTTCATTAAGCAGCTGCATATAATGCGATTGTTTGGAATTGGGTGGCAGAATACGGATATCACAGTCATCGTAAGCAAACTCAAAAACACTTTCGATATCGCTTTTACTGACATCACCGGCGAATGCTATACGAAAGTCCATGTAACAACTTTCCGGATCAAACACATCGATGCCCGGTAACTTATCGGTCAGGGTGAAAATATCGACGATCTCACCCATGCGGCCCAGATAACGGATAAATGACAAGGGATCCAGACCATTTCGCAAGGCATTCTGACCAAAATCCAGCGCAATAATCCAGTTATCGCGACTTTTGTTTTGCATCGGATCTTTTTCGACAGGCACTTCGGCTGTTGCTACTGAAGTTGCTGCCGGTGTCTCTCCGGTTAAGCGTTGCAATATGCCGGCACCACTTTGCTGTAACTCAGGATCGAGATTTTCTTCAGCATCATCGGCAACAGCCTGTACCAGACTGGCTGTGTGGTCCTTGCACTCCAGCAATAACGCAATCAGATCGGAATCCACCGGTCTTTCGCCGGAGCGGACCTTGTCCATAACGGTTTCAACCGGATGAGTAAAGCTGACAATAAAATCAAAACCAAAAATTCCAGCCGCACCTTTGATGGTATGCATAGCCCTGAACACACTGTTTAGATGTTCAGGATCATCCGGTGTTTCTTCCATCGCCAGCAGCGCATCTTCCATCTGCTCAAGCAGCTCTTCAGATTCCTGCACGAATGTGAGTTTGGCATCATCTGTCACAATCAACTCCTTAGGCTGGCATCACAACCGGATCGCCGAAATGAGCAACAAGATTCATTGTTTCCAGAACATCTACGACCGCCGCACTATGGTTAACAAAATGCAACTGCTGATGTTGGCGTCTTGCCTCATCGAACAACATCAGCATGATCTGCAGTCCAGCGGTATCCATCTCGGAAACCTTTTCCAGTGAAACACTGATGTGCGAACAACCACTGACCTTATCAAGCAGTTCCTGCTTTAAGGTTGCCGCAGTATAGATTGTCATTTCGTCATCAATGACCAGTTCACAACCTTCATCGGTTTGATTCATTTCAACACTCATCTGTGTCACCTTGAATTAGGGCAGTACCAGTTTGGAAACCGCATCAAGCATTTGCGGTGGCTGAAAAGGTTTAACCACCCAAGCCTTAGCACCTGCCGCCCGACCTTCCGCCATTTTGTCCTGACCAGCCTCGGTCGTCAGCATGATGACAGGTGTAAATTTATAGGACGGATGTTTTTTCACTTCTTTGAGAAAGGTGATGCCATCCATGTTTGGCATATTGACATCACTGATAATCAGGTGAATTTTTTGACCGGTCATTTTGGAAAGGGCATCTTTACCATCACTGCCTTCAATCACATCATAGCCGGCTCCACGCAGTGCAATGCCGACAACCTGTCTTATCGAAGCTGAATCATCAACAATCAATATTGTTTTAGCCATGAGCTCATTCCTGAGATTTATCAGTTAAAAGAAATTAATCGAGCCTGCATCAGCATTATCGGAGACACTGTCATCACCATCATGATTACGCAACTGCTCAGTCGTGGTATAACTTTTTTTCACTTCATCAAGCAACTGTGCCACATCAAGCTGCTCGGGTATCTGCCCGGCAGCCCTCTGAGCACGCCGACGCGCGATCAACTCGGATATATGTTCAAAACTGCCGGTAACCTGATAAAGGATTTGGCTGACTCGATCCTGAAACTGAAATGACACCAGCATGTGCTGGATTTCATCCTGAATGCGCTGCGCCTGCTGCAACAGCATGCGGCCATCCTCTTCGATTTTCTGAGTTCGATTGTTCAGGTCTGTGATAACGGCTTCGACGATATCCTCGCCCGAATCGATGGCATGATTGACAGATCCACTGGTGCTGGCGGAAAACTCGGACAATTCTCTGACGATCTGATTAACTTCTTCGGTTTTGGAAGTAATGCGGTTACCGGTATCTCCGGACTGGCCGGACAAGGTTCTGACTTCATCAGCTACCACTGCAAAACCTCGTCCGGATTCGCCGGCACGGGCGGCTTCAATCGCTGCATTCAATGCTAATAAATTGGTTTGTTCGGCAATGGCTCGTACTTCAATAGCCATTTTATCCAGTTGATTAGTGTAATCGTTCAGGTGTGTTATCTTGCTGGCCAGCTGTTCATTGGACTGGCTGATATTCTGAAACGCTGAAAAAAGTCCCATCAACTGCTGCCGGTCATCTGCGATTGAGCTCAGCATGTCATCATCCTGCTCATCAAGATGCGTGGTCGCTGTCACCTGTGACATGTCATTGATTAATTCCGAGAACCGGGTGGTCAGTTCAGAGATGCTACTATCTGTTTGCTGGATGGATGATTCAACGTGTTTTTTCCAGATCGGTACAATGCGTACGGCCAGGTCTTCGGCCTCTTCGAGCTGACGATGTACGTCTGTCAACTGTTGTTGTTGCTCTGCAAGACTGCGGTCACGTTCATCAAGTTGCAAAATGAGTTGATGTGAATAGCGGTAATATACAATACCGGCAATCGCTGTCAGGAATGTCACCAGCAATGTGAGCCCCAATGCCGTATTGCTGCTACTGAGAATGATCAGTACCAGAACGGGTATTCCTATTGAGAAAATATCGGCGAGCTTTTTCATGTCCTATCCATCATTCCAGTTAATATTGCCTATTAACAGTTGATAAATTAGCACTGATAGTTTTTTTAAACTATTGACTTAAATCATTCGATTAAAAGTATGCTCTGTTTTTATTGAGCAAAATCAATTTATCGGAAAAATCTCTGGATGAAGCGGCTTAACATTGTTCTTTGGTCGGAACGTTCGGGCTGCGTTGCTGTTGTGGTGAATGCTTTGCCTGAATTCACTGAATTGAAGCTTAGTCTTCGCGGGTTGAAGTGGTTAAACATTCCTCTTTATTTGGAATCTTTTGGCTGCGTTGCTGTTGTGGTGAATGCTTCGCCGGAATTCACTGAATCGAAGCTTAGTCGTCGTCTGTTTCGCGGTTTTTCGGTTATTTTTTCAGCGCCAGCGAAACTCGCTGCGCTCAGACAGTCGCTGGCTTGATCTGAAAAAATAATTCA
>Ga0181576_10004456_pt1 | contig 10159 bp, 10 predicted proteins | sample 101ome_22_FD_132464 | JGI IMG/M metagenome (GOLD analysis project Ga0181576, IMG submission 132464) | Coastal salt marsh microbial communities from the Groves Creek Marsh, Skidaway Island, Georgia - 101412BT metaG (megahit assembly) | ecosystem: Environmental > Aquatic > Marine > Intertidal...
CTCCTCACCTCAAGCCTGGGTCTGACAAACGAGGCCACAAAGTATTCGGTTTCGCAGTCCATTGAGGAGAAGCCATCCGAACGTCATGTTTACATCAAGACGCGATCCATCCTCTCCATGCTTTTTTACCTGTCTCAGAATGTACAGGTACCTGATGAGGATCTGTCGCGAGGTCTGGTCACCCAGACACTTGACGCCAAGCAGCAGCCTTTTGACTGGTCCCAGACTCCAGCCGGGAAAAGGTTTCGGATTCAAGTGTCCCAAGAGGCTCCCAGGCATGCTGCCATCCAAGTGCGTTACCGGGATCATTACTTTTTTATCCAGGACGACGATCTGGAAACTAAGTCGACTTTCATGCTTCTCAATCACCTGTATGCCTTTCAATCAGGGACTTCCATGCGCCAGGGCCCGGCACTCACCCTCCCAGTCGGTGGCTAACAAGGTATGAACCGAGGGTGGCTCCATACCTTGCTCCATTTGGGTAGCGTGTTGATCGGCCAGCTAATGGTTCAGGCTTTACCGGTGGTGGTGGATCTCGCCGCTACGGTGCCTCTGACTGTTGAAGACCCTGGAGAGGTGATGGTTGAGGCACGCCTTTATGCCTACGATCCTTGGCTGGCTGATGTGGCCGCCGACCTTGTGGATCTGCAGCGCATTGAAAGCCTTAAATTGAGCCGTCGGAGCGATTCCCTGATCCAGCTTACCCTAGAGGCCCAGGGGATTGAAGGGATGGCCTATTATTGCAGTATCCGCATCACTGGGACTGTCGATGGGGAACTGATTTTTTTCAATGACCAGTTTCTCCCGGTCAAGCCCAGTGCTGCTCCCGAAAATTTGGCGGTGCACTTGGCGACTCACCTGACCGGCAAGGGTTCCTTGCATCCGGTTGAGCTAATCTATCCTCCTATTTCGCCGAAGGTATTGTCTCTGGATAGGACGAAGCTTGGGTTTGAACTGCTGATACAGAGTGTCATCAATCACGTCCATCTGATTGAGGCCAGCGATGATCTTCAGCGATGGACCCTCATTGGTGTGTTGCAGGCCGACACTGCCAAAACGTCCTATAGGGATACCCGGAAGGCGTTGTTTGGTGTTCAATTCTATCGGGTACGTCTAGGGCAGCGATAAGTGTAGCAAGCAGGTTTGGGCTCTTACCGGCCATGCAACAAGGGGTTTCAACTACCTTTTCAAACGGCTGAAATGCTTATTCGCTCTGTGATGCATAAACCATCTCGGCTGGTTCGAAGCAGCCACATTGTCGACTCTCCCACGCCTGCATCCCTCCCATGAGATTGTAAACTCTCTCAAACCCCGTGGCTTGAAGTAGGCTGGCAGCTATCGCACTTCGATAACCACTCCCACAGTAAACCACCGTGGGAAGGTCTGATCTAAGTTGGTTGACCTTGGCTTTGAGGTGAGGCAATGGCATGTGGAGTGAGCCTTCGATATGGGCTGCCTTGCGCTCGCCACAAGTGCGCACATCAATGATCTGCCCAATGACTCCCTGCTCCATCCAATCGCGGAGGTCGCACGCGGAGACCTGGGTGGTCTGGCAGAGTGCTTCGGGAAGATCCTCAGCCAGGAGATATCCCTCCACTTGATCGTAGCCGATTCGGGCCAACTCGAGGCGGGCCCTCGTCGCTTCTTCCTGGGTTTGGGCGATCAAATAAATGGACGATCCCCCCGGTATGAAAAAGCCAGTCCAGGTGGAAAAAAGATGACTGGCAATCCCGATATTCAGGCTGCCAGAGAGATGACCTTGACCGTAGGCTCCGGCTGATCGAATGTCCAAAATTTGAGCGCCTTGCTGCTGCCCCTCAATGATGCCTTCTGCTCCTACTGGCCTAAGCTCGGCAAGAGAGTCTAAAGCAGGAGCTCCCTCTAAATTAACCCCTACGTCATAGGTGAAATAGGCAGGTCGATCTGGCAAGTTAGCAATCATTTCCTGCACGAAGGCTGGCTTCTCGGTGAGTTTCAAGGCCCAGTTATCGGCCCGCTCGCGTGCAACGGTGGAAAAAGCCTCTGATGCGATGGCTCTACCACACAGAGAACCGGCGCCATGTGCTGGGTGGATCTGAGTCGCATCAGGTAGACGCATTATCTTGTCAAACAGCGAATCATAAAGTTTCCCGGCCAAATCTGTCGGGTCGGCGTCAGCGTCGCGTAGGTCGGGGCGACCCACATCACCCACAAATAGGAGGTCTCCGGTGAAAACCGCCATGGGTTGCTCTTCTTCCAACACAAAGCTCAAGCTATCAGGAGAATGTCCTGGTGTCTCGAGGATGCGTAGTTGGGCCTCGCCTAGAGAGATCACATCGTTTTCCTTGGCTGCGAGGTGCGGGTAAGTCACCGGCGCGAGGTGCGAGGTATAGACCTTGGCTCCCGTTTTTTGGGCAAGTTCCATAAATCCGGAGGCAAAGTCGGCATGGGGGTGTGTGTTGAGAATGGCCTTGATGGAGGCACCTCTTGCCTTGGCTTCCAGGATGTATGCGTCCACCTCCCGCTGGGGATCCACCACAGCGGCCTCGTTTTGGTTGAGAATGAGGTAGGAGGCATGGGCCAGGCCTGGTACGAAAAAGCGTTCGATATGTGATTGCATTGTCAGAGAGGTTATTGCGTTAGGTTGGTTCAGTAAGTGTGATGCCAGTGATGGAATAGCATGAGGAGGGCTGCGGCGGTCATCATGCTTGAGAAATAAAGTTTGAGGCTACGCAGAGTCATGAGATGGCGAAAACTTTGAGCTGCCAGCATGCCGGCCACCACCATCAGCAGGTAGATGGCTGTGAAGGAAAGCTCGATAGGTGTCGCAAGATGGCTCAGAAAGCCAACGCTTGCATTGATGGCTGTGATGGCCATGGATGTTTGGGAAGCCATCCGAAAAGGCATCTTGGTCAGGATGGTCATGGCAGGAACCAACAGGACTCCGCCACCCACACCTAGCAGACCTGTCAGGAAACCGACCGTGAAACCAACTAAGGCGCAGCGTCGCCACTGGCATCGATGGACAGGTGGCACGTGGCTGGATTCCGATTCGGTCTCGCGGGTTCGCCAGATGGAGAAAGTTGCCAACCCCATGAGCGTGATCATGGCGACCATGAGTGTGGTTTCGGAGAGGTGATGGGTAGTGGATGCTCCCAGAGGAGCTCCCAGAGCTCCCATGCCGCCAATGAGGAAAATGGCTCGGTGGTGTAGGATGCCACGTTTTCGTCCCCACCAAATACCCAATAGGCTGGCGATGGCGATCACAAGTAAGTTCACCTTGATGGCCTGCTCGGGTGGCATGTCGGCCAGATAAACCAACAAAGGGATACCCAATACCGCTCCGCCTCCCCCCACCAGACCGAGGGTCATCCCAAGCAGGAGGCTGAGTAACAAGACGGAAACCAGTGTCATGGGTTGATGGCGCAAGCCGAGGGGCGTGAGGTGCGTCGATTCCAGGGTGCCTTGGCAAGCAGCATGCCCATACCGCAGGTATCGGTGATGCCAGCAAAAACCAAGCCCGCTCCCACAAAGGCAGACAGGCCTATCCCCCAGGGATGCACCCACCTTGCCAAGCCAATTCCAGTGAGTATCAAGAGCCCAGCGGCTATGCGCACCTGGCGCTCCAGCGACATGACCGATGCCTTCTTGTCGACAGGCAGCCCGTTGGCCTGCCACTGATTGAGTCCTCCTTCGATGACCTGAACCTGCCAGGCTGGGTCGTTATTCAGGATCTCGGCTGCTTTGCAGGCTCGGTTGCCGGATTGGCACATGATCAGGATTTGGGTCGGGGTTTGCTTGCCCAGGTGCTGTCGCAAGGAGGCTGGGGATAATTGATCCAAGGGAAGGTTGAGGGAGCCTGGAACCTGCTGACCGGAGAACTCGAGAACGGTCCTGACATCCAGGATCATGGCATCCTGGTTGGAGAGATGTGCCGAGGCGGTCTGGGGTGATATAGTTTTTAGGGGGGTATGTGTGGTGGCTTTCATATTCAGTTTTTCAAGATGGGTTGCCAAAGCGTGACTGGATGCATGCCATGATACTGCTTAAGTGAGGTTCCTTGACCGAATAGTAGGCCTTACGACCTTCTCGGGTGGATTCAAGGAAACCGCATCGCTTCATGAGCATGAGATGTTCAGAGGCCATGTGGCTCGGGATGCCACAGGCCTCGGCGAGTTCTCCTACCGTGTAGCGATCCTGGAGCAGCATCTCAATGATTCTCAGCCGATGAGGGTGGGCCAGAACCCGCAGGCATCCTGCGGCCTGTTCCATCTGATCAAGCGACATCCATGGCGAGTTGGCCTGTTCCATAAATATCAAAGTATCGTAACATAACGATAAGTCAACACAAAAAAATATAAGGTCCAGTTCCCCTGACCGCCCCTACCTTCGGGCAGATCATCGAATCGGCACGATGCCACACCAGGCTCTGAGATGGACCCCAGGCCAATGGATGATTAAACGAGCGAGGATCAGGCTTTCATCTGGCTAGCTATGTGCCACCATGAGAACCGGAATGAGCCAGCCCCTCAAGGAACCGGGTCAAGGAACCCGTCCCGGCAGCGTTATGCTGCCTCGGTGTGTCTCCCTTTTACCGGGTGCTACCCAAATGATCTATGATATGGGTTTGGAGAGCGCGCTGCATGGGGTGAGCTGTTACTGCCCCCCGAAGGTTCAGGCCCAGCATTCAATCCTACTACGTGACTCAAAGCCCAAGGGTAAGCGCTCGGGCTCAGGTATGATGCAATGTGGTCAGCTGTGGCTGGATGTGGATGCCTTGTTACGAGCTCGCCCAGAAGTGATTTTCACCCAGCAAACCTGCAGTGTTTGCCTCCCCGATGCCCACGAGATGGCACAGTTACTGAATCGAATAGGATATTCTGCCAACCTGGTTTCCATCGATCCCACCCGCCTAGAGGACGTGTATCAAGCTGCCAACCTGATCGCGACTGCACTGGGTCAGGATGAGCGATCTCAAGGCTATGTGAAGAGTCTCCGATCCAAGGTTCAAGCATTGGTGACGATGCGAGAGCAACAAGCATGCTCTTTACAGGAAGTGGCCTTCCTGGAATGGGTTGATCCTTTCTTTCATGCCGGCCACTGGATCGCGGATCAGATTGAATTGGCTGGAGGTCAGGATTCCCTGGCCAGGGCAGGAAAAAAAAGTGAGGTCGTGCCATGGGAACGTCTGATGGCATATGACCCAGCATGCCTTCTGATCGCTCCCTGTGGGTATTCGATTGAACAAACCCGCGTGGCTGCTGAGAGTCTCTGGCAGAACCCCAATTGGGTCCAACTCAAAGCGGTTCGCTCTGGCCGGGTCTTTGCTCTGGACGCCAACTTGTATACCCAGCCTAGTGCGTCGACCCTGGTTGAAGGCATTGCGCTATTGGCGCATGTTCTGCATCCACTGGTATTTCCTTGGCAGGAGCCCTGGCAAAGCGCCTGTCTGCGACTGACCAGACCCACGACGCGGTAGTCTGTGACCAAGACTGCATCTTGAATCTGATCCTACTAAGTACCGCAGTAGGTGTGCCGGATAGCTTCTGTTTCCGAGGGTGGCTGAAGCAGGTCCTTGGGTTTTGATTCCAGTTGGTAAGGTGCTTTCAGAGCCTTTAGCAGGTTTTCCAATAGGCCCAGATCATCCATGGATGCAGCCTTCAAGGCCCTTTCCACTTGATGATTCCTGGGAATGATGACGGGATTGTGAGCCTGCATCAGGCCGAAACTTTTGTTTGGGTCTGACCCCTCTTCTCTCAACCTTTGTTGCCATCGCTCATACCAATCAACATGCCGCACTGAAGGTCCGCTTCCCTCCCATGGCATCGACGGGTGAGTCAGACTGGCAAAGGTGAGGGTGTAATCAGCCTTGGTTTCCTGCATCCAGGTGAGTAGGGATTGAATCAACTCTGCGTCATCGGGCAACGGCTTCACCAACCCACACTTGCGTCGCATCATATCCAGCCAGCGTTGCTGAAATTGTTCCTCAAAGGTGTTGAGGATTGCCTCAGCTTTTTCGATGGCCTTGGAGGGTGTGGCATCCAAGAGTGGCAGAAGGGTCTCAGCTAAACGCGCCAAGTTCCACCACGCGACGCGGGATTGGTTGCCGAAAGCATAGCGACCGCCTCGGTCAATGTAACTGAAAACCTTTTCGGGATGGTAATGATCCAAGAAGGCACACGGGCCATAATCAATGGTTTCCCCGGATAGAGTCATGTTGTCGGTATTCATCACACCGTGGATGAACCCAACCCGCATCCATTCCACGATCAAATTCATTTGACGACTGATGCACTGTTCTAGCATGGCCAGGGGTGGATTGGCATGATCCAGGCATGCTGGATAATGTCGCTCGATGGTGTAATCCACCAGGGCTTGCAACCATTCGGGTTTTCCTTGAGCAGCAGCCCACTGAAAAGTACCCACCCTCAGATGCGATTGAGCGACCCTTAGCAGTACGGCACCCTTCAAGGGTGTTTCGCGTTGAACCAGTTCACCAGTCTGCACCACAGAAAGGCTCCGTGTGGTTGGGATACCCAACTCGTGCATGGCCTCACTGATCAGGTATTCCCTGAGCATGGGTTCCAGAGCCGCACGACCATCGCCTCGACGAGAAAAGGGGGTTTGGCCACTACCCTTGAACTGAAGATCAAAACGGCTTCCATCCGGAGCTATGTGTTCTCCCAGCAAATGAGCTCTACCGTCCCCAAGCAGGGTGAAATGACCAAATTGATGCCCTGCGTAGGCCATGACCAGGGGGGTTGATGCAGGAGGCATCTGATTGCCTGCAAGAAGTGCTGCTTGCTCTTGTAAGGCCAAGTCCTCGAAGGAGAGCCCGAGTTGATTGGCGAGCCGCTCGTTGAGTAGGACTAGGCTGGGTTGAGTCACAGGATCGGGGACTAGCCGATGGTAGAAGGCCGACGGTAGGCGGGTGTAACTTGTGTCAAACTGAAATCCTGGAGCGACCATGAGCTAGAAACATACCTATTATAAAAAGGTATGAATCAAGTCTTGGGGCCTCATGGCCAGAGTGCAATCAGAAACGTGCCGACTGGGACCATGACTTGTGTTCTTGCCAAGGCTCAGACTGCAGGCAAAGTGAATGCCATGTCAGGGTTTGTCAGATCCCTTTGCTGGCCACATGGACTGCCCTTTTGGTTGGGCCCGTGCCTGTTGTTCACCTGTTGTTCAGGATTGAAGGGCGAGAGCATTGATTTTAAACATTTGGAGGCTTCGCTGACTCAGGTGCCCAGAACTTTCCTTACCCTGGCTCATTCGGTTGAAGGCCAGCGGGAGATGGGACTCAAGCCAGAGCAGGAAGCTGCCATGGACCGGCTTCTCAAAGAAGCAGATGGTCCCTGTTTGCGGGTCCGGCATCTGGCTCCCGAGATCCAGCGTCCCATCCTGGCCAAGGCTGAAAAACAGGTGGCGCAGGCTATCTTAGACCTTTTGGGTTCACAGGCCCTAGTCAGGTTGCGCCAGCTTGAGCTCCAATCTCAGGGGGTGCGAGCTTATGTCAGGCCTGAAGTGATGCAGTTCATGCAATTGGACGCAACACAGATACACGATCTCAAATCACTTTTTGAGCAAACAGACCTGGCCAGCGCTCGCTCTCGGGCATCCGCGCAATCTCTTTACTCGAAGGAAGCTGGTTCAGATCAGGCGGCTACAGCAGCCCTAGCCGCAGCGAATGTGCTTCGGCTGAGCGCCGCAGAAACCAAGGCAGCCGATCGCATCCTGTCTCATGATCAGCGCAAGCGCTACCGAGATGCCCTAGGCACGCGAATGGACACTTCACGCTTTGATCGTCTCTACCCCCAGGCTCCCGAACTCGTGGATTCGGGTCAATGGCTTGGCGGACGCGAGACAACCCTGGCCGCTCATCGTGGCAAGGTGATCCTAGTGCATTTCTACGCTTTTCAGTGCCACAACTGCCATGCCAATTTCTCAATTTACAATCGATGGCAGGAAAAACTGGTTGAAAAAGGTGCCGTGGTGATCGGTATCCAGACTCCTGAGACAAGGGCAGAATCCGACCCAGAACGTATCACTCAGGCAGCGCAAGAAAGTGGGTTTTCCTTTCCCGTACTGTATGATCTTCAAAAGGCCAACTGGGATGCTTGGAGTAACACGGTTTGGCCTGCGGTTTACGTGGTGGATAAGCGGGGATACATCCGATATTGGTGGCTGGGAGAGCTGCAATGGCAGGGAGCCAGAGGGGATAAGGTGATCGAAAGATTGGTATCCAGTCTCCTGTTGGAGTGATCCGTGGCGACTTCGAGCGATGGCAGCATGCTCGAGCGGTGAACTCTGCGATGTAGATCCAAGCTACTGGATTGTTCAGACAATGAAGAGAGTGTTGAGCCAGCTCACACGTCCCAACGAGATTGACGGACCTAGTTGTTTGCGATTTAAATAGCCCCTTATGTCACTCTCGCTTGTCTTAATCATGTTGATGGCTACTGTCTTTCCTCTGGCAGCCCTCTGGTTTGCCAATCACTTTCTGGGCAACGAGACTCCAGAGGATCCTAAGCAGGAAAAGCACTAGGCAGGACGTATGCCTTGAGCCAATATCGCATGGGATGCCCCCCATGCTCTCACCACGCGCTCCTTCCGGGGGAAGCGCATTTTTTTTGCGCGTTCAATCCAGTCGTTCCACTCGATAATAGCGTTTTGAGGTCGCTTCCAGCGGAAGATCGATGACGGTTGCCCCCGACCAAATTTGTTCTTTTGCGCTCTCATTAGAAGGTTTGACGGGCGACCATTGCTTGAGATCGCTTGAAGTCAAAACCCTGAATTTTGGTACTTTGATCATGGGCCGATATTCCAGGCCGTCGAATGCCAGGGTGCCTTTTTCTGAATCATATTGACCGACAATTTCGGGTCCGCCCAAGAAGGTAGCCTTGATGGTGTGCGGGGTAAGCACCTTATATTCACCCAACATGATATAATCATATTGAAACCAATCAACCATTCCGGACTCGAATTGACCAAAGCTCAAAGTATGGCTTGTCCAGGGCAATGTCGGCAACATGTTGGGAAAGGTTTGGATCGATTTGAACTGGATTTGCTCCCAGACAAAGGGTTCGCTGAAATCGACCTGCAAGTGCACTGAGTTCTCCTCAAGAGAAACCCCCTTGATCAAGGGTCCTGAGATTGCCTCTTGTGACTGGGCAGACAGGGTCAGCATGCCTGCCAGCAACAAACTTCCCAGCTGATGTGATGATTTGGTTTGTGGTGATTTCATAAAAGTTTTTCCTTAGGCTTCGTTTTGAAAAAGGTCCTATCCTTGAATGAATGCCTTAAAAAGGCCTGGGTGTGCCATCGTTGCCAAGGATAATCGCCTGACTGGCCCCTCCGCGTTCGTCAAACACATAGATATTTTGGATGCCAGCCGCTTCCAGCGCTTGCCGTTGTGCGGGTGGAAGGGACTCCTCCTGAGCTGGCTCAAAGATAAACTCCTCCCAGAAATTGTGATGCCCTGGCGCATAGGTCTGGGAATACCAACTGGTAAGCATGATGGGTTCAGGTGTCAGTCCTTCGATCCGTGTTGCCTTCCACTGTTTTAGGGGAGCGGTGTACCCCGCAGTGGGGCCAGTAGGTGGAGCCGGCCAATAAAATTGGATTTCAATCAAATGATCCCCTTTCCCTTTGATTGAACGCGTTTGAAGAAGATCCCCCTCTTCCACTCCAGTGTATGGGTTGAAACCTTCCAGTCTGATTTCTTCTTCAGTTATGGGCGTGGTGCCTATCTCACCTGTCCAGGCATTGATGCTGAGATTCAGGCGAGGCTCCTGGTAGGTCGCCTGGAAATAAATTTCCAGCTCATCTGTGAAGACGATGGGTGAATATCGATCGGGTAGCCAACTGGGGATGAGGGTATGCCATTGGTAAGTGATTTGTTCTTCACCTAAATCTTCAGTCCAACGATCAAGCAACGTAGGACGGTTGTTCCTTGAGCCTCTTCTGAACGCATAGTTTTCCCAGCCGGAAAAGCCCTCTGACAGGTTTTCCAGACTTCCGTGGCGCACACGGTTCCAGGTTGCATCAAGTATCAAAGATTCAGCCTGCCCTGCTCGATCAAGCACTCGACTTGCGGTGTTCAGGAGCCATTGAGACTTCAAACGATGGTAGGCAAAAACTCCACCGCTACCGCGGGCTTCTCCTTGGAAAAGGCGTA
>Ga0181576_10004462_pt1 | contig 10150 bp, 6 predicted proteins | sample 101ome_22_FD_132464 | JGI IMG/M metagenome (GOLD analysis project Ga0181576, IMG submission 132464) | Coastal salt marsh microbial communities from the Groves Creek Marsh, Skidaway Island, Georgia - 101412BT metaG (megahit assembly) | ecosystem: Environmental > Aquatic > Marine > Intertidal zone...
CATCGACACCACGTTGTTGTTGAATGTTCCGCCATGGGTCAACGTCCCGCCTCGCGCCGGATCAAATGATGCCATGACATCGGACCGACCACCGAATGCTCCGAAGGTCATTCCTCCTGCGAGATATTTGCCAAGGGTAGTGAGATCAGGCATCACACCAGTTCGTTGTTGAAGACCACCCGCGCTCATTCGTGATGTCATCACTTCATCGAAGATGAGGAGTGCACCCGATTCGTCACATCGGCGACGAAGTGCCTCGAGGTATTCCTGGCTTGCAGGTATGCAGCCTCCCGCCCCCATCATTGGTTCGATGAGCACTGCGGCGACGCTTCCATCCACTACCGACAATGCCTCACTGTCGTTGTAGTTCACCCTTGTAAAATCGAACGGGGCAAGAAGAGCTTCTCCTCCATGGCCGAAGTAGAGCAATCCGCCGTGATAGGCACCATCACACACCACGATCCGGTCGCGCCCTGTGTGATGACGAGCGAGTTGTAGTGCCATCAAGTTGGCTTCGGTTCCGGAGTTAGTGAATCGAACCTGCTCAATAGACGGGAACCGGTTGACGACGGCTTCTGCTGCACGTATCTCATCGGCATGCACCCCACCGAAACTCCAGCCGTTCTCGAGGGCTGAATGAACTGCAGCCCTCACTGGAGCCGGGTCGTGTCCGAGAAGGCCGGCAGAGTAATCACCAAGAAAATCAATGTAGGTAAGTCCGTCAACGTCGGTTAACTGGCAACCTGCAGCACTTGCGACACGAAACGGAAATGGCTGCACATCAAGTACTGATCGTGTTGAGCCTCCGGGCATGACCGTTGACGCCCGATCGAACAGTTCTTTCGAGAGCGGCCGTTTCTCGGCGTAGCGGGCTTCTGCAGCCTTGCGCTGCTCCACGAACGTTGACATGGTCACATTGTGGCTCCTGCTGGCAGCACGGGCCCAAGCGGCACCCGCGAGTTACTCATTCGATGGATTGGAGTTCACTGCTGAGTCGTCGAGCCGACCGGGCAAGGAAGAGCGCAACACCAACGATGAGCACCCCAGAAACTGCGATGAGTAACGGTGCCCGGCCTTCGCCGGGGAAGAAGTGAGCAATCGACCACGGCACGTAAATCAGCAGTGAGCCAGCTCCGATGAACGAGAGCACCACCCGCCCGGGTGTTGCGCCAATTGCCAAGCAGACAAGTGCAGAGACAAGCCCAACCACAGTTCCGACGCCAGGCAGTTCTGATGCCGAGATTGCCGGACCAACAATGATTCCTGCACCACCAATGATCAACATCACGGTTGGAACACGAATGCTTCCCTGTTCTCCAACGGCATACGAGACAGAGCCGATCACCCAAACAGCAAGGCCGGTAACCAGACCGTCGTCATCGGCAAACTGTATGAGCGCCGTGGGAACGGTGAGCACAAGCGAAAGCACCCCGGCAACGAGGAATGCTGGAATGAGGTCGTTGTTGGTGACGCTGATGGGGCGCTGTCCAAGCCCGATGAGAGCGGCAGAAGTAACAACAAGAAAGAGAGCGCCAGCAGTCCCCCACCGATCAATCATCATCGTCGATCCAACGACCATGACAACACCGCCGGCGACACCGGTGATCACTGGATACGTACCGATTTCACGCTGCGCAATCAGCAGCATCACGGCACCTGAAACCCACACCACCAGCCCGACGACAGGAAGCTCCCACCATTCATTCGCAGCCGCGCCAAGCGACACAGCTAGACCACCAAGGAAGGTGAATTGTTGCAACGGTCGGGGTTTCCCGCGCCAGAGCGCTGCGCTCAATAACGCCACGAGACTTGCGGCTCCAAAAACGACTTGATGCTCATCGGCCCATCCGTACGTTGGGACCGGACCCATTGAGTCGTAGATCGCGACCCCACCGGCCGCGCCGATACCCGCCGTGCCAACAAGCCACAAACTCCACTTCAGGCGCCGCAAGGCGTCATCGGCGTGTTCGTTCACCAACGCGCCTCCAGCCACCCCAGCGACTGCCACCGCAGTCGGCAACCCGACACGCCAACCGGTTGCAAGGTCCGGCCAATAACGAGCGACGAGCATGATCACACCAATTGCAGAGAGCAATCCGCCGAGGTAGCCAAGTGCCTCGGCAACAAGGGGCATCTTTCGCTCTTCGCGTTCGGTATCGGCATCGCTGGTGGAAGCGACCTGTTCGTTGTTGTGCTCGAACGCAATGATCGAGTCAACCTCTTCAGTTGAGATAAGACCTGCTGTTTCCCAACGACGAAGCCATGTCAGAAGCACCTCATTCACGGGCGCTGGTGCGGTTTCAGCCTTCTTTGCCCGCGAGCGTCTCGCGAGCCAGATAACGATGCCGATGACCGCGATGATCTCGAATCCTCCGAAGAACATCGCTCTCCTTTCGTGACCACCAGCATGTCATAGCAATGGTGGCGAGACAGGCCAGTTCACGCGTTAACGAGAACCCTGCCCGTCGTCGACGCGAATCACCGTTCCGGTTACCGCATCTGATGCGGGAGAGCACAGATACAACAACGTGCTATCAAGCTGAGCGGGATTCGCAATGCGCTTTCTCGGAAAATGTTGCGAGATGTCACCCATGCGCTCGAGCATGCCGTCCATCATTTCCGATTCGAACGCACCTGGGGCAATGCAGTTGACGTTGATGCCGTAGCGGCTCCATTCGACTGCGAGTACTTCACTCATTCGAGCAATCGCAGCCTTGGAAACCGAGTAGAGCGCTGCACCCTGGCCGGCATAGTGGAATGCCGCAATGCTCGCAATGTTAACAATGCGGCCCTGCTTCTCGGCGGCGATGAGCCGTCGTGCTACCTCACAAGCGAGAATCCACGGGCCTCTCACATTCGTGTCAAGAACGCTGTCGATGAGTTCTGTTGACATCTTGTGGGCTCGTTGCGCATCGGGAACACCAGCATTGTTCACCGCAATCGTCACAGTTCCGCAGGCTTGTTCGGCGGCCGCTATTCCTTCGATGATTGAATCTGCATTTGTCGTGTCCATTACGACCGGATGAGCGTGCCCACCCTCTGATTCAACCAGACGAGCAATCTCTTCCAGTCGTTCTTTACGTCGACCTGTCGGCACGACGATCGCCCCTGCATTGGCGAGCACCCGAGTGAAGCGCCATCCGAGCCCTGAGGTTCCGCCTGTTACGACTGCGACCTGCCCAGAAAGATCATGAGAAATATTCGGAAGTGGATAATCGGCCATGCCGACATCCTTGCCGACATCGGCAGACACCAGCGTGTCGGCCGGTCGACGATCAGCGATCAGAGAATCTGAGAGAGGAATAGTTTCGTGCGCTCTTCACGAGGATTCGTAAAGAAGTGTTCTGGTGTCCCTACCTCAACAACTTCACCTGATTCCATGAAGACCAAACGATCGGCGACCTCTCGGGCGAAACCCATCTCATGGGTGACCACCATCATGGTCATTCCTCCTCGAGCAAGGTCTTTCATCACGTCGAGCACTTCCGCAATCATCTCGGGGTCAAGTGCAGAAGTTGGCTCGTCGAACAGCATGACCTTGGGCTCCATCGCAAGACTTCGCGCAATCGCAACGCGCTGTTGCTGACCTCCAGAAAGCTGACCCGGATACTTCTGTGCTTGTTCGGGAATTCCGACGCGCTCCAAGAGTTCCATTGCTTTTTGTTCAGCCTCAACTTTTGACTTTTTCCGCACCCATACCGGCGCAAGTGTGATGTTGTCGATCACGCTGAGATGTGGGAAAAGATTGAACTGCTGGAACACCATTCCAACTTCAGAGCGAATGCGCTCAATGTTGCGCGTGTCATTTGTTAGTTCAATTCCGTCGACGATGATTGAGCCCTCTTGATGAACTTCGAGTCGATTAATACACCGGATGAGGGTTGACTTGCCTGAACCCGACGGGCCGAGCACCACCATCACTTCACGGTCTTTGACCGTCACGTCAACGCCTTTCAACGCCTGAAAGTCGTCAAACCACTTGCTGACGCCAGTGCACACGATCATGTCATCTCGTGATGCAAGATCTTCCGTCAGGGCCTGATCAGCGATGCTCATGAGATCTCCTTTAACTGAAGTGCGATTGTGTTCATCGTGCCTGAGCGTCTTTCAGTCGTGCTTCCAACCGCTGTGAGGATTTCGACATGCTGTACGCAAAAACGAAATACACAAGGCTGATGAAGAGCAAACCGGGACGCTTCTGACCAAGGAAGTCTGGCTGGTTCGGAATCGTCGAGTTTGCAATGCGTAAAAGGTCAAAACCGCCGACGATTGCAATGAGAGAGGTCTCTTTAAACACCGCGATTGCTTGCCCAACGAGATTCGGAATCGACACTCGTAGAGCTTGCGGCAACACGATGAGCGAAGTTCGCTGAACAGTGGTTAATCCAAGCGCATCCGCCGCCTCATATTGGCCACGCCGAACGCTCTGGAGGCCTCCGCGCACGTTCTCAGCCATATATGCCGCAGAGAACACGGTGTAGCCCGCAAACACTGCTGCAAGATCACTGATGCCCATGCCCTTGGGGAGGAACAACGGCAACATGATTGAGAAGAAGAACAACACCGTGATCAGCGGAACCCCGCGAATCACTTCGATATAACCGGTCGACATAACCCGGAAGATGGGCAACTTTGATGTGCGAGCAAGCGAGAGCAGCACGCCGAGCGGGAACGAGGCAAGCATGACGTAATAGGCGATGCCGACCGTCAGCACGAATCCACCCAAGAACGGCGGTGCAGTAATGACAAGTGTTGATTCGGTGTTAATCGCAGTGATCAACCAATGCAGCACCGCAATCGCCGCCACCCATCCGCCGGCGACCCGCCGCCGAGTTGAACGATCTCCTGCGAAGGCAGGAACGAGCAACACCACAATTGCGAATATCAGGAACGAGATGCGTACCTTCTGCAGCATTGGGTACCACCCGAAGAATGCTGCAATCCAGTTGAAGAGGGCAAAGACCAGCATGAGCGCACCGATACCACGTGCGAGTTCGGCCCTCCCGGGAGCAGCTAACAGGTAGATCACCGCGCCACCACCCAGCGCAAACATGGCTGCGAGCGGAATGTCTGTTGACCATACGTGCGACCAGTCAAACGCTGGGTCACGGAGGACAACAAAGATCACAAATGCGGGGCCAACTACCCAGAACGCTGCCAGTGCTGCCCGTAATGAGCCGCCAAGTGCCCGCCCGAGAACGACACCAACTCGGTGGCTCACGACCACGATGATCAACAAGATTGTCCATGGAACCTTCGTTGACGATGCGACAGTTGTCCCCGATTCGGCAACAAGCACGCCATCAACGAGCCCGTATTGACCAAACGGCACCAGCCACATCACTGCCAAGAGCGCAACTGAAAATCCGCCCAGAACCGTGCCGAAACCCAACACGCGGTCACCCGAGACATCGAATCGCCGAACCACTAAACCGATGGCCAGACTCACTACTCCTACGATGACAAGCCAGGTTCGAATTGCACCGGGAGCGTGGACTGGCAACAAGAGTCGAAGCACTAGCGAGAAGGCACCTACGCCAACAAGATGCCGGCCAAGACGTCCGATGGTGTAGCCGGGCTCAACTTTCCACGCCCCGAGACTGAGGCCGGCAGCAAACAACACAACACCAGCGGAGAACCAGATTCGTATGATTTGGTCTGCCGGATAGTTGTAGATCATCAGCAGACGAAGGTTGGTCGCCACCGATGACCAGTTTGCGTCCTCTGCGAACACTTGGCCGAGTAGCGCTCTCATCAACCCCAACGTGATTGCGGTGAACACAATCGTCTGAATCGTGTTTGATATCGAGGAGAACAGGTTTGCCTTCACCCATTGCACAGGCGACGTGCGGGCCTTTGGCGTAGCAATCGGAGGCTGAGGAGTCATCGCAATGTCAGTCATTGATCAACGCTCCACAATCGCAAGACGCCGGTTGATGGTGTTCACCACTGCAGAAATTGACAGTGAACATGAGAGATAAAAGATCATGTAGATGCTGAACACGGCCAACGTCTGAGAGTTTTTGTTGTACACGGTTTGGCCGACCTGCACGATTTCCGAGAAGCCCACTGCGATACCCAGAGAAGTGTTCTTCGTGATGTTGAGATACTGGTTACCGAGTGGCGGCATGATCACTCGGAACGCCTGCGGGAGCACCACTTTTCGCAATGCTTGCGCTCGGGAGAGCCCAAGTGCAGCGGCAGCCTCCGATTGTCCAGATGGCACTGCAAGAATTCCACCTCGAACGACTTCAGCAATAAACGCCGAGGTGTAAAAGACCAATCCAAGGAAAATTGACGCGTAGAAGACAGTCAATGTGAGGCCAGTGTCTCCGAAGTTAACAAATCTTCCCTCGGTGAGCGTCGGACGCATTGCGTCGAAAGGTTTCGCTCCGCGGCCATCGCCAAATTTGTCAGAGAGCACTCCCCAAAAGTCGCTTCCCGAATTAATGATCCAACTTGAAAGACCCGGCCATCCCTTAACAACGACGAACACTGCAACGAGCCCGATGAACCCCGAGAAGATCATCCTGAACCAGTCATCGTCGGTGAGTTTCGCAAGGCCGGCTGGGCTTCGTTTCGAGTCAAGGAACTTTCGGATCCAGGCGACCACCGCTACCACTGCGGCCGCAGAGAGCAGCATCTGCATAGCCGCCTGAGGAACAGCTCCCCACGCATCCTCGACGGCACCGAAAATCGGCCCGAGAAATGCCATTACCGGGTTGACAATCCAGGCGATAGCCGCAGAAATAACCACAAGAACGAACGTCCACAGTCCAATTCGTTGGTCGCCCCCATCGCGATCTTGTCGCTTTTTCAGTTGACGCCGCACCACAACAATTCCGATTGCAAATACCAGCATCAGCGCAGCAAATTGGTAGAAGCCGTCCGCAAGAAAAACTCGCGGAAGTGAGATGCCTTTCTGAGAGACAATGACCCACCCTGGTATCGGTCCGGTCTCAGGGGTCAGCTTGCCGAGCGAGCCGAGGATCGCAAGCCAGAGGATGATCTGAACGAGAACCGGAATGTTACGAAGCCCCTCGACATAGGCCGACGAAAAACGCTGAGCGACAAAGTTTTTTGACAAGCGAGAAATTCCGACGAGTACCCCGAGAATCGTTGAGAAGATAATTCCGAGAGCGGCAATTCGGAGGGTGTTGACCATCCCAACCCACAGTGCTCGACTCATCGTCAATGCACGTTCTGGCGTGTCAACAGTTTGGATACCTTCGCCGAGTTGGAAATTCGCTGGATTGTCGAGCCAGTCGTATCCGACCGGAATGCTTTTCGCCGCGAGGTTTGTTCGAGCCTCCGCGATCAAGAACCAAAATACAGCGAGCACTCCGATGAGCACTGCGAGCTGTGCGAACCACTTAAGAACAGCGGCATTGCGCCAGAGCGGGGGCTTCGTGGTTCCGTAGCGAATGGCAGATGACGTTGATGCTTCAGACACGCTGCCAGCCCCCTTTTTATTTAAAAACGAAAACGAATACTGAAACGAGGAGGGTTGGTCGGGCCATGAGCCCGACCAACCCTGAACTCGATATAGGTGAAGTTAGATCACCGTGCTGGTGGGGCGTACATCAAGCCACCATCGGTCCATGCCGCGTTGGCTGAGCCTGCGCGATCAAGGCCGACTGGGGTCAGGTTGGCATCCCAGATTTCTTGGTAGTTGCCGACCTGGCTGACGACGTTGTAGAACGCATCGGCCGAGAGACCCATGACGGTTTGAAGTTCGCCTTCGCCGCCCATGAGGCGTGCCATCTCAGGACCAAAGTCACCGGCGAGAGCAGCGTCAACATCGCCAGATGTCACGCCGTACTCATCAGCGATCAATGTTGCATACACCGTCCAGTTGACGACGTCTGCCCACTGCGAGTCATTCTGTGCGTACACAGGACCAAGTGGTTCCTTCGAGATTGGGGTTGCTGGGAAGATCACCCAGTCGCCTGCATTTGGCTCTTGCGCAGCCTTACGGCCAACGAGGCCAGAACCGTCGGTGGTGATGACGTCACAGGTACCTGCGATGAATGCATCAACGACCTGGTCGTAGTCTTCGAATGTGGTGAGCGTGATGTCAATACCGAGGATCGAAGCAAGTTCTGAGATGTTGGTCTCAGTGGTTGTTCCTGCGTTGGTGCACACAACTGCTCCGTCGATTTCGTCAACTGATGATGAACCAGTGAACCCGTCGGCTGAGCGGCCCATGAGCTGCTGACCGTCGTAGTAGGTGGTCGGGCCGAAGTCCATACCGACTTCGGTGTCACGGCTCTGCGTCCAAGTTGAGTTACGCATCAACACATCAACGGCGCCGGTCTGCACTGCGGTGAAACGCTCTGCAGCAGTAAGGGCAGTAAATTCAACTGCTTCTGCATCGCCAAGAACGGCTGCTGCAACTGCACGGCAGTAGTCGGCATCGATACCTTCCATCGAGCCATCGGCCTGCGTGTACGAGAATGCAACGGCTGCACCTGAAACACCGCAGTTAAGAACTCCACGAGCCTGAACAGCAGCGAGAATTCCACCCTCCTGAGTGACCTCAACTGAGTCTGAATCGCTCGAGTCTGAATCGCTCGAGTCTGAATCGCTTGACGAATCTTCGGATGCGGCTTCTTCGCTTGCCGAATCACCAGATGCATCATCGCTTGCATCGTCACTGCCACCACAAGCAGCGAGGATGAGTGAAAGCGCGGCGAGAGATGCTGCCGCACCCTTCAAACCACGCGTACGGATACGTGTCATAGGTATTCCTCCCAAATGTCAACAGGCCTCATTGCCTATTCATCCCGATCTTAACCGTGCTGTTTAGAGGATTATTCCCAACCAATGTCGGCTGCCTCGTTGTCGAATACACCACTGGCAGTTTCGGGGGGCTATCGGTCTCATGAGTGAGCCAATGCTGGAGAACTTCAGATTGAACTCGCTTTGCCGATCAGTTCATCGAAAACACGCAGGTACCGTTACCGATTGTGCAACACCGCCGGGATATCGAGGGGCTTCGCGCAATTGCGGTGCTGATCGTTATCGCTTATCACGCTGGCGTTCCGGGCTGGAGCGGCGGATTTGTCGGGGTCGACGTCTTTTTCGTCCTCTCCGGCTTTCTCATCACCTCGTTACTCATTAACGAACGTGAGAATGACGGGAGAATTTCCCTTCGATCGTTTTATGCACGGCGTATTCGCCGCCTGCTGCCGATCTCGTCAGTAGTTGCCATCTCATCGGCGATCGCTGCGCTCGTCGTACTGCCGAGCACCTCGTTTTCGTCTCTCGGCACCGACGTAGCTGCTGCCGCCGGGTTCTTCGTCAATATGGTGTTCGCTGCCAGAGGCACCGATTACCTAGCTGGCGACGCGGACCCATCAGTGCTTCAGCACTACTGGTCGCTCGCTGTTGAGGAGCAGTTTTATTTGGTGTGGCCGGGGCTTATCGCTCTCTGCTCGATGGGAGCGAAACGGGTTCGCGCCCGCATTGCGTCAGTCATTGCAGTCGTCGTAGCGGGGTCGTTCGCTGCAAGTGTTGGGCTGTCGTCAAGTTCACCGACGTGGTCGTATTTCGGCCTCCATACGAGAGCCTTCGAATTAGGCGTCGGAGCACTTCTCGCGGTGTGGTGGCCCTCAGTCGATCGACTCAAGCCACCAGTGCGGGCTGCGCTTGGCTGGGGCGGGCTTGTTGGCATCGGCTGCGCTGTCCCTCTTGCAGCTTGGGTGACATCGTTTCCGGGTTGGGTCGCTGCCGTCCCGGTGCTCTCGACCGCCGCTGTCATCTTCGGCGGTGACAGTACATCGCGAGGTGCTCAATGGTTGTTGAGACGTCAGCCGTTTCAGTGGGTCGGCGAGCGTTCGTATTCGCTGTACCTCTGGCATTGGCCCGCGCTCGTACTTGTAGGCGGAGCGCTCGAACGGCCATTGCGTGCCGTCGAAACGATTGGGGCGCTTGCACTTGCACTGGTGTTGGCCGCGGTCGGCTTCAACTACATCGAGAATCCGCTTCGCAGGTCCCAACGACTGATGTCACGACCAGCAATGACGTATTCGTTCGGCGTCTCGCTGATCGCCGTGACAGCAATTGTTGGCATTGGCACCGCCCGCTATCACCCAAACACGTCGACTGGGGTCGTTGCTGAAGCACCAACCCTCTCGGCCACGACAAC